>JACCDK010371613.1_pt1 | contig 10235 bp, 6 predicted proteins | sample 7445871 | NCBI WGS metagenome assembly JACCDK01 (sample SAMN15323436, study PRJNA562643) | freshwater metagenome | isolation source: river surface water | place: USA:Blue River Watershed | collected 2017-08-15
AAAGAAACCGCAGACCCTGAAGAGTTTCTCGAATCGCTCCGTTTTGATTTGGGGACACCGGAGGTATTTATTTTTACGCCCAAGGGGAGTGTGATAGCGCTACCTGCCGGTTCGACTCCTGTGGATTTTGCTTATGCGGTGCATACTGAAATTGGTAATCGCTGCGTGGGTGCAAAAGTTAATGGGCGTTTGGTCTCTCTTAGTACCACGCTTGGTAATGGCGATGTTGTTGAAGTAGTGACGAGCAAGGGTGAGGGCGCAGGAGTTGGCCCGAGTCGAGATTGGCTCAATTTTGTGCAAAGCCCTCGAGCGCGTTCGAAGATCAAAGCTTGGTTCACCAAGGAACGGAAAGAAGAGGCCATCGACGCCGGCAAAGAATCGATTGCCCGTCAGCTTCGAAAACAAGGCGCCCCGCTACAGAAGATATTTGCCGGACAATCTCTTCTCGAACTTGCCCATGAACTGAAATACCCCGACATCACAGCTCTCTATGCCGCGGTTGGCGATGGACATATCAGCGCAGCATCTGTTGTCGAGAAACTTCTCAACTTGCTAGGTGTGGAAGAGCAAGAGTTTGCAAGCCTTGATGTGAACGTAGACGTTTCAAGCTCGCGAAAGCGTTTAAGTGATAGTGGAGTTGAAGTAATAGGAGTTGATGATTTACTGGTAAAACTTGCTCGGTGCTGCACCCCAGTTCCTGGCGATGAGATTACTGGATTTATCACTAAAGGCAGTGGGGTTTCCGTGCACCGCCAGGATTGTATAAATGTTGGAGATTTACAGGAGCATCAAGGAGATAGATTTGTTTCAGTTCGATGGACGCCAGGAGCAAATTCGATCTTTCTTGTTAATATCCAAGTTGAAGCGCTCGATCGCGCGCGATTACTCTCAGACGTTACCCGCGCGCTCTCCGATAATGCGGTAAATATCCTCCACGCATCAGTTTCCACTGCAAAAGATCGCACAGCATTCTCTAAATTCACTTTCGAGATGGCCGACGCAAGTCATCTAGAGGCAGTACTTAAATCTGTGCGCGCCGTTCCAGGTGTTTACGACGTTTACCGGGTCACAAATAACTAGACGCGGAATGCAATTAGGAGAAGGTGGCCAAAGAACGTTGGGCTTCTTCTAGCCAGGCTCGACGAGCTTGAGCAGATTCGTGCGCAGCTTGAGCCTTCTTTGCATCCCCACTTGCCTCTGCCTTTGCAGCAGCTGCTTCGTAGTTAGCAATAGCTTCACTCAATTGTTTGACAACATCGTTTGCGCGAGCTTTGGCTGTGGGATCGCTCTTTCGTTTCTCTTCATCTTCAAGCGCACGAATTTCCTGCTCTACCGCACCTAGGCGAAGATCGAGCGCATCACGCTTATCGCGTGGCACGTTCCCTATCCGCTCCCATTTTTGGAGCAGATCTCGGAATTTCTTCTTTGCTTCTGCGAAATTGGTGATCGGCAGTAGCGCCTCGAATTCAAGAATCAAAGCTTCCTTTGCTGTGAGATTCGCAGCGTTTGATGAATCTCGCTTCTCTAAATCAGCTTTCTTGGCGGCAAAGAACGTTTCTTGCGCGCTACGGAAACGAGCCCAGAGGGCATCATCGCTCTTCTTGGATCCTCGACCTGAATTTTTCCACTCTTGCATAAGAGCGGCATAACGTTTTGCTGTATTCACCCAATCGCGGGATGTAGCAAGTTTCTCAGCTTCAACGACAATCGCTTCTTTTGCTGTCGCAACAGCATCGTTGGCGCTGGACAATTTGGCGAAATGAGTTCGACGTCTACGGTCAAAACCATTACGTGCGGCCGAGAAACGCTTCCATAATTCCTCGTCTGCGGCTTTTTCGATACGTGGCAGAGATTTCCATTGATCGAGCAATTCTTTGAGTCGATCACCAGAAATTTTCCAATTATCTTTGGCAGCAACTTCCTCAGCTTCAGCAACGAGTTTCTCTTTAGTCTCTTTTGTCGCTGCGCGTTGTGTTGCACGCTCTTGAGCTGCTTGAGCTTTCTTCGCTGCATAAGCAGCACGTTGTTCGTCAATAATGGGTGGTATTTGCTCAACCGCCATTGCTAGCGCAGCAAGATCACCAACTGCATTAATTGTCGAAACTTGCTCTCGTAATTTCGCAACAGCCTGATCTGCATCGCTAGGAACCATCGCGCCACTTCGAATTCGGGCAGCAGTCAAGGCAATTTCTGAGGCTAGTTGCTCAAATTTACGAACGAAGTAGGCCAGCGCCTCTTCTTTACTCTTTCCTGGATAGGAACCGACTGGCTTCTCGCCATTTTTAGTCCATACATAGACCGTGCCATCATCTGCGACTCGACCAAAGAGAGCGGGATCCCCGATTAGGGCGCTTGCTGCTGAAACTAAACCTTCTGACATATCCTGCTCCTTTGCGCGGCGCCCTTGCGGGTTCGCTGTGGCTGACGTGGTAGTTGGACCGTTCCTATTTTCCTCTTGGGAGCCCATAGGCTCTCCGGAGAGGGTACGAGCGTAGCGGGAGCCTAGCGAGCCTCTCAAATATGCGCCATGAGTGGTTGCCTCCCTAGAGCAGGCCGGTTCAAGGGTGGGAGCCCCGCTTAGCTTGCGGGGCAGGAGAGCTAAAGAGGCGATAAGGGATAGGGGCAGGGGATATGGGAAAAAGAGGGTTGGGTGCGAAAAACGACGTAACTTACGAGGTTCTCGTGGCCAAGGCCTTTGCAACGAACTGTTGGATACTCGCTGCTCCAGGTAGCGATCAAGCGCTCATTGTGGACCCTGGCATAGGAGACCCCTTTCTCCATAGAGCCATTCTGGAACGTTGTGCCGAGCTAAAACTTCATCCCGTGGCTACATTTATCACTCATGGTCATCTAGATCATATGTTCTCGCTGGCGCCACTCTGTTCCTGCGAAAAGATTACAGCGCTCATCCATAGCGCGGATCGAGCGCTTCTTGCTCATCCGGAGCGGGCTCTCTCTTCGAACGCCGCATCGATGATCCCTAAAGGTATGACTTTTTCGGAACCGGAAGAGGTCATTGAACTCTCCGACGGTCTACAACTGGAAATTGCTGGTTTAAAGCTCACCTTTCATCACACTCCAGGGCATACACCTGGCTCAATCGTCGCGGTAGTCGAATCGCAACTATTGCTCTCTGGAGATGTGCTGTTCGCTGGTTCAATTGGACGAACCGACTTACCGCTTGGCTCATTAAGCGATATGGAACGCTCATTACGTGAGAAAATAATCCCGTTGCCTGATCATTTACGCGTCCTTCCAGGGCACGGAAAGACGAGCACTATTGGGACAGAGCGAGAGGGAAATCCTTATCTTCGCGCTGCGATGGAGGGTCGCCTGGGATGAAGTATCAAGCGCCGAAAGGCGTCAAAGAGTATTTGCCGCCCTCATCTGCGCTCTTTGAGCGAGTGCGAGAGGCGTTAATCTCTCCTGCTCGTCTAGCGAATTATCAACTTATGGAATTGGCAATCTTTGAAGAGACAGAAGTTTTCACTCGAGGTGTGGGTGAATCGACAGATGTAGTCTCTAAAGAGATGTACACCTTCACCGATAGAGCAGAAAGATCGCTCACGCTCCGCCCAGAAGGAACAGCTGGAGTGATGCGGGCAGTCATTGAAAGTGGTCTCGATCGCGGACAGTTGCCGGTGAAGATTTGGTATGCCGGTCCATTTTTCCGTGCGGAACGTCCGCAAGCCGGACGTTATCGTCAGTTTTATCAGGTAGGCATTGAAGCAATTGGTAGTGAAGATCCCCTCCTTGATGTCGAAGTGATATCAATTGCCGCAAAGGGATTCGCAGCGTTGGGATTAACTGGATTTGAACTAGTTATCAATTCTCTTGGGGATAGCGAAAGCAGGAGTGCATACCGTCAGGCTCTGACAGAATTTTTGCTTTCACTCGCACTTGACGATGCCACAAAAGAACGAGCAAAGTTAAATCCTTTACGAGTTCTCGATGATAAAAGACCAGAGATGATTGCAGCGTTAATCAACGCACCTAGCATTCTTGATTTTCTTAACGATTCTTCCCGCTCAGAATTCGAGATAGTGCAACAAGGATTAACTGATTTGGGGATTAGGTATTCAATTAATCCTCGCTTAGTTCGCGGGCTCGACTACTACACGAAAACAACTTTTGAATTTGTCCATCCATTACTTGGCGCACAGTCAGGCATCGGTGGAGGTGGTCGCTATGACGGATTAATGGAATCGCTTGGCGGCCAACCCTTGTCAGGGATTGGTTTTGGCATTGGTATCGACCGAGTGATACTCGCTTGCGAAGCTGAGGGAATAGATCTTCTCCAAGAGGGCGAGCTAGCGTGTTTCATCATCCCGCTCGGAGTCGAATTTGAGAGTAAGGCCCTCAAAATTGCCTCCGAACTCCGTGATCAAAAAATTCGAGTTGACCTGGCTTTTGGTGGGCGTGCTCTCAAAGGCGCCATGAAGGCCGCTGATAAGTCCGGGGCTCGCTACACCTTTGTATTAGGTGAACGCGAGAGCGAAAGCGGAACGATTGAGTTAAAGGAGCTCGCCTCGGGCGCTGTGCAATCCATTAGGCTCTCCGACTTACCACAATTTCTCATGAGGAGTCTTGGTGCGAACTCATAAAGCAGGGCTGTTAACAAGCGCTGAAGATGGCCGCGATGTCACTCTCACTGGCTGGGTGGCTCGTCGTCGTGATCACGGCGGCGTTGCTTTTATTGATCTGCGTGATGCCTCGGGTTGGGTTCAAGTAGTCATCAACGACGAGAGTGCGGCTGCCGCCCTGCGGGCAGAGTGGTGCGTGAAGATTGACGGCAAAGTTCGCAAACGACCAGCAGGTAATGAAAACCTGCAGGTAGCTACTGGAGAAATAGAAGTTATCTGTGAACAACTAACAGTTCTTAGTGAAGCTGCACCGCTGCCATTTCCCATTGATAGTGGTGAAAGAGTTGAGGCTAACGAAGAGACCAGATTGAAGTACCGATATCTTGACTTACGTCGCGAAGGACCCGCCCGCGCGCTGCGGACACGATCAAAAGTGACTTCTATCATCCGTCGCGTAATGGAGGAATCTGAGTTTCTTGAAATAGAAACACCTAATTTAACAAGATCAACTCCCGAAGGAGCGCGGGACTTTCTTGTGCCCGTTCGTCTCCAACCCGGTAGTTGGTATGCGCTACCGCAATCACCACAATTGTTCAAACAGCTTTTGATGGTTGCAGGAATGGAGCGTTACTATCAAATAGCGCGATGTTTCCGCGATGAAGATTTTCGTGCTGATCGCCAACCAGAGTTCACGCAATTAGATATTGAGATGAGTTTTGTTACCGAAGATGATGTACTTGCATTAACAGAGAAATTACTCGCCCGAATTTGGCGCGAAATGCATAACTTCGAGATTCCACTTCCCATTGCGAGAATGACCTACGCAGAGGCGATGCGACGCTTTGGATCAGATAAGCCGGATTTACGTTTCGGTAACGAACTAGTTGACGTGACGGAATTCTTCAAAGATACCGAATTCAAGATATTCCAGAGCGAATTCGTTGGGGCAGTTGTTATGCCCAAAGGAGCGCTTCAGGCCCGCCGAGAGCTCGATGCGTGGCAAGAATGGGCAAAAGCTCGTGGCGCGAAAGGGCTCGCCTATATTTTGATTGGTGAGGCTGGAGACGTTTCTGGGCCTGTTGCGAAAAACATTTCTGACAAAGAGCGCGAATCCATTGCCGCGGAGGTTGGCGCTCAACCTGGCGATGCAATCTTCTTTGCAGCCGGAGAGCGAATGTCGGCGTTAGCGCTACTTGGCGCTGCCCGTCTTGAAATTGGCCGCCGATGCAATCTAATTGCCGATGGTCAATGGCGATTCTTGTGGGTTGTTGATGCACCTATGTTTGAGAAGAATGATGAAGGGCGCTGGACTGCAGTGCACCATCCTTTTACTGGCCCTAAACCAGAATTTGCGAATTCATTCCATCTTGACCCCTCAAACGCATTGGCCTACGCATACGACATAGTTCTCAATGGAAATGAGATTGGTGGCGGTTCCATCCGAATCCATCAACGAGAAATGCAGCAACGAGTTTTCGATGTCATTGGCTTGAGTAAAGAGGAAGCGAATGCCAAATTTGGATTTCTGCTCGAAGCATTCACCTATGGACCACCACCCCATGGCGGAATAGCCCTTGGTATAGATCGCCTCACAGCTTTATTAGCAGGCGTTGAATCGATCCGTGAAGTCATAGCATTCCCCAAAACTGCCAGCGGAGGCGACCCACTCACTGGCGCCCCAACGCCAATTACCGTGGCACAACGAAAAGAAGCCGGAATCGATCACAAACCCGGCGAAAACGAAAAGAGCGGCGATGACCGATAAAGATTCTCAAATCAAGAGAATCTTTTTTAATGTTTGCTTAGCGATCATATCGATGGCACTTCTGGTTGGTTGCGGGGATTCCTCAAAGATCTACTCGAAAAATTCTGAACTAGGAGTGTTTTTCACTGTACCAAATGGATGGCATCAAATCCCTGAGGAAGAGATACGAACTTACGAAGTTGAAGGCGCTGATGCTGCCGCTAAACAAAAAGCTGATCTCGTTCTCTGGCAGGACGCTTATAGCGAGAGTAAGAAAACAAGCGCAAAAAACTTATTACAACTTGAAGCTCCAAAATCACTCACAGCATTCGTTCGAGTGCGCGCACTTACTTTTGAAGAAAGTGATGCGATGTCATACAACAGTTTGCGAAATTTAATCCTGCCAGTTACCGATCTCATCAGTGGTAACTCTCAGGTGGTTAATGATTTCCAATTGCTTGACGAGAAGGAGATTATTACTGAAGAGGCTCGCGGTCTGCAGTCAATCTTCTCGTTCACTCCCAAAGATGGTGAGAACGAAACTGTTCATCAAACGGCTTTATTAGCCAACGATAGGCGCTCAATTTATTTTTTCCTTGTTCGTTGCACCACTGAGTGCTTTAATGAGGAACAAGCACAAGTTGATGCAATCGTGAAGTCTTTCACAGTGAAAGGTAAGAGATGACGCAAACCGTTACCCCTCAATTCGAGAGTAGGCCGCGAGACACTGATCGGCGCACTCGAATACATTTGGGGCTCTTCGATCGATTGAAGTTTCTCATCGCTTTTACCATTACATTTTTCGTACTTGTTTGGTCGGCGATGGCTGGCAACCCTTTGTTGGGATTTGTGGATGCGCTCCGCGAAACTAGTCAATCTGCAGGGTGGTTATTTTTACTAGCAGGAATTGAAATTATCAGACAAATTCATTTCTTGATTTCAGAGTATGCCTCTCCTTATCACGGTTTTTGGCAACGTTATTTCTCTTTTGTTGATCGCACGCTACATCGGATTAGCGACTGGAATAGATTCCGATTATCGCGGGCTATCAAGTTTTTACTGTTCATCGCACTGCTTTCGGTAATACTCGGCGCGATTTATGATGAAGCGCCAGTTCGAGCGCTATTCCTTGCTCCGGCAGCTCTTTGGGCAGCGCTGCCTTTCATCGCTCAATTAATGTTTGCGGTTGTTTTTATCCTTATTCAGTTTGTTGCGCTGTTTTGGTTTCTTTCGCGCGGCGGTATCGATGTTTATTTCCCAGATGACATTAGAACGCGTTTTAGTGATGTTTGGGGTCAAGATCATGTACTTGCACGAATAAGAGAGAATCTCATGTTCCTTGAAAAACCAGAGGAAATTGAGAAATTTGGCGGATACGTTCCTGGCGGAATCTTGCTTTGGGGCCCTCCTGGTACTGGAAAAACTTTGATGGCCGAGGCCATGGCCGGCGAAACTGGCAAGCCGTTCGTATTCGTTGATCCAGGCGCATTTAACAATATGTTCTTTGGTGTTGGAATTCTCAAAGTAAAATTCCTCTTTCGCAAGCTCCGCAAACTTGCACTACGTTATGGGGGCGTTGTAGTTTTCTTTGACGAAGCTGACGCTCTGGGCAATAGAGGTTTACCTCCTGCAGGGGGCCTTGGTCGATTTAGCGAAAGTTCCAACCCAATTTTTGGAAGCGCTTGTCATGGCGGAAATTATCTCTCTGGAGCAAGCGCAAATTTGGTTGTCAGGGAACAGTTCGTGATGGGTGCAGGTGGTGGCGGGGGAGCTGGTTCAGGAACGCTTCAAGCTTTACTCACTGAAATTTCCGGATTGAAGAAACCTCGCGGCTTCCTCAATCGAATTGTCCGACGCACGCTCGGTATGCGACCAAAGACGCCACCAAAGTATCGAATCCTGATGGTGATGGCGACAAATCTTCCAGAAGCATTGGATGAGGCGCTGTTACGACCTGGGCGTATCGATCGAATGTATCGAGTTGGTTACCCCAGCAAGGCAGGACGAATACGAACATACGAGGGATATCTCGCCAAGGTTTCCCATTCACTAACCGCCGAAGAAATCGACAAACTTGCGACGATAACCCCCTATGCAACTGGCGCGAAAATCAAGGACACCATCAACGAGGCTCTTATTTATGCCATCCGCAGCGGTCGCACAACGATTACTTGGCCAGATGTCATCAAAGCAAAGCAATTGAAAGAGCTTGGCCCTCCGGAGGATGTTGAATATATAGAGCGTGAACGACACGCAGTGGCGATTCACGAAGCGTGCCATGGTGTGATGGCACACGTTGTTCGTCGTCATATGATGATTGATCTAGCAACAATTGAAAAGGGCTCGGATTATTTAGGAATGGTGGCAAGTATTCCTCCAGATGATCAATTCACACGTTGGAAGAGTGAGTACGAGTCAGACATTCTCGTTTCACTTGCATCACTAGCAGGTGAGCGGATGTTTTTTGGTGGCGACAATTCTTCAGGTGTTTCAGGAGATTTGGAGAGCGCAACCACAATCGCGAGTTTCATGGAAGGACATTGGGGAATGGGTTCCACAGTCTCTTCACACGCATCAAATAAACGATTCGAAGTAGGGGCACCCGGCGGCGGTAAAGAGAAACGTGGAGATGCAGCTAAAGAGATGCGCCGTTCGCTAGCCGATCGAATCGAAGGTAACTTAGCTACGCTTTTAACTAAGGCTGAAAAGTTACTCAAAGAAAATCGAGATCAAGTGCTTTCACTGGCCCATGCTCTAGAGGTCCATAAAACGCTCGCTGGAGAAGATGTAGCAGCGGTAATTGATGGAGTGGCCGGTCCAATTGTCGATGGCAGGCCATATACAAAGGCAAAAAATATAAAAATTCTCGAGAATTATCATGAGGCTGCACTTCGAGCTCATAAAGATCACAATTCACCTTCGATTGCACTCCCAGAGCTACAGTAATAATCGAATAGGTTCGGGGAGCGTTAGTGGATCTTTTCGATAATGACGAGAATGTTTCGGCACAAGCCCCACTTGCAGCACGAATGCGTCCTCAAAGTATTGATCAAGTTGTTGGGCAGGAACATTTACTTCAGCCGGGATCGCCACTAGCTCGATTGCTTGCTCGTGAAAAAAGTGCACCGCCCGCCCTAATTCTTTATGGTCCTCCAGGTTCAGGTAAGACAACGCTTGCTTTACTTCTTGCCAGCGGTCGAAGATTTAGACAACTTTCAGCCGTATCGGCGGGTATCAAAGATGTTCGTGAAGAGATTGAGGGTGCTCGATACCAATTAAGTCAGCGAGGCGTCGAAACTATTCTTTTCATCGATGAAGTTCACAGGTTCAATAAGGCCCAACAAGATGCGCTATTGCCAGCGGTCGAAGATAAAATTGTCACATTAATTGCCGCCACTACTGAGAATCCTTCATTTTCGATTATTACGCCGCTACTCTCGCGCGCTTTAGTAGTTCGCCTCAACCCATTAGCAAATAATCACGCTGAGGAGTTGATTGAACGTTCTATCAATGCGGAGATTGGTCTCAACAAGAGCGTAGCCATCGAAATTGAAGCTAGACAAGAACTTGTTCGATTGGCACATGGCGATGCAAGAAGGCTTTTGACGTATTTAGAAGCAGCTGCAGGTGCGGCCGTATCAGGGGTGATTACAAGAGAAAGTGTTAGCGCTGCCGCAGATCGAGCATTGGTTGATTTCAATGTCGATCTGCATTACGACATCATTAGCGCTTTTATAAAATCGGTTCGAGGTTCTGATGTCGATGCAGGGATTCACTATTTATTACGAGCGATCGAAGGGGGCGAAGATCTTCGATTTCTTGCTCGACGTTTGATTATTTTGGCAAGCGAAGATATCGGAATGGCTGATTCCCAAGCGCTCATCGTTGCGACTGCGGCTGCCCAAGCC
>JACCDK011022938.1_pt1 | contig 10234 bp, 13 predicted proteins | sample 7445871 | NCBI WGS metagenome assembly JACCDK01 (sample SAMN15323436, study PRJNA562643) | freshwater metagenome | isolation source: river surface water | place: USA:Blue River Watershed | collected 2017-08-15
ATTTGCTCATAGCAATCATTACAGGCTTGCGTAGGGGAGAGCAATTACAGCTAACTTGGAATGATATTAGTTGGTTGGAAAAGCAAGTTAAGGTGGAGAAAAAGAGTGAGGAAAATAAAGATAGAAGTGATGATGAAATCGCAGAAGAAGGCGAAGAGGAAGGAGAAACCTACAGCTTAGTAAAGATAACAGTTAGGGGCAAAACATCAAAAGTCGGAAAGACGAGAAACTTTGTTGTTAAGGATTGGGAGTACTTTGACGAGCTGTTTAAGTTCCTACATCCACGCTACATTAAGGCACATAAAGGCGAAAAGAACGCAACACCGTTTGGTAAGACACTAATCTTTAGTTTGGATGGTAAAAGTCCTTTAACGCCTCGCGTAATCCTCTACCACTTTGACGAGATACTCACACGCTGTGAAATTGACGGGGGTGAAGAGCGAGATTTAGTGCCCTATAGTTTCCGTCACTACTTCATCACAGATATGATTAACAGGGGTGCTTCTCCAACGCAAGTGGCAGAAACTTGTGGAACAAGTACGGCACAAATTGAGAAGACTTACTACCACACCACAGAGCGTAAGATGATTGAAAACGCCTTACCTCAGTTCTACTACAAAGACGGCTTGTTAATTCCAAAGTAAAAGTAGGTGGGGGTATAGGTAAAAAAACACCACCCCAAAAGTGTAAGTACTTCACCTAAGAAATCCGCACAGCTATTTTTTTAGGGTAGCAACACCATTTTTGCTATGCCTGTCGTCACCGTAACCATCTTTTTCTACAGCACCTATATTCTTACCAAAATACCCGTCTTTAACGCCGAAAGATGGTTTAATTGGAGTTATGGGTGTGGTTACAGGATGGGGCGTAGTAGCTGATTTAGGATTAACCGCTGTGCTTTGAGGCTGTGTGTGAGGCTTAGGATAGACTGTAGGTTGCTGTGTTGTAGCATTAGGACGTGCTTGGGTTGGTGGATTTGAGGCAGAGGGTACTTGTGGTTTTGCGTTGGAGTTAGGCTTTTTAGGTGGGGGTGATGGTGGGCTTGGTATGCGTACTTTGCCACCCTTTCCACGTTTCTTTCCACGTGGCTTAAGCTTTGCCTGTGACTTGCGATGAGCTTCTGCACGTTGCTGTTCAGCCGCTTGCTGTGATATGGCTGTCCAAGTGTTGTCAATAATTGTGCGTAACAATGCCAATTGTTCTTCAGCATTGGCAAACTCATAAAGTCTCATAGTAGTCTCCTATTCTTATATTTATCGTAAATAGGAAACAGGGCTGACTTAGATAAAGCCAGCCCTTAAGCGATCACTTGCTAAATCCAGCACGTAGTTTGTCACTGGCATTTGTAATTGCTTCGTCAAGTTCACCTGCAATTACCGCATCCTTAAGCAAGCTCAAAGTAGCCAGCAATTCGTCACCAGTGCTAAGTTCAATAGCATTCTTTCCTTTAGCAAGTTCCAAAGTCTTGCTTCCGTAGCGAACGCTTAAGTTAATCTTGTTCGCTGGCGTTGTCCAAAACCACTCCTTAACACGTTTGGTAGTCTCAATAGCTACACGTTCGCCAGCGTCGTTAGTCACATTCTTAATACGCTTAGGTGCGTACAAACGACCTTCTTTTTGTGCTGTGGCAAGCTGTAGTTGTTCTTCAATTTTAGACGCAAGCTTGTTCCTACGAACGACGATAGGGCTAAGGTTACGTTCACGCTTGCTCGCTACAAGCTTCAATTTGGCGATGAAAGTCATACAAACTCCTTTTTCATAAAGTGGAATTTGTACTGTAGCTTCAGAAAAGCTTAAGGACAACCTAAAGGAAAATTTCTCCTTTCCTTTGGTTTTGTATAAATAAAGGTATGAAACTACAAGAAATCCGCTCTCGTACAGCCTATGACCCAAATGCTTTGCCCACGCAGAAGGCGGCAGTACGTGCTTGGTTAGGTGGAATGAGTAAGGACTTTCCGCTGTCTTTGACGTTGACTCTTATGCAAACCATTGTTGAGAAAAACGACAGAGGCGTGTACAGAAGAACTTTGAAGCGTGACGATTGCGAACGCATAGCCAAACGCTTCATACAAAAACTGAACAGACAAGTGTTCGGAAAGTATGCGGCAGACAAGTGCGGTAAGTCGTTAAAGTATTTGCCAATCATTGAAGGTGAGCGTAGCAATAAACATCTACACCTACACTTTGCTATTGGCGGCTTACCAAGCCACGTTAAGTTCAATCAATTTGACACGCTTGTTACCAATGCCAAGCTACATGTTGAACACGTAGATAGTGAGCACAAGGTTGATATTGCTGACAGCGGATGGATTGAGTACATCACTAAAGAGGTTGGCACAAAGGATACTGACAATATCCTTTGGACTCTTTTCTAAAAGCATTACTGCCCACGTTTGGCTCTTGCTTCGTCATTAAAGCTTGCGTAGCTTTAATTGGCGAAGCTTTATCTAAATTCAATTGGCGAAGCTTTATCTAAATTCAAGTAAACAGCTAAAGCTAACACTCAAACAGTCAAATATTAAACAGAAAGCAAGAGTAGCTGAATAGCACAGAGCTAAAGAGCAAACAACTAAAGCAAAGCTGACGCATTAAAACAAGCTACAAACGCTTAAAACAAGCTGAGCTAAGCTTGGGTAGCTGGATAAGCTAAAAACAGCGTGTAGGGCTTGTACGCAAATCTACACTTGTGTGGGAAAAGAGCCACAAGCAAAACCCAAGTTAAAACCAAAGAGAATTACTAAAAGCTTTGTTTTTTAGGTTAAATAAGCATAACCTGTTGAAAACATTGAGGAATTTACTTTGGCACAAACAACATTAAAATCGGTAGGAATTAAGAAACAAAGAAAATACACTTTAGACATTGGAAAGCTTACATTAAGGAGAGCACTAATGTCCAAGCAAGCGAAAGTTCTTACACAACAAGAAATCCGTAGGGTGCTTGATTACGTAGCAACCCGCCCACACGCTGAGCGTAATAGGGCGATGTTTTTAACAATGCTGTACGCAATGCTTCGTGTAAAAGAATGTGCCACACTACGCTACGCGGATGTGCTGGACACAGAGGGTAAGATTAAAACTGAGTTCTACCTGTCCGCAGAGCAAACAAAAGGACGTAAGGGTGGTACTGTATTTGTCAGCGAAAAACTACGCAAAGAGCTACAAAACTACGTTCGTGCGTTTCCGCCTAAGTCACTCAGCGACAAGCTCTTCTATTCACAAAAGCGTCCAACTGAAGGTTGGAACAGCAATACACTTTGCCAATACTTTCACCACTTATTCCGTAACTGCGGCATAGATGGTGGTAGTAGTCACAGTCCGAGACGCACTGGCATCACCAACTTAGCGGACAAAGGTGTGTCAGTTAGGGTATTACAAAGTATCTGTCGTCACGCCAACATAAGTACCACACAAGCCTATATTGACGTTAATGACGCAATGAAACGCAAGGCGATTGAGTTAGTTTGAAAGTACTTTAATCATCAAAATTTGTTCCATCTGACAGATGACATCATTGATTTCGTCCGCAGAGATTTTTTTTGTGTTGAAGTTAAACATATCAGTAATTGTTGTTCGCCAATTACGCTCTAAAGTTTTTAAGTTGATAGTCACATCGTAATTTCCATCATTGTCTAAATGGATAGAACAATAACGAGGTTTATAAGAAGCTTGTATAGAGTTAAACAAATCCTCAAATTCAAATGTAATAGTAAATTCGCTAGGTGTTATAGCCATACCATAAACACTCAAGCCTAGTCCATTTACTATTCTCTCAAGTTCAACATGTGTTTCGTAATCAGCTGAAATATCAATTTCATCTTCATCATCACGCTTAAGTGCAAACTCAAAAGCACTTTTAATTTGACCTTCAAGTTTCTTTTCAAAATTTGATATCACTAAATCTACGTTCATTGGTTAGTCGTATAGAAAGGAAAAATATGTATTGAAAAATGATATTTTGTCTGAATTAGTTCAGTAAATCTACTTTGAAAAGTTTGTCGCCTAGAGCTTGATTCAAATCGTCAATGTATTTTATTCTTGTAGCAGAATCCATATTGCCAAAGGGATATTTAGAGTTAACTAAGACTTCAGCATTCTTGTAATCAGAAAAAAGAAAAGCTATATCTGGATTCCAAGAATTTCCAGATTTAAGTGTTTCTAACATCACTTGCTTGCCATCTGTTAATGAGCCAATATCGTGCTCTACAATTCTGTAGAGTTTCATTTTGTTCGCCATTGTTTTTTTTAGGTATCCACGACTAATACAAATTTCACGAATAATTCTCGTAAATTCAGTATTCATTGAGCCTGGTATGTAACCAAGATATTTAGAAATATCTTCAATTGGCATACGTGTGCCAATGATAGTGGCGACAGGTAGATTCATATTAAATGATTATTTGGCTGATTTTTTAGCCGCAGTTTTCTTAGCCGCTGGTCCTGTACCACGCTTCTTACGTGTAGCAAGTACGCCCTTAAAATCACTTGTCTTAAAGCCGTACAGCTTGATATCTGCCTTCATTTTAGCCAGTACGTTAGCACGTTCCTTAAGCATTGCATCATTGCGTTCAGCTTCAAGTTTAGCGATTTGTGCGTTGATTTCATCTACACGTGTCATAGTTATGCTCCTAAGGGTTGTCGGTATTGACAGTGAAATGTACCAACGGCATAGTTGAGTGTCAATACATCGCAATCAGTTATCATGTCCAAACCTAGTGTAAACCCTATAATCCCACGCATGATTTTCCTATGAATTTAATCAAGTCTAAACAACGTGTTGCTGACCATGGAGAGGTGTTTACGCCAGAGTGGTTAGTTGATGCCATGCTTGACTTAGTCAAAGATGAAACCGAGCGGCTAGATTCTCGTTTCTTAGAGCCGGCTTGTGGAAGTGGTAATTTTTTGACAAAAATCCTCAAACGCAAACTGGCCGCGGTAGAAATTAAGTATTCCAAATCAGATTTTGATCGCAAGCATTACGCCCTCTTAAGCTTGATGTGTATCTACGGCATTGAACTTTTAGAAGACAACATTGCTGAATGTAAGGCAAACCTTTTGGGAATTTTCTCAGAGTATCTAAACATTGATTCAGATGATGTTTTGTTTTCTTGTGCCGATTACGTTCTTAGACAAAATATCGTGCATGGCGATGCGCTTACGATGAAGGATATAAGTGGAGTGCCAATAGCATTTGCTGAGTGGGGGTATTTAGGAAAGGGAAAGTTTCAGCGTCGTGACTTTAGGTTTGATGTGTTGACTGGCTCATCTGCTTTTAGTGCAGAAGGTTCGTTATTCGCTGATTTGGGTAAGCACGAGATTTTCCAGCCTATTAAGACATACGAGCAAATGACAGCAGTTGAGATAGCCGCACAACTGAAAGCGCACTAAGGGGACGATGATGACTGAACAAGCCAGTTTCACACTACGCAATCGTAATCCTGATGTTCTGACTTGCATCGCTAATTTGTCCAATGATGAGGTATTTACGCCGCCAGAATTGGCTAATCAAATGCTAGATATGCTTGCTGAAGCATGGGCTAATGATCATAAGGGTGAGAGTATTTGGGAAAATAAGGATGTTAAATTCTTAGATCCATGTACAAAATCAGGTGTATTTCTAAGAGAAATAACCGCAAGATTAACGCAGGGTTTAGAAAAGAAGATTCCAAATCTTGAAAAACGGGTTGACCATATTCTAAGCAAACAAGTTTTTGGAATTGGAATTACTAAATTAACCAGCTTATTAGCGCGTAGAAGCGTCTATTGTTCTAAAAGTGCCGACGGTGAACATTCAATTGCTAAGAGCCTTAAGAGTAAAGATGGAAATATTTGGTACAAGCGATTAGAGCATAGTTGGAACGATACAAAATGTGTGTTTTGTGGAGCTCCGAAAACGATTCTTGATCGCGGAGATGATGTTGAAAATTATGCTTATGCTTTTATACACACAGACAACATAAAGAGACGATTAAATGAAATATTCGGAGAAATTATGCAATTTGATGTAATTATTGGCAACCCTCCTTATCAAATGAAGGGAGGCGCAGGAGGGACAAGTGATTCGTCAATTTATCAATTATTTGTAGAGCAAGCTAAGCAGTTGGAGCCTAAGTACTTGTCAATGGTTATTCCATCGAGATGGTTAGCTGGAGGTCGTGGCTTAGATGAATTTCGTAAGGATATGCTCAATTCACATCAGTTGAAAAGACTTGTAGATATACCTATTTCTAAAGAAGTGTTTCCAAATGTTGAGGTAATGGGTGGTATTTGCTATTTCTTGTGGTCAAGTAACCATAATGATGAATGTGAGGTTACTATTTCAAGAAGCGGTGATATATCTTCGTCTAAAAGAAAATTAAATGAGTTTGATGTATTTGTACGTGATGATGTAGCCGTTTCAGTTTTAAGGAAAATATTGGCTTTTAAGGAAAAATCTGTCACAGAAATATTAACTGCTGATACTCCATTTGGTATTGCGACAAACTTTAACGATTTCAATTCTAAGCAACAAAAAAATGATATTGCGTTGCACCTGGTTAAAAGTGGAAAACGTGATTTGGGGTATGTAAAAAGAAGTTTAATTTCAAAAAATGTACATTTGATAGACAAATGGAAAGTCTTAGCTCCCAAAGCACATGGCTCTCAAAAAATGCCTATCTCTGTTCTTGGTAAACCTTGGCTAAGTTTGCCACCGTCTGTGGCTACGCAAACTTTTCTTGCATTTTGGTTTGATAGTGAGAAAGAAGCTAGGAGCTTTGAAAGTTACTACAGAACAAAATTTTTTAGATTTATTGTCTCACTTAGAAAAATAACCCAAGATGCTCTTAAGCAAACTTATACATGGGTGCCAGTGCAAAAATGGGATAGAGAATGGACTGATAAAGAGCTTTATAAAAAATACAAATTGTCTACAGATGAAATTAACCATATTGAAACTGTAATTCGTCCTATGGATAGCTCAAATGGAGCGGAAGATGAATAAAAGCATTGAAGAAATCCTTGCCCCTAAGCCACAAATTCGCCCAAAGATATACGCGTACAGCATTGACGATAAGCATCACGCCGGACTTCTTAAGATTGGACAAACTACACGTGATGTGAAACAACGAGTTGCTGAGCAGTTGCGAACTGCGGCTATCAAAAACTACAAAATTGAAATTGAAAGTGATGCTGTTAGATTTGATGGATCCTTCTTCAGCGACCATGAAGTTCGTGGGCGACTTATACAAAAGAACTTCCAAAAGTCAACACTAGAATGGATACGCTGTTCTGTTAAGGAGGTAAAAACAGCTATCACTGAACTTCAAACAGGTCAAAGGCTGAGTGGTGACCGATACGAGCAATTTGGCATGCGTGATGAGCAAGCCAGTGCGGTAGAGAAAACTTACGATTACTTTCATTCGATTTGGACTGAAGATAAGAATTCTGCACCAAGATTCTTATGGAATGCAAAGATGCGATTTGGTAAGACTTTTGCGTCTTATCAACTGGCCAAAAAACTCAAAGCTAAAAGAGTTCTTGTTGTCACTTTTAAGCCTGCTGTAGAAGATGCGTGGCAAAGTGATTTAGAGAGTCATGTTGACTTTGAAGGCTGGCAATACATGTCTCGAGCCGCAGGCGGTGATCCATCTAAAGTAAAGAGTATTACGCCCCTTGTCTATTTTGGTTCGCTACAAGACTTACTTGGTAAGGATAGTAGTGGAAACATAAAAGCAAAAAATGAATGGGTACACACAATTAACTGGGACTTAGTAATCTTTGATGAGTATCACTTTGGAGCGTGGCGTGAGACCGCGAAAGAATTATTTTCATCTGATGAAGACAGGATACTAAGGCAAGAAAACTTTGAGGATGACGCTAAGAACTTCAAGGATAAGATTGCAGATTTGAGCGAACCGCTAGGTAGTGAAAGTGACTTTCTACCCATTACAGCTAGAGCATATTTGTATCTATCAGGTACGCCATTTAAGGCACTATCTTCAGGCGAATTCATTGAAGAACAGATTTTTAATTGGACATATACAGACGAACAAAGAGCTAAAGAAAAATTCTCAATTAAAAAACCAAAAGAGCGTAATCCATATGCGGCATTACCGCAGATGCGTTTGCTAACTTATCAAATGCCAGATGAATTACTTGCGGTAGCAAGTGGTGGTGAGTTTGACGAGTTTGACCTTAATTCATTCTTTGAGGCAACAGGTGAAGGTAAATCTGCTAAGTTTAAGCACAAGAATGATGTTCAAAAATGGTTAGATATTATTCGTGGCGGTTACTTGCCGCAATCTGCAGAGATGTTAAAGATTGGCAAACGTCCACCATTTCCCTATTCTGATGTTAGGTTATTGCCTTATCTTCAGCATTCATTTTGGTTCTTATATAGCGTGAGCTCGTGTCATGCTATGGCAAACTTGCTTGCAGAAAGACAGAATGTATTTTGGCATGACTACAAAGTTGTTGTGGCGGCTGGTACTTCTGCAGGCGTTGGTTTAGAAGCACTACCGCCTGTGCGTGATGCTATTGGTAATGGATTTGATACAAAGACAATTACACTATCTTGTGGAAAATTAACTACAGGTGTGACTGTAGCTCAGTGGTCGTCTATCCTGATGTTAAGGAATCTCAAATCACCAGAAACATATTTTCAATCGGCATTTAGGGTTCAATCACCGTGGTCAATTAAGAATCCTAATGGAGATGACCCAAAGCAAGAGGAAATACTTAAGCCTGTTTGCTTTGTGTTTGACTTTGCTCCAACTCGTGCATTAAGGCAGTTATCTGAGTACGGTATTGGGTTGTCGCCTAATGAAGCTAACCCCGAAAAAGCAGTTGAAGAACTTGTATCTTTTTTGCCTGTTCTAGCTTATGACGGTGCAAATATGACGCAAATTGATGCGGGTGGTGTGCTTGATATAGCTATGGCTGGCACTTCTGCGACGTTGTTAGCACGTAAGTGGGAAAGTGCTTTATTAGTTAATGTTGATAACGAAACACTAAGGCGTGTTTTAGACAATCCTGAAGCTATGGCGGCTGTTGAGAGGATTGAAGGATGGCGAGCCTTAGGTGACAACATCATTGAAACCATTATCAATAAGAGCGATAAAATTAAGGAAATAAAGGAAAAAGGTAAGAATAAAGAGCTTACTGAGAAAGAAAAGAAAACGCTTACAGAAGAAGAAAAAGAATACAAATCTAAGCGTAAACTTGTTCAAGAAAAGCTAATTAAATTTGCCACTCGTATCCCTGCATTTATGTATCTTACTGATTTCAGAGAGAACACATTGCAGGATGTAATTACAAAGTTAGAGCCTGATTTATTTTTGACTGTGACAGGTTTGACGGTCAAAGACTTTCATCTTCTAGTCCAGCTTCGTGTTTTTAATACAGAGCATATGAACCAAGCTGTATTTGCGTTTAGGCGATACGAAGACGCTTCTTTAAGATACACAGGTATTGATAGTCACGAAGGACTTTCACGTTATGGATTGTTTAATACTGTTGTAGCGATAGAGAAATAAATTTTATGAAGATCGGAAACAGCTTTTTAATGTGTTTACAAATTGAATGTGTTCGGTGGTTTCCATCAGAACTTATGCAACCAGAAGATTGCTTGAGGTAGCGATTTAATGAGCAAGTACAATTTTCCTAACTTAAGTGTCTTTGAGGTTATCTTCAATGGTAGGCGTTACAAGGCATTTAAGGTTTCCAAATCTAATCCTTTCAAAGGGTTTGAGGATGACTCTGATTTTGTTGTATGGGATGGTTTATATGATGCGGCAGTCTCTTATGGAACTATTTCCACTAATGGCGCATACAACGGATTTTTAGCATTCAGTCACGTTGAAATTGAGATTGATTCTAGTTCTAACATAGGTGAATTTGTTAGAAATTCAAGTAAAGAACAGCTACGATTTTTTAAGGATTCGGGTACTTAGAACAATTTTTTTATTACCGCATCCTGTGTATCTAAATTCGCATAAAATCTTTGTTAGTCAAACACTTAACCCAAGCTTAAGGACTTTTATTTTCTTGCTTAATGTTGCACAAAAGTTACACGCATCAAATCAACGAATGCAAGCTGTTGATTTTATTGATTATTTTCGTCGAGTAACTATTGAGTGGGAGTGAATTTTTTATACTAAAACGCTTCGTAGAAATTCTGATTCCTGACCTTGAGTCATTTTGTGAAAATAGATCAGGAGGTACTGATCTAGATCGGGACCACTGGGCAGGGTGGGTG
>JACCDK011873992.1_pt1 | contig 10232 bp, 7 predicted proteins | sample 7445871 | NCBI WGS metagenome assembly JACCDK01 (sample SAMN15323436, study PRJNA562643) | freshwater metagenome | isolation source: river surface water | place: USA:Blue River Watershed | collected 2017-08-15
ATGATCATGATGATGTTCCTCGTTCGCCATTCCAATATACATCGCTGTTAACATGGTAAAGATATAGGCTTGCAAAAATGCAACCAATAATTCAATCATGCCAATAAATACAGCAAATGGAACTGCTATTGCAGATGCATACACCGTCTTGAAAATAAATATGATACAAATCAAACTCAATACTAAGATGTGGCCCGCAGTAATGTTCGCAAACAAACGAATCATTAAAGAAATAGGCTTAGTGAATACACCAATTAATTCAATTGGTGCCAAAAACAATTTCATGCTCCAGTGCATACCTGGCATCCAGAAAATATGTTGCCAGTAATTTTTATTCGCACTTAAGTTCACTACAATGAAGACACAAACTGCTAACATCATTGTGAAAGCGATATTTCCACTCACATTCGCTCCCCCTGGAAATACAGGTATTAAACCTAAAAAATTATTCGTCAAAATCAAAAAGAATACGGTCAACAAGAAAGGCATGAATTTAGCATACTTCTTTTTGCCAATATTTGGGATGGCTAATTCATCTCTTACAAATAACACAATTGGTTCCATAAAAGATTGAACTCCTTTTGGTGCAGATGTTACGCCTGTCTTTTTATACGCTCCCGCAGCAGTCAGGATGACCACTAAGATAATGAACACAGACACCAATAAAGATGCTACGTTTTTAGTGATAGAAAAATCCCATAAAGCTTTGGTAGCTGTTTCGTCTATGGCTTCAGTTGCATCTACAATCTTCACCTTGCCTTCAATAATTTTGTAATCAAAGTTTCCTTTGTACACGATAGGCTCATGATGTTCATTCATGAACTTTGCAGAAGAGAACATTTCAATTCCTTTTGGGGTGTATAGAATCACTGGCAATGAGATAGAAGTATGTCCCCATAAATGCCAGCTATGATCATCTTTAATATGCTCTAAAATAGTTTCTGTAACATTGAATTCTTTTGCTTCATGCCCAGCAGGATTGGCTTCATGTGTTGCCGCTAAATTGGTATCCGCAGTTTGGTGCGATGTATCATGCGCAATGGCATTTGTATCCGCATGCACTGCTTTTTCGTTTGCAAATGTATTGCCAGAATAAGCCAATGTAAATAAGCTCAAACACAATACCAGTAAAGATTTAATACGTCTAGATGCCATAGGGATCTCAAAATTTGCGGCAAAGATAGGAATAAACCTGCTGAAAAGTCAGAATATTTAACAGAAATATGGGCTTAACAAAATTGTTTGTTATTCTCTTAAAATATTGATTTTCAGTAATTTAAGAAATTAGCTGCTCTTTTTGGGGTCAAATTGCATTTCGTTAAGGGCCTTATAAAATCCACCCTGCTCCATTAAGGACTGATGTGTTCCTTTTTCAATGATTTTTCCACGCTCCAAAACGAGGATCTGATCTGCCTTACGAATGGTAGATAGTCGATGGGCTATTACGATAGAAGTTCTGCCCTGAATCAATGTTTCGATCGCCTTTTCAATCAACTGTTCGCTCTCTGTATCGATTGAAGAAGTCGCTTCATCTAAGATTAAAATACTTGGGTTGTACAATAAAGCGCGTATAAAACTTAACAATTGCCTTTGTCCCAGACTAAGTGTTGCGCCTCGCTCCATCACATGGTACTGATATCCTCCTGGAAGTTGCATGATAAAATCATGCATGCCAATCATCTTTGCCGCCTCTTCAACTTGTTCGGGGCGAATTTGAGGATTGCGCAATGTAATATTATCATAGACAGAGCCAGAAAATAAAAATACATCTTGTAAGACGACCCCTACTGAGGCCCTCAATCGGTCCAGTGCATAATCCTCAATCAAGACACCATCTAATAAAATTTGTCCTGCTTGATAAGGATAGAGCCGATTTAAAATACTTATAATAGAAGTCTTACCACTTCCTGTTGGACCTACTAAAGCCACTGTTTGTCCAGCTGCAACTGTAAAATTTAAATCATTTAAAATCCAATTGGGTGCTTGATAAGCAAATTGAACGTTTTTAAATTCAATTGCCCCCTGAATTTGAGCAGGTGCATATTGGCCTTTATCTAAAGTAACATCTTCATTATCTAATATCTTAAAAACACGTTCTGCTGCAACCATCCCCATTTGCAAAACATTGAACTTATCTGCAATCATACGGAGTGGTCTAAAGATCTGATTTAAAAATAAAATGAACGCTACAAGCATACCTGCATCTAGACTTTGCCCTGCGACCCACCAAACGATTAAACCAATACTTAGCGCTAATACCACTTCCACAACTGGGAAAAATACAGAGTATGCGAAAATCGCTTTAATATTTGCTATTTTATGATGCTCGTTGATCCTATCAAATTTTTTCATTTCTTTTTCTTCTGCCGCAAAAGCCTGCACCACTTGCATCCCAGAGATATGTTCTTGTACAAACGCATTCAATGCTGCAACCGCATTTCGAACTTGAACAAAACTCTTGTTCACACTTTCTTTAAAAAAATAAGTGGCAACAATCATAATCGGAAATGGAATTAAACAGATTAAAGTCAACTGCCAGTTGATAAAAAACATAGTTGTTAAGGTCACCACAATGGTTAACATATCTGCGATGATTGGAATCAATCCATCCGAAAAAATATCATTGATACTCTCAATGTCATTGATTGTTCTAGTCGTTAAGGTTCCGATGGGTGTTTTGTCGAATTGACGCATTTCCCAATACATGATTTTTTGGTATACCTTATTCCTTAAATCTCTAATCACTTGTTGCCCTAACCATGACATCCCGAAAGTGAAACAAAAACGAAATAAGGTTTCTAGGATGATGAATGCCACTTGAAAAAGTGAGATAGCCAATATGAGCTGTACTATTGAATTAAATGATTCTGAAGGTAGCACCCAATGGACCCAATTAGGCAGATGCACCTGTTTGCCAATCGCCAAATTCACTGTAGCCTGAATCAAATAAGGACGAATAGGGGTAGCGAATGCTAAAAAGATGCCAAGAAAGACGTTGATCCAAAAAATAAATCGATAGGGCCCAACAAAAGAAAATACCCTACTTAAGATAGAGGTTTTGAACATGGGTTTAGGCTGGGTGGTTGACATAGCGGATCAAAGTTACACCGCTTTTACGTATTTTCGTGTAAGCATGGAAAGTACCGATCAAGAATTATTTAATGTAGTTGTGACACCCTACAATTTGACTGACGAACAAGAGAAAAAAGAAATTGTTCGACATTACCGTGCATTGCTTAGAACCTTAAGGACTAAGCTAAAAAAAGGGGATCGTGAATTACTTAGAACCGCATTCGAAATGGCCGCTGATGCGCATAAAACGATGCGTCGTAAAAGTGGAGAGCCCTATATTTTACACCCCATTGCTGTAGCGATGATTGCAGCAGATGAAATTGGACTAGGTGTGCGAAGTACCATTTGTGCTTTATTACATGATACCGTAGAAGATACAGATATCACTTTAGATGATATCAAAAGAGAGTTTGGAAATGAGATTGCAAAAATTGTTGACGGATTAACAAAGATTGCCACGGTCATGGATACCAATAGCAGTCAACAAGCAGAGAATTTTAAAAAGATCTTGCTCACTTTAACGGATGACCCTAGAGTGATATTGATCAAACTCGCAGACAGATTGCACAACATGCGAACGATGGACTCAATGAAACAAGAGAAGCAACTTAAAATTGCCTCTGAAACCATTTGGGTTTATGCACCATTAGCACATCGCATGGGCTTGTACAATATTAAGACTGAATTAGAGGATCTGTCCATGAAATATTTGGAGCCAGATAAGTACCGTGAGATTGCTAGAAAATTAACTGAGACAAAAAGAGAGCGCACCAAATATATCAATGAGTTTGTAAAACCATTAAAAGAGAAGTTGAGCCAAACCGGGATTCAATTTGATATTTTTGGTCGACCAAAAAGCATTCATTCCATTTGGAATAAAATAAAAAAGAAAGGGGTAAGTTTCGAAGAAGTCTATGATCTGTTTGCCATTCGTATCATTCTTGATGTGCCTTTAGAAAAAGAAAAAGAAGAGTGCTGGAAAGTGTATTCCATGGTAACAGATGAATACCTTCCCTCTCCAGAAAGATTAAGGGATTGGTTAAGCAACCCCAAGAGCAATGGTTACGAAGCATTGCATACGACTGTGATGGGCCCTCAAGGTAAATGGGTAGAAGTACAAATTCGCAGCAAAAGAATGAATGAGATTGCTGAGAAAGGTTTGGCAGCCCATTTTAAATACAAAGAAGGAACACAAAGTGAAGATCGTTTTGATAAATGGTTTGTTCAGATAAGAGAAGCATTGGGTAATCAAGAGGAAGAAAGTATTGATTTCTTGCAAGACTTTAAAACTTCTTTTTTAGCAGAAGAAATTTATGTCTATACCCCAAAGGGCGAAGTAAAAATGTTGCCAGTTAATAGCTCGGCGCTTGACTTTGCTTTTTATATACATACTGCGATTGGATCCAAATGTATTGGTGCCAAAGTCAATCACAAATTGGTGCCGATTAGCCATAAATTAAGAAGTGGAGATCAGATAGAAATTATAACTAGTAACAAGCAAAAACCTTCAGAGGATTGGCTGAATAATGTGGTGACCGCAAAGGCAAAAAATAGTATCAAAGATGCCTTAAGAGAAGAAAAGAAAATCATTTCAGAAGAAGGAAAATATACGGCTCAAAGAAAATTAGAAGGAATAGGTGCAGTTTATAGCCCCTACAACTTAGACCAATTGGTTAATTTTTATAAATTACCAAGCCAGTTAGATTTATTGTACAAAATTGCCACCAAATCAATTGACCTCAAAGAACTTAAAAGCTTTCAAGTCATAGGTGATAAAATAGAAGCACCAAAGCCTTTAGTGGTTGCACCTGACCCGAACGCAGAAGTCAACATATATAAACCACTGCCCAAAAAAGGAGATTCAGAATTGATCATTTTTGGCGAATCAAGTGATAAGATTAAATACACCCTAGCAAAATGTTGTAACCCTATTCCTGGAGACGATGTATTTGGTTTTGTCAGCACTGGTAAAGGACTGATCATTCATAGAACTAGTTGCCCTAATGCCACACAACTGTTAGCGAACTATGGACATCGTGTTGTCAAAACGAAGTGGGCTAAAAATAAAGAAATTTCATTCCTAACAGGGCTAAGTATCATTGGATTAGACGATGTTGGTGTAGTGAATAAAATTACTACCATTATTAGTGGAGATTTGAAGATCAATATTGCAGCATTAACCATTGAATCCAAGGATGGGATGTTCGAAGGTACCATCAAAGTCTTTGTTCATGATAAAGATGAATTAGAAGAATTGGTGCATCGGATTCAATCCTTACATGGTATTCAAAAAGTGACCCGTTTTGACACAGAAGTGGTCTAAAATCAAGTAATCAACAGGATGGGAAAAATATGTGTGAAAACATTTCCTATTATTAGACCCTTAAATAGGTAATCAGCATTTCTAGACTTATTTTTGCTACTCAAATTCAAATTTATGGTAGACGTAATTTTAGGACTTCAATGGGGCGATGAAGGAAAAGGAAAAATCGTGGATTATTTTGCACCCAACTACGATGTCATCGCTCGTTTTCAAGGTGGTCCAAATGCAGGCCACACTTTGTATGTGAATGGTACTAAAATGGTCTTACACCAGATTCCATCAGGAATTTTCCATCAGGATAAAATCAATATTATTGGCAATGGCGTGGTATTAGATCCAGTAACATTGAAAAAAGAATGCGATGCAGTGGCAAGTATGGGTATTGATGTGAAAAAAAATCTATTTATATCCGAGCGTACCAATATCATCATACCTAGTCACAGGGCTTTAGATAAAGCATCTGAATTGTCAAAGGGAGAAGCTAAAATAGGATCCACTTTAAAGGGCATTGGACCTGCTTACATGGATAAGACAGGAAGAAACGCTTTAAGAGTAGGCGACTTATTAGATAAAAAATTCATCAGCAAGTACATTGCTTTAAGAATGAAGCATCAAAAGATTTTGGATAGCTACAATTTCAATGAAGATATCTCTGAAATGGAAAGCGAATTCTTTGAAGCCATTGAGTTTTTAAAGACAATGAATATCATCAATTGTGAATACTTTATCAATGATCAAATTAGCAAGGGTAAAAAAATATTAGCTGAAGGCGCACAGGGCTCTATGTTAGATATCGACTTTGGTACTTTCCCATTTGTTACATCAAGTAATACTATTTCTGCTGGTGTTTGTACTGGTCTGGGTGTTTCTCCAAAACAAATTGGCGAAGTATTTGGCATTTCTAAAGCTTATTGTACTCGTGTTGGTAGTGGCCCCTTCCCTACCGAATTGCATGATGCAAAAGGGGAAGAATTGAGAAAGATAGGCAGTGAATTTGGCGCAACAACTGGCAGACCACGTCGATGTGGCTGGATTGACCTAGTTGCTTTAAAATACACTTGTATGATCAATGGTGTAACGCAGATCATCATGACGAAGGCAGATATTCTAGATTCTTTTAAAGAACTAGAACTGGGTATAGCATATGAAATGGAAGGCAAACAGATTGATTATGTTCCATTCCAATTAGTAGGTACTCCTGTAACGCCAATTTGGAAAAAAATGGCAGGATGGGAAGTCGATACAACCAAAATGAAAAATGACGCTGAACTGCCAGCTACAATGAAAACATATATCAAATTTATTAATGAATATTTAGGTGTGCCTGTGAAGTATGTATCAAATGGTCCGGGCAGAGATCAAATAGTACATTTATAAACAAAAAAAAGCAATAAAAAAAGTCGCATTATTTTTGATAAATAAAATTTTCATTTGAAATTTACATAAATATTCCTGATTGAGTTATGGCAGTAAAATCTACAAAAGAGAAAAAGACAGCGACACCAAAAAATGGCGTAGTAAAAGCTGAAAAATCAAGCAAGACATCTTCAAAGAAAAATGTTGATGATGAGGACGATGATATCGACGAGGAAGAAGAAACAGATACAGACGATTGGGGTAAAGCTGACGAGGACGACGACAGCTGGGATCCAGACTTCGCTGAGTTTGATTTACCTAAAGCAACTAAAAAAGCGGGTAAAGCAAAAAAAGGAGAAGACGATGATTTAGATTTAGACTTAAACTTGGAGGACGACGATTTGTTTGACGATAAAGACGAATTCGATGATGATTTTTAAAGTGTAATTGATCTACTTTTTTAATCAATATCCAGATATAAAGATTGTATTGAGGCCTGTAAAATTTGATTTTTATGGGCCTCAAACATTTTAGCCTCTTTAGTAGGTAACTGAAGCGTATAAGACTTCCCTGCAGACAATTGCTGATCCATATTTGGATTCAATTCTTTTAACTGATTCAATGGCATCTTTAACCAACTTGCAATTGTTTTTGCATTGAATCTTCCTGAGATTAAGATGGTTTCCATGCCTGCTGTAGCCATTACATTTCCTGTATTCACTACTTGGGCTTTTTGATTGACTTCTGGCATAACTACACCCTCAAATATGGCATGTGTGGCTATGAATTTTTTAACATGATTTCTAGTTTCTAATGGAAGTTCATATTGTAATGCCCAAAAATCTTTTGTTTTCTTTTTTTCAATTACTTTACTCAATCTTCCTGCGCCTCCATTGTATGCCGCCACAACCAATAACCAATCTCCAAATTGCTGGTACAATTCTCTAAGAATGGTCGCTGCAGCTTGCGTACTTTTTTGATAATCCATTCGCTCGTCGGTTGGAAGTAATTTCAACCCCAATCTAGTTGCTTCTGCAGGCATAATTTGCCAAGGGCCTGCTGCACCTGCCCAAGAGACTACTTGTGAACTTAAGTGACTCTCAATGACACTTAGGTATTTCATTTCTACAGGAATGCCGTTGGCAATTAAGATTTGATCGTATAGGTTAAAATAAGGTTTTGCCCAGGTTTTCATCTTACGCAATCCTGCACCCTCTTTTTCAATATAGGATTGAACAAAGCTGATTGCCTTTGGATGCATTTCAATGACAAAAGATTTGTCTTTATCTGGCACCTGCTGTACCGTAAATAAACTACTGAATCCAATTCTATTAAAACTTGAGCTATCCTGTGCAGCCGTACTACCAAAACAAAAAAGTAAACAATATATGAATAATGGTCTCATATGCAAGAGGCTATGCTTCCATCAAGGAATTTGAAAAACTAAGTAATGCCGATTCTTCAAAAGATGCACTCATCACTTGTAGTCCAAATGGCATACCATTTGAATGGGAGAATAAGGGCAATGAAATAGCAGGTATACCAACTAGATTAGCATACACAGTATAAATGTCAGCTAAAAACATTTCCGTTGCAGATAGATGCTTTGTCCCTATCTTAAAAGCTGTCGTTGGCACTGTCGGAGAAATGATAAAATCATATTGTTTAAATACCTGCGATGTAAAATCAACTAATTTTTGTCGAACCTGTTGCGCCTTGGTAAAATAGGCATCAAAATATCCAGCACTCAATACAAAAGTTCCTAATAAAATTCTTCGTTGAACTTCTGCACCAAAACCTTCTGTTCTAGATAATTTATACAATTCGGCAAGGTCTTCTACTTTTTCAGCTGTTCTATGCCCAAATCGGATGCCATCAAATCTCGATAAATTACTTGACGCTTCGGCAGTAGTTAATACATAATAAGTTGGTACGATAAAATTCAATAAATCAAAATCCACTGCTTCCACGAAATGCCCTGCTCCACGCAGTTGTTCTATTTGATTTTCAATTTGACTTTTTATTTCAGCATCCAATCCTGGATGTGTTAATGTCTCTTTAAAATAAGCAATTTTTTTAGGCCCTTGCTTTTGTTTGATTGCTTGAGCATAGGCTGGTACAGCTTTTGTTGAAACCGTACTATCAAAATCATCTGCTCCTGCAATGACTTCCAAAACCAAGGCAGCGTCAGCAATATTTTTACTAAAAATACCAATCTGATCAAATGAAGAGGCGTAGGCAATCAATCCGTACCTTGATATCCTACCATAACTTGGTTTCAATCCAACGACACCACAAAAGTCTGCTGGTTGACGCACGGATCCGCCTGTATCTGATCCCAAGCTCACCATACATAAATCGGCTTGTACTGCTACTGCAGAACCACCAGAGGAACCACCGGGAACACGTTCTTTATCTGCTGCATTTTTAACTGCACCAAAAGCTGAATTTTCATTACTACTGCCCATGGCAAATTCATCACAGTTTTGACGACCAATGATGATCGCACCAGCTGCAAGTAATTGCTCTATGGCAGAGGCAGAATAAACTGCTGTATAATTTTCTAGAATTTTAGAGGCTGCAGATAATGCATGCCCCTTAAAAGAGATCACATCTTTTATGCCTACTACAACGCCATGTAATGGACCAATTGATTTGCCATCCATTCTTTCTGCATCCAATGCATTCGCTCTAGCTATTGCTTCTTCAGCAAAAATTTCTAGATACGCATTTAAATCATGATGGCTTTTAATTCGATCCAAATAAAACTGAACAGCCTGCGCACAGGTAGTTTCTCCGGTCTTTAATTGACCATGGTAGTTTTGAATGTCGGTGAAACAGAACATCGCTAATTAAGAAGCTTTCTCGTCTTTCTCTTTAATGCCTTCTTCGATTTCTTTTTTCACGTTATTTTTTGCGTCGTTGAATTCGCGAATCCCTTTACCTAATCCACGCATGAATTCAGGGATTTTTCTTCCACCAAACATCACTAAAATAACTATACCAATAATTAATAATTCTTGAAATCCTAAGTTGCCCATAATGTATCGTTTAGAATGATAAAGGTAATGCAAATAGCACAAAAAAAGGTCCTCTAATGGAGGACCTTTATATAAGTTAAGCGATTAGGCTTAGAATCTTTTTTCTTTAATACGAGCGCTTTTACCGCTTCTTTCACGTAAGTAGTACAATTTAGCACGGCGCACTTTACCAGTTTTGTTTAAAACGATACCATCAATATTTGGAGATAAGAAAGGGAATAAACGCTCTACACCTACTCCATCAGAGATCTTACGAACGGTGAAAGTAGCTGTTGCTCCAGTTCCTTGGGTCTTAATCACATCCCCACGGAAACTTTGGATACGCTCTTTACCACCCTCTACGATCTTGTAGTTTACGGTAATATTATCACCAGCCTTGAATGCTGGATAAGATTTCTTTGCTGTTAATTGCTCGTGTACGAAGTTTACTGCTACGCTCA
>JACCDK010414060.1_pt1 | contig 10231 bp, 9 predicted proteins | sample 7445871 | NCBI WGS metagenome assembly JACCDK01 (sample SAMN15323436, study PRJNA562643) | freshwater metagenome | isolation source: river surface water | place: USA:Blue River Watershed | collected 2017-08-15
CATGTCTCACCTCATGCGGTCGCACGCTGATATCCTCTTGGTGATTACTGGGGTCTTTCTCTTTTTGCCGATGTTTGCGCAGGCTCTCTTCTTTGCGCCGCCGCAAATTACCCAGTTTGACGCCGCTGCCATGCAGGTTTTTGTCGATTATTATCGGGCGAATTTCGTCCCCTTGCTTGGACTTCGGCTGGTGACGTTGATTGGCACAGGCGCGCTGCTTGCCCTGCTTCTGGCCCCAGACCACCCGACCGTAGGCGGCGCCATTAGCCGGGCTGGCCGACTGCTCCCCACCTTGTTCGTCGCGGATGTTCTGATGCAGCTGATCATGGGCTTGGGCTTAATCGCCCTGATTATTCCGGGCCTATATTTGATTGCACGGATGGCCGTGACGGCCCCTGCGATCATGTCCGAAAGAATTGGCAATCCGGTGCACGCCATCGGGCGCAGCTTGGCCCTCACCAAGGACATAGGATGGCGTATTTTCGGCCTATTGGCCATTGTCATGATCCTCACTGGGATCGCCAGCGCCGCTTTTGTTGCGGTGGTAGGGATCATCACCCATCTGCTTTTGCCAGATAACGGCGCAAAAATTGCAGCAGAATTGCTCTCCGCCGTCAGCCCAACGGCCCTATCGCTTGCCGTCACGCTGGTGTCAGCGGCCATTTATCGCCACATACAAGCACCCCAGGCGGAAGGCTGATCGGGAAGGAGGTCTTAAACCCATTTCGCTTCAGGCGGCAGGCTCATCAGAATCGCGTCGATATTCCCGCCCGTTTTGAGACCAAAGAGCGTGCCACGATCATAAACGAGATTAAACTCGGCATAGCGGCCCCGCCAGACAAGCTGCTGCTGCTTTTCCGCATCGGTGAAGGGCAGGCCCATACGACGGCGAACAATGCGCGGAAACACGTCTAAAAACGCCTCTCCCACTGCGCGCGTGAAGGCGAAATTGGCACCAAAATCGCCTTCAAGATGATCATAAAAAATCCCGCCGACGCCGCGATGGACATTGCGGTGCGGGATCCAGAAATAGTCATCGGCCCATTTCTTGAAGCGGTCATAATAATCAGCGCCATGGGTATCACAGGCAGATTTCAGTCGGGCGTGAAACGCCTCAGTATCTTCTGGATAGGGCAGCGGCGGGTTGAGATCCGCTCCACCGCCAAACCACCGCTTTTGAGTAACCAGAAATCGCGTGTTCATATGCACGGCCGGGACATGCGGATTCGCCATGTGCGCAACCAAACTAATGCCCGTTGCAAAGAAATTGGGATTATCCGCAGCGCCGTGAACGCTCTTAGAAAACTCCTCCGAAAAGGCACCGCCCACAGTCGACACATTGACGCCGACCTTTTCAAACACCTTGCCCGTCATCAGGCCCCGCACGCCGCCGCCGCCCTGAGCCTGCGGGTCATTCTCTCGATTCCAAGGCGTATAGTCAAAGCCGGCGTCGCTTCCCGCCTCCCGCTCAATAGCTTCAAATTCTGCGCAAATGCGATCACGAAGGTCCTCAAACCAGCTGCGGGCGGCCTGCTGCTCTTCATCGAGCTCGAAAGGAACAATGGGTCTGGTCATTGCCGGGCCTTTAAGCGGGTCGCGGCCGAATGCAAGCATCTCAGCCCTGCGGCAGAGCCCCTGCTTGGCGCAGGCCTTCGAACACAGCAATTCCAGTTGCCACGGCGATGTTGAACGACCGAAGCCCCGGCGCCATTGGGATGCGAACCGCCGCGTCGCAGCTAGCGCGCACCTCATCCGGCACGCCCGCACTTTCTTGTCCCATCAAAAGGGTATCCCCAGGCGCGAATTGAAAGCTGCCAATTAAATCCGCCGCCTTGCTCGACATCAGCACCAGTCGGCCGGGCACAAAAGATCGGAAGGCCGCCCAATCAGCATGGCGGGTGATGTCGACCTGGTCTGCATAATCCATCCCGGAGCGACGCAGCTTCTTATCGGAAAAGGCAAAACCGCATGGGTCAATAATATCCACAGAAACGCCAAGGCACGCAGATAGGCGCAAAATGGCACCGACATTTCCGGCAATTTCGGGCTGGTAAAGGGCAATCCGCATGTTTGATCGTTAGGCGAAGCATAGCCTTTAGGGCAAGACGCTTGGATTTCGTATTTGCAACTTCCAGCAAGATCGCTATCAGGCCCGCAAATCTAACGGTTCCGGGGGCCAAGCTTCTGGCATTTTTGCGGTTTCATATTCCGCAAAGGCGCAAGACAAAGGTCGAATCAGGGATAATGGAAAGCATGACAAGTTTGACTGAAGACAGCGCAACCACTGGTGAAGAGCAGGGCGGCGTGCGTCGTCGTGACTTTATCAATGTCGCAGCGGCAAGTTTTGCGGGCGTCGGAGCCGCTTCGGTGGCCCTTCCGCTCATCAACCAGATGAACCCGTCGGCCGATGTTCTGGCCGCGGCTTCAACGGAAGTTGATGTGTCGGCCATCGCGCCAGGCCAAGCGATCAAAACAATCTTCCGCAAGCAACCGTTATTTGTGCGCCATTTGACGCCCGAAGAAATTGCGGCCGCTGAAAAAGAGCCTGTCTCCAATTTGCGCGATCCGCAAACGTTGGAAGAACGCACCAAAGCTGGCAAGAAACAGTGGCTCGTGACGATGGGTGTTTGCACCCATTTGGGCTGTGTGCCGCTGGGCGCTGCGGCGGGTGAAATTAAGGGCGAGTTTGGCGGCTATTTCTGCCCCTGCCATGGCTCGCACTACGACACGGCGGGCCGCATTCGCAAAGGCCCTGCTCCAACCAATTTGCAGGTGCCGGAATACGCCTTCACCTCTGATACTGTCATCAAAGTCGGCTGAGGATTAGATCGATGAGTTTTCCTCGGGCTAACGAATATAAGCCAAACACTGCCTTCACCCGCTATTTGGATGAAAAGCTGCCTTTGCCGCGCTTCGTCTATAATGCGGTCGGTGCGGGCTATCCCGTTCCGCGCAACCTGAACTATTTTTGGAATTTCGGCGTTCTCGCCGGCGTTGCCCTGATGGTTCAGATCGTCACAGGCATTGTCCTTGCCATGCACTATGCCGCAGAAGGCACCGTTGCCTTTGCGTCGGTCGAGCACATCATGCGCGACGTGAATGCAGGTTGGTTTCTGCGTTATGCGCACGCCAATGGCGCGTCGATGTTCTTCATCGTCGTCTACACGCACATTTTCCGGGGCTTGTTCTACGGATCCTACAAGCCGCCCCGCGAAATGGTGTGGCATTTGGGCTTGGTCATCTTCTTGTTGATGATGGCGACGGCCTTCATGGGCTATGTCCTTCCCTGGGGCCAAATGAGCTTCTGGGGGGCCAAGGTCATCACAGGCCTGTTCGGCGCTATCCCACTGGTAGGTGAACCGATCCAGACATGGCTGTTGGGCGGATTTGCCCCGGATAACGCCGCACTGAACCGTTTCTTTTCACTTCACTATTTGCTGCCGTTCGTGATTTTGGGTGTCATCATCCTGCACATCTGGGCGTTGCACATTCCGGGCTCGTCCAATCCGACGGGCGTGGAAGTGAAGTCGGAAACGGATACGGTTCCGTTCCACCCCTATTACACCGCCAAGGATGGCGTTGGCGCCGCCTTGTTCTTCTTGGTGTTTGCGACGCTTGTCTTCTTTGCCCCGAACATGTTGGGCCACCCGGACAATTATATTCCGGCCAACCCAATGTCGACGCCGGCGCATATCGTGCCTGAGTGGTATTTCTGGCCCTTTTACGCGATCCTGCGCGCCTTTACGGTCGACTTCTTCTTCATTCCGGCAAAGCTGCTTGGCGTGTTGGCAATGTTTGCTTCGATCCTGCTGCTGTTCTTCCTGCCTTGGTTGGATACGTCGGCTGTTCGGTCGGGTCATTATCGTCCGCTGTTCCGCAAATTCTTCTGGTTCGGCCTCGTCCCCTGCGTGATCATTCTCGCATGGTGCGGTGGTGCGCCGGCAGCGGAACCCTATGTTATGATTTCGCAGATCGCTTCGGCCTATTATTTCGCGCACTTCCTGATCATTCTACCGATCATTTCGCGCGTCGAAACGCCCAAGCCCCTTCCCAATTCCATTACCGAAGCTGTTCTGGCCACCGCGCCGGGCGCCAAGCTTCAGCCTGCTGAATAAGGACCTAATCGACATGATCCGCATTGGTGCATTTCTTGTTGGGCTCTTCTTCTCCGGCTGGTTGCTTGTCTCAGCCGTGATGGGTGCCTTTACCTTTGTCTCCGAACCGCCTGCCGCGACCGCAGAGCATGAATTCCATAAGCTTCCCAAAGAAGTGGACTTCTCGTTCAACGGCCCGCTTGGCAAATATGATCGCGCGCAGCTGCAACGCGGCCTTCAGGTGTATCGTGAAGTCTGCTCTGCTTGCCACAGCCTGAAATATGTCTCGTTCCGCGACTTTGCGGCGCTGGGCTATAATGAGGGCCAGATCAAAACCATCGCGCAGGAATGGCCAGCCGAAACACCGTCGGTGAACCCGGACACGGGCGAGGCCACGACGCGCAAGCCAATTGCGACGGACAAGATCCCATCCCCCTATCCGAATGACGTTGCGGCACGTGCTGCGAATAACAACGCCATTCCGCCAGACCTTTCGCTGATGACGAAGGCGCGTCACGATGGGTCGGCCTATGTCTATTCGCTGCTGACAGGCTATCAAAATCCTCCGGCAGAATTGGCGAAGAAGTTCCCGGACTCCATGCCGAGCAAGACAACCCATTATAATCCGTATTTCGCCAACCTGAATCTTGCCATGGCCGCGCCGCTGAATACGGACGGACAGGTGACCTATGGTGAAGGTGCGCCGAAACCGACAGTGTCACAAATGGCACAGGATGTGTCGGCGTTCCTGACATGGACAGCTGAGCCAAAACTCGAACAGCGTAAGCGCGCGGGTACAGCGGCGGTCATCTTCCTGCTGATCTTCTTGGGGCTCTGCATTGGTGCCTATAAGAATATTTGGGCAGACAAGAAGACTGTCGCCTAAATCATCTTGACCAGAAGCATGAACAGGCCCGGTAGAGCGATCTGCCGGGCTTTTTCATTTGACCCTCCCCGCTAGCCAACCACCAACGCCGCTGCGTCCGACACATGAAGGAGCTTCCCATGAGCCTGCCCTTTTCGCTTGATGGTCGAACGGTGCTGATCACCGGGGCGTCATCTGGGCTTGGCGCGCACTTTGCCCGGCTCTTTGGACGGGCCGGAGCCAACATCATATTGGGGGCCCGCCGGACAGACCGAATTGCCGCTCTTGCCGCCGAACTGAACGCATCGGGTACAGGCGCGCTGGCCGTTGCCTTGGATGTGACGGATGAAGCGTCACTCAAGGCCGCCTATGACGCGGCGGAAGCCCGCTTTGGCACGGTCGATACCATCATCGCCAATGCGGGAACATCTGCGCCGGGCCGATCAACGGACATAGACGATGCCGATTTGCATATGGTGACCGACACTAATTTCATCGGCGTTTACCTGACCGCTCGGGAAGGCGCGCGTCGCCTCATGGCCGCCGGGTCGCGCGAAACGGGCAAGGGGCGGATCATCCTGATCGGGTCTATCACCTCGCATCTCACGGGCGAAGGCGACTCTGCCTATGCGGCATCCAAGGCGGCTGTTGCCCATCTCGGGCGCAATCTTGCGCGGGAATGGGTGCGCCAAGGGATTAACGTAAACACGATCCAGCCCGGCTATATCCAGACCGAAATTGCGGGCGACTTTTTCCAAACAGATCTCGGCAAGGCGAAGATTGCAGCCTTTCATCGCAAACGGCTTCAACCCATCGACTCGCTCGACGCCATGATGCTTTATTTTGCTTCGGACGCGTCCGCCGCGACCACGGGTTCAACGATCGATGTTGATGACGGCCAATCCCTATAGGGATGCTGCGCTATCCTCGCTCAACGCCGGCAGATCGGCCAATAGAGCCAGCCGAACAGCGGCAGAGACAGTGCGTACTTCCAATTTCTCCATCAATGTTGCGCGAAAACTCTCGACCGTACGAATGCTAAGGCCCAGCCTATAGGCGATGATCTTATTTGGCATTCCGTCCAGCAGACCTTGCATGACCTGCCGTTCACGCTTTGACAGGATGGCAATTTTGCGCCGTGCCACTTCCTGCTTGTCCCCTTGCGACACGCGCTGATCAAGAATTTCAAATGCTTTGTCCAGCGCGTGCAACAGCATGCCCGCTTCATAAGGCTTTTCCAGAAATTCAACCGCACCATTTTTCATAGCGCGCACGGCCCGAGCAACATCACCCTGCCCCGTCAAGATCACCACGGGAAACGCAATGCCGCGCTCATTCAAAAGCTCTTGCGCCTGAAGTCCATCCAAGTTCGGCATTGCAATATCCAACATGATGCACGCTGGCCTTGAGCGATCCATCTCCTCAATAAATTGCTTTGAGTCATCATATTCTTTAACGTCATAGTCATTCGCGCGCAGGAGGTAGGCTGTCGAATCCCGGACAAAGTCGTCATCATCAACGAGATAGATAAGCCTACGCATAGGGCGTTTTTGGTCCGAGTCAGATTTTGAAATTGAACTTGGTGGTTCTTGTTGAAAACCAAATGATTATCAACCAACTTGGTATAGCATTATGCCAATTAGGCATGTTTAATGCGTGCAACGCATTTTGCGAATAGGATTGGGAATTTAAATGCGGCACTTGTTGAGGCCATTTTCCGTGCCCCGACATTTCTACCTGCTCATGGCCATTGCCCTGATCAGCCTGATCGCGGCCGCCATAGGCCTTGCCAATGGGTTCAACCGCATTTTAACCGCCCGACAACAAGTCGAGCTTGGCTATCAACGAATAGCGGCAACCAACGCCGTTATGGCCATCGCACGCGACGAGGAAACGGGCCAGCGCGGTTTTATCCTGACCGGGCAGGAGCGATTCTTGAAGCCTTATTTGGCTGCACGCGCGCAGGCAGCTCCGGCTTGGAGGCATCTTGGTCAGCTGACAACTCGCTCCGACTTGCAGGAACCGATGCGACAAATGCGCCGGACATTTGACGAGAAGAGCGCCCTAAATGACCGGACCATTCAGATGGCCCGCACAAAGGGTATCCTAGCTGGCCAGAGGTTCATCGAAAAAGGGGCTGGTCAGGAAAAAATGGAGCAGCTGCGCCGCCAGTCGCAGGCATTTATCGCACAAGGCATGATACTGCTGGCTCAATTAAAGCAGGAAGCCGAGACAACCTATCGATATGCCATCATCGAAGCGATCATCGCTTCTTTAGCTTTTCTTGGGACAGGTGGGCTGCTTTCCACTGCCGCTCAACAAGCGCGGATCGCCGCTGGCCAAAGTGCGGCTAAAGCCGAAGCCGCCGACCAGCGTTTTCAGGCCACATTTGAACAAGCGGGCGCCGGCATGATGCACCTGTCGTCAGCAGGACGGCCAGTTTTGGTCAATGCAGCGCTGTGCAAAATGACCGGATATAGTCGATCCGACTTCCTGTCGGCGACGCCCGCCTCCCCTGCGCATCCGGCCCAGTTGTTCGGTGATAAGGCCTTACGGAAACAGTTTCTGGCTAAGAAGGTCACAGCTTTTCAGGGCGAACGATGGACCAAAACAAAAAATGGCAGCGCCCTATGCCTTCAGATCACTATGTCCCAAGTTCTTAAATCTGGAGGAGAGGCGGCGTTTCTGTCTGCTATGATTCTTGATGTCACGGATCGCAGACAGGTCGAAGATAGCTTTATCGAAAGCCAAAACCGCCTGCGCCATGCTCAGACAGAATTGGCGCATATTGGCCGGGTGAATGATCTGGGAGAAATGGCCGCTGCCATCGCCCATGAAGTGAATCAACCCCTGACAGCAATGGTTAACTATCTGTCTGCAGGACAGCATATGTTGGCTAAATTGCCCTGCGACACGGGCGAAATCCCCAGCCTTATGCAGCGCGTATCCGAACAGGCCCTGCGTGCCAGCCAAATCATTCAGCGGATGCGCAGCTTTGTGGAACGGGGTCGACAAGACCACCAGAGCGAAGAGCTTGACCCATTGATTGACAATGCCATCGAGCTAAGCAGATTGGGCTTTGCGCCCGATCAAGTGAGCATTGAACATAAACCGGGGGCCGGGAACCCAACACTGGATGTTGACACCATCCAAATCCAGCAGATCCTCATCATCCTGATCCGGAACGCTGTCGAAGCCTTCCGCTCTTCCGGAGATGCAGACCAGGTGCTGCACATTCAGATTCACTCCAATCAAGACGAAGCCACAGACATGGCCTCTATCTATGTGTCGGATAATGGGCCGGGCATTTCAACCGACGAAGCGGATCGGATTTTCCAGCCATTTTTCTCATCAAAGGCGGGAAATTTGGGCATGGGCCTATCCATTGCAAAGCGACTAGCCGAAAATCATGGCGGCAGTCTCGCTTTCGTGGCGCAAGACGCAGGCGCCACATTCCGGCTGCAACTGCCGATCACCAGCCCACCGAGGCGGAAAAAGGCAAAGACTAGGACTTAGCCGCTGCGGCAAGGATGTGCGCAATGCGGTCTGCCGCACAGCCATCGCCAAAGGGATTATGGGCACGGGCCATCGCGCGATATTGCTCTGAATCATCAAGCAGCGCGGAAACTTCGGCCACGATGCGATCTGTGTCCGTCCCGACCAGTCGGGCTGTCCCGGCATCCAATCCCTCTGGACGCTCGGTTTTCTGGCGAAGCACCAAAACAGGCTTGCCAAAGGCCGGGGCCTCTTCTTGAATTCCGCCGCTGTCCGTCAGGATCAGCGTGCTCATCGCGAGAAGGCGCACAAAATGTGGGTAATCCAGCGGGTCAAGAATGATTGCATTGGGATGCCCGGCCAAGTGCGCGGCCAATATTGGACGCACATTGGGATTGGCATGGAGCGGGCAGACGAGCACCAGATCGGGGCGATGGGCGAGACGCGCCAGAGCCGCACCGATGCCATGCATTGCCATTCCAAAATTTTCCCGGCGATGTGCTGTGACCAGAACAATATGTTTGCCCGCAGCGCGGTGAGCCAGTGCATCTAGGCCCGATGCAAGCTGCGCGTTCGAAGCCAAGGCGGTGCGTGTGGCCCGCAGTGCATCCACCACTGTGTTGCCCGTGACATGGATCGATACCGGATCCACCCCTTCGCGCATCAAGGCCTGCGCGGCCAAGGCCGTGGGTGCAAAATGCAGATCGGCCATGGCCGAAATGGCGCGCCGATTGGCCTCTTCCGGCCATGGGTTATCGGCATCCCCGGTGCGCAAGCCTGCTTCGACATGAGCGATGGGGATGCGCCGATAATAAGCGCTCAGTGCCGTTGCAAATGCCGTCATGGTGTCGCCATGCACCAGCACCCGGTTTGGCCGCTCACGATCTAGCACCATGCCGACGGCGGTCACCATGCGCGCCAACAGGTCGCCTAGCGACTGGTTGGGGAGCATAAGATCCAGATCAATGTCGGGCGTCAATCCTGCAATGCTCAATACTTGATCCAGCATTTTTCGGTGTTGCGCCGTCACGCATAGCGTTGCGCGGACACCCGGCTGCACCTTAAGCGCTTGAACAACAGGAACCATCTTGATCGCCTCTGGCCGGGTGCCAAAGACGATCAAAATATGCTGTTTACGCCGAACCGAGGACATCATCCCCGGTTGTTATCGCAGCGTTGGTTAACCAGCCGTCAATTTTGGCGCGGCCAAATCAAGCGCCTGACGAATGATCGAAATCATCGCATCAATCTGTTCCGTTGTGATGATGAGCGGCGGGCACATGACAATCGTATCGCGAATGCCGCGCACCATAAGGCCGTTTTCAATGCACAAATCACGCACCATCGGCCCTGCTGTCCCTTCGGCCCCACCAAAGCGCGCGCCGCTTTTCTTGTCCGCGACAATTTCCACAGCGCCAATCAGACCAACCGAGCGGGTTTCCCCAACCAGCGGATGATCATTCAGCGTCGCGAGCGCCTTGGCCAGATAAGGACCCGTCTCAGTGCGGGTGCGCTCAATCAAATGCTCCCGCTCCATAATCTCAATATTTCGGAGCGCGACAGCGGCGGCCACAGGGTGGCCGGAATAGGTGAAGCCGTGAACGAAATCGCCGCCGGTTTTCAGCACATCGACAATGTCTTTCGACACGGCGGTCGCAGAAATGGGCATATACCCAGAGGACAGGCCCTTTGCCATGGCGATGATATCTGGCGAGACCCCAACGGTTTCATGGCCCCACCAATTGCCCGTGCGCCCAAAGCCGCAGATGACCTCATC
>JACCDK010694310.1_pt1 | contig 10231 bp, 7 predicted proteins | sample 7445871 | NCBI WGS metagenome assembly JACCDK01 (sample SAMN15323436, study PRJNA562643) | freshwater metagenome | isolation source: river surface water | place: USA:Blue River Watershed | collected 2017-08-15
AACGGCCATTGGCATCCATCCTGTCCATCAGTTCCGCCAGCAAGTTTGGCGCACGCGCACGGCTTGTGTTGTTGAGCAGGTCAATGACTTCCGACACCGTAGGCGCTACCGCTTCAGCGGTAATATCAGGCCACATCAGGGCAACCGTTTCCGCCGTGTCACCAACATAATCGCGGCTCATGCGGAACAGCATCGGGTCAAATCGTTCCTCGGCCATGGCGCGGATGGCCGCCGATTTAACTGTGGCAATGCTGAGTGTGCCCGCCAGCGCCGCCAACGCCCAACCGCGATCCGGGTCAGGCGTATCGCGCAGATATTCTGCGATGAGCCGGACCTTATGGTCGCGTGATCGGGTGTAGATCAGTCCGTCGATGAGCACAGCGAAAGCCTGCATCAGCCCTCATCCTCCTCTTCACGGCCAACCAGATCAAGCGCGCGCGCTTGTAATTGGTGTAGCTCGCACCAGCGGCCAAGTGCATCAGTGCGGCCATGGGTAATCCATGTTTCAGCGGGCCGAAGCTCCAACAATGTGTCGGTCAACTCATTCCAATCGGCATGATCCGAAATGACCAAAGGCAGTTCAACATTCCGTTGTCGTGCACGTTGCCGCACTCGCATCCATCCCGACGCCATGGCGGTAATCGGGTCGGGCAGCCGTCGTGCCCAGCGATCATTCAGCGCCGATGGCGGCGCAATAACGATCCCACCTTTCATTTCGGCTTTGGCAAGACCCGTCGCCAATAGGAGTTCACCCAAAGGCACATTATGCGCCATATAAAGATCACACATTTTCTGCATCGCGCCGTGGATATAAATGGGTGCGTCATAGCCAGCGCGCCGTAGTTCCGCGATGACACGCTGCGCCTTGCCCAGCGCATAGGCGCCTATCAAGATGCACCCGTCGCCATTGGCTTCGCGCGCGGCGAGCAATTTGGCAATCTCATCCGCAATTGGCGGATGGGTAAAAACAGGCAAGCCAAAGGTCGCCTCGGTAATCAAAACATCACAAGCCACAGCTTCAAAAGGCGCACAGGTCGGATCAAACCGTCGTTTATAGTCGCCCGTCACAACCACGCGTTCGCCCGCATGCTCCAACAAAATCTGTGCGGATCCCAAAACATGTCCAGCAGGGTGAAAGCTTATCTTCACGCCGCCCGCTTCAAAGCCGTCACCATAGCGCATGGGCGTGCCTGTTTCCGTACCATAACGCAGCGCCATGATCGCCAATGTCTCTGGCGTCGCCCAGACGGCTGCATGACCACTGCGCGCATGGTCGGCATGGCCATGCGTCACCAATGCGCGTTCGACGGGACGCGACGGGTCAATCCACATGTCCGCTGGCTTGACATAAATGCCATGCGCATGGGGTTCTATCCAATGATGGGTTGCGGTTCTGAAAATAAATAGGGTCCTTTTCGAATGCCAAATATGGGGTGCAGTGGGGCCGATGTAAACCAATCGCACCACATGACATGCATTGCGCATAGACATTCAAATAATTAGAACATAAATAGAACAAATGTCTCAAATTCAAATATCCGAAAAGCTTTCAATTCTCGCCGATGCGGCGAAATATGACGCATCCTGCGCATCCTCCGGCACATCAAAACGCATCAGCGGCAAATCGGGCGGGATTGGTTCGACCGAGGGCATGGGCATTTGTCATGCCTATGCGCCTGACGGTCGCTGTATTTCGCTGTTGAAGATATTGTTAACCAATAGCTGCATTTTCGACTGTCATTATTGCATCAATCGCAAAAGTTCCAACGTTCGCCGTGCGCGCTTTACCCCTAAGGAAGTCGTCGATCTCACACTCAATTTTTACAAACGGAATTATATTGAGGGGCTGTTTCTTTCCTCCGGCATCATCAAAAGCTCAAATTATACGATGGAACAAATTGTCGAGGTTGCACGCAGCTTGCGGGAGGATCACGATTTTCGCGGCTACATCCACCTAAAGACCATCCCCGATGCAGACCCAGAATTGTTGGAGGCGGCTGGTCGCCATGCAGATCGCCTGTCAATCAATGTCGAATTGCCGACACGTGCGGGCTTGCAAAAGCTGGCACCTGAAAAATCGGAAGAGCGGATTGAGGGCGCAATGGGAGGTCTTAAGGAATCGATCCTCGACGGGCGTGATGCCAAGAAGAAGTACCGCAGCGCACCGAATTTCGCGCCTGCCGGGCAATCGACTCAGATGATCGTTGGCGCAGACACAGCGACAGATAGCGATATCGTACGCCGCGCCAACGGGCTGTATCATCGCTTTGGTTTGCGCCGTGTCTATTATTCCGCATTCAGCCCTATTCCAGACGCAAGCGCCGTCCTGCCGCTGCAACGTCCACCCTTGATGCGCGAACATCGCCTATATCAGTCCGATTGGTTGATGCGCTTTTACGGTTTTGCGCCGCAGGAGGTGGTCGACGCAGCAGAGACCGATGGCAATTTGCCGCTCGATATCGATCCAAAACTTGCTTGGGCGCTCAAGCATCGTGCGCTGTTTCCGGTCGATGTAAACAAAGCGCCCAAAGCCTTGCTGTGGCGGGTACCCGGACTTGGCACCAAGGCCGTGGACGCCATCATTAAGGCCCGGCGTTGGCGGCGATTGCGGTTGGAAGATGTCGGCAGGCTGACCGTTTCCATCACCAAGATACGCCCCTTCATCACCGCCGAAGGGTGGAGCCCAGGCATGCTGACCGATATGGAGCATTTGCGTGCATCCGTTGCGCCCAAAGTGGATCAGTTGGAACTATTTGCGTGATTACTGCGCGGCTCGATACCGAAGATGACTTCGAAGGGTGGCGTGCGCAGTGCCGTAGCCTATTGCATCTAGGTGCGACGCCCGCCGATATAGTGTGGCAAGTGGGCGCACAGCGAACAGACTTGTTCGCCAATCCCGACCACAGCATAACAGCTGCGCCCATTAATGTTCCCAAGGGCTTTGCCGAACTCTCACGATCGGTCATTTGCCACAGTGACCCAGAGCGTTTTGGGCTTTTGTTTCAGTTGCTCATCGACCTCAAAGCGGGTCGGCGACATATGGGCGACCGCGCTGACCCATTGTTGCGTAAGCTCGACATCATGGCCAAAATCGTCCGGCGGGACATTCACAAAATGCGTGCCTTCCTCCGTTTTAGGCGGATTGAGGAGGAAGGTGACGCGCATTATGTCGCTTGGTTTGAACCTGAACATCATATCGTCCGCACCAATGCGTCTTTCTTCGTCCGGCGATTTGCAAATATGCGTTGGTCGATATTGACGCCGCAACTGTCGATATATTGGGACAAGGATAAATTATGTGAGGGACCAGCGGCGCGCAAAGAGGATGCGCCATCCGAAGACGCCATCGAAGCGCAATGGAAGACCTATTACGCTTCAACCTTCAACCCCGCCCGCCTAAAAGTGAAGGCGATGTTGAAGGAAATGCCAAAGAAATACTGGCACAATATGCCCGAGACGACGTTGGTTTCAGAACTAATCCAGTCTGCACGAAACCGCGAACTGGCGATGATCGCAAAAGAGACTGCTGCACCTGTGGCCGATACATTGGCGACGTTACAAGCCGAAGCCACGCGCTGCCGCCGTTGTCCTCTGTTTGCGCCCGCCACGCAGATTGTCTTTGGAGAGGGTCCAGAGCGTGCCAAGCTGATGTTTGTAGGTGAACAGCCCGGCGACCAAGAGGATATGCAAGGGCGGCCCTTTGTGGGGCCTGCGGGGCAGATATTCGATGCGGCTTTGATCAAGGCTGGGTTGGACCGCGCGCAAGCCTATGTCACCAACGCGGTCAAACATTTCAAGTTCAAGCCAGAGGATAAGCACCGCATACATCAGCGGCCTAATGTGGGTGAAATCAACCATTGCCGATGGTGGTTGAAACGCGAAATTGCGATGGTGCAACCCGACCTGATCGTAGCTCTAGGTGCAACGGCGGCGTACAGTCTCACGGGACGCAATGTCCCGATTACCGCCAATCGTGGCAGTGTCTTGGAAAGCGAGGAGGGCGTTCCGGTTCTCGTGACCATTCACCCAAGCTATTTGCTGCGCCTTCCAGATGCCGACACAGCCGCGCAGGAACACCGCAATTTCGTGGCGGACCTCATACAAGCACGCGACCGCATACAAGCTCTTCAGACCACCGAAGCGTAAAACAGCAAGCAGCTTTCGGGAAAGGCGTGCGGCAATTGCAAGCCATGATGCATCAGCGATGCGCCGCTAAGCACGGCGCCTGCTTCCGTCAGGTGCAGCGTTTCGATCGCCGACGGTCCTTTCACCGGCTGCCAGTTATTCGGCCAGATAAGCTGGAGCCGATATTGGCGTTCCGGATCAAGGCCTGCAAATTTTAAACGGCCGGGCAAAACCTTGGTATCGCTGGCGACATAGGCGACCGAATAAAAGGCTTCGGATCTATCACGCGCAACGACACCGCTGGCAATCAATTGGGGCGCACTATCCAAACGATACAGAGCACCATCATGTAGCAAAGCCCGATGTTTTTTATGCAAATCTATGGCGTTTTTGAGGATATCAAGATCCGCCGCCCGCTCGGTCAGTAAATTCAGCTCAAGGCCCATATGTCCCATAAGCGCCGTCGCCGCGCGCATTTCCATCGACAGCCGCCGCCCGGTCACATGACATTTTGCCGGCCCTATATGACAACCCAGCACCTCGGGAGGCAGGAAAAAGCTCGCGCCACGTTGAATAACTTGACGATCTAGAGCGTCATTGCTGTCGGATGTCCAAACACGGTCACTATGCGCAAGCACGCCCATATCCGCCCGCGCGCCACCCGAAGAACAGCTTTCAATTTCCACATGCGGATGCGCGCTGCGCACGCGGTCGAGCAAGGCGTAAAGCGCCTGAACTTGAGCAAAAGCCCGCGGTTTCCCACCTTGCCCGCCAGGGTGGCTGAGGTCGCGGTTCATATCCCATTTGATGTAGCTTATGGCATGATCGCGCAAAATCGCGTCGATGGCATGGAACAGATACTCTGCCACATCGGGCCGGCTGATATCCAGCGCCAATTGCGCGCGGAACGGGACTTGCTCTATGCCGTCTACACCCAACACCCAATCAGGATGTGCGCGATATAGGTCACTGTCGGGGTTGACCATTTCGGGTTCAAACCACAGCCCGAATTCCATACCAAGGCCCGTCACATGATCAACTAACGGACCAAGCCCATCGGGGTAAACCGCCCCCGATACGGTCCAATCGCCGAGCCCCGCGCGATCATGACGGCGGCCACCAAACCAGCCGTCATCCAAAACAAAACGCTCGACGCCAATCTCCGCCGCGCGCGTCGCAAGTTCCTTCAATCTGTTGACATCATGATCGAAATATACGGCCTCCCAAGTGTTGTAATGCACCGGCCGTGGCTTGGAACGCATTTCAGGCCGCAGCAATTTTGTGCGCACATGATCGTGGAATTTTCGGCTGAGCGTGCTGAGCCCCGATCCACTATAAGCTGCGACAATTTCCGGACTCGCATATGCCTCCCCTGGCGCAAGCCGCACTTCGCCGGGCAACAGCAACGCACCAAGGCTAGTCAGCACCCGTCCATCGGTGAGCGAATCCACACGCAACCGATGGTTGCCGCTAAAACCCAAATGAAATCCATAAGCTTCACCGGCGCTTTCATGGGTATCGGCAGCGACTAGCAAGATAGCAGGATAGCTGAAGTGCGACGTCCGCCCGCTGCGATTCTCGCGCAGATAGGTTGCGGCATTGCGTGCCATGCGTTCTTGCATAAATTCCTGCGTCCAACGGCCGGTAAAGCCGATGATGTCTGTCATAGCGTCCGGCACGGGCAGGCACGCGGTCATCATGTCGATCACATCCAGCGCCGTTGCACCATAATTGGTCAATATTGACCGCAGGCGCAGCACGCCGCTGCAACAATCAAAATCAATCTCATATTCCAACCCAAGTCGCGTGCGTTCGTCACGGCACATAATCTTGGCCTGCTGGCCAACTCGTTCGACCTTGGCGACTTCAAACAAGCTTCCCCAATCCTTGCCCTCCCGATGCACAGCAAAGCCATGCAACATCGGATGGCCAAGCCCCGGCTCCATCGCCAAGGATAAAGCTAAGGACACATCTGCCACACCGTGCATGCCTTGTCGTTCGGACAGGCGCTCCAACGCCGCAACATCCTCGTTCATGGGCAAGGCCGCGCCCCAATATAATACCGACAAGGGTGATCCCTTGGCGCAGTTCAATATCAAGCAGCTATCTGGCGCATCAAACCGTATGTGGCGCAAAATATTCTCTCCCTCGGGCGCGATTGCGACAATCGCGCGCATCAGACGCGTTGCCTTTTCAAACACATGCTCTAGTTTCGCAACCAACAAAAGCCCGGAGCATTTTTTCGCGGCAAGCAATGGGGGAATTGCGATGTTTGAAGCCAGTCAATCGGCTGTCCAATTCGGTATTTTTGTGGGCCTGATGGTCCTCATCGGCGTGTTTACATGGGCCAAGGTGCGTGGAAAAAATGACGCGGGCGGCGATCAAAACAAAACCGACAAAGAGATATTTCTGGCAGGCGGTGGGCTGAACTGGTTTTTCGTGGCAGGCGCCATTACGCTCACGAATCTCTCCACCGATCAACTGGTGGGCATGAACGGCAATCAGATGCTGTTGCTTGCATGGTGGGAGCTGGCGGGCTTTGTCGGGTTGCTTATCCTCGCCTTTGTCTTTGTACCGATTTATTATCGCAACAATTGCACAACAGTGACGGAATTGTTGGAAAAACGCTATCATGGCGGGAGCATTCGCACCGTCATTTCGGCGCTATTCCTCATCGGTAATGTCTTCATTTACCTACCCGCCGTTATCTACAGCGGATCGTTGTTTATGCAGTCATTATTTGGCACCGACATATCCGTCACGGCCATCGCCAGCATCTTTGCAGTCGTTGGCGCGGCTTATGCGATATTGGGTGGGTTGCGCGCTGTCGCGGTGCTCGACACCTATAGCGGCGTTGGCATATTGGCGCTGGCGATGGCGGTAGTTATCTTGGCCTTGGCCGCAGTTAACTTCGATCTGTTTACCGGCGTTCCGGCAGAACGGATATCGATGATCGGTCGTTTGGATTCCCCTATTCCGTTCCACACGCTCTTTACGGGAATGATTTGCATTCAGATATTTTATTGGTCCACCAATCAGAATATCACCCAAAAGGCATTGGCCGCGCCCAATGTACGAGAGGCACAAAAAGGCGTGATGGGGGCAGCGATTGTCCGCGTGCTCATCATCCCACCGATTGTCGTCATTCCCGGCGTTGTCGCCTATAAATTGTTCGGCGATGTTGGAGACCGGGCCTATGGCATGGTGGTCGCGCAAGTGCTGCCCAACTGGACCAGCGGCATGTTCGCCGCCATGATTGACGCCGCCGTGCTTACAACTTATTCGGCGGTCCTCAACGCGACAATCACGCTTTACACCGTCGATTTCCACCGCAAATTCATCAATGCGAACACAAGTGCGATCACGCTCAATCGCGCGGTCGGTATTGGCGCAAGCCTTGTCGCCATATCTTTGGTGCCGCTATATGCTGGCGCCAGCAGCATCATCAATTTGCTGCAGGAACTGAACGGCCTGTCGTCTATGCCGATATTGTCTGCCTTTATCGCAGGGCTGCTGTTTCGTAATGTTGATGCGCGGGCGGCGATATTCGGGCTCGTTTACGGCGTTGGCATTTATGCGCTCCACAATTTTGTGTTGTATCGCCCGGACACGCTATATGCAGGCGAAACATTTTATCAGCATTTTGGCCTGCCATGGCTGCATTATATTGACGTGATGGTCTTTGTGCTGGTTAGTTCGGTGCTGATGGCGCTGGCGGTCAACCGTCTGGTTTTTGGCAATCGTGCGATATTCATATTTTCAAGGGAGGGGCGCGCATTGCGCGCGGCACAGGCATGAGCGAATATATATTGGTCATTGACGAAGGCACAACATCAACGCGCGCCGTATTATTCGCCGCAGACGGCACCGCGATCGACAATTGCCAACGGCCGCTTACGCAGCATTATCCACAACCCGGCCTTGTCGAACATGATGCAGAGGAAATCTGGAACCTCACGCTCGCATGTGCGCAGGCGATGGTTACCAAGGCGGGCGGTGCGGATCGGATCGCGAGCATTGGCATAACCAACCAACGCGAAACTGTGGTGTTCTGGGACAAACGCACGGGCAAGCCGCTCGCCCCTGCCATCGTATGGCAGGACCGGCGAACGGCGGACATTTGCGCGGCGATGAAAGCGAAAGGCGAAGAGCCCGTACTGCAGGCGAAAACTGGATTATTGCTTGATCCCTATTTTTCGGGATCAAAAATCGGTTGGGCGTTGGAGAATTGGCCGCAGCTGAAGGATGCGGGGGCCAATCTGGCCGTGGGCACAGTCGAAAGCTACCTTGTCTATCGGTTGACAGGCGGAAGCCATATCAGCGATGCCAGCAATGCCGCGCGTACCGCGCTCATGGCGATTGGCAGCGGCGGATGGGATGACGGGTTGATGGACCTGTTTGGCGTCCCACGGGACATATTGCCGGAAATCACTGATTGCGCAGGCGACCTTGGCACGACCTTGCCCGAACATTTCGGCGGTGCAATCCGCATTTCGGGCATGGCGGGGGACCAACAAGCCGCAACCATCGGGCAAGGTTGCTTTGCCGTTGGGCAGACCAAGGCGACCTTTGGCACGGGCGCGTTTGTGCTCACGCAAACCGGCACGACCTTGCGCCAATCGCGTCACCGCTTGCTGTCGACGATATTGTATCAATTAAATGGCGAACGGCATTATGCGCTGGAAGGGTCGGTGTTCGTTGCCGGCAGCCTCGTCCAATGGCTGCGGGATGATTTAGGCCTGATCGCGCACGCCGCCGACACAGAGCCACTTGCGCGCAGCGTGCCGGACAATGGCGGAGTCTATCTGGTCCCTGCGCTTTCCGGACTTGGCGCGCCGCATTGGCGACCAGACGCTCGTGCAACGATCAGCGGCTTGAGCTTCGCCGCGACCAAGGCGCATGTCGCCCGCGCGGCGCTGGAGGCGATGGCGCATCAAACCTATGACCTTAAGACCGCCTTTGCCGCCGATGGGGCAGATTGGGCCGAATTGCGGATCGATGGCGGCATGGTCGCGAATGACTGGATGGCGCAGGATCTCGCCGACATGTTGGCGATTGATGTCGAACGCCCTGCCTTTGTCGAAACAACTGCGTTGGGTGCAGCGATGCTTGCGGCAGTAGGTTGCGGACTATTTTCTACCTTGGAGGATGCGGCCAGCATGCGGGGCGGGGTCACGCGTTTTGCCCCCATGCTCGACAATGACGCCCGTGCGTCCCGCTTGGCAGGATGGGCCGATGCACTTGCCCGCGTTCTGCAATGATGCGCTGATAAAAGGGGCGTATCGTCAAGGCTGATGTCTGACTTGTTTTGGCGAGCATTAATCCGTAACGCTGCTGCTTCATGACGGACGCTCTTGCACTGGCTTATGCCCAACGATTGATCGCTTGCGAAAGCGTCACACCCGCCAGTGGTGCGGTATTTGACGTGCTTGAAGCTATCCTCGTGCCGCTTGGCTTTACCGTCGAACGCTTCATGTCGGGCGAAGACGACGACAACCCTGCCCATGGCGCGCCTGTCGAAAATCTTTTCGCAATCCGGCAAGCCACAAAAGGCGGGCACTTCGCCTTTGCCGGCCATGTGGACGTTGTCCCACCCGGACATGGCTGGTCCAGTGATCTATTTACACCTGAAATTAAAGGCGATTTGCTACATGGGCGCGGCGCGGTTGATATGAAGGGCAGCATCGCCGCCTTTGTTGCCGCATTGCATGACATCCCAAAGGATGCGGGCACGATCAGCTTGATCATCACTGGCGACGAAGAAGGGCCTGCCATCCACGGCACACGGGCGTTGATCACCCATACGCAAAAGCGGGGCAGCATTCCTTATTAGTGCCTCGTCGGTGAACCCACCAGCGTCAACCGTTTGGGCGATATGATGAAAATCGGGCGGCGCGGATCGGTCAATATGTGGATTTCGGTCGCGGTAACACAAGGCCATGTCGCTTACCCAAACCTGGCGGACAACTCAATTCCAACGCTCATCGCCATTCTGGCGGAGATCGAAGCGATCACGCTCGATGAAGGCACCGATTGGTTCCAGCCAAGCAATATCGAAGTGACCGACTTGAACGTCGGCAACAAGGCCACCAATGTCATTCCCGCC
>JACCDK010782593.1_pt1 | contig 10226 bp, 8 predicted proteins | sample 7445871 | NCBI WGS metagenome assembly JACCDK01 (sample SAMN15323436, study PRJNA562643) | freshwater metagenome | isolation source: river surface water | place: USA:Blue River Watershed | collected 2017-08-15
CTCAAGATACTTAGCTCGGCCAACCTCGGGAGAGAGATGGGCATCAGCAAATTCTCTTCCTCGCTTAGCTAAATCAGTAAGTTTCTCTGGCTGCTTACTTAACTCTTCAATTGCCCTCGCCAATGCAACTGGATCTCCTGCTTCAACCAGCTCAGCAACACCTTCCAAAAACTTCCAGGTTGCACCACCACGGGGCACAGCAGCAATCACAGGGCGCTCGCTATAGAGATATGAAGTCAATTTGCTGGGCAAGCTCATCTCCATCTGAGTGCTGCGCTCATTAACCAGTAACAAATCAGCGGCAGATAACAACGTCGAGTAATCTTCATTAGAAACCGCTGGCAAGACGGCAATATTGCTCTTGCCTAAACAGAGAGCCTTTAAGTTGGACTCTTGGTTCCCATGGCCCACCAGATAGATCTTGATTTTTGAGAAACTATTAAGAGAATTTGCTGCCCGCACAACATTTTCAAGATCTTGCTTGGCCCCCATATTGCCAGTGTGAATGACAATAAAATCATCTGGCAGCCAGCCAAATTTCATACGGGCAACATTTCGATCCTTAGGCACTACAGAATTGGCAGCATAAATGAGAATTGTGCTCACTCTGGCTTCTTGGATGCCCAACTTGATTATGACATCCTTCATCATTTGCGAAATAGCCACAACGCCCCTGGCTGATGCGAGTATTGCTCGCTCAATCCTTGTTACAACTTTCGCGATTAGAAATCCACCTGGTAAACCCGATTGACTAGCTCCTTGGCCTGCCAAGTCATGCACAACAATTCCATAAGGGGTCCCTAATTTTGCAGAAATTCTCTTGGCTACTAACCCTCCGGCCATAGACGATCCTATAGCTACAACTAAATCAAAACTCTGTAGGTTCAGTTCTGCAGAGCCTCGTCGGAGAGCCTTAATTAATGAGTGCTCGAAAAGAATTCGCGTGATGAGATTCAATTTCTTAGGTACATAATGGGTTGCTCTAGTAATTCTAATCCCATTCAAATTTATCCATTGCTCTGGATTAGCCTGATATGTTGCTGGAATTTTCCACCAAGGGTAATGAGGTACTCCGGTTAACACATGAACGTTATTCCCCGCTGAGTCAAGAGTGACTGCCAAGTCAGTTGCATATGGTCCGGTTCCTGTTGGCTCAGGCCAAAAGTTAGTTGTAACAAGAAGGATTTGTTTCATTACAGATCTATTTTGGCGGGTTAATCTGGCGCACCTTACCGCCAATCAACATAGAATAATCTGGCAGAGATTTACGAAGTACTTCTCGAGCTGAGACCACGGAGCACTCGCCGATGGTGACCCCAGAGAGCACCGTCGCCCCCAGGCAAATCCATGCACCATCTTTAATCTCAATGGGTCTGTGGTCATACTCCAATGATGCGGATTGATAGTCATGCCCACTGGAGCAAATAACCGCACCTTGTGAAATACAGACATTTGATCCAATATAAATAAATTCATGGTTGATAATTTGCACATTTTCACCCAACCAAGTTTGAGTGCCAATTACCAAATTCCACGGGAAATAAATTCTCGTGTTGCGGCGTACTAGGCAATTCTTTCCAATCTTAGCTCCAAATAAACGCAGGAGAGCTACCCGAATCTGAGAAGTAACCAAAAAGTTGCTAACCAGAAATTCACTAACAAGATTCCAACTAGCAACTCGCAATTTCCATAGCAAGTTATTCCTTGCAAAGTTTTGAAAAACCGACAAGTCACGACGCATAATTGACAGTATAGCCAAAAGAACAATGATTTACGCAAGTACCTCAGCTGGCCATATTCTACAGAGTCAATTCTAATCTTGATTCCTGAGGAGTATTATGAGTCCATGTTAATAGTTGATTATTATGCGAGACCCGCCTCAGCAAAACATGGTGGTGTGAATAGTTCTAGGAATGAGTTTATCACTGCACTAATGACACACACCGATTCTCAGGTAGTAATGATTGAACATCTCAAGGGGTACCGTACAACCCCGATTCCAAATGTCAGAATTTTAGGCATCAAACATCTATTTTCTCATCACACATTGATGCTACCCATAGGTATTACTCAGCATCTCCGAGGTGCAGATTTATTGATATTGCATGAAGGTTGGAACTTAGGAAATCTATATTGTGCAGCTCTCGCAAAAAGGCTTAAGAAAAAGTATGTTGTTATTCCTCATGGTGTATATGATCCTATGGTGGCCCAAAATATGAAGATGAAGAAATTACGGAAATATTGTGAAAAATGGGTTCTAAGCCATTCATACTTTGTGAATATTTTCTTTAAAGACGAAGCGCGCCATATTAGTCTAATTTCTCAGTCTGCACGAATAGTTGTTGCGCCAACAGGGATGTCACCATACCTCCATCAATACGCTTGGACCGGTGGTGGTGACTACGCCTATTTTGCTGGAAGACTGGATGTGAATCACAAAGGTTTAGATATCTTGCTTGACTCTTGGGCGGAAGCAGATTTGAAAATGAATTTGATTCTTCAAGGACCTGATTTTTTTGGAGGAGAAAAATTCCTACGCGATAAAATAGAAAAACTAAATCTTGAAGAATTTGTAACTATCTTGCCACCCGGTCCGCATTCTGAGGTTATGGAATTACTTGAAAAATGTATGTTTTTTGTCCATATATCTCGATGGGAGTCTTACGGTAGAAGCGTGGTTGATGCATTGGCAATAGGGACACCGACTCTAATTTCCAATTGCATGAATATTGCACGCGTTAATGGTATTTCGGACCACGCTTTAGTAACTCCATTAGAAGTGAAGCCAATAGTTGCATGCTTAAGAAGGCTTCAAAATGCTAGCGTTGACGAGGAGCCCGTAATTTCTCGCAGGAGTTGGACTGCAGAAAATTTTGCATGGGAGGAAACAGTTAGGATATTTTCTAGTGCCCTTGAAGCAGATCCTCTGCCAAGCGCTTGATTTCTTCAATATCTTGAATAATTTTAGTTGAGCTAAAGTGACTCAAATCTCGGAAAATCTTTGTTTTTGGTGAAGCTTGAGTGAGAAGCATTATTTTTTCTAGCTCGGCTAATGTTTCAAAGGTAAAGACTCCTTCTAATCTTTCGATATCAACCCAAATCCCTGATTTTTTTGAAACAATAACTCGCAACCCCGATGCTAGTGCTTCTAAACAAGGAAAACCGTAAACATCATTGAGAGACGGAAAAACAAGAGTATCTGCTTTCTGATAATGGGCGGACAAAGTGTTCCAATCTGACCTACCAAAATATTCAATACGTGAGTCTCTAAATTCTTTTTGAAGGATTTCTAAGCTAGGGCCTTCTCCAACAATATGCAATCGGTCCTCAGCAGATGCAACATTCGTAAACGCCCGAAAAAGTCGATCGAGTCCCTTCAGCGGTATCAGGCGACCCACAAACAAAAAAATATGTCCCTTCTCAGGAATCTTATTCTCTTGAAAAGGAAAGTTGCTTTGATCAAACCAGTTGTTAATTTTGAAAATTTTTCTACCAGATCCTATGTAGTTTTCAGCAGCCTTCTTTGAAAGTTCGCTAAGTGCGACTATCAATGTCGCATTCTGCATTGTCCAGCAGCGAATTCTGTGAACCATACCTCTATTAAAGCGACTGGAATCAAGTGTGGATTCATAAAGCATTGCACAGGGTAGTCGTAACTTCTTACATATCGTGATTAATGAGATATACCCAATCGCATCCCATCCTCCAGTAACAATTAAATCAAACTCCCTTATTTGGAAAATTTGCTTTACAGGAATTTTGAATCTAAAGAATTGACTCCTGGTTTTCATTCCTTTAGTGATACCTCCGGCAACCTCCCTCTGTCCTAATGTCACAATCGTAAGTTCATGAGCAGAACTTAGGTAGTCCAATGCGCTTTGCCGGTAGGGGTAAATTGAATTAGTAACCCAAAGGATTTTCATAGTCAAATTCTACGCCAATATTGCTATCGGTTGATGCGTACTGAAACTGTTTCAATCTAGTAGACTTACATTGTGGTAGACAAGATTGCAATGTTCAAAAAGACTTATCTATCGTTGAGTAATATTGTTGTTGGTCAATTTATAGTCTTCATTTACACTTTGGTGGCGGTTAGAAACCTTTCTCCTGCGCAGTTGGGTCAGTCGATGTCTTCACTAGCACTAGCAATGATTTTCGCTACAACTTTAGATTTTGGATATACCCAGTCACATCTCCGGAGTTATTCCCAGTTGAATTCTGGAGATTTTCGAATTATGAATTTACGAAATATGAGAACTTCATTTCTTACCATGTGCGCAGCAGCAATTTCTTTTGTGTTTTTCAATAATCTGATTTCATTGTCATTCTTAGTTGGATTACTTTGGCAGCTATCGGTTCAGAGCTCGATACCATTTCGAGCTGTTGATATTCTGATTGAATTGCTTTTAAGATCTGCTGTCGGCCGAATTCTAGGACTTTTTTTTGCTACATTTCAGTTTTTAGCCTTGAAAGAGCCGGAAAGTTATGTGACGGGTGTCGGAATTGTCTACCTTTTTGAAATTTGTGCGCTCTCTATTTGGAGCCGTGCAAGGCAAAAGGTGGCGAGCAAAGGGAATATTCTTGATGCTGCCACTTCAGTTATACCTGTGATCCAACAGTTTGACACCATAGTTATCCACAGATTTTCTGCAGAGGAGGCGGGATACTTTTCAGCGGTCAGCAAATGGCCAGCACTTTTTGCAAACTTGGTATCTGCGCTTAATTTTGCAAACTATAAGCAAAATGCCAACAACTTATATACAAGAACCGAATGGATGCGAGGTTTATTTCCGTATTTTAGAGCGTACGTAATCCTCTCAGTTGTTGTGATTGGTGTTGCATCCGCAATAATTCATAGTTTAATTGGATCAAATTATGAACCAAGTACGAAAATATTTCAGGTACTCATGTTTGTAAGCGTGATATCGTTTTGGAATCAAAGTTTCTATTCTAGGTTGACAGCTCAGGGAAAGAATTTGCTGTTGTTTTCAATCTATACCCCTTGGACTACAATTCAATTAGTCTTAATCGGAGCCATCATGAAAGATCACGGACTAACAAGGGCAGTCTGGGTCTATCCTGTTGCCCAATTAGGAATGTTGATTCACTTTTTGATTGCAGCAAAAGAGTAGAACTTTGCGAGTCCTTCACGCTGTCACGCTGATTTCAAATGATTCCCGATTTGGCGGTCCGACACAGGTAGCTCTTGGAATTTGCTCAAGTGTTTCTACAGAATTTACCGCTGAACTTATCGGTTTGTCTCAGGGAATCCCTCTGCGTAATCGTAGATATCAAAATGCGCAAGTGATTCTATTTAAATCCCATACAATTATCAGACGTCTAGGGTTTTCAGGCATATACAATTTGCGGATTTTTGTCTGGCTTTTGATTAATTTGAGAAAATTTGATCTTATTCATATACACATGACTCGAGATATGGTTACTTTTCCAATTGCGATTTTATGCTATTTATTTGGTAAAGACTATGTCTTACAGCCACATGGGATGATTGATCTAACTACTAAAAAACTTGGGCGATTTATTGATTTTTGCTTCACAAGAAGGATTATGAGAAATGCACGATTTATCTTGAGTTTAACTGAGGAAGAGGATCGAGATTTGCTCGCAGTTGAGCCGAAAATTTCATTAGAACGTTTTCTAAATTCAGTAGATATTCCACAATTGCTTGCGCAAAAAGAAGGTGTCATATTCGTAGGAAGACTTAGTCACGACAAGAGACCTGATCTATTTATAGAAATGGCTGAGATAGTCTTGAAGGAGCGGGGGAACGTAAGTTTTACAATTATAGGTCCAGATGGTGGCCTGCGCGATAAATGTTTAGATTATCTTGTGCGCAAAGGGCTAACAACCAAAATTAGCCTATTGGGACCAATGAGTCACGAGGAAATACTCTCTTCTATCGGAAATGCCCAGATTCTAGTACTCCCATCGCCTCGCGATCGATTCCCATTAGTGGTTATTGAAGCACTTGCGGCGGGGACCTCGGTCGTAGTGAGCGCAGGGAATGGCCTAGCTCATGATGTGAAATTATTTAAAAGTGGAATCGTGTGTGAGCTTAATCCCAGAGATCTTGCGAACTCAGTTATTCAAATACTTGATGATTTTTTATTTTTCTCGGAAAACGCACGTAGCCAAGCAGAACAAAATTATGGACGACGCCAGAATATCGATAACCTATCCAGAATATACAAATCAATAAAGATGAGCTAATTGAGTTAAGTAACACTTTTATCCAGATTTCTTTTTTGAACCAATGAAAAGAACAGAATTATTAGCAACGAGAGCCAAATACTTTTGTTCTCAGTCCAATTACCAATCATGCTTGAAGTAACGAAGATAGAAAAAAGATATATCTTGAATGACTTAAATATGTACTTTGGTAAATCCTCAATTGTGTCAATCAATTTATAGAATAATCGAAAAACAAAGCAAATAAGAATCATTCCGACTATTCCATATTTCAGGAGTCCTCCAAATATATGATCGTAGGTCCTCCCTGATGGGAGACTGCCGGTACCGAAAAATGGATTATCTAGCCAAAGATTCAAGGCTTCTTCTCCTTGAGCTGATCTCGCCAGTAGGCTTTGTTTATAGCTTTCGTCACTTATTTGTATCGCATTAGGATTTATGAGAGCGACGGAATTCAGGATGCGACTTCTGAAATTGATGTTGCTCCAAAGTCCTAGCCAAAAGATGATGAGCACGATTGGTAAACCCAAAAAGAGTAATTGTCTGAATTTTATCACTGCAGAATAAATAAATCGGTTACCACCGAAAATCAACTGCATGAAAAAAATGGAAATAACTATGACTATGTAACTCCTTGTTAATGTTAGAAAGAGTAAAACCAAAATAATCGCGTTGTACATGAATAACACTTTTGAGTACTTTGGAAATGCGGAAGAGAGAATGGGAAAAAGACAAATTACTAAGATTCCGTAGTAATCACCATCGAGCCCTATCTTGTCCACTCCGAACCTGAATAAACCCCGTAATTGACTCCAGTATACGAAGGTAGTGAAGCTTCCAACAACCCCAAGACAACCAACCGCATGAATTGCAAAATCAGTTGTCAGTTGTTCGGATGATTCCACCAGTGGCCTAATGCTCAAAAGGAGAATAATAAAAATTAGACTGGACCTAATTATTTCAGTTATTTCTAGTCCCCTTAATAGCCCATTTGCGAAAATTTGCCCTGTTAAGGCAAGCAGAACTATTTGAAGGAAATGAACATACTTTTGGTCAATTCCATTATATTCTCTGTGACCTTTCCTTGTCTGTTTCCAAGAAAGAATGTTCAGTGCAACCAATAAGAGGAGATACAAATATTTTGCATTGGTTAATTCTAAATCTCCGAGTGCTAATATCGGAGCTAAGAGAAGAAAAATAAATCGGTATCTTGGAATCAGCGCCACCAAAAAGAATATAGATAAGGCAAAAGTCTTCATACGCTAATTGCTTCTGGTAGATCTGGAAATACCCAATAAAAATTGATGAGTTGAACGGTGGTTGCTCTCGACAAATTGTGCATTTGGATTCAAATCGACGGAAAGACTTTCTTCAATTGCATTTGATATTGCTAGAACATTATTGGACGATGTGGTAACTAAATTCCGATGGGCTATTGCGAAATTATTCCACTGTTTCAAATCTCGAATTATTATCTTTACATTATTGCGAACTGAGCCCACTATTAGACCACTTGCAGCAACAAAATCGTTGTACAGCAAGAAGACGGTATCCGAAGCTTTTAAAGCAGTGACAAGTTGGTGGTCCGAGACATAAGCATCTCGTATGTAAACATTCTTAGAGGGAAGACGTTTTATGTCATCATACAGTTCTAAATCTATCTTTCCAATAAATAGAAAACTGTAATCACATTGTCTAATCTTTTCATAAAAAACTTGAATCACCTTTTTAGATAGTTTTCTGCGATCTATAAATCCTGGTATGACTATGAGAGTTGAATCTAAGCTGATACCCAATTCATTCCTTGCCTCAGCCTTAGTCTGAGACAATATTGGCAGCATGTCATCGGTGTCTACCAATTTCTCAAGAGAGTATCCCGCAGATGTATCGAGTGGAATTCTCAATTGCCCAAACTCAGAGTTCTTTACTGCTAAAAGTAAATGTATCAAGATTCGCTTGATTTGATAATTGATTTTTGATTTTATTGTATCTTTTTGAATGTAAGGTCGCATGATAATCGACTTCATTTGATTCTTTAGAAGGAATTGATAGATCAACCAATTGTCCCCATCAAAAAAGATCGTTTGATAAATGTCGAGTTTTGCACAGTCTGATTTAGCAAATTTAATTAACTTCAACTTAGAAGTCGTTTCGAATTCACACAAAATCAGATTTTTGAAGGAACTAGGTAATTTTGACGAATTACTCTTGTAGTTCAGCATATACAACTTTATTACTTCATCTGAGGGCAATTCAGACAAGAGTATTTCTAGCCACCTTAATCTATGACCATCAATATTTTCTAATATTAGAGCTCGTCGCATTTTAAAAGTATAGGAGTTTTCAATCGTTGCGTATTGGAACAGAGTGTAATCCCCACATCATTTTTTGCGGAGACCGCCCGCGTTAGTCATATAAGTGGGTTGTTAGGGACTCGAACCCCAATAAGGGTTATGTACTCACATGGTCCAAATTTTGATGTAACCGATCTTGTACTAGACCTCATATTGTAGGGATTGGGTCTGACATTTACTAGATTTTGAACAGATTCAGGATGGACTTGGGCTGCTTGAAGCGGGAATTATCCCTGAATGCCAATGTGTCAGTGGTGGGTGCCAATGTACAGATATTAGAATAAAGACTGCCTATCCAGCCCCCCAATACGTCAGTGGACGTTGGATAATAGGGGCATGAGAGTAAGAACTGGGAAAATAGCAAAAATTGCGGATGTTGTATCTAAGCAAGGTTTTTTTGTGGTTTCACAGAGATTATTCCTTCGCTGCTTGTATCGCACTCCTTATTTTAGGAGGTATATCGAGAGATACATCTTCAAAGGTGACATTGAGAAGAGATTCACAGCCATCTACAAATTGAATTATTGGGGAAATATTGAGAGTGCTTCCGGAGGTGGGTCGACCAGTAAAGTGACTGCGAATCTGCGGGAGGAACTACCGTATTTGTTGAGAAATCATCAGATAACGTCAATTTGTGACGCTCCCTGTGGGGATTTTTCATGGATGAAATCAGTCATATCGGAAGTCGATGTACTTTATAAAGGAGTTGACATCGTTCCTGATTTAATATCGCAACTAAGCGTTTTTGCGTCTAAGAATATATCATTTGAGAAAGGTGATATAAGGACCTTTGATTTTGATGGTTATGATCTAGTTCTAGTTCGCGATTGTCTTTTTCACTTCAGTTATACCGACATTAATGCCTTTCTCGAAAATTTGAGTGGATGCGATTACAAATACTTATTGACAACTTCTTATCAAAAGGATTTATCATTTGAAAATCGAGACATCAAAACCGGAGATTTCAGGAAGATCGATTTACTATCCGCTCCCTTCAATTTCGACAGTTCCTATATTGCAGCTATAGAAGACTGGGCAAAACCTGAATCGGAGAGATACTTGTACTTATGGAATAAAAAACAAGTACCAATGCGATTGACAAGTTGAATTCAAATGATCAATCTCAGCAAATCGCAGGAGTACGAAAATGGATGCAAGATTACTCTGAACTTTTGAAGGCTAATGAAACTCACACAATGGTAAGAAGCTATGCATTAATTGCTGAGAATTTCTCTGTATAGTTCAAGACAGGTTAACTAAACTTCTATGACACTATTTTCGATTGAGAAAGCAGCATAAAAGTGGGTTGTGAGGGACTCGAACCCCCGACCCAGGCATTAAGAGTGCCTTGCTCTACCAACTGAGCTAACAACCCATTCAAGCGTCGAAATGCTTAAATGCAGAGCAGACCCTACCAGCGCCGCGCTTCTTGTTTAACCACGTATCTGCCGCCAAGATAGTGAGATGTCTCGCTGGGAAATACGGATAGCCGCAGTAGTTGCAGCCCTTGTTTGCGGGGCTATCCCTATCCCGGCAACGGGTGTGGAGCAAGAACCTGGGATTGCTGCAGCGTTACTTGAGACTTTGGCTGTGAAGGGACGAGCTCCCAAGACTGGATATACACGTGCGCAATTTGGACCGACGTGGGCAGATGTTGATCGC
>JACCDK010097824.1_pt1 | contig 10225 bp, 3 predicted proteins | sample 7445871 | NCBI WGS metagenome assembly JACCDK01 (sample SAMN15323436, study PRJNA562643) | freshwater metagenome | isolation source: river surface water | place: USA:Blue River Watershed | collected 2017-08-15
ACAAGAAAACCTCGATATGCCAGCTCAAGTAATGGCAGCACGCCCGGCAGACCCGCCAGCTTTGCGAGCCAACGCCAACCGGGCAAGCGCCGCCACATAGCGACAAAAGCCGCAGCACCATCGAGCCGCGAGCCATCAGCACGCTGCACATGAAAGCGTGCGAGCAATGCAGCGCGCTCTGCATCAGAAAGCGCATCGCCTTCTGTCTCGCGACTGATATCGACAAAGCACAAGCCGCTATCGCCTTGACGCTCGGCGAGGCCTTTTACATGTGCGATTTCGCGGCGGCATAGCGGGCATGCGCCGTCAAAGAGCACCGTGAGCGATTCCGAGTTGGCGTGCGAATTCATTGGCTGATCTTGATTAACAATTACAAAAGTCCAAGGTGACGGATGCCATGCCTCGCTCCACGGTGAAGCGTCCGGATTCTATCGGAATACTGTCAATCGAGTTTTGTTGTCAGTTCAGAGAAGAGCTTGTTGTCCGGCTGCGCCAGGGAGACGCTGAACAAAGCCACTTTATATAGCGCGCCCAGCGACATTTCTTCAAATCAAACACTTGACTAGTTTATTTGTGACAGTTATATTGCGACATATTAACTGTCATTAAAGGGTGTCGCTATTTTTTCCTTGGATCAGCTCTCAATAATGTCCGACGTCCCCAAGCGGACGATTCGGTACTACATCCAGTTGGACCTGCTCGAACGGCCCGTGGGAGAGACCCGCGCTGCGCACTATACCCAAGCGCATCTCGACCAGTTGCTCAGAGTCAAGGTGCTCGCCGCGGCAGGTGTCTCGCTCGACCGGATCCGGCAGGTGCTGTCCGGAGAGCCGGCACCTGTCGCAGCGCCCGCGCGTCAGCCGGGCACCGTCCGTGTGCGCAGCCATCTCTTCATCGCGCCCGGCGTCGAGATCCAGATAGACCCGGAGGAGGCAGCGCTCACCCCGGAGCGTCTTCGCGCCTTTGTCCGTACCGTAATTAGTGAATGGGAGAAACTAAATGATCGATAACACTGAACGCATCGCCTGCCTGAGCGCACCGGGGGCAGATTTCCAGCCCGTGCTGCGCTCAGTGCATGCCACCGGGAAGGTAAACGGCCTGATGTTCCGCATGCGTCTCAAGCAGCTCTACCAAAACGTGGGAGAAAAAGAGCTGGAGACGGTCTACAGCTTTCCACTGGCTTGGGGTACGACGCTGCTTGGTATGCGGGTCACACTCAATGGGAAAGAAATGTCCGGTGTAGTGATAGAGAAAAAACTGGCCGAGAATAAGTATGAGGACGCAATCAGCTCCGGCGATCTGCCGGTGATGCTGGTTCGCGAGTCAAGGGATATTTATTCTGCGCGGCTAGGCAATTTGAAGCCTGGCGACGAGGCCTCGGTCGAGATCGAATACGGTCAGATGCTTCACGTCGAACAAGGGCAGATCCGCGTGAACGTGCCGACCACCATCGCCCCAAGATTTGGCCGTGACCCCGGGCTCAGCGGGCTCGCGGCACATGCGGTCGGCGCATTGGATCCGCTGGCGGAGCACCGTTTTCATTTGTCGCTGGATATCTGCGGCCCACTCGCGAAAGCCGACATTTCCTCGCCCAGTCACGCGGTGGCGCAGCGCTCGACCGATGGTGGTGTATGTGTCGAGATTAGCCACAGATCTGTCCTGGATCGCGACTTTATCCTCCGTTTTAGCGGGCTTGACAACTTGATCATCTGCACCGCGAGCGCGGAGCCTGCTCCGGTCGAGGGCTTCACGCTGCTGACCGGTTTTGTGCACAGTTCCGGGGGCGAGAATCCCGTTCCCAAAAAGACTCGGCTGAAATTTCTTGTGGATTGCTCCGGCTCGATGGCTGGCGATGGTATGCGTCTCGCGCGCCAAGGTTTGAAGCACGCGATCGGTCAGCTTCTGCCCGAGGATCGTGTCTCTTTCAGCCGCTTTGGCTCGACTGCGGTGCATGTGCGCCAGCATATGACCAGCGCAGACGACAAAACGATCAAGTATTTGCTGGAGCGAGCATCCGGCCTCAAGGCAGATCTCGGCGGCACTGAGCTCGACCGAGCACTACGCGAGGTGATTGACATACCCGGTCTTGATTACGACGAGTCAGAAACTTCAGAGCGCTGCGCTATCTTTCTGGTCACCGATGGCGAGGTCTGGGACATCGATAACATCGTGCGAACGGCGCGTGCATCGGGCCATGTGATCTATGCGGTTGGTGTCGGCAGTGCACCGGCAGAGAGCCTGCTTCGACAACTTGCCGAGGTCAGTGGTGGTGGGTGCGAGCTCATCGCGCCGAACGAGAACATCAACGCCGCAGTGACCCGCCTGTTCTCCAAGTTGCGAGAGGCGACAGAGCTGGAGATCAGTATCGAGGTCGACGGCGAGCCATCGCCATTGGCACCAATCAGCCGATGCGTTACCCCGGGCGAGATGGTGCAACTGTGGTGTCAGCTCGAGCGACGTCCGGCGGTTCCACCTCGCCTGAGGATTCGGCAGCGTGGCAGTGATGCAATCCAGCTGATCGAGCCCTTGGGGATCGAATGGGGCAGCGACAGTGCTTTGGCAAGAATGGCGGCTGCGCAGCGTCTGCTCGACGAATCAGGTGAGCAAAGGATCAAAGACATCGCATTGCACTACCAGCTGGTAACCGAGCACAGCAGTTTTTTCCTGGTGCACGAGCGCGCTGAATTGGAAAAGGCCGGCAGCGTTCCGGAGTTTCGGCAGATTGGCAACATGATGGCTGCGGGGTGGGGCGGTGCAGGGACGGTATTCAAATCGTATCGAATGCCTGCAGACGCATGCTTCGATTTGCCCAGCATGGCTGATTCAGCCCAGGTATCTCGATTCATGCCAGTAGAGTCCGTGCACAGTCCCGTTGCATGGCCCCATGAATCACTGTCCTCGGCCGTTCGGTATTCCGGGAATTCGAACATCCGTCACGACAGCAGTCTGGCTAAAGCGGTGGGTAGCTTTGATGAGACTAATAACCCGCTCCGTGAGCTTGTGCAGTTTTTTGTCAGCGCAAATGGCGCCCCTGACGCTCTGGCCCTAACCGTTTATTGGGTGAGAGATTCCTCAAGCAGCAAGATGCTGCAATCGGTGCTTGACGATTTGCGTGCACTTTTCGGGAGTGAGGAGGAGGCGCTCGCCGTGCTGCTGGACTGGACAATCCAACGGATCAGTGCCGCAAGCGTCTCGCGCAGGTGCCTGCGCCCCGTCAATGAGGTATTGTCGAGGCTCTCTGCTGACTCACAGCTCGCCGCGCGAACGTATCTTGATACGCGGGCCGCCAAACCGGCTGATCCGCTACCCGTCTTGCGCAGGATATTTCGTCTGCCTGGATTCTTGCGGCGTCACGCTGAGTGATAGCCAAATTTGAACGATGGTATTTTGATACGAGGGGCGGCGGTGAGCGATCAGCGTCGGCACCGCCTGATCGCTCGATCGAGACGCAGCCATAAACGTGCTTTGATATTCGGGCTGATGGGATACACTTTTATCGTACCGATTCATATGGTGTACGGCGACTCTAGCTATTTTCACAAGTCGATCAATGACGATCGATTGATAAATCCGGTGTGATGGATATCGAACGCTTACCCGCGCGGAGATTTCATGAACGTTATTCGATTCAGCTTGTTTCTGTTGCTTTCCCTGGCGGGATCTCCATCAAGCGCGACCTACATTGAGCGATTTTCACCACAAGGTGCCGTTTCCGATCTAAACAGTGCGACTGTGGTTTTCAGTGGTGACATGGTTCGGATGGGCGATACGTCAGCCACCGCACCATTTACGATTGACTGTATTAACGAGGGCGGGGACGCTCGTTGGAGTAATTCACGCACTTGGACGTGGAAAGCCCGACGTTCTTTGCGACCTGGCGAGACTTGCGTATTCAAATTGCGTGAAGATCTGACCGACCTGAAAGGCAAAGCGATCGAAGGAGATAATCAATTCAAGTTCTTTGGCATTGCGCCAAGGCCACTGATGTTGCGGCCAGCGCCGGAGTCTGTGATCGAAGAGGATCAGGCTTTCGTCATTGATGCTGGTGGGCCATTGATGTCATCTTCAATCGAAAAGGGTTTGTGGTGTGAAGCGGACGGTGTTGGTCACCGGATTCCGGTACGCCTCGTGAAAAAAGATGTCAGGGATGCGGTAGTAAAGCAGAGTTACGGGGTAGGAGAATTTTCCATTGTCGTGACCTGTGCCGAGCGGCTGCCAGCGGGAAGCCGGATGAAGCTGGTCTGGGAAAAAAGTATTCAGTCACAGAATGGTACACCTACAGACAGGCGACAAAGTTTTGTTTATAAAGTACAGGAGCCTTTCAAGGCAACGCTGAGCTGTGAAAGAGAGAACGCAAACGCACCTTGCTCACCATTATCGCCGTTGACACTGAGTTTTAATGCACCGTTCGATGCCAAATTACTCGCCGATTTTCGGCTTCGGACAACTGAGGGCGTTCGAGTAGCTGAGAGCGGAAGCAGCGATAACGGAACGCTGCAGTACGTGACCTTTTCCGGACCATTTCCTCAGCACTCCGAGATCGCTCTGGAAATTCCCAAAGCGGTTAAAGATGAGTCTGGTCGTCCATTGAGCAATGCGTCCAGTTTTCCACTCAAGGTTCGCATGGGCAGGCTGCCTCCTCTGGTCAAATTTGCGGGTAATTTCGGTATTCTGGAACTCAAGGAGGGCGGAATTCTTCCAGTCACACTTCGCAATGTCGAATCATCGCTGAAAACTTCCCGGATCGCGCTTCCCGGCAGCCATCTTTTCAGTGAGCAGCGGCTTACTGAGGATGGTGATGTGATTGCAGCTATGCGGGCACTTGAAAAATTCGAAGGTCAGTCGCGTGAGGTGGAGCTCATCGTTGATGGAGAGAAGCGGAAGTCAACGGATTACTTTTATGCACGTGAACTGTCGTTTCTCGCGAACCGTGCTGGTGTGACGCGCACCGATTTACCCAAACCCGGCGGTAGTAATGAATTCGAAGTCATCGGTATTCCACTGAAAAAACCTGGTTACCACATCGTCGAGATTGAGAGTCGTCTCCTTGGGCAAGCATTTCTGGCAGCGAACAAGCCCATGTATGTTCGCGCGGCAGTGCTCGTCACGAACATGGCCGTCCACCTCAAGGTTGGAAAAGATAATGCCTTAGTCTGGGTGACTGCGCTGGACAGTGGCAAGCCGGTCGCTGATGCGGACGTTCAAATATGTAACGCTGCCGGGCGGTCCCTGTGGCGAGGAAAAACGGATGCCAAGGGACGAGCGCTGGTGAATTCTTCCCTCGATGACTCGCACAGCGATTCAGATTTTCTATTTGCCAGTGCACGTCTGAATGGCGATTACAGCTTTGTCCGTTCCGATTGGAATGATGGCATCGAGCCTTGGCGTTTTGGTGTTGACACTTGGGTAGAAAACGATAGCTTCAAGATTCACTCCGTTGTAGACCGCAGCCTGCTGCGCTTGGGGCAGACAGTATCGATGAAGCATATTGCGCGTTCTCGCAGCAGTAAGGGATTTGTTTTCCCCAATGGGACAGACTTACCTACGAAGTTGGTTATTCGTCACAACGAATCTGGTACCGAGTTTGTGCAGCCGGTTGCTTGGGATGCTCAGGCATCCGCGACCAATAGCTGGAAAATTCCCGAATCTGCCAAGCTCGGCGTCTACGAAATAATGCTCAAGGGCGAGAAGCAAAAGGTGTTCTTCACTGGTGAAATTCGCATTAGTGATTTCCGTCTCCCGGTCTTCAGGGGAACAATACAAGCTGTGTCAGCGCGTCAACCCGCGGCATCAAAGGTGCCGCTGTCTCTCGCACTCTCCTTCATGGATGGTGGTCCAGCAAAAAATACAGATGTAAGTGTGTCCGCTACCCTTCGGCCACGCTTTATTTCGTTTAAACAGCACGAGGATTATCGTTTTAATGTCGATCTGGATAAAGAGGCGCGCAAAGCATTTGGCCTAAGTGAATCGACTTCCGATGAGATACTCATTCTCGACCAGCAAAAGCTAAAACTTGATAAAAATGGTGCAGGTCAACTCGTCGTTGACTTGATGGCAAAGCCGAGAGAGCCGAAGGAACTGTATTCCGAAATGAATTTCTCTGATCCAAACGGTGAAATTCAGACGATTCGAGGTTCGGTCATGTTATCGCCAGCCGCCCTGGCAGTTGGCATGAAGGTGGCGGATACCCAGTCCGCGTCCGGCAAGACTCTTGCTCAAGTGATCGTTGTCAATAACGATGGTCTTCCCATGCCCGGTCAAAGCGTTACCTTGCTGGGAAAGCGACGAGTCGATTACAGCCACCGTCGGAGAATCGTCGGTGGCTTCTATGCGTATGAGAATACGATCGAATACCAGGATCTTGGTACCGTTTGCAAAGGGGAGACCGATAGCAAAGGGATACTCGCATGCGATCTGCAGATTCCCGGAAACGATTTTGTTTACTTGCTTGCTCAAGCGCGCGACCGTGAAGGAAATATAGCGTTAGCCAGTGGCTCTTACTACACATCAGGACAGGCAGATGCCTGGTTTTCTGCTGGAAATCAGGACCGGATTGATGTGATACCTGAGAAAAAGGAATACAAATCTGGAGAGATTGCACGTTTTCAGGTACGTACACCGTTTAGAGACGCTACGGCGCTCATTGCCGTCGAGGCGAACGGCATCATTGACAGCTTTGTTCAACCGCTGTCTCGCTTCAAGCCCAACATTGAATTCCCAGTCAAAGCTGAGTGGGGCCCCAATGTGTTTGTATCCGTCCTGGTTGTACGAGGTCGGTTGGAACCGGTGAAGTGGTACTCGTTCTTTGAGTGGGGCTGGCGTGAGCCGGTCAGCTGGTTCAAGGACTGGTGGAATCCCGATCGTCCGACAGCCATGGTCGATCTCGCCAAGCCGTCATACCGGTTTGGCATGACAGCCATCGATGTCAGCACCGAGGCATTTCAGCTCAAGGTCAGCATCGCCGCAGACAAGACAAATTACCGACCCCGTGAACAGGCGACTATTAAAATCAAAGTGGCATTGCCGGATGGCAGACCTGCACCGGCCGGCACCGAGGTGGCGTTTGCTGCCGTTGATCAGGCTTTGCTCGAGCTTCGACCCAATGACAGCTGGGATCTGCTCGAAGCGATTGTCCAAAAGCGTGCTTATGAAGTCCTTACAGCCACTGCCCAATCGCAGGTCATCGGCAAGCGACATTTTGGCAAGAAAGCTGTACCCGCGGGTGGTGGCGGTGGACGGGCGCCTACCCGTGAACTGCTGGATACCCTACTTCAGTGGCAACCGCGGGTAAAACTCGATGCCAATGGCATGGCCACCGTAAAGCTGGTACTGAACGACTCGCTGACGGCATTCAAATTGGTTGGCGTTGCCACCTCGGGTTCTAACCGTTTCGGAACGGGTAGCACCAGTATTCGAACGCTTCAGGACTTGCAGATTATTTCTGGACTGCCACCCTTGGTACGTGAAGGTGACAGATTCCAGGCAAACTTGACTTTGCGAAATGGAACATCACGTCAGATGACCGTATCCATCCGCGGACAAAATGGCAGCACACCACTGGAAGCAAAAAAATTAAAACTGGATCCAGGAGGCATGGCAGAAGCGAGTTGGAGCGTAAAAGCTGCGTCTGGCATCGTCAGCCAGGCCTGGGAGTTCACTGCCAATGAAGAGGGGGGCGCCAGCCAGGATCGTTTGCGCATCGTTCAACAGATTGCGCCATCGACACCGGTGACGGTGCAGCAGTCGACGTTCACTCGCATCGATGGCATATACGAAGTGCCTGCTGCGATACCTACCGGTGCTTTACCAGGCAAGGGTGGTGTTGAGATAAACCTGTCATCAAGACTGGCGACGCCGCCTGCGGGCCTGAATCGCTTTTTCGAGGAGTATCCCTACAGCTGCCTCGAACAAAAAGTGTCCATATCGGTTGGGCTTCATGATGCCAATCGTTGGCAGCAGGTTGTCGATAACTTGCCAGCCTACCTCGATGCGCAGGGCCTCGCGCGCTATTTTCCAGGTAACGATCAAGGCAGCGCGACGCTAACAGCATACTTGCTTGATTTATCATCGTTATCCGGTTTTGCTATCCCGCAGGATAGTCGAGAGCGCATGCTGAGCGGCTTGAGGGCATTCGCCGAGGGCCGCTTGAAGGGCGATGAGTGGTCGCCTGTCGACACCTCGCAGGTGCGTCGCCTGAACGCAATTGAAGCACTTGTCAGACAAGGCCAAAAGCCTACGCGGGCTGCGGCCGCACTCAAGGTGGACCCATCAGGTCTTCCAACCAATGCGCTGATTGACTGGTATTTGATCCTGAAGCATTTGCCAGAGCTGGCGCAACGCGAACAGCACATGGCGGCGGTCCAGAGAGAACTTCGCAACCGATTGAGTTTCGCTGGATCACGCATGGTATTCAACACGGAACGTTCTGACCATTGGTGGTGGATCATGGTCAATGGCGACACAAATGCGTTTCGACTGATTGAAGCGGTGCTTGATGACGCCCAGTGGAAAAATGATCTGCCGGGCCTGATGCAAGGCGCAATGGAGCGTCAGGTTCGCGGTCACTGGCAAACGACCAATGCGAATGCCTGGGCTCGCGTGACAATGGATCGTTTCGCGCAAAAGTTTGAACGTGATCCCGTCACGGGCAAGACGATCGCCAAGTTCGGCAACGCGAAGGTGGATTTTGACTGGAAAAAACAGGGCGGCGATGTGAGTCCTCCAATCACGCTGCCATGGCCTGCGGCCGCAGGCGCGGGTGAGCAGCTCACAATCAACCACGCTGGGCGGGGAAAGCCTTGGGCCACCATCAGCGTGCTGGCTGCCATCCCGGGGGGGCCGGCGCGTAATGCCGGATACCGAATAAGTCGCACCATAACGCCCTTACAGGAAAAAATCCCAGGCAAATTCAGTCGTGGTGATCTTTGGCGAGTCCGGCTGGTCGTAGAGGCCGATCATGACATGACTTGGGTAGCGCTGACCGATCCGATCCCCGCAGGCGCGCGCATATTGGGAGACGGCGATGGACGCGACTCCGCCATAGATGTTGCGCGTGATAGCAGCCAAAACAGCGATGTCCTGCCAACTTATACCGAGCGTACTCACGCCAGTTATCGTGCTTATTACGCGATGCTACCGCGTGGAAAATTCAGTACCGAATACACGCTTCGACTTAACAATGCCGGAAGCTTCGCCTTGCCGCCCACGCGCGTCGAGGCCATGTACGCACCGGACCTATTTGCTGAAGTGCCGAATGCGCGAATCGTTGTCGGTAACTGAGAATTCAAGTGAGGCCACGTTGTGTAAAAACGGGAAACTCTTGAGGCTGGCATTGGCTCTGGCATGCTGTTTGCCATTGCACAGCATCGCATTGCCAACCTTCGCCGAGGTGAAGTCTGCTTATGTACCATCCGATGCGAGCCTGCGAGCACGGAACGGAGAGCTTTTGCAGAGCTTGCGGCTGAACGGACAAGTGTTGCGCATGAAATGGACACCGCTGGCCGAAATTTCTCCTGCATTGATCGAAGCCGTCAGAGTTTCTGAAGACAGACGCTTTTTTGAGCACAACGGCGTCGACTGGCGCGCCTCTGGAAAAGCTCTGTTGAATAACCTCGGTGGTAAACCGACACGTGGCGCAAGCACGTTGACCATGCAGCTGACGGGTCTGGTGGATGAGGACTTTCGTCGGCGCGGACGGCGCAGTCTGTTCGAAAAAATAAGTCAGACCACGGCGGCTATACGTATCGAAGGGTCATGGAACAAGCAGCAGATTCTCGAGGCTTATCTTAATCTTGCGAGTTTTCGCGGCGAGTTGCAGGGTGTGACTGCAATGAGCAGAAAGTTGTTTGGCAAATGGCCGCACGGTCTGGACGAGCGTGAATCGGCATTGGCCGCGGCCTTACTGCGAGCGCCAAACGCCTCGCCGGGCATTGTCGCGCAGCGTGGCTGCAAATTGCTCAAAGAGATGAGCCGGGCACCAGAGTGCGAAGATTTGGAGTCGTTTGCCATCGGCGCACTTGGGGGAATGGCCTGGAATGATGTGCGCGATGCTAACCAAGGTATTGCGCCGCACCTCGCACGCAAGTTGCTAACGACACCGGGGCAATCTCTACAAACTAGTCTGGATGCTGATTTGCAGAGCTTTGCCGCAAATAGTTTGCATCAGCACCTGAGGGCTCTAAAGCGGCAACATGTCCAGGACGGCGCGGTTCTGGTGGTCGACAAT
>JACCDK010926411.1_pt1 | contig 10225 bp, 8 predicted proteins | sample 7445871 | NCBI WGS metagenome assembly JACCDK01 (sample SAMN15323436, study PRJNA562643) | freshwater metagenome | isolation source: river surface water | place: USA:Blue River Watershed | collected 2017-08-15
CGCACCATGCCGCCCTTGGCCGCGGGCTGGAACTCGTCCAGCACCTTGGGGTTGGCGAAATCCTCGCTCACGAAGCGATGCAGCTGCGGCGCGCGAAACGCCTGCAGGTAGCGGGTCAGGCCCAGGCGCACCATCTCGGCGTCGTAACCCGTCACGCGGGGCAGCAGCGCGTCGGCCTCCTGGCGCAGGGGGTCGCGGGTGTCCAGGAGGCGCGCCACCGCTCGATCGATCCGCTCGATGATGGCCGACACCGGCAGGGTCTGCAGCACCTCGCGGGCCGATTGCCGTACCCGCTGGGCCAAGGCATCGGCTTGCACCGGGGTGAGGGCGGGCACCGCGATCTCCAGTGGCTGGCCCGCCACGCCGTCGAAGTGCAGCGTGTGCCAGGTGACCTCGTCGTCTGCCAGGCCGGGCAGGTGTCCTGCCTTCCAGCGGGTCGGTGCTGCGTTCATGCCGCCCCCGCCCCCAGAAATTCCGCCACTGCGAGCGAGCAGCCGCGGGCCTGTGTGCCCTGCGCCCGCCCCAGCAGCAGGAAGCCGCCCTCGACCGCGACGCCCATGTCCTCGGTCAGGATGGTGGTGGTCGAATTGAAGCTGGCCAGGTCGCAGTGCACCAGCACGCCGGGTTCGCCCGGTGGCATCTCGCGGCCCGTCATCGGATCGACCACACGGCTTCGGATCCAGTGTGGCCCGTGCTTGATGGCGGGCGTGACCGCGTTGCCGTCGTCGTAGAACTGACTGCTCAACTCGGTCATGCCGTACATGTTGATGCACTGCGTGCGCGGCACGCCCAGGCGTGCAGACAGCTCGGTGTAGAAGTCCTCGGGTGCGAGCTCGCGAGACTGGCGCTTGTAGCCGCCGGTGTCCAGGAGGCGACTGCCGGCGGGCAGGCGCACGCGCTCGCCGTCTTGCGCCATCGCGTCCAGCAGGTGCACAAAGCCGTAGCTCGCCCCCAGCACCGCCAGGGGCTGGCCGCTGCGCTCGGCCTCATGCAGGCGGGCGCGCAGCCGAGGCAGGTCCATGCCGCCGGTCGAGAGATACCAGTCGCTGTCTGGCGTGCCGAACGCATGCACCGCCTGAGCCAGGTAGCGCGCAAGTGAGGAATTTCCGAGCTCGGTCTCGGGCGGGAACAGGATGGCCATGGGCAGGCGCGGCCCACCGCGCATGAAGTGCGCCTCGAAATTGCGCTGCATCGACAGGTCCCAGACCGCGATCGTCGGGTGGTGGTGGCAGCCGCGTACCTCGGCGCGTGTCGTGCCGCTGGTCATGAAGACACGCTCGCACGCCTGAACCGGTTCGCAGCTCAGGGTGGTTTCCTTGAAGGCGTTGATCGGCACTGCAGGAAGGTCACGCCAGGACTGCACCCGACGCGGCGTCAGGCCTCGGCGCTGGCAAAAGCGCCGCAGGGGTTCGTTGTGTTCATATTGGTGGGCGAAGAGCCGCTGCGCCATTGCATCGAAAGTCGCGTCGTCGCAGCCCTCCTGCGCGAGGAAGGCGAGCAGCTCGGGCACCAGCGTCCGCGTCGCCACCGACAGACCGTCCATCGCCCAGCTCATGGCGTGGTCACGGTGTGCATGGCCTCGGGGCCCCAGCCGTGATTGAGCGGGCCGCTGCCCGCGCCGGTGCGCACGGGTGCGCCCGCTTGCAGGGCGCCGCGCACGTAGTCGCGGGCCGCGCGTACGGCGTCCTCCAGCGCGGCGCCCCGCGCCAGGTGCGCTGCGATCGCGCTGGACAGGGTGCAGCCGGTGCCGTGCGTGTTCCCACTCGGAATGCGCGGACCGCGTAGCCACAGGGGCGCGCCCTCGCGCGCCAGCAGCAGGTCGCTCACCGTGTCGCCCGCCAGATGGCCGCCCTTGAGCAGCACGGCCCGGGCGCCCCGCGCCAGCAGCGCGCGCGCCGCCGCTTCCAGGTCGGATTCTGTGGCCAGGGGCCGTCCCACCAGCAGCGCCGCCTCGTCCAGGTTGGGCGTGACCAGCAGCGCGCGCGGGAACATCTGCGTCACCAGCACCTCGATGGCCTCACGGTCGATCAGCGTCGCGCCGCTGGTGGCCACCATCACCGGATCCAGCACCACGCGCTGGAGGGCATGGCGGTCAATGGCGTCGGCGACCGCCTGCACGGTGGCGGCCGAGTGCAGCATGCCGACCTTGACCGCGTCCACGCCGATGTCTTCCACCACCGCGTCGATTTGCGCGTGCAGCATGTCCAGGGGCACCGCGTGGATGGCGCGCACGCCCACCGTGTTCTGGGCGGTCAGGGCGGTGATCGCGGTCATGCCAAAGCAGCCCAGCGCCGAAAAGGTCTTGAGGTCAGCCTGGATGCCGGCGCCGCCGCCGCTGTCGGAGCCAGCGATCGACAGCACGCGCGGGTAGCGCTGGGTCCGCGCAATCAGCGCGGTGCCCGAGGTGGCCGTGGCATCGGCCGTTAGGCCTTCGGCATGAGGGAACGAGGTCACTTCAACTCCTACGCAAGCCATGAACGCATTGCTCCGAAGGAGGAACCCGCGAGGAGCCGCGTGCGCGGCTGGGCGGGTGGGCTCTTCTTACGCCGGCATGAACCGGATCAAGTTCGCGGGTCTGCATCTCAGCACGCTAGGCGTGCACCCCGGAGCGTCGCGGATTGTCGCATGACCCGCCGCGCCACGTTCGCTCAGGAGGTCGTGAGTCCCATGCCGCCCAGGGGCCACGCTTCTTGGGCCTAGAATCTGCGTTGCTCCGGGGTGCGGTCGGCGTCAAGCTGCCCGCTGAGATGGCCCAGCCAAACCCGTGAACTTGAACCGGTTCGCACCGGCGGAAGGAGAGCCCCATCCCACCGGCCCTTCCTCTTGTGCGTGACTGCCGCAACGCACGATACCCAGCACGAGGTCGATCCGCATGGTGGTTCCGATAGGCTCCCCGTCGCCCCAGGCGACCCGCCCCAGCGCACGGGCCGGGAGTCCCTTGCGCATCGCGATCGCCGGCGCCGGATTGCTCGGTCGTCTGCTGGCCTTGCAACTGGCCCGCGCGGGCCATGCCGTGCAAGTGTTCGACCCCGCCGCCGATGCCGCTGCTCGCGGGGCCGCAGGCTGGACCGCCGCCGGCATGCTCTCACCGGTCGCCGAACTCGAATCCGCCGACGACGACGTCTTCGCCATGGGCGTGCGCTCCCTGCAGCTGTGGCCCGGCCTGGTCGCGGCGCTGCCGCGCCCGGTGGATGTCCATCAGCGCGGGTCCCTGCTGCTGGCGCATCGCGGTGACGAGGGCGCGGCCAGCCGGGTGGTCGATCTCGTGCGCGCCAAGGCGCCCGCGCTGCACGCGCCCCAACGCCTGGCGGGCGCGCAGCTGGCCGAACTCGAGCCCGAGGTGCGCGGTGCGCCCCACGCCTGGCTGTTGCCGCACGAGGGACAGATCGACACCGTACAGGCCATGGGCGCGTTGGCCGAAGGTGCAGCGACGGCGGGCGCAGTCTTTCAGTGGGGGCAGACGGTCGATGCGGTGGGCGCGGGCCACCTGCAGGTCGGCGGCCGGCGTATCGATGCGGACTGGGTCTTTGACGTGCGCGGCACCGGTGCCCGCCCGCAATTGCCGGTGCGTGGCGTGCGCGGCGAGATCCTGCACCTGCAGGCGCCAGGCGTGCGTCTGTCACGCCCGATCCGTCTGCTGCATCCGCGCCACCGCGTGTATATCGTGCCGCGCGCCGATCACCGCGTGCTGGTGGGCGCCAGTGAAATCGAGAGCGAGGACCGCTCGCCTATCTCGCTGCGCAGCACGGTCGAACTGCTCGCAGCAGCCCACAGCGTGATTCCGGCCCTGGCCGAGGCCCGCGTGGTGCACACCGAAACCAATCTGCGTCCGGCCTTGCCCGACAACTTGCCGGTGCTCGCCACCGAGCCCGGTCTCACGCAGGTCAATGGTCTGTTCCGTCATGGCTGGCTGATCGCGCCGGCCCTGGCGGAAAAGGCCCTGCAACGCCTGGAGACGTCCGCATGATCCCGATTACCGTCAACGGGCAGCCCCGCGAAGTGCCTGCGGGCAGTACGCTGGCCGACCTCGTGGCCCAGCTTGCGGACACACCGCAGGCCCTGGCCACCGCCTTGAACCAGGAGTTCGTGGCGCGCGATGCGCGTGCCGCGCGCGTGCTGCAGGCGGGCGACCAGGTCTTCACGTTTCAACCCATCACCGGAGGCTGATCCCATGCCCTTGCCCCTCGAGATCGGCGGCGCCCGCCTGGAGAGTCGATTCTTCCTGGGTACCGCCGGCTACCCCTCTCCCAAGGTGTTGCAAGACGCCATCGCTGCGTCGGGCACCCAGGTCGTGACCGTGGGCCTCAAGCGCCAGCTCGCGGGCGACGGGCAGCCCAATGACTTCCTGGCCATGGTGCGAGCCACCGGCGCACGCCTGCTGCCCAACACCGCAGGTTGCCGCACGGCCAATGAGGCGGTCACTCTGTCGAAAATGGCCCGCGAGCTGTTTGGCACGAACTGGATCAAGCTGGAGGTGGTGGGCGACGAGCACACCTTGCAGCCCGATCCTTTTGAATTGGTCGAGGCAGCGCGTACCCTGGTGCGAGACGGCTTCGAGGTGTTTCCGTATTGCACGGACGACCTTGTGAGCTGTCAGCGCCTGCTGGATGTCGGCTGCAAGATCCTCATGCCCTGGGGCGCGCCGATCGGGTCAGGACAGGGGCTGCTCAATCCGACTGCGCTGCGTACCTTGCGGGCGCGGCTGCCCGATGTGCCCTTGGTTGTCGATGCCGGCATCGGCTCGCCGCGCGATGCGGTGCAGGCGATGGAATTAGGGTTCGACGCCATCCTGCTCAATAGCGCAGTGGCGCAAGCGCGGGACCCGGTCACGATGGCGCAGGCCTTTCGCCTCGCGGTGGAATCCGGGCGCCTCGCCTGGGAAGCCGGGATCATGGCGCGTCAAGACATGGCCGTGCCCACGACGCCCGTGACCGGGCGACCGTTTGTGCTCTGAGTGTTTTTTGCTCGCACGTTCACGTTGAGGGTGTAACGCGGCGGGCGTGCATCAGGTGTGCGGCAGGCGGATGGGATCTGCGTGTTCAGCGCCCCCAGTTGCGGGAGCCGCCGCTGCGACCGCCTCCGCCACCACCGCCGCCGAACCCGCGGCCACCACCACCGCCGCCGCCACCGCGGCGACCGCGTCCGCCCATGCTGTCGACGCTGGTACGCAACGGGTCGGGTTGCCCGTCGCCCTTGCTACGCACCGGGGTCGCTTCGCGCAGCACGAAGGGGCTGCCGCTCTGGTGGGCGCCCATGCGCGGCTGGGCCTCGCCATCCTCGAGGCGCTGATGCTGGGGCGGACGTCCGCCGCCGTTGCGTCCCTGACCCTGGCCTTGTGTCTGGCGACCGCCGTTGCCGTTGCCGCCGCGACCCCCGCCACCCTGCTTGGGTCCGGCCGACTGCTTCTGACCGCCACGGCCACCGCCGTTGCCGCCACCCGCTGCCTTGTTGTCGCGAATGCGTTGCATCATTTCCGAGCGTGCGGCCTTGGCCGCAGCGGCCATGACCTCGCGGCTGGGCGGTTTGCCGGCGCCGCCCCAGATGGTCTGGCGACCCATGGCGATCGGTTCGGCGCGCTCGTCGGGCTCGGGGCCAAAGCCCTCGACCGGCTCGCGCGGGATCTGCTGCTTGGTGAAGCGCTCGATTTCCATCAGGAACCCCTCTTCGTCCAGACAGACCAGGCTCACCGCCTCGCCGCTGTTGCCGGCACGGCCGGTGCGGCCGATGCGGTGCACATAGTCCTCGGGCACGTTGGGGATCTCGTAGTTCACGACGTGCGGCAGTTCGTCGATGTCGATGCCGCGCGCGGCGATGTCGGTGGCCACCAGGGCCCGGATGTCGCCACTCTTGAAGCCTGCCAGCGCCTGCGTGCGCGCACCCTGGCTCTTGTTGCCATGCAGCGCCATCGCGGTGATGCCGTTCTTCTCCAGAAATTCGGCCACGTTGTTGGCGCCGAACTTCGTGCGGGTGAACACCAGCACCTGGCTCCAGGCGTTCTTCTGGATGATGTGGGCCAGCAGCGCCTTCTTCTTGCCGCGGCCCACCAGGTGCGCCACCTGGGTGATGCGCTGCACCGTGGTGTTGCGCGGCGTCACCTGGATGCTTTGCGGGTTCTTCAAGAGGCCATTGGCCAGGTCACGGATCTCGTCGCTGAAGGTGGCCGAGAACAGCAGGCTCTGCTTTTCTTTCGGCACCAGCGCCAGCACCTTCTTCACGTCGTGGATGAAGCCCATGTCCAGCATGCGGTCGGCTTCGTCCAGCACCAGGATTTCCACCGTGGACAGGTCCAGGTGGCCCTGCTGCGCCAGATCCAGCAGGCGGCCGGGGGTGGCCACCAGGATGTCGACGCCGCGCTTGATGCGGTCGATCTGCGGGTTCATGCCCACGCCGCCGAAGATGACGGTGGAGGTCAGTGGCAGGTGCTTGCCGTAGGTGCGGATGGACTCCTCCACCTGGGCGGCCAGCTCGCGCGTGGGCGTGAGCACCAGGGCGGCGATGCCGTCCTTGCCGAACTTGTTGGTCTTGCCATGGCCCTTGGACAGCTTGTGCAGCAGGGGCAGGGTGAAGGCGGCGGTCTTGCCGGTGCCGGTCTGGGCGCCGGCGAGCAGGTCGTGCCCGGCGAGTACGGCGGGGATGGCCTGGGCCTGGATGGGGGTGGGGCTGTCGTAGCCCTGTTCGCGCACGGCCTGGAGGATGGCGGGTGCCAGATGGAGTTCGTCGAAAGTCATGAAAAGTCCGCGCCCAATCCTGGGCGCTTGGGATCGACCTGTACGGTGCCGGGCACCGAGCCAGTCAAAGGTCGATCAGTTCGGGGGTGGGAGGTGGCGGCTTCGGCCCGGAGATCCGGGAGGCCGCTGGTCCCCAGCAGGAGTGCTGGTGCCGCGCCAACTGGAAGCGCGTGCGGGCCGATTGTCGCACGGATTGGGCTCGGCGGTGCCGGGCCTCCCGGACCCGGCCGCATCCGCCGATAATCACGGGTTGCGCCGCGCGGGCCCCTGTGTCGAATTCCACGGGCCCGGCACCCGTTTCCCAGCATCCCAGACAGGCACACAGACCCCCATGGCCCAATACGTCTTCACCATGAACCGCGTCGGCAAGATCGTCCCGCCGAAGCGTCAGATCCTCAAGGACATCTCCCTGTCCTTCTTCCCCGGCGCCAAGATCGGCGTGCTGGGCCTCAACGGCTCGGGCAAGTCCACGCTCCTGAAGATCATGGCCGGCATCGACAAGGAGATCGAGGGCGAGGCCATGCCCATGCCGGGCCTGAACATCGGCTACCTGCCCCAGGAGCCCAAGGTCAACCCCGACAACACCGTGCGCCAGGAGGTGGAAGAGGCCCTGGGCGAGGTGAACGCCGCCAAGGCCCGCCTCGAAGAGGTGTATGCCGCCTACGCCGAGGAAAACGCCGACTTCGACGCCCTGGCCGCCGAACAGGCCAAGCTCGAGGCCATCATCGCGACCTCCGGCACCGACTCCGAGCACCAGCTCGAGATCGCCGCCGATGCCCTGCGCCTGCCGCCCTGGGACGCCAAGATCGGCCTGCTCTCGGGCGGTGAGAAGCGCCGCGTCGCCCTGTGCAAGCTGCTGCTGTCCAAGCCCGACATGCTGCTGCTGGACGAGCCCACCAACCACCTGGACGCCGAATCGGTCGACTGGCTCGAGGTGTTCCTCCAGCGCTACCCGGGCACCGTCGTGGCCATCACCCACGACCGCTATTTCCTGGACAACGCCGCCGAGTGGATCCTCGAACTGGACCGCGGTCACGGCATTCCCTACAAGGGGAACTACAGCACCTGGCTGGAGCAGAAAGAGGCGCGCCTGGAGCAGGAACAGCGCACCGAAGATGCCCGCACCAAGGCCATGAAGAAGGAACTGGAGTGGGCGCGCCAGAACCCCAAGGGCCGCCAGGCCAAGAGCAAGGCCCGCCTGGCGCGCTTTGAGGAACTCTCCGACTACGAATACCAGAAACGCAACGAGACGCAGGAGATTTTCATCCCTGTGGCCGAGCGACTGGGCACCCAGGTCATCGAGTTCAAGAACGTCTCCAAGTCCTTCGGCGACCGCGTCCTGATCGACAACCTGTCCTTCAACATCCCGGCCGGCGCGATCGTCGGCATCATCGGCCCCAACGGCGCGGGCAAGTCCACGCTGTTCAAGCTGATCGCGGGCAAGGAGCAACCCGATTCCGGCGAGGTGGTGATCGGCGCCACGGTCAAGATGGCCTTCGTCGACCAGAACCGCGACGTCCTCTCCAACGAAAAGACCGTCTGGGAAGACGTCTCGGGCGGCCTGGACATCATCAACGTCGGCAAGTTCCAGATGGCCAGCCGCGCCTACTGCGGCCGCTTCAACTTCAACGGCGGCGACCAGCAGAAGAAGGTCGGCATGCTCTCGGGCGGTGAGCGTGGCCGCCTGCACCTGGCCAAGACCCTGATCGCCGGCGGCAACGTGCTGCTGCTGGACGAACCTTCCAACGACCTGGACGTCGAAACCCTGCGCGCGCTCGAAGACGCCTTGCTGGAATACGCCGGCAGCGTGCTCGTGATCAGCCACGACCGCTGGTTCCTGGACCGCATCGCCACCCACATCCTGGCGGCCGAGGGTGACAGCCAGTGGGTGTTCTTCGACGGCAACTACCAGGAGTACGAAGCCGACAAGAAAAAGCGCCTGGGCGAGGAGGGTGCCAAGCCCAAGCGCGTGCGCTTCAAGGCCTTGAAATGATCCTCGGCGCGTGATCGTTCCAGCAAAAAGGCCGCGGTGATCCGCGGCCTTTTTGCTGGAGAGGACGAGCGGGTGGCGGGCTCAGTCCTGGATCTGGGTGGCCTTCAGGGCCAGCACGCGTCGGGTGAGGCGAGGGTGGGTCCGCAGGATCTCCGCGAAGTAGCCCGAAGTCTCGGGAACCAGCGTCTCCTGCTTTTCAAAGGCGGTCAGGTTCAGTTTGGGGTTCAGCTTCTGGCAACCGCAGGCAAGCATCGAGAGCGCCGCGCAGGAGTCGTGCACGTTGCGGGTCACGTACAGGCCCAGCTTGTCGCTGGTGTACTCGCACTGGCGCGAGTAGGCCTTGTGCAGGAAGGGAACCAGGCGGGCGGGCAGCCGCAGCATGAACAGCCAGAAGTTCAGGTGTCCCGCGGCGTGGTGTCCCAGCTCATGGCCCACGATGAAGCGAATTTGCTCGTCGGTCGTGACCTCCACGATGGACGAGGTCAGAAGCAGGTACTTGCGCCCGAACACCTGGCGTGCAAAGGCGTTGAAGACGCCATTGGCGTTGTAGATGAACGTCTCGGGAGGCGTCATCCCCAGGCGCTCGGAGCCTTCGACGACCATCTGGTGGATGTGGGGGAACTGCTGCTCGTTCACGAGGACCATGTTGCCCATGGCCGTCGCGCGAAACAGCAACGCGGAGATGGTGAGGACGATCACGACCGGGATGGCATAGATCGCGATGATGAAAATCCCCGCGCTCCCGTCCGACAGGAGGGAGACGGCCAGCAAAGCCCAGAGCAGGCCGCCAATGATGCAAAGCAAGGCGTTGTAGGTCGCTTCGTTGCTGCTTTTGTAGTGAGTGAGTGCGGCCCGCATTTTTGGACTCCTGTTTGACGTGTCACGGTGGTTACGCGCCGATGGTAGCCAATGTGCCCATGGGCCCCGGATGGACCGTCGGTCAGAGGGTCGGCAGGTCCCTGGCGGCAGGCAGGTGAAGTCGTTGGCCGTGGGCATCCACCGCCGTGATGCCCTGCGCCGCCAGCACCGCCCGCACCGTGGCGCGCGCGACGGCTTCAGCGGCCAGGGTGGCCAGCACCATCATGCCCGGGTGCGTGGTGTGGTGGCCGGTGGCGAGCGCGAACAGGGTGTCGCCGTCGGCCACGGTGTGCACGGGGTTGATGGCGCGCGCAAGCCCGTCGTGCGCCACCTGGGCCAGGCGGTTCACCTGCGTCTTGGACAGTGCGGCATCGGTGGCGACCACACCGATCGTGGTGTTGCTGCCTGCCAGGATCGGAATCGGCCGCTCCCCCGCCAGGAGCGCGCGCCGCGTGTCCTGCAGGCGCTGGCCGTTCGCCGTCCGCGCGCCTGCGATCACGCGGCCCGTGTCGGGGTCCACCACGTCGCCCAGCGCGTTGCAGGCAATGAGCGCGCCCACCGTCACGCCGCCTGCGGTGACCGAGGCCGTTCCGATGCCGCCTTTCATCGCGCGTTCATGCCCGAACACCTTGCCCACGCTGGCGCC
>JACCDK010610235.1_pt1 | contig 10224 bp, 9 predicted proteins | sample 7445871 | NCBI WGS metagenome assembly JACCDK01 (sample SAMN15323436, study PRJNA562643) | freshwater metagenome | isolation source: river surface water | place: USA:Blue River Watershed | collected 2017-08-15
ACCCTCTGGAATAGCCACTCCATTGGGGATGGCAAGGGCCGGCGAGGCATGGGATGTCAGAACCACCTTGCCCACCCATGGGTGTTCTTTCTCAATAAACTGCAGCAGATCTGCCCCGCTAGGACCCGTCACTCCAAAATTAAGATCTGTAATCACTGCATGCGGATCAAATGACCCAATACGTTCAATTGCCTCAGCCACCGACTTAACTGCCTCTACCTGAAAGTTCGCACCCTCAAGAACTTCGCGCAAAAGATTGAGCGTGAACTCTTCATCCTCTGCCACAAGCACTCGTGCGCGGAAACCGGTAGACATTGCTCTCCTCGGGGTTAGGTCACCAGTCTATGCGTGAGCCTTCCAAGAAATAAGCCCCAAGTATCGGTTTTTACCAACAATAGGACCATCAGAAATTATTGCGCCCCCCGAGATTTTGCAGAAGTGCTCTAAGGGCTAGCCATAGAAATATCGAGTTTCCTATCAAATATCTTCGCCACAGTCGTCTCGGCTCATTCATAAGTCGGTAGAACCATTCCATGCCTGACAAACGAAACATCATTGGCGCTTCCTTTTTATTTCCAGATAAGTAATCAAAAGCTGCACCAATTCCAACAGAAGTGATATTTAATTTCTTGGAAATTTCCGAAGCGATAAAATCCTGCTTCGGGGACCCAAGACCTACCCAAACTATATCTGATAGTTGTAATTCCCTAATCTTCAAGACCATCCCAATAATTGTTTCATGATTGGTAAATGGCGGGGCAAAAGTCCCTGAAACTTGAACTTTTGGGTAGTTCGCGGAAAAAAAACGGGATAATTTGAGAAGCTGATCTGGATTTGATCCAATTAGAAAGTGCCGTCTAGCACCTAAATCTGACTCCAGAACAGCTCTCATAAAATCAGCGCCTCGAATCATTTCGACTGGTGTGCGTAAAATTTTCAGTGTCAAGAAAATTGGCTTGCTATCACAAATTACTACTCCAGAGTTCAAGATTGCCTTGAACTCTGGATTTTCGATTGCATAATTGAAGGTAGAGACTGCCGTTAAGTGATAATGATTCGGTTGCGACGAATCAAAGTAGCCAGGAGCAAACAAAGGAGATATTTGCTTGCAAAAATTTAGCCCAAGAAGTGAAGAAAAAGACTTATTAAGCATAAGTCAAACTTATCAAAAAATTTTCTCAAATTGTGATTTGCCACTCAAAAAATTTGATTTCGAATCGTTTATGACTCATCTAATTGAGCTCCGGGCAGTACCATTCACTCAATGAGGGGTTAGACATGGAACAAATAACGATTGCCGTAATCATGGCAATTCACAACCGTAAGGTGAAGACATTGACCTGTCTACAATCCCTGGTTGCTTGTAAGCCAGAAAATGTTAAATTGAACATTTATATCTGTGACGATGGCTCGACTGACGGATCCGAAACTGCCATCTCAAGTTTTGACCAGAGTATCAAAATTATTCAAGGCACTGGAAATTGGTATTGGGCCCGTTCCATGTATGAAGCAAGGAAATTTGTCACAGAAGATTTTGACGAGTTACTCTGGCTAAATGATGATGTCATTCTCTTTGAAAATGCACTTGAACTAGCTTTGCAATTTCGAATCCACAACCCCAATTCGATATTGGTTGGACAGTTTGTTGATCCAATACGGAATGAAATTTCATATGGAGGATATATGAGAAGAAATTTAAATCCACTTTCCTATACTCGAGTTGTGGCAAGGTCAGGATCCCTCTCCGTAGATACATTTAATGGTAATTTTGTACTAATACCTAAATTTTTGGAGACAAAATTGGGAAGTATTGATGGTAGATTTGCTCATGCTTATGCAGATTGCGACTACGGCTTAAGAGCAAAGCAACTAGGCATGTCTAATTTGGTTTTACCTGGCTATATCGGCGCTTGTTTAGGCAACGACGCTGATGATTCGGGCTCACGATTGAGAAACGTTGTCACCTGGTTTAGTAAGAAGAAATCACCAATCAAAAGCCAAATAAGATTCTTTAGGCGACATGGAAGTTGGTACTGGCCAATTTTCCTAATCATCCCTGTTATCAGGATTTTGATAAAGGGAAAGTAATTAAGTCTTTTATTGCTCTGAGTCAAGCCGAAATGAGGAAGCTGAGTAGATGCCTAAAATTAGCCAATACGATGGCTCTATCCAATAGAAGAAGCCAAATATTAAGGCGGAAATCAGAAACATGTTTGAAGCGACTGAATATGTATGTTCAGAACTGCTCTCAAATCTAGAAATCAGGAAAGCAATTAACAAAAGAAAGCCAACAATGCCAAACGATTCAATCGTTGCAACGTAAGCATTATGGGCAAAGACCTTGAATTCCACGCCTTCTTGCATCTGAACCGGGGTAGGTCCAAAAACTGCGCCAAGAATCCATTCTAAGTTTGATCTTGTGACCTTGAAGCTATCAGCCCATCTGGTGAATCGCCATTCCAATGTATTTGTACTTTTCGAAGATATGCGTAATTGGCTAAGAGACAGGTATGTAGCTAGAGAAAAAAGCCCCAGCAGTAATAGTGAGAAAATCTTTGAGGACGAGTTCGAATTCCTTTTGCTTCCAATCATCCATGTGATAACGCCTCCAAGAGTTGCGAGCCAGACTGATCTATGTTGGACGATGATAATTGAAACCAGACACATAGTTAAAATAGAAATGACTGATACAGTAATTCTAGATGAACTTAAATAGAAGAAAAAGGAGAACATTATTAACAATGCTCCCGAGGCTGTGATAGGTCGCCCTAAACTTGATCCTGTCGTTAAGTTTGTATCCTCTGCGGTTCCCAGTCCAAACTGCATTACATAGCTATACAGGAGAACGAGTATCAAAGATAGGGGAAGCAGAAACACATTTTTGATATGTTCATAATTGATGTTTAAAGATTGTTGTTGAGCGACAAGAAATAAAGTGAAACTGAGCATATAACTTCGCCAATTATTCCAACCTGGCTGTACCCCATTGCCAAGAGTCCAAAAAACTATACCCGCGGTCGTCAGCACAAGAAAAAACCAGATTGTTTTTGGAAATTTTTGAAACCTCCATTTTTTGTTGGGCTTCTTTGCCAAAAAAAGTAAAGTTAGATTGACAAGTATTATCAAATCCGAAAAATAGATGTTTAATCCGTATATTTCAAAACTCTTTTGTGTAAGGGAAAGTGTTATTTTTGATCCAGCCAAGACAAAATATATTAATAGGATTTGAATGTAAATAATGAAATTATTCAACGCAACATTAAGGAGTAAAGAAAAAGCAAATATTCCAATTAGGATGAATGGAATTGAATGCATCATGGTTGTCATCAACCACATTCTAACGGTGCTTCTCGATTCTAGACCTGCATCACCATTCAACGTGGGTTTGACACATTACCGGGGTATGATTTGCAGATGTCAGTCAGAGTATATCTTCGTCAAGTTTTTGGACTCCTGGATAAACAAGAAAGGCGTAGCCTTCGAATCTGGACGACTATATTGAGCGCCACGTCCGCTTTGGACTTAGTGGGAGTTCTACTTATCGGAACAACTTTTTATGTGGCTACAAATAGAGATACATATTTAAATTCAGGATTTTTCACAAATATTAAAAGACAATTTCCCTTCCTCTTTAACTCGACACCCGAGACTTTTATTTTTACATTTTTGGTAATGTCGCTTTCTATTTTTTTGCTAAAAAGTTTCTTGTCTCCATTTTTGTACAAATTGTTTTTTAAGAATTTGAACCAGATAACAAATCGAATTACATCGCATTTTACTGCTATAGTTCTTGAAGCCAAACCTTATCGAATTGAGAAATTTTCAAAACAAGAGATTGGCTTCGTTCTCGGAGATGGAATCAATAATACTTTTAGTCAAGGCATTGGGGCTCTTGCAGTTGTCATATCGGAGGTGGTTCTACTTTTAAGTTTATTAGGATTGCTTACAGTTGTGAATCCAATCCTTACTTTATCTTCATTCGCATATTTCGTGGTCATCCTTGTTGGACTTAATAAGTTCATGGAACGTAGGCAATATTCCGCTACACGAGCGAGGATTCTTGATACCAACGCGAGAAACCATTCAATCTTTCAAAGCTTAACTTCATTGAGGGAAATTCAATTGTCTGGCACGGCCGAATTTTATCGAAACGAATTTACTGATCTTCGAGTCAAGGAAAATTTGAATATTGCAGTTCTACAATACTTGAATCTTTTTCCAAAATATTTTATGGAATTTTGTATGGTTTTAGGAGTTTTCTTTTTAGGATTTTATGTCTTTTTATTTCCATCTAAAGATGCTTTTATCCTTCTTGGATTATTTTCTAGCAGTTCAACGAGAATTTTGCCTTCGATTCTGCGTATTCAATTCTCTTGGAGTGTATTTCAGTCTGGATTAGCTAATGCGGAGACAACATTAGGTTTTTATAGCGAATTAGTGAAAAATTCGAGATTAGATTCTGTAGAAAATAGCTCAACTGAAAATGGATGCGATTCTTTTGTGATTGAATTTAGAGATATTGATTTCGCTTATGAAACCTCAAATACTTTTTGTATCAAGGGACTAAATTTATCAATTTTAGAGTATGAATCCATTGCGATTGTAGGTAAGTCTGGCTCTGGAAAAACTACATTGATTGAAATGTTAGTCGGCAACTTAAATCCCGATTCTGGACAAGTGCTTATTGGACGCTGTCCTGCGGACGCTTTCGTGGCTTCAAATCCTGGTGCAATTTCTTATGTCCCCCAGCAAGTACCAATCTTAAACAAATCTATTTCTGAAAATATCGCACTAGGTTTCACAGTGAATGATATTGACCAAAATAGAATTAAGTCACTTTTAAAGAAGCTAGGACTTTGGGAATATATCGAAAGCCTTCCAGCTGGAGTAGCAACAATAGTGGGAGATTCAGGAGCAGGTTTAAGTGGCGGGCAGCGGCAGCGCATTGGGATTGCTCGGGCACTTTACTCCAGTCCAAATATCCTGATTTTTGATGAAGCAACAAGTTCTCTGGATGCCGAATCTGAGGGACTGATCAAAGACCTACTTGAAGACAAATCTTTGAAGTGCACTAAAATTGTGATTGCCCATAGATTATCCTCAATCAAAAATTTTGAAAGAATTGTGTATTTGGAAAATGGAGGAATTGTCGATGTAGGATCTTTTGACGATTTACGCAGGAATGTCCTCGACTTTGATGAACAAGCGAAATTGCTAGGTTTATGAGAATTGCATTAGTTGGCCCCTTGCCAATTAAGGATGCTTCCAAACTCCTCTTCGAAGTTGATGATGGACATTTCGATTCATTTGCAAATGATCGTGGGGTATCAGTGCTGACTACGGCTAAAGCACTCTTAGGGCGTGGACATGAAGTTACGCTCATCACCACAGATCGGAACACGGATCAAATTCAAGTGTTTGAGAAAGGAGCAATGCGACTAATTATCGTTCCGAGAAGAAGAAAATTGAAATCACAAGTTGTTGATTTGTACAGACGTGAAAGATCACTTTTGACGAAAGTAATTGATTCTGAAGCCAGTCAGGTAGTAAATGCACAGTGGACTTATGAGTATGCTCTGGCTGCGCTAAAATCTTCAAAACCCGTTATCGTGACGGTTCACGATGCACCACTTTCCATCTTTCTCAAATTCAGGGATTTTTTGAGATTTTTGCATCTTCTAATAGCAATCAAAGTTAGACTCCATCGTCCAAAATTGATATTTGTCAGTCCCTTTATAGCAAAGAAGTGGTGTCGCGAAATGTTCTGGAAAGGGCAGATAGAGATTGTGCCCAATATCGGATTGACTTTTAAGTCAGGCGAGGAAAATACAGCTAAATTGATGAAATGTATTAGTGTCACCGAATCTGGACGTTTGAAAAATACTTTTGCATTAATTGAATCTTGGGCAAAGGTAATTAGCATTTGCCCTGACGCAGTTTTAGTGTTGGTGGGTCATGGCATGGAATATGGTGGGGCACTCCAGAAATTAGCATTAAGTAGAGGTCTAGATCAAAGAATTGAGTGGCTGGGATTCCTGGACCATGAACGAGTTCTAGATGAAATTGCAAATTCGGCTCTTCTTATTTCAACCAGTCGCCAAGAATCGTTTGGTCTAACGATACTGGAGGCAATGTCATTGGGAGTGCCAGTATTAGCGGGAGCTAATTCTGGTGCACCAGCATGGGTTCTTGGCGACGCTGGTTACCTAGTGAATGTTAAAAAGCCAAGCGAGATTGCGTCGGGTGTAATTAAAATATTGACTGACGAAAAAATGCAAAAGAGAATGGCGACGAATGGATTAACCCGTTCTGTCTCTGAATTTTCCGAAAGTGTAGTGTGTGAAAAACTAGAAAAAATTTATAGTGACCTCGCATCTGTAGGATGAAGATAAAAATCTATTTTTTGTATGCTTCCTTACCGAAACGAGTACTGCCATAGTAAATGAGATCTTGAGAGAGTTCGAAATCTGAGTTGTAATTGATCCATTCTCGAAGAAAATATGGATTGAAAAAACCATGAATCATCCCTCTTGACTTAAGAGGGTTGTAGTTTTTGGATTCATTCAATTCTCTAAACCAATAAGTCGGCCCGAGAATCTGCAGTTTTTCATGTCCCCAGATTGAACGCCAATTATTATTATTTGATGTGTAGTTAGATGGCCAAAAGTACTTAGCTTTTGAAAGAAATATTCCGAGTAAAGAAAAAGTTGAAACAGCTGGAATTATGAAATTAGATTTTGCAAGAAGTTTTAAATGAGTCAAGGAATCTGCAGCATCATAGTTACATCTAAACCCTAAAGATTTTGCGAAGTTCGTGAGGTCTGAGATAAAGTAATTTTTAGAACTTGCATTCGTTATAAGGTTTAGGTCCCTAAAAGCTCCGTCACTGCTATATAAATCCCTTAGAGCAGGTTTGTAATACTCTTCTATTTGTCTTTGCAAAATTCTCTGTGAATTTGAATCACTAACGTCTGGTACACGCAAATGCAAGCCCACACTCTTATCCATTGAGTCCAATCCGGACAAATCAATTTCGAAAAGTTTGAGCAAAGTCTCCCTAGTGTCGCGTATTGCTAGGAAACCACCGACCATTTTACTTGAATGCTGAATTCTGAGATTATGTCTGTCTGTTAAACCTTCTCTAAAAGCATAATCTTCAAGTAAAATTTTGTAATTCCATAAGTTTTCTCTACTGCCGAGTTGTTCAAAGATTTTATCCCCAACTTTAATTTTCTTCTTGAGCGTGATGTTTACCCTCTTTGATCTAAAATTATCAACAATGGTTTTGGGGTATTCATGCATGGAATTTGAGTAATCTGGGGTGATGAGTTCTCCACCGAAGACTTGTGTTCCCAAAATGGCCTTAGCTAGTCCAAAAATTTCATTGCCTAATCCAGCTGGTTTTCTGCCCATTTGGGATATGTAGTGTAAATTCTTAGCCATTTACTGATCACCAATTCCATATATTTTTGAAAAGAGAATATAATCTCGATTTTCTTACTATATATCTGGGAATAGTGTGTCTCATTCCAATCTTAAAACGAAACTTGTCAGCATCAATGTCCCACTCTCCAATTACGTCATCTAATTGAACTTTTATGTTCGATGCTTTCCAATCCTTTAACCTTGGCAGAGATGTGTGGTGAGTCGAAAATTTATCATAACCGATGTAATCCACAAAGTTCTGATTCAATTGAATTGTCTTACCTGATTTAGCAAAAACATAAGCCTGCCATTTCAAGTCCCAAGCTTGTTTTAAATTTTGTTCATATCGCTTATTACGTTTTAAATCTTCAATAAATGCTTTTCTTTGCCAAAATCCAAATTCACTTGGGATTCCTCTGAATATTTGTCGCATTGTTACAAATTTATAATCCGTTCGAAACTGATTCCATTTGATAGCTGATGTAATCCAACCATGAGAACTCACTAATGTTGACATTCTCCCCAAATGGAATGGGTGAGAGAGTTGATTCGGCGGAACTTCATTTCTCAGGTTAATTGAATATATATTGGTACTATTCAGTAGAATCGGAACAGTGTTGGAAATCGTATGCAAAGTTCCTTCTAACAAGACAATGTCATCCTCAATGATTAGACCGATTTTTTCTTTTTGAAAAAACCAGTCAATGCCATCTGTTACGGCTGCAGAAATACCCATATTCTTTTCCCGCAATTTAAGATGATTAATGATTCCTTGGTCGAGTATGGATTTCAAATAAATACGGACTTCGTTGACTTCCACCTCGTCTGCATTCTTCGGGGCATCAGAAGATACGTAGATCTCGCCATGCTCCTGACCCTCGAGTGCCGTAATCACATGTTTTAGTGCATCTAGTCGCCTGTAGGCCAAAATTAGAACTGGCAAGCTAGACATATTTTCCAACTTTCCTAAAAGACGCTATTACCAGTCTACAGACAAGCGATTTTCTCAAAGTATGTTTACTTATCCGATTATTTATCAAATTTGGCACAACATAGAACTTAAACCCCTTTTTGGCCGCCTGGCGATGAAGCTCGACATGTTCACATTCGCCGCTGGGAACGACTTCCTGAGTGCCGTAGTCGCATTGCAAGAGTACCTCGGTTTTGTAGATACCCATTCCACCAAATGCTGAGAAAACTTGCAAAGGCTTGTGACTTTGAGGAATCCGAATACATTTTCTTTTGAAGTATTTCTGGCGTAAAAGTTCATACCGATATTTTTTTCCAAATCTAACCGTTTTGAGATCACTCTTATAAATTGAGTACGCGCGTTCAACCAGATTGTTAAAATCACAGATTAACCATTGATTGCATCTTAAGGCTATCAAATCGTAGTAATTAAATAGTTGATTGGGAAATAACGCAGACCAATCATAATTAGACTCGTTGATAGTCTTAGTGAACGACGAGGCTTTAAGCGAGTTGTTTATATTATCCAAATCTATTACTAGAATCAGATCAGTATTTTTTAGTCTTCTCTCATTTCTTATTTCCTCTATGTAACGATTTCTACAATGACGAATTCTATCGATTCTCTGATCGTATTTTTCGCTCAGACTACCCATTTGAGTGTAATTAAATTTTGGATATTTACTTTTTATTGACTCAAGAACCTGTCCTGATTTATCTTTCGAGTCAGATTCTACGATGTACATTGCTACAAAATCTAGATTTTCCAGCAGTCGCTCTATTCTCAGATATTCTTTTTCTATCGTCTTTTCAATATTTCTTCCCACGCCAACCACGCCTACACGAATATCTGAACCCATATCTAATTCTAGTCCTTTACACGAATGCCAGTTCTGCTAATTATCTACCTTAATGACAGATATATTTCGAGTATAGTTGTTACCGTGGATAAGAATGTATTTACAAGGATTTATGAAGAGGGCACCTGGGGAGATGGGTCACTTCATAGTCCACTTTCTGGTACCGGCTCGGCGCCAGATAATGCCGAACCATTTGTTAAATTTGTAGCAGAGACTATTAATAAATACGGTATCTTGCGTATTTTTGACTTTGGACATGGTGATTGGTCTATCTGGAGAGATTACAAATTCGAAAATTTAAATTATTTAGGCGTTGATGTTGCGAGTGGATTGTCGCAGAAAAATCAGGATTTATTTGGCTCAGAAAAAATAAGATTTCTAGAAGTTGATGAAAATTACATATTACCTGAAGGAGAGTTACTTATCTGTAAAGAAGTACTCCAGCATTTGTCTATAACTGAAATCAATAGAATTCTTCCCCAATTTAGTAAATTTGATTATTTAATATTGTGCAATGCTTTTTTCGATGAGAGATCGTTTGTTTTTAAGTTGAGATTCTTCTTTCAATTTAAAACAAGAGTGTTGAAATTCTTTAATTTTGAATGGCCCTTTTATCGTCCAAGATTCCCAAAGAACAATTCCAGTATTGATTCGGGTAGCTTCAGAGGAATCGACTTGGAGTCAGAGGTTTTTTCGTGGGCATTTAATGAATTTAATCTTCTTCACAAGTTCGATTTCGATACCCAGAACGTAAAGGGATTCAAGCAGCGAGTTCTCTTCTATGTAAAACAAGCCGAGTAAATTCCTGTAATGGAATCTACTGAATATTCAAGTTAAAACATTTTGTGGGTTGTGAGGGACTCGAACCCCCGACCCGGTGATTAAGAGTCACCTGCTCTACCAACTGAGCTAACAACCCATTCAAGCGCCGAAACGCCTAAATGCAGAGCAGACCCTACCAGCGCCGCGC
>JACCDK011240261.1_pt1 | contig 10222 bp, 10 predicted proteins | sample 7445871 | NCBI WGS metagenome assembly JACCDK01 (sample SAMN15323436, study PRJNA562643) | freshwater metagenome | isolation source: river surface water | place: USA:Blue River Watershed | collected 2017-08-15
ATGGATACAGTAGTCATCAACGCTATTGAAGCGGGATGGGACTTAAATGCATTTATTTTTAAAATGAAAAGAGATACAACTTTCTATAGAGCTTTTAAAAATATACGCTTTGCCAATTACAATCAAACTACCGATCTCTTTGCTTATAATGAAAACGGACAAAAAATAGATAGTCTTCATCTTAGTAGTAAACAAGTTTATAAAAACAAGTGTAGAACTACACAGATTATAAATCAAGCGTCTAACAAGCATTTTTACAAAAGAGATGGCTCATACAGATATTATACAGCAAGTCTGTTCGACTATCTTTTTTTTAACACCAAAACAATTTGCAACGAAATAGATGGATCAGTTGTAAATACAGCAAATGTGAAGAAGCGTTCTTATTTGGAAAAAAGTAAGGATCAGCTAAAACAATTATTATTTAATCCTGGCAAGGACGTAAAGGGCATTCCATTTATTGGAAACAAAGCCCGAATTTTTGATGCTGAAGAAATCAATAAATATGAGTTTAGCTTGAGTAGCGGTTGGCTCAATGATGAAGCCTGCTGGATCTTTAGTATTAAACCAAAATCTGCTTTTAAAGAAGATTTGATATATAATAGTATTAAAACTTGGTTTCGTAAAAGCGATGATGCCATTCTGAAAAGACAATATGCACTGTCCTATTCCACTTGGTTTTATCAGTTTGATGTTACTATGATGGTAAACACCATTAGCATAGGAAACAAATTATTTCCTTCCTATATCCATTACAAAGGTAATTGGCATGTTTTTGGAAAGGATGCAGAGCGTATTTCTTGCACCAGTGCTTTACAATATCCTTAGTGCTATCTAGGGAAAAGCATACGATAATCTACGCGCACTTTTCCACTGCTAATATCATCTAACTTTTTCTTAAGCAACCTTTTTTGTAAAGGAGTTATATGATCAATAAATAATTTCCCTTCTATATGATCATATTCATGCTGAATGACACGTGCTGTAATACCATCAAAGCTTTCCGTATGTTCTACAAAATGCTCATCTTGATACTTAATCAAAACAACTTTTTTACGGTTTACATCTTCTCTCACTTTCGGAATACTCAAACAACCTTCGTTGTATGCCCACTCTTCGCCAGATTCTTCTATTATTTGAGCATTAATGAACACTTTTTTAACCCCTTTCTCATTGGGATATTCTTTTTTATCCTCTTCATCAAAGCCTTCTACAATCTGAATGGTATCGATAACAAATAAACGTATAGACTTATTGATTTGAGGAGCAGCCAAACCAACACCATTACTTTTGTACATCGTTTCCCACATATCAGCTATCAACTCGTTTAATTGAGGATAAGATGCATCTATTGCAACCCCTACTTTTCTTAATATTGACTGGCCATAGGCCACAATTGGCAAAAACATAAATTAATTTTTACAAAGGTACAACTCAAATTTTGCTTTGAAGATATTCTTGCAAAATAATAGTAGCACTTATCTCATCTATTAAGCCTTTATTGGCTCTGTCTTTTTTCTTTAAACCCATCTGCAACATTGCTTCAGTTGCCATCTTAGACGTAAATCGTTCATCTTGCATGTCAAAAGGCATATTTGGGAAAACGTGCTGAAACTGTTTTATAAACTTATCAACCAAAGGTGTGGCGTCTGTAGGCGAATCATCCCAGTTTAAAGGATAACCAATAAGTACTTTATCAACTTCTTCTGAAGCGAAATATTTTTTTAAATACCCTATTAATTCTTTTGAATCTACTGTCTCTAAACCAGTAGCAATGATTTGCAAAGGATCAGTAACTGCAATGCCTGTGCGTTTCTTTCCAAAATCAATGGCTAAAATTCTACCCATAACACAAAGATAAGGAGATTTTTAAGCCTTTATGGCTTTTAAAAGGATGGAAAATGTCAATAGAATAATAAAAAAAGAGTAATTTTAACTTCAAACATTTACTAAAGAACATGTTAAAGCGTTTTTTATCATTAATAGCTATTTATTGCATTACCATATTTACATTACAGGCACAATGTGTTAATATCATTGGCTTACCCGATACCATTATTGCTTGTAAGAATTCTAAAGTACAATTTAATCCAAGTGTAACAAGCGCCGGATTATTAGCTACCTCTGATACTACATGGTCGCCATCCACAGGCTTATCCAATGCTAATATTATCAATCCCGTTGCAACAATGGGCACTGCATCACAATTGTATACGCTAACCATACAAGCTCTAACCCCAACAAATTATGTTGTTAATGGAGATTTTAGTGCAGGTAATACGGGCTTTACATGTGCTTATGGACCAGGAACAGGAGGTACTTGGGGTTTACTTTCCAACCCAAATACTTATGCAGTTACAACCAATCCTAGTATAGTTCACACAAATTTTGGAAACTTCGGAGACCATACTACCGGTACTGGACAAATGATGGTTTGTAATGGCTCTTCTACCGCTAATACAAGTGTATGGTGCCAAACCATTACAGTTATACCCAATAGTTTTTATGACTTTTCTGCATGGGCAACTTCAGTAGATCCGGGTAGTCCAGCTATTTTACAATTTAATATTGATGGAGTATTACTGGGTTCTCCGTTTAACCTTACCCCAACCGTAGGATCATGGCAACAATTTCATGCAACATGGTATAGTGGCACAAGCACTAGCATTACTATTTGTATTGTAAACCAAAATACTGCATCTGGCGGTAATGACTTTGCAATAGATGACATTCAATTTAGACAGTTTTGTACAACAAGCAAATCTTGTTACATACGTGTACCTAATCTCACTACTTCCGTTGTTAAAACCTTAGGCTTAGGTTGTATTAAGGATACCGTTAGCTTTGCTACTACAAATCTTGGAGAAATACCTGAACAATATATTTGGGACTTTGGAGATGGCACGGGCGACACAATTCAGAATCCAACGCATATTTATGCTAACCAAGGCAATTACAATATTACGCTAATCGTTAAAAAACTAGGTTGTACAGATACGGTTAAAACAACTGTAAATACTTTTCATCCATTTGCACCAGGTTTCACAACCGATAAAGACACGGTTTGTACTGGAACCAGTATTACCTGCACAACAACAGCCATCGGATCTAATAATACCTACAACTATGATTTTGGAGATGGCTTTACTTCAACCACTAATAGTCCAAGCCATACCTATACAGTACCGGGCACCTATACGATTGTCCAATACGTAACAGACAATATCCCTTGTACAGATAGCTTTAAGAAAACAGTAGTTATTTTACCTGGACCAACAGGAGCTGCTACTGTAGATACCACATTGATATGCGAAGGCGGGTCTGTTAACGTTGATGGAAACGCAAGTGTAGGCTATTCTTTACTTACCTGGGACTTTGGCGATGGTATTAAAGTATTTAATACAAGTCAAGTAAAACACTCCTATGATACTTCAGGAATATTTACACTCACCTTAACTGCAGACTACGCAGTATGTCCTTCTGTAAACACCACACTAACCGTAACGGTATTACCAGTTCCACAAGTAGATTTGGGTGCCGATACCACGCTGTGTGAAAATGGTACACCAATTGCCTTAATCAACAAAGCCATCAACCTTGCACCTACCAATAGTATTTGGTATGATAGTACAAGTGATAACTTTAAAATTATTACACATCCTGGAATTTATTGGTTACAAGTATCCAATACTCTTGGCTGCTCTAATGCAGATAGTATTGAAATACATAAATCTTGTTATATCGATATTCCTAATAGCTTTACACCGAATGGTGATGGGTTAAATGATTATTTCTTTCCTAGGGTTTTAAATGCTAAAAACCTGAGCTATTTCAGCATGCAAATATTCAATCGATGGGGTCAACTCCTCTTTGAAACAAAAAAGCTTGATGGCGCTGGATGGGATGGAAAATTTAATGCTACACAACAACCCGTAGGTGTTTATATTTATAACATTGAAGCCACGGTAGATGGAAAAAATATAGAAAAATACCAAGGCAATGTCAGTTTACTTAGATAAATAGATTGTCTAAAATAAAAAACCGCTTAGGCGGTTTTTTTATTAAGTATTAGTTTTGAAAATAACGGTGCCCATCAATTTCAACAAGTCTTTTTCTAGGGCTTTATGCTCTTTGTAAGTAGTGAGCAATAATTTTAATGCTTGCGGATTTTTTTCCTCTTCCATTAATTTAGTGATTTGTTTTAAAATCACTTTTACTTTCTTTAATTCGAAATAAGATAATACACTTTCCACCTCCGTCAAATAGTTAACCGCGCCGTGAATCACTTCTATATTATAGGTATTAAACCAATTGGGACTAAGTTCGTGTTTGTCTTGAAGTAAATTAGTTACTATTTGTTGAATTGCAGTATCGCTATGATTAACAAAATAACTCAACTCAGGCACTTGCTCTTTTTCCAAACAATAATCAAAATAAGCTTTATATATTTTTTGAGCATTAGTACTTACTAATGTTTCAAATTCAATTTTAGAATAAATATAATCGGCTACATTTAAGAAATCCTCTTTAGGCATGCCTCCATAAATCAAGAGTACTTTTATCAATTGCAATTCTTGCAAGCTCTCCGCATCATTTGCTGTAATCTCATAAGGATTCGTATCTACATCTGCCAATTCTTGTTCCGCCATTTCTTGCTGAGCAACTCGTGTAGGAACAGCTTTAGCTTGTAGTCGTTTTTGATTAAACGAATTGATTAATTGAAGAAAGCTAGCCTCATCGATTTGCAATTTAGAAACCGCCTCTTTTACATAATAATCATGTAAAACAAAATCACTTGTTTTATTAATAAAAGAAATACTCTGAGCAATCTCATTTACTAATTTAGTTTTCTTAATAGGATCCTTCCCTACCTCTTCCATCCCAACCTCTAGACGAAATTCAATGATATCCTTTTTATGCTTAAGGATATAATCATTAAACATAACAGCGCCATATTTTTGTATATAGCTATCTGGATCTTCTTTATCAGGGAACAAAACAAGCTTTACATTAAAGCCGGCAGCCAAAGCCATATCCAAGCCTCTTAATGCAGCTTTTACACCAGCAGCATCTCCATCATATAAAATAGTAAGGTTACGGGTCAATTGTTTTATCAAACGCAATTGATCTTCTGTCAAACTAGTACCGCTCGATGCAACTACGTTTTTAACACCCCCTTGGTGTAAAGAAACAACGTCGGTATAGCCTTCAACTAAATAACACTCATCTAGTTTAGCAATGTGCGTTCTGGATTGATATAAACCATAGAGCACTTTACTCTTGATGTAAATCTCATTTTCAGGCGAATTGATATACTTTGGAGCCTTATCATTTTTAACTAAAATACGCGCACCAAATCCTAAAACTCGACCCGTCATATTTTGAATGGGAAAAATAACACGACCTCTATAGGCGTCGTAAAGACGATCGTCTTTTTGCTTTATTATTCCCGATTTAAGCGCATACTCAATACTAAAGCCTTTTAAAGTAAGTGCTTTCAGTAAGTCGTTTTGCTCATTGTTTTGGATACTATACCCTAACCTAAATTGCTCAATAATCTCTTTAGAAAAACCTCTTTCCTTAAAATAAGATTGACCAATCAATAAGCCGTCTTCCGTATCCCATAAATTACTTTGAAAATGGTTAGTAGCAAATTCATTGATTACTCGAATGCTCTCTTCAACTTGTTGAACAATTTGTTGTTCTGGCGAACGTTCGGTTTCTTGTAATGCTATTTTGTAATAACTAGCAATCCATTTGATAGCCTCAGGGAAGCTAAGCTTTTCATGCTCTTGCACAAAGGAAACCGCATTACCACCTTTACCACAACCAAAACACTTGAAGATACCTCGCGCCGGATTTACAGAAAATGATGGGGTACTTTCATTGTGAAATGGGCAATTGGCCACATAATTAGCCCCACGTTTTTTCAAACGAATAAACTGCTCAATTATTTCTACAATATCAGCACGCTGTAAAACTTCTTCTATGGATTGAGGTAAAATCACAACACTAAATTACACTTATTCCTTTAAAAAATGAAAATGCCCAAAACAGTGACGTTTTGGGCATTTTATATGATCCATTCAATTATTTAGATTTTGCCAAAGCTCCTTTTAAATAATCAATTACTTTAACTTCCGTAGGATCTAGTTTATTTAATTCCGCTAAATCTACAGACACGAAATCGGTAAGATGAATTAAATAAAATGCACGCTCTAAATAGCTTTTACCTTTAGAATGGATTTCTATAATCGTCTTGGTATATTTCTTAAATACTTCTTTATTGATTTCCATACGCATTTGTGTACGTTTATAATCAGTGGTATTTCTCAATAACACAACCGCTTGATTAGGATCTTTCTTTCTCCAACCAACAAGTTCATTATGATTCATTTCTGGGATTACATGATGCCAGCAAAGCATTTTGCCATTTTCATTGATTTGCTGACGGAAACGAACAGCAACACCTTCAAAATCAGCAGCAGCATAAACAATAGGCATTTTATTCACTAATTTTTTTGCCACAGCTTTAGCTTCTTTTTGTATAGCTTTAGCTTCTTTTTTCAATAGATCTATACTTGCTTTTAAGTCTTTTTCAAATGATTTTTTTACATATCCTAAATGATGTAAGACATACAAAACTTGCACCATAGAATAGCCTAAGCAAGATCTTGGAGGCATACCTGAAGGTATAATAACGCAATCTAAATTATGTTTTTTAGCTAATTCTTGCACTTTACCACCTGAAGTAATACAAATTACAATTGCTTTCATTTTAATAGCTTGTTGCATAGCTGCTAATGTTTCTTCCGTATTTCCTGAATAAGAAGAAATTAGTACCAAAGATTTTTCATTGATAAATCCTGGTAAAAAATAATCTTTATTAACGATAAAAGGGATAGAACAGCTATCAGCAATATAGTTTTGTGTGATAGAACCACCGATACCACTACCGCCTAAACCAGATAAAACTATATTTTGAAAATTATTTTTTTTAGTTTTAAATGAATGTTTGTTTCCAATAGCTATAGCTTCTGCTAATTGTTGTGGGAAATTAACTACAAGTTGTTTCATTATTTTAAAATTTTTACTGTTGAATGAGTTACAAAAATACAAAAACTGGTGCAGTTGGCGAGCAAATAGCAAAAGAATATTTAGTCCAAAAAGGATATGTTATCATAGCATGCAATTGGAGGGCTCAGCACAAAGAAATTGATATCATTGCAAAAAACAAGGATGTTTTAGTTTTTGTAGAAGTTAAAACTAGACGGAATACTACTTTTGGATTCCCAGAGGAAGCAGTTACTGCAAAAAAAAGGCAATTGTTATTTTTGGCAGCTCAAGCCTTTATAGAACAGTATACCAGCTATTCAAATATTCAATTTGACATAATAAGTGTAGCTTTAAAAAATAAAAAAGTGAAGGATTCGGAAACAGAAATCGTCCATTATGAAGATGCATTTTATGGAAACAACTAAATTTTACCATTAGCTTGGAAGTAGAACAGCTATTTAATACATACAAAGACTTGGTTTTTAACCTTGCGCTTCATTATGTGCAAAACAGAGAAGAAGCTGAAGAAATTTGCCAGGATGTTTTTGTGAGTATATATTTCGCTAAAGATAAGTTTAGAAACGAATCCAGTATTAAAACATGGATATACAGGATAACTATTAATAAATCGCTTGATTATTTAAAGGCTAAAAAAAGAAAAAAGAGATGGGCGTCGATTTTCTCAATTGACCTATTTCAAGATCATGCACCTGTTGCAAAAGATAATTTACATCCGGGAATTGTATTGGAGCAAAAAGAAAAGGTTCAGTCCATATTTGATTGCTTAAATGAATTGCCTTTCAACCAAAAAACGTGTCTAATATTATCCAAGATAGAACAGAAATCAATTAAAGAAATTGCAGCTATAATGAATATGAGTAGCAAATCTGTAGAATCTCATTTACATAGAGCTAAAAAGAATTTAACGCTATTATTAGAACAAAAAAATATTAATAACTAAGCAGATGAAACTAGATTTTAATTCACTCAATCACATTGAGACCATAGCAGCACCTTCGGGACTTTTAAATAAAATCAATAGTCGTATACAACAAAAAGAAGCCAAAAGAAATAAGCTTCAACAATGGACTTTAAGTGTAATCTGTATTTTTTTAATGAGCACTAGTCTTATAATAGCAAAAAATAAAATCAATAAAAGACCCAATATTACCAACTATTTACATGCTTTTGACACCAATACCTCTTTGTATTAATAAAAATAAGAACTATGAAAAACATAACCACTGTAAAATGGATTACAACAAGCTTAGTAGTATCTAATCTTATACTAATCTTTCTTTTGGTTAAAAACGAACAACCGCATCCTAAACACGATTTTAAATCATTTATTATTGATCAATTGCATTTTGATCAAGCTCAAATAGTTGCCTTTGAAAAAGAGATAAAAGTGCACAGAGCAGGCATGGATATCCTAGAACAAAAAATTATAAGAGCTAAACAAAGCTTGTACACATTAAATAGTCAAGCATCCTACGATAGTAGCGAACATACACTAATAGTTGAATTAGGAAGCTTACAAGAACAAGTAGAAACTAATTTTATGGCGCATTTTAAAGCAATTAGAAATTTGTGCAATCAAGACCAAAAGCATACATTTGATAAGCTAAGCAATGAATTCCCGAAATTTTTTAGCAAACCTAAGCGACCACGAAAATGAAACTACTCCTTTTTGTAATTCTATATATAAGTCTGCCAGTTTCTAGTTTTTGTCAAGCTATTCAATTCAAAAGCAAGATCAATCAAGATCATTTTATTTTCACTTCAGCTGATACAATTGAAATTAAGGTATTGAAATTTTATATAGCTAATCTTCAATTTTGGAGAAAAGGGAAATTAGTACAAACCGATAAAAAAGGAGCTTATTTAATAGATGTATTAAAGGATGCAACTACTATTATACCCTATAAAAAAAGCTCAGATTCACTTAGTTTTATTTTAGGTGTTGATAGCCTTATTCAAAAAAAAGGCGCTATGGGTGCTGGATTAGACCCTAGCAATGGCATGTACTGGACTTGGCAAAGCGGCTATATACATTTCAAACTAGAAGCCATTACGAATGGTGCAAGAAATTTGCAATTACATATTGGAGGTTATAGCACCCCTCATAATACCATTCAAGCTATTGGCTTCCCAATCAATAGGTTAAAAAATAATTGCATACAATTTGATTTGCTTGCATTTCTAAAACATATCGATCTCAGCAACACGAAAAAAATCATGTCGCCATGTGCTGAAGCAGTTCTAATTTCTACCTATATAGCACAATCATTTTCTATTTGTCATGACTAAAATTAGCACCCTACTAATTATTGCTATTTTATTCGTGCTACTTTGTAGTAGTCGACTAGAGAAAAATTTATTACCTAGCTATTTCCCAAAACCGCGTTATGATTTTGCCAGCAATCCATTGAAAAAAGACATTATATCATTGGGAAGAAGATTATTTTACGATCCCATTTTATCTAAAAACAATACCCTATCCTGCGCTAGTTGTCATTCGCCATATAATGCCTTTGCACATGTAGACCACGAACTAAGCCATGGTATTTATGACCGCATTGGCATAAGAAACGCACCTGCATTATTTAATTTAGCTTGGGCTCCGTATTTTATGCTCGATGGGGCCATACATCATTTAGACATGCAAGCATTAGCGCCTTTGAGTGATAGCAATGAAATGAACAACTCCATTGAAATGGTACTTTTTCAACTCAATAAAGATGCCTCTTATCAGCAACAATTTAAACAGTGCTTTCGCGGCTCAACTATTACTGGAGAACATTTTTTAAAAGCAATTGCTCAATTTATGCTAAGCTTAGTTAGTGCAGAAAGCAAATACGACAGTGTTATGCGGGGCGATGCGCAATTTACTGCTCAAGAAAATAATGGCTATCAATTATTCCAAAAGCACTGCAATAGTTGCCACCAAGCGCCCTTGTTTACGAATTATGAATTCGTAAATACTGGCCTAGAAGAAAACTCGGCTATTCATGATTATGGACGATTTAGGATTACTAAAAATGAAAATGATTCATTTAAATTTAAAGTGCCCTCTTTGCGCAATATTACTTTCACTTATCCCTATATGCACGATGGAAGGCATGCATCTTTAAAAGAGGTTTTGAAATTTTATACCACAACCCAT
>JACCDK010608466.1_pt1 | contig 10221 bp, 8 predicted proteins | sample 7445871 | NCBI WGS metagenome assembly JACCDK01 (sample SAMN15323436, study PRJNA562643) | freshwater metagenome | isolation source: river surface water | place: USA:Blue River Watershed | collected 2017-08-15
ATCGGAGCAGTGAGCATCGATGAGCCCTTCCAGAAAATGATCAACCAAGGCATGATCCAAGGTAGATCTAATTTTGTGTACCGAATCAAAGGGAGCAATACCTTCGTGTCCCTTGGTTTGAAGGACAACTACGACACCTCCGCCATGCATGTGGATGTGAATATTGTTCACAACGACCAGTTGAACTTGGATAAATTCAAAACCTGGAGACCAGATCTAGCCAACGCGGAATTTATCCTTGAAGATGGCAAGTACCATTGTGGGGCAGAAGTAGAAAAAATGTCCAAGTCCAAGTACAACGTGGTTAACCCAGACGACATCATCGAACGCTATGGGGCAGACACCCTGCGCTTGTATGAAATGTTTTTGGGGCCTTTGGAGCAATTTAAGCCTTGGAATACCAACGGCATTGATGGGGTATACAAATTCTTGCGGAAGGTGTGGAACCTATACCATCCACAGAACGGTGGATTTGCGGTTTCGGATTCCCCTGCAAGCAAAGAAGAACTCAAGGCCCTCCACAAAGCCATCAAAAAGATGGAAGAGGACATGGCCAACTTCTCCTTTAACACCTCGGTGTCCAGTTTCATGATCTGTGTGAATGAACTAACAGCTTTGGGTTGCAACAAGCGGGAAGTATTGGAGCCTTTGGCCATCTTAATTTCTCCTTATGCTCCCCATATTGCTGAGGAGCTTTGGTCGCTTTTGGGTCATACTTCAAGCATCACCCGGGCTGCATTTCCAGAATTTAGAGAGGAACACCTGGTAGAAAGCAATTTTGAATATCCCGTGATGATCAATGGGAAGTTGCGTGCCAAATTGGATCTTCCGCTTACCTTGACCGTTCCCGAAATCGAAAAAGCAGCGCTTGCCGATGCCCAAGTCCAAAAATGGCTGGAGGGAAAAGCTCCTAAAAAGGTGATTATCGTACCTGGAAAAATTGTCAATTTGGTCGTTTAAACACCAATGAACTAATCAAAGAGCGGGGAAATCCCGCTCTTTTATTTGTAACTTTCTCATTCAATCCCCTACGAGCACATGATTTTGTATTTGTTTCCAGTACGAACCACCTTTATTGAACGTGACTTGGAAATGATCCGTCCTGTAGCCCGAATAGTTCCGGTGGAATTTACCCAGACGCCCTGGAAACTTCCTTTGTACTTGGTATTCCAATTTTTTCAATTGCTCTGGTACCTTCCTCGAACGAGCCAATACCTCTGCTTTTTTGGGGGATACCATAGCCTTTTGCCGGTGATTTTTGGAACCATTTTCGGTAAAAAATGCACTATCCAAGCGGGAGGCACCGACTGCATCAACATGCCTGAGATAGGCTACGGTAACTTTCGGAAGAATCCGCTTGCTTGGGCTACGGCCTTCTCCTTTACCCATTGCAGTATGATCTTGCCTGTAGCAGAGGCATTAGTGAGTCAAGACTACCGCTATGACCCAAGAATCAGTCCGAAGCAGGGCCTATTGCAACTGATACCTGGTTTGAAGACACCTATACAGGTGATTTCCAATGGATTTGATACGGATTTTTGGAAGGACTTGGGCATGCAGCGGGTAAAGCACAGCTTTATTTCGGTGGCAACGCATACCTCCTCTCCTGCTCGAGCGCGAGTCAAGGGATACGATTTGATCGCGCAATTGGCAGCCAATAATCCTGAGTGGAAGTTCACCTTAGTGGGAGACTCAAACTACAAACCCCAATCAAGCAATATTAAGGTTCTGGGAAAAGAAACAGCAGCATCCTTGGTGCAGCTTTACAATACCCATGAATATTACCTTCAACTTTCCAGTTCGGAGGGCTTCCCCAATGCCTTGGGTGAGGCCATGGCCTGTGGTTGTGTCCCCATTGGCTCGGCTGTGGGAGCCATTCCAGAGATTATTGGAGCTACTGGATTGCTACTCACTAGAAAAGAGTTGGGCACTTTACAACAACTGATTCGGGATTGGATGGATGGGAAAACCAAGTTGACCTCGCCTCGAGCGCGTATTGAACAGCACTTCAGCTATGCTCACCGCCGACAGCTGCTCCTTCGAGCACTATCCCTGAAGGATTAACCTGAAATTCGATAAAAAAAACAGCGGAGAAGCTTTCCTCTCCGCTGCCTTTAGAAAATATCCTTATTTCAAGGTAAACCGCAACACTGGTGTAAACTCAAAACTCTCAAAGGACTCGTCGTAGCCCTGCGTGTAGAATAAACGCGTACGCAAGCCCACCTGGAAATTTTTCCTTAGCGCATGGTAGTACTCAAGACCTGCAAATACACCGAAATCAATTACTACAACTCCATCACGTAATGTGACTATAGTTTGGTCTGAGTTTCCTATAATTTCCACATAAGGATCTCGGTACCGTAGGTTGTAAATTCCAGCTGCACCAATCAACTTCTCTTCAATAAAATGCCGCTTGTACAGGAGGTAATGGAAATTTTTTGTTCCTCGTATTCGGTAGTCATCAAAATTGACTAATGCGTAAGAAGTTTGCTTCAGAACCGTAAAGTCTCGGTAATTGACATCCTTGGAGAATCCAAATCCGTATTCATTTTTCCCCTCCGGCCGGTAAGTGTATTCAAAACCAAAGGCCTCTCCCACCTCACTTCGATTGTTAAAACTTACGATTGGTAGCTTATCGTTTGTATCCACACAGCAAGCAAAGAAATCATGGGATAGCCCATAATTAAAGCTTAGGCTAGATTTCGATAAAATGGAATCTAACTTTTGAGCCATTGCAGGCGGGAAAGAAAGGAAAAATATAAGAACTAACCAGGTTGCATTTTTCATAGGGATAGAATTTAAGATTTAAAAAAAGTTACGCGGACTTAGTCGGGAATGTCCGTAAAGCGGTGTTCGAAGTAAAAATGCAAGAGACCCACATTTTTAACGTTGTAATCAATGCCATTTCGGGTACGAACTCCATGGTCTGTAGCTCCTACTACATAAGCCAAAACTGACCTTCGCGACAACTCAGTATTTACCTGAAAACGGGAACTTTCAGATTCCACTTCTAAATTGACTGAAGCCGTCGCTTCCGCAGTAGGTTCCTTTTTTAGAAAATCATACCCCACCTTGACTCCAGCATTTGCTTTTGCCTTTCCTGTCAAATTGTGCTCCGTAAACAAGAAAAATTGCTGGCTGTTTTCGGTCATGTCCCAGTCTGGGTCAAATTGAATATTGACTGTCTTCCATCTTTCCAATTTGATATCATCCTTAGAAAATTTGATTAAATCGTAACGGTAGGTGTCGCCATCTACTCCAGTGCTCACTGTTCCATCAAAATTGACTTTTACCTTACTAGATCCTCTGTAGAGTCGCACCTTGATGATCCGTCCAAATAAGCCTATGTAATCTCTTTTGGTAAGTTTCACCTCCGGAATCGTGGTAAACAAAATATCCGCTTGGGAGATGGAAGTATGGTTGACGTTGTAATCCAAAATCACTGCATTGGGTGCTGGGGTTGGAAGCACGGGAACTGGAGGTGTATTATTCATCTCGTAAAAATCCTCATCGAGATAGGTCACTACCAGCGTAGCATGGTCAAGTGAATAGGTATCATCTACAAAGGGCACCAAACTACCCTGGGAACCTCCGCCTGTGAGCGAGAACAAAAACCCTTCGTTCCAGTCTTCCCGAATAAGCGGGTCGTAGGTCGTGGTGATTGATCCATCGTAGTTATCCCAATCAAACCGTTCCTCATAAGGGAAGTGAATCACTAGGCCTTGGCTTGCAAAAAACGCGATCAGCTCCTCTTGGAGGGATACGCGTTGCTGCGCACGCTCGGGTCGAGCACGAAAGGTCTCAAAAGCCCTTTCCAGAAAAGGATACCCCTCAAAACGCTCCAAGGAATGCTGAAGCAGGGCTTCCCGAAAGGGATTGCTTGCTGTTCGCAGGGAAAAATTGTTCCCCAAGCGATTCAAACTCGCGAGCTCCGAAGGGGGCATATTTTGCTTATCCCCCAATAAGGTCGAAAGGGATACTGCATCCCCGAAGTCATCGTACTGCTGAATGTGCGCACTGAGTGTGACCCGCGCTTCTTTGCTTTGCATCACCTCGCCGAGCAGTTGCGAAAATTCTTTGGCTGTTTCCACCTGCTGCCATTCGTCCAATGGAAGCGTTTGCGTCCAAAGTGGATCGGTCTGGGTCAATTGGAACTCCTCTTTGGGAAGGCAGGCGCTGAAAAGTAAAGGGCCCGCCAAGAGTATCCTTGAAAAATATGATCGATTTCGTTTCATGTGTTTTGAGTTAAAAAGTGAAGGATTACTAAAAAATGGTCATAAATGGAGGGGGCTAGCCTCTGGAATTTGCCTAGAGCAATTGTAAATACAGAAGAAACTTAATTTAATTAATTTAATTTAAAAAAGATTTTTTAAAATTATTTTTATTCATTTAGTCTTTAGTTGTCTTTTTACACCTATGAAAAAATTAATCACACTATTAGAAATAAAGAATAAATGGTACAAATGGACTCTCTAAGCCTGCCATAGCATTGGATTTGTTTTTTTTTCGAAGGATCAACCACTCAACTTCAAGTGCTCTTTTATGCAAACCTAAGGAGACCCTGCTGAGCAACTTTTACCGCTAGCATCTTGCTTGTGATTCTTAACTCTGGCTAGGGCAGCTCCTAACGGAAGAATTGATTTACTACACGCTAAAAATCAGTGATGAAGAAGGAGTAAATTACGAAAGGGGAGACTTTTACTTGGTAAAAAAGGAGATTTCAACTACTTAAAATCGGTTATCAGGTGGATTTGGCTCCAAAGCCTGCACGAAATATTCGTGAAGGTTTTTTCATTTCTTAGGACTAAATCCAAATCTTTTAAAATCAACCACTAAAAATTTCAAAAAACTACATTTGAGATTTTTTACAGGAATTTCTAAAAAACCAAATCGATTTTAAACCACCTTTTATATTTTTTATGATTTGTGAAGATTTTTTTAATAAAAAAAGGAGCCAGTTTTTGAAAACTGACTCCCGATTTGGGGTTATTGTTAATGGATTAAAACCATATAAACTTCTGCAAAATGCTGGGTTGAGCACTAATTCCTTGCGATAAAGTTTCTTAAACCTATGCAATCGATTGTATTTATCAAAATTTCGGAAAAGATTTTACAAATAAAATTTCAATCGATTGTTCACCAAGCAAAAGCAAACAAAACCATCCACAGCAATATGGAGGTTTCAATGCAGCAGACCACTGCATTTCATGCATGGATACCTAAACTATTGGATTTAATCTCTATTTTTAAATTGAAACCTTAACCAAAATATTCCATGGAATCCGAAATCCACCTCGAAAATTCTAGATTCGGTAAACTACAGGATTACCTCAAAGAATTTGTGTACGGAGGTATCGATGGGGCAGTCACCACTTTTGCGGTGGTGGCTGGCGGATTTGGCGCCAATTTGGATACAGGCATTCTCCTTATTCTTGGCTTTGCCAACCTGCTTGCAGATGGATTCTCCATGTCTGTAGGCGCCTACTTGGCCGCTAAAAGCGAGCGCGACACCTACGACAAACACGAAAAAATTGAATACTGGGAAATTGAAAACCTCCCAGAAATCGAACGTGCCGAGATCGAAGAAATCTATGCTGCCAAAGGTTTTAAAGGAGAACTGTTGCAACAGGTAGTGGACCACATCTGCGCCGACAAGAAACTTTGGGTAGACGAGATGATGAAGGACGAGTTGGGCATGATGCGGGACCCCAAAAGCCCTTTTAAAATTGGGGCTGCCACCTTTGCCTCTTTTATTTTCGTTGGACTAATTCCGCTTACGGTGTACCTCTGGAATTTTTTCTTTCCTACCCCAATCAACCTCTTTTTCTGGACCAGTCTACTCACCGGCCTAGCCTTCTTTTTGGTAGGCTGGCTCAAAAGTGCGGTCAACCAAACCTCAGCACTTCGGGGGATTTCAGAAACCGTACTCTTGGGACTTTTGGCTGCTGTGGTCGCCTATTTTGTAGGAGATGTATTGGAGCAGTTTTTTACCTAAGTAAGAAATTAGGTAGTTCAAGTGAATCTTTCTTTTAGACTAACCTTCCTGAAGAGTTGGTGTATTGAGTGCTTTCTTTTTGCTTTTTTCGCTAGGACGCACTTGAACTACACCGCTTTTCTGCTCGTTGGCTGCATTGGTAGCCTCTGCAGCCAAATCCGATGCGTAGAAATGGGTGGATTTGAAGTAATTGAGCCGGGCTTCTGATTCTCCACTCGCACGCTGCCATTTTTCATTGGTATACAATTTAACCTGATCCTCATGCAACTCCAGGAGTTCATCGTAAGGCCCACGGGAAGAAATTAACTTGACAAAAATTGGAGCGGTTTCAATCGCTATAAAGAGCAGAATCAAAAACAGTTCTGCAGTAGCCATGGCCTCACTTTCCTCGGTTAGTTTGGCCAAACCATCCAATCGCGCAGCAAAGCCATCGAAACCATCGATGCCAGGCACCTGTTTTTCAAATTCCAGTTGACGCTTGGCTCGGAAGGCTTCGATTTGAGCCTCCAATTCTTGGATTCGCGTTTCATTTCGGATGGAAAGGGCTTCTAGGTCCTCTTGGGCTGCATCCAATTGCTGCTCCTTTTTCTTCGCATTCGTTCCCAGTCCCACTACCCCGCTCGTGCTGGCTGTTTTTTCTCCAAATCGCTCCGCATCGTATTCCTGCTGCAACTTGTCTCGGTAGGCGCGCGCTTGATTGACCTCCACTTTTATGGCTTCTTTTTCGGTTTCCAAGGCCTGGATTTCTGGAAATCCCTTCGCCAGACTATCCTTGGATTGCTTAAGGAATTCGACCTTTTGCTCATCCAACTTTCGATTGATTTCCCGCTCAAAGAGTTTCAACTCCAAGGGCTTTGAAATCACAACGGCCAGCAGCAGTGCCAAAGCCAATCGAGGAAGGGCTAGTTTCCACTCCGACCAGCCTTGCTCTTTTTTGCGCATGCTAGACACGATAAATCGATCCAAATTGAAGATCATGGCTCCCCAAAGTAAGGCAAAAAACAGCGCAATGGCCCAGGATTGAAAAACGGTGTAAAGCGCATAAAACCCCGCCAAAGCGGCAAATACACCCGTAAAGAACACCGTTGCACCAATGCCTAGGTACTTATTGGACTCTGTGGGCACTTTTTGGAGGATGGGGAAATTGGCGCCACTGCAAAACCAGAAAAATCGAGTAAGTACCTGCATGTATCGGATAGTTATTGGTCCTTTGGAAACGAAGCGAAAACACGACCAGAAATTTATTGGAGTGAAACCTCCTGCTGATAAGACTCGAAATGGCCCAAATCAGTTAAAAAAGGCAGTATTTCTAGGTTGTTACTTTCTGCTTTGGCTCGTGACAAGTGGTTCAAATGTTCGGTTTCGATCAGTAGATTGATCGATTTCAGTTCACTATTTTTTAGTAGGTTTGATTTATGGAAAAATCGGTGCTCTTTTTTTTAATTTTCATTATTGGATTCACTACAGGCTTTGCGCAGCAACATCCTTTTGAGGGAGAGGTGCGAAGCCTTAGTACACGTTTGGATAGTATGGGCTGGAGTCCTGGAGGAACAGTAATCACGGGCAGTTCCACCATCAAGATGTGGCGTAGCCTTCCAGAGATCAGTTCGGGGGAGGCAGTTCTCAACACTGGCTTTGGCGGTTCCAAGGCGGCAGACTTGGAGCGATATCTTTTTCCCCTAGTCCTGAAGTACGACCCCAAACGAGTCTTTGTTTACGAAGGAGACAATGACCTTTGGGCAGATGTCCCAGCACATGAGATCTTGAAGAGTTTGAAGGAAATTGTAACCCGCATTCATTTGGTGGATCCGGGAACAGAAATTATCCTCATTGGCGCAAAGCCAAGCCCTTCCCGATGGGAGAAAAAAGAGAATTACCTAGCCTTTAACCAACTACTCAAGGCGTATTGCGACCAAGCAGAACAGGTGACTTACCTCGATACTTGGAAGGCATTGACAGACACACAAGGTAATCCGAGGCCTGAACTCTACCTACAGGACCAGTTGCACTTGAATGCACAAGGCTATCTCGTTTGGAACCAGTTGTTTGCACCACTTTTTACCAAATAAGTTGAATTCAAGGCAAGGGAAAGGTCAAAAAGCAAAACCAACCCCAAGAGTAATCCCAAAAGACTTCTCTAAAGCAGCCTAAATCAAATCCTTGAGTAAGCCTAGCAGTAGGTAGAAGGCCAGAAACTTCGCAGTTTGGTAACCTTAATCCCAATTTTTCTTCGTACTTTTGCGGCTTCAATAAGGCAAACCATGCAGCAAATTCGGAATATCGCGATCATCGCACACGTTGACCACGGTAAAACAACCCTTGTGGATAAAATTATCCATATTTCCAAAATCTTCAGAGAAAACCAACAATTTGAAGATCTTATCCTGGACAACAATGATCTTGAGCGTGAGCGCGGGATCACCATCCTTTCCAAGAACGTATCTGTTCGTTACAAGGACCATAAAATCAACATCATTGACACCCCAGGTCACGCCGACTTTGGAGGTGAAGTAGAACGTGTATTGAAAATGGCAGACGGAGTAATCCTCCTGGTCGATGCCTTTGAAGGACCAATGCCACAAACGCGCTTTGTACTTGGCAAAGCCTTGGCCCTAGGCCTTACCCCTATTGTGGTAGTCAACAAGGTCGACAAAGAAAACTGTAGACCAGACGAGGTATATGAATCCGTGTTTGAACTGATGTTCAACCTGGATGCCACTGAAGAGCAACTTGATTTCCAGACACTTTACGGTTCTGCCAAGCAAAACTGGATGGGTCCAGATTGGAAAAACCCAACCGACTCCATCCTTCCTTTGTTGGATGCGATCATCGACCACATTCCTGCTCCAAAAATTGAAGAAGGAACTTTGCAAATGCAAATCACTTCCTTGGACTATTCCAACTTCGTAGGTCGCATTGCCATCGGGCGTATCGCTCGTGGAACCATCTCTGAAAATCAGCAAATTGCACTTTGCAAGGCGGATGGATCCATCAAGAAAATGCGTGTCAAAGAATTGCACACCTTCGAAGGTCTTGGAAAAAATAAAGTTCAGACGGTAACCGCAGGTGATATTTGCGCCGTAACCGGTATCGAAGATTTTGAAATTGGCGACACCATTGCGGATGTAGACAATCCTGAGCCACTGAAGCGTATCTCTATCGATGAGCCTACGATGAACATGCTTTTCACCATCAACAACTCTCCATTCTTTGGTAAGGAAGGTAAATTTGTGACTTCCCGACACTTGAGAGATCGTTTGATGAAGGAAACTGAGAAAAACTTGGCCCTTCGTGTAGAATCTACGGATTCTGAAGACCGATTCTTGGTCTATGGCCGAGGCATCCTTCACTTGTCCGTATTGATCGAGACCATGCGTAGAGAAGGCTACGAACTACAAGTAGGTCAGCCTCAGGTAATCTTCAAAGACATTGACGGCATGAAATGCGAACCTATCGAAACCTTGGTGGTGGATGTGCCTCAGGAAACTGCCGGTAAAGTAATCGAATTGGCTACCCAACGTAAAGGAGAATTGCTGATCATGGAGCCGAAAGGAGACTTGCAGCACTTGGAATTTAAAATTCCTTCCAGAGGTTTGATCGGTTTACGTAACAACGTGCTTACTGCTACCCAAGGGGAAGCAATCATGAACCACCGTTTTGAAGCCTACGAACCCTTCAAAGGTCCAATCCCGGGTAGAATCAACGGTTCTTTGATCTCCATGGAAGGCGGACAGTGTACCGCTTACGCCATCGACAAATTACAGGACCGTGGGGTATTCTTTATTGAACCAGGAGATGACCTATATACGGGTCAGGTAATCGGGGAACATTCCCGTGACAACGACATCGTAGTTAACGTGCAGAAAGGTAAGAAATTGACCAATATGCGTGCTTCTGGTTCGGATGACAACGTACGAATTGCTCCTCCAAAGCGTTTTTCTTTGGAAGAATCGATGGAATACATCCAGAAAGATGAATACCTGGAAATCACGCCTAAGTCCATTCGTATGCGTAAGATCTACTTGGACGAAAACGAGCGTACCCGCATGGCGAAGAAGGAAGATTAATTCTACTTTTAGAAAAGCCAGTGAAGCCCTTCTCCCAAAAAGAGAAGGGCTTTTTTTATGGAGTATACCGAGCAATTCGCTTGTTCAAGGTCTATTTTAGCTGGTGTTTCTTCAATACTACACTAGGAAAATAGGTTCTAAGAAGATTTGATTGACAAA
>JACCDK010934006.1_pt1 | contig 10218 bp, 8 predicted proteins | sample 7445871 | NCBI WGS metagenome assembly JACCDK01 (sample SAMN15323436, study PRJNA562643) | freshwater metagenome | isolation source: river surface water | place: USA:Blue River Watershed | collected 2017-08-15
ACTTGAAAAATCCATCGCTGAACTCGGCAGCAACCCTCTCATTCTCGGCCTTGGTTCCAGATGATGAAAACCAAGAAACTCCGGCTTGAGGCCGATATAGATCCTGCGTTAGGTTGGTCAAGAACGATTCAGGCAAGAGGCTGATGATTGGATCTGAGACGAAGTCCGATCTGTCATCGTTTGTGAAGACAACCTCGAAGGACAGGGAAGTGCCAGGGTCTGCCACCCAGCCTCTTTCGACCAGCTCTTCAAAAATTGATTTCTGGCAACCTGGCTCTGTCGGAGACACCTGACCCGGATTCGCATCCATGAGAAAAGCGGTGGCTTGGGCATGAATTGAAGGCCGATCTGAAATCGACGACTGACGAGAGATTGCATCCTGCACAAACTGTGCAGCTCCAAGGCTCAGATACAAGGCCATTATCGAAACGGACAGGAAACGAAGCCCAGTGCGGCTTGCCCTCATGGCGCCGGCGGTGTATTTGTAGCCCAATGTAAGAAGCACAATAGAGAACACGAAAAACAGATCCATGTTTCTGTGCAGCCATTGTGCCTGAAGGCCAAATAAGCCCACTGCACTGGCAAGTAGAACGCCCGCAACAATGCCAGGGAAATCCCTCTTCTTAATTGCAAGGTAGGCACCGATTAGTGCGATGCAAAACTGCAGAGCCCCTATGGCCATCGGCCCAACTGCAATGGCGTAAAAAGCCAGGCCCTCGATAGACCGAGTGGTTCCTTGGTAAACAACTATGTTTCCACCATTGTTTCTAATGAAATCAAAAGGAGTAATAATTGCCGGCCAGTTGATAATCAGCCAGCTGATCATGGCTGACACTCCGAGCGGCAGCAAGCTCGCTTTGGTAAATCCTTTTTTGCTTTGCTTCCAGATGATCAAAACCACAAAAAGGATCACTGCCAAGAAAGTGACCTTCACAGAAAGACCGATTCCAAAGAGCACGCCGAGGAGAATCAAACGCCTCTTTGGAATTGAATCAGAGTCCAGTAAGCCAAGACCAAACCAGACAGTTGCCAGGGCCACGGTAGCTATGTAGCTGTCTGGATACCAATAAACGGAATTGAGCAGCAACAAAGGCGAGAATGCGGCACTGAGTCCGACGGCTAATGGAATGACTACCCCGCCAGATAACTTACGAGCGACCAAATAGGCAAAGAGGGGAGCGAGGCCTCCAATTACCACCGTGAGGAAAATTCTTCCAAACAGTTGCAGCCCTAACTCGTCTATCTCCAGCCCGAGCAGGACGCCGATGACGGTCGGAAGAAAATTGATCCCACCACCGCGAAACTCATTGAAGATGACAGATTGCTCTGCGAGCATTCTTTGCGACTCGAGAAAGTAAATGTTTTCATCGCACTGGACGAATGGATGCTGGTTGTAGCCAAGTTGCGGCAAACGGCTCAGCACGCCAAGGGTAATCAGCATTAAGCCGATAAGTGCGGACCTTACATCTACTAGGTTGCGAACGAGGCCAGACTTAGCTTCCATTAGAAGAACCCCTAAACACCAAAAAACGCATCCCAAGAAAATTCATAACAGAAGCAACCAGCAGGCTAATTAGGTAAGCCAAAAAGATTCCTGAAGTTGCACTCAGAAAACTTTGGATTGCAACAGCTACCAAACCGCTGGACCCATATAAAAGTAAGAATGGGACGAGGCTTGATATCCCGTTCTTCGAATTGAAAACCCATGATCGATTGACAAAAAAGGCCCAAAGGGTTCCAAAGACATAACCAACCCCTCTTGAAATCACAGGGTTTCCTGAAAGCAAAAGGACCAGATTGAACGCCAAGAAATCGAGAATAGTTCCGGCCATCCCAGTCACTGCAAATTTGATGAGCCTATTCATGCCTTAGGTGGCACTTCCGGCCTGCGCGGCCAGGCTAACTCTGCGCTTCTCAGCTTCCCAGCCTCGAAGCTCCTGGGCCTCTTGAAGGCTGAGAGTTGGAAGGATCTCGGTTGGACAGCTGAGAGCAACATTGATAAACCAAAGCAACTGTTCTTGAGGCACACTTAGGTGCCCTGTTTCATCGGACAAGCCCAAAATAGCCCGCACTTCTTGCATTCCTAGCTGATCTCGCCACGTCTCTCCGGTCTCGCCGAGAAACACGCAGTGATCGGGCGAAACTCGCCAGTTATTGGTGGTCTGCCATAACAATCTCTTTGATTCTGAGTCCGAGAGCGTCCTGTTCAAGTCGTCAGGGGAGAGCGTGTAACTTCCGAAGGGTTCCAATAACTCACCCCAGAGGTCCTCAAACTTACTTATTGAAAACTCAAGCTCTTGAACTGAATCTGCGAAATACAAAACACCATGATTTTGAAGTAAAAAAGCGGCAGGTTTGCCTTTGCCGAGGGCTTCGAAGATGGCCTGCTTCAGTTCTTCGCCCGGGCGGCAGTAAGGAATAAGTGCAACTCCGTTTTCCTTCAGTCGCTCCCTTAGCTGCGGGCTAACCCCGGCTGCCATTGAAAGTGCGACACCTGAGGAAGAATGCAGATGCAAGACGAATTTCTGCGGGAGCAAGGCGTGCATGAAAACCTCAATGGAGGGTTTGCCTGCCTGGGGGTCCGGCAATTCGAAGTAATCAGAATTCCTAATTCCAACGCGGTAAAAGTAGCTGGGATTTTCGACATCATGCAAACGCATTCCAGACGCCTTGATCAGCATCTCGCCTTGTGCTTTATAGGAAGAGTTACCTCCCAGGCCTTGGGTTAGGGAAAAGTCTTTTCCCACTCGAGCTAGGAGTGCTTTAAATTCGCTAGGTGCCTGGATCACTTGAGGCCGCATGCCGCCACCAACTTCTTATGAACAGCTAGAAGGCTAGGTGAATTGTCGAGCTGCTTTGCCACGAGGAAGAAATCATTGCCCGTTGATTTTGCAAGGCCACCATCCTTTTCCAAGTCATCACCAACTACCCAACCGCGACCTTCCGGCAGGCGCAGATGCGATCGGGCATAACCAAAAAAGTCACCGCCCGGTTTGTCCTCTGAGACATCCTCGGAAGTCACGAGTCCGGAAATGTGGTCGAGAACCTGTAGCCGAGAAAGTTTGCGGATTTGGATTTGAGTGGTTAGGTCTGTGAAGACGAAGACCGGAATTGCCTCTTGACGACAGAGCTCCAGTACTTCTGTCAATCCCGGTGCACGGACCATTTTGCGAATAAACGTTCCCCAGTAGGTAGCCTCAAGTTGTAGCGCAAAATCTAAATGGTTAGCTAGCCCAAGGTTTTCCAAAGTCAGCTTGAAGTAAAGCAATCGACTATGGGACGCAGCAACCCTGCCAAGGCGCTTCTTGGTCGCAAGTCTGGACTGAGAGAAGACTTCTTGGATGGTCTCAAGTTTCAACGAATACCGATCGGCTATGGCGAGCTCGGCAGCCTCCGTGGCTGCCCTGTGGCAGACGGCGTATCCGTACATGGTGTCATCTAAATCGAAGGCGATGAAAGCCGGTCTAGTCATAATCAGATAAGCCTTTCACGCCTGAGTGCATTTGACAGGTAAACCAGCGTTACCATCTGCACTAGACCGGCACTGCCCGTGCTCCAGGAGATGTCAGAACCGAGAATCTTCGAAATTCTGGGTTCGATTCTTTCAAACGCCGAATTCAGCGAGGCAGGTTCGGCGACTCCGATGACCTTTACTGATCTTCTTCCGTTCTCGGCGGCGCTCACAGATAGCTCTAGTCCACAGGTCACACTCAGCTCAGAAATGAGTTGATCATCAAAGATTTTTGGTTCGGAAATAAACGAAACTTGCAAGTTATCTGGGGACTTAACTGTGTCATCGGCCGCATAGTCAGTTTTGATGTGTAGGTCCGCCTGATTGCGCTGAGGTGCAACGAAGAGCTCCGAATCGGATCGACGTTTCTCGATCGATGCCAAAACCGCTTCACGGGAATGCCCTCGAACTTCGGTGTCTCGAGCAACTTTGAGGTCAGTTCTGAGATCTTCACCCATTTCAAGGAAAATACTCAGGCTTGACTGAAGGTTAACGTCCCTAATGTGAAGAGCATGGAGACCTGAAGCGATCACAAATTCGCGACTCTTTGACTTCTTCGAAGCAGCTCGCTTGCCGGTTTCATGATCGTAATGTCCGTTGGTTATGTCTTGCCCGGAAGTCAAAGCAAGCAAGTCGTTAAAGAATTTTGAAAGTTCGTTTGTGGACGGATTGAGGTGGGTTAGGTAATTCCAAGCACCCTCTCCGCGATCCCAACGGTGGTAGTCATCCCCACTGATTCGGACACAAGAGTCTTCACCGAGAGTGCGAGATAACCCTTCCGCCAAGGTGTCCTTACCTACCCCTGAGTCACCCGCAATCAGAACCAGGGCGGGCCTTGAATGCAGTCGCACAAAGTCACTCTTGGTCACCAGTTCCCGCCAAAGCAGGTAAACCACCGTGGATGCCAACAGGAACGAGGTTGTAATCGCGGTGTTTGTTATGAGACTGAGCAGCGGGGTGGTCTTGCTGTCGAATAATGCAATCACCTGAAGGACAATTGGAAAATTCAGTGAAGACCAAACTAGAACCTTGATTCTTCTCGATAGCTGGCCAGAGAGAGCTAAGACGATCGGCAAGCTCCAAAGCGCCCACCCCAGTGGGGCGCCCGGGAGGGAGGCAATCAACATCAGGGGTGCAGAGAATGTGAGAGTGAGCAGCTCGATGTTCATGCGACGCAGTTGATAGGTAAATAGCCAGCAAAGCAAAACTATTAGAGGCAGAATCAAGAATGTGCCAGCAGGAGATGATATTCCCCATTCGAGTGCTCCTGTGGCCTCTTGCGACTCACTAAGACTGAGCTGATATCCAGGGGAATAGAGCACGGGATTTGCTGAAGCGAGGACTCCAAGGAGAAGGCCGGTGGAAAACCGGTTCCTGTCTTTGGCAATCAGACCACTCGCGCGCCACAAATAAAGCAAAAATGCGAAAACGGCTATCACGAGCAGGAACTTTGCCCCAACGGCTAGACCTAAGAGGATTCCCGCCAGCATGAACTTCTTCGTGCGCATTAGCAGCACTGCACCGGCCAACAGAGCCATAGGAACAAAGTCCGTGGAGCCAAGTCCAAAAACAATTAGTACAGGCACTGGTGAAAGTGCATAGCCAGCAATTAGGAAAGTATTGGTAGCCTCTCGACCCCGTCTTGAAAGCATGAAGAGTGCAAGAGCATCGGCGGCAATCGCCAAGATCAGAAAAGCTACCCAGGATGACCCAATCAGCGATTCGCCCACTATGACGACCGGGGTAAGGGCGGCTAGCAATGTCCAGCCGTAAGGAAAGGCCTCAGGCGCACCAGAGCTGGAAACCCAGTCTGTCCAGGGGTCTATTGAGGGGTTTGCCGCAAAACTTGATATGAATGGTGCGTAATACTCCTGCCACAGAAACGAGGGCTGGCCGAGAGCGATGAAGAAACAGATAAGCCTGGTTCCAAGCCAAAGAAGCCAGTGCTTACTAACTACAGGTAAAGCCACCTTTTTCACAATGTGCTCCAGACGCTTGGGAGCTTTGTGCATACTGCTTCTATCTTTAGTCCAGAGTCATAAACCTGCTGGGCCAGCAACGCCGCCTCTGGCTCTCTTTGAGCGCCGTGAAGTTCAGGCGACACCAAGCAAATCTTCAGGCCAAGGGATTGAACCTCCCTCATTGAGTAGCTATCAAAGCTTGGTTCATTGAAGAAATCGACCCAAGCCCACTCGCAAAACTTGGCTATTCTCCGAACGCTGTCGATCGATTCGTATTCCGAAATTCTCGCAGCCTGACGAAGATGTCCCTTGAGTCCGCGCTTGACTAGAAACGGTAGCGATTGATCCAGGAAGAAATAGTTGGAGATGCCGCGTTGATCGAGCTGCTCCTCTACACGGTCTTCCAGTCCCTCTTCTTTGACGTTCAAAACAAGAAGCTGATGTGAATAGTGATCCAAATACGACTCGAAACGCTCGCCAGCGATGTACGGGTCGTGGGCTAGGTAGAGTCCACTTGCATCAGAGCGAATGTCCAGTTCAACCCCGAATTCTTTTGGAGTGGCCGCCAGCGCTGCTGCGCTATTTACTCTGTGCTGGACGATCAGCATCTGGCCACCTCCTTTTCGCAAGACTTAGGCTGAAATCAATTGTCCTTCGAATAAATCGAATCCTGGCCGATTGCGAGGTGTTCCACTTGGATTCTCCGGAGAATCTAGGTCCAAACTTGACCGGGAATCGATACTCCGCCAACCCCTTCTTGTTCGCCACAATCAGAGTAAACAGATCAAGGCTGAAGTCATCCGGACCATCAAGAACCTCATCCAGAATTTCTCTAGAGAACAGGGTCGGTTGTGCATTTATATCTTGGAGCTTCTGTCGGAAAAGAGCTGATTCAAAAACGCTCATGCCAAGCGTGAAGATCCGATCTGAAAGCGGACGTCCAAACCTGGTTCCCTTAATGATGAACATCTCCGAACGAGGCGGGAAAACCTCCATGGCGCGGACCGCATCAAATGGGTCGGTTTGCATATCAGCGTGCGTCCAACCAACGATCTCTCCGGTGGAAAATTGAAGACCGTACTTAATTCCGTGACCATAGCCGACATTGTTTTCGACACGGACGAGCCTCAGCCTTTCTTTGCCTGAAATGAGTGATTCAAGCTTTTTGAAGGTGTCGTCTTTTGAGCCGTTGTCGACAAAAATGATTTCTAACTGCTTTGCCGCTTTAGTAGCCTCTAATGCCCTTGAAATTAGAACCTCAGCATTGCCTGACTCGTTATAGCAGGGAATAACTAGTGAAACTTTCCTTGTCGATTGCTCGCTGCTCACGCTAGCTCCACTCATTTGGACGATGCTTGGTTTTGGCTAACTCGGATCGCAAGTCTGCAATGTCGCTCTTGGTTACGAATGGATCTAGCTCTAAGGAATATGGGTGGCTTGGCCATCGATCGAAACAAGACTGCCAATAGCGAAAAGTTTCGAATTCGTAAGGTGTGCCAAGACTGATGCTCAGGGTGGGTTCAAAGGTTTTTACTTCAACCCCTTCTTGCTCTGCAATCAGAATCAGGGAGTCCAAATAAAACTCGGCATTGACTTGAAGTCCTGAAGCAATCAATTGACGGGTGAGGCGATCAAATACTTCTCGGGAGGAGAACGTGAAGGCTCCACTCACCACCTTTGGGTTGTCAAAACTCGGTGCACTTTTGAATGCCGTCGAAAGATGACCCTCAGTTTTTGATACCCAGGCAAAATTCTCTGGCTTAGCCTTTGAAAAAGGTGTCGGTTCGGTCACCCAAACCGCCATGTAATCGCCAGATTCCTGCGCGGATATCTTTGAAAGTGCGTCACTTTCATCCAAATACATTGTGTCCGAGGGAACAATCGTGATCGTCTCCTCTGAGGCCTGATCTGAATTCTCAACCAGCAACATCGCAGAGCGAGCCTGTCCGTCAGTCAAACTCTCAACCTCTACCAGTTGACCAAGTCGATGGTCTCTGACATATCGTGCCACTTCTGAGGATTTGACCGCCAGGAAATGAGGCTCGCTGCTAGAAGCGTTCAGCACCTGCTCGATAATCGTTTTTCCCGAAATCTTGAGGAGAGATTTGTGCACACCGTATCCAACCTGAGCAAATCGAGCTCCAAGGCCTCCGGCGAGAACTCCCAGATATTCGATTCCAGCGACGAGTTCATCACGGTGACTTGAATTGGCAAGCTGCCTGAAAAGCTGGCTCCAATACAGATACTCGCCAAGGTCCTGAGGGGTCCCCCACTGCATGAAGTGCTCAATTTCGTAAACGGCGACATGCATCCCGGCTTGGGCTACCAGATCCACCGCGGAGCTGACGTAGTACTCGCCTCCAACTGTGACTTGCTTTGAGATCTGTTCTTTCAAGAATTGCTGCATCAGGTTGCCCGATTTGAAGTAATAGGTGCCTGACGAAGCGAATTCGTCGACTTTATTCTCGGTAAATGGCTGTTTCTCGCGCATTTCGAGGAGGCGCCCCTCTGCCTCGCGAATGTAGGCATAGTTTGTAGTTCCACCACTGTGCGGGTGAAAGCCACGATATGCCGGCACTGCCGCGTCAACATCTTGATCACGTACAAAGTTAGAAAAGTCTTCGAAAGACCATCGACATGTGAAGTCCGCATAGTTCACTACAACTGGTTGCGACAGATCTAGCTCATGCAAGGCGCTCAAGACCGCGTGCACTGGACCGAGTTTGTGCGCGGCGATTGGCACAATTACACCCGTTGGGCAGAGTTCTTTCAGAATTTCAGCCATGCGATATTTGGGTTCAGTCAAGTGATCCTGGTTGCAGATGAACACCACTTTTTCGACCCCGGGAAACATGTCCAGAACATGGCCCACAATTGGTTTTCCATCAACCTCAATTAAGGGCTTTGGGGTTTCGTAACCGGCTGCCCTGAAACGCTCCCCAAAGCCAGACATCGGAATAACTAATTGCATGGCTCAAATCTATCGCCTGCGGGTCGACCCATTCTTTGCTCCAACACCTTTACCGCTTGACACTTGCGGATGAAGCATCCCAGTTCAGCTTGAAGCTTTTCCAAGCCAGAAGCGTCAAAAGCGTCATTATCGGGATTAGTACCAAGTCGCCAAAAGGTTGGATTTGAAAACTAGCCACCGACCAAAACAACGAAAGGAGACTTCCAAATATGACGAGCCTGCCACCCAAAGTGTTCATCGCTTGGGCTGCCAGCAATGCGCTCAAAGGCAGCAGCATAAACACCAGTCTGTAGTCAAAAGAGTTTCCAATAAGGAAAGCCGTCAGAAGCACGAGGACCCCAATCTGAAGCAACAGTTGGGCAAATTTCTTGTTCTCAACTTGAGTGAGAATGGTTTCGAAATCAGGTTTGAAAACTTGATACAACTTCAATCCGCACAAGACGCCGATCAGGTTTACCAGGGCTGAAAATCCCAAATACACGGCAGTTGGCAGTCCGGGCATAAATTCCTGAAGGTAGCCTCCAAACACCTGACCACCGAATCCAAGCCAATGGGGCCTAGGTGTGTTTTGCGAAATCATTGCCAATTCGCCAAACGCCAGCATTACATAAAGAGCAAATCCCGCAAGTAAAACAACGGGCAAATAAAGACCTTTTCCGCGCCTGGCTAGCGCGAACATGGCTGCAATTGGGAAGAATTTAAAGATTGCCGCAATCAAAAGCAACACCCCGGAGATCAGTCGACTTCTCACTCCCCAAACGCAGGCAAGGGTTACCAGAAAGAAAATCAGACTGTCGTAATTTCCTCGCTCTAGAAGGAGCATCACTGGCGGACTAAAAAATGCAAAGACCAGAATCACTGCATTCTCCAAGGCCTTGGAGCTGGGAACATTTCGCATGCCGAAGATTAAGAGGATCAACATGGAAGCCAAAACCATGATTGCGAGCAAAAAACCTATCGTCAGGAGGTTTTCAATCCCAAGCCCCAACGACCCAAGAATCCTTGGGAGAAGAAGTGGGTAATTTGGCACGTACGAATAACCCTCAATCCCGCCATATGGATTGCCCGCTGGGTTCTCTCGAAGAAAATCTGCCATCGCGAGCAGAACACCAAGGTCTCCATAAGGAGAATCACCAACTACATTCTCAATAAATGGCCAGTGAAGTATTCGAATGCCAACTAGAAGGTTGAGGACAACCAGTGATGAAACAAAAGCTGCCGCGACAAGCATTAGCTTTCTGTTGCCATTTGACTTAGGGCTCGAAGGCACATTCTTGCGCGAGAACATTTGGCTAGAGAACCGATTTGAAGTAGCGAATCGTAAGTTCTAGGCCCTCTTCTAGTTGAATCTTGGGCTCCCAGTCAAGAATCCGCTTGGCCTTGCTGATGTCCGGTTGGCGCTGCTTAGGGTCATCTTGAGGAAGAGGTTCAAATCTCAATTTCGACTTCGAACCAGTCAACCGGATGACCTGCTCAGCTAGTTCAAGCATGGTGAACTCATTTGGGTTGCCGAGGTTAATTGGCCCAACCAGGGAATCGGTTTGGTCCATCATTCTCACGAAGCCGTCAATCAAGTCGCTGACATAGCAGAACGACCTTGACTGACTTCCATCTCCGTAGATTGTGATGTCTTCGCCCTTGAGTGCTTGGACGATGAAGTTACTTACAACTCTGCCGTCACCAGTCGCCATCCTGGGGCCATAGGTGTTAAAGATTCGGGCAACTCTGATGTTTACACCGTGCTGACGGTTGTAATCAAAGAAAAGAGTCTCGGC
>JACCDK012032014.1_pt1 | contig 10218 bp, 6 predicted proteins | sample 7445871 | NCBI WGS metagenome assembly JACCDK01 (sample SAMN15323436, study PRJNA562643) | freshwater metagenome | isolation source: river surface water | place: USA:Blue River Watershed | collected 2017-08-15
CTTACTTTCTCGAAGACATCACAGGTTTGCCCGAAATGGGCTTGGTGGCCAAACAACTCTGGCAACAAAGTAAGTTGGGCCCAGAAGACATTCAAACTGCGGTCATCTATGACCACTTCACACCCTTTGTGTTGCCACAGCTTGAAGAGTTTGGTTTTGCCAAACGCGGTGAAGCCAAAGAATTCATTCGCGCCGGACACCATGCACGCGGCGGCAAGATGCCCATCAACACGCACGGCGGCCAATTGGGCGAAGCCTATATCCACGGTATGAACGGCATTGCCGAGGGCGTGCGGCAAGTTCGCGGTAGCGCCGTCAATCAAGTGCCAGATGTTCACAACGTGCTAGTAACAGCGGGCACCGGCGTGCCCACCAGTGGCCTCATTTTGGGCACAGCCTAATCCGTCCAAAGAAAGACGTTATGTTCATCGATCTCACCCCCGAACAACACACCCTGCGCATGAAAGTGCGCGATTATTTCAACAACCTCATGACCCCCGAGTTGCGCGTCAAATTGCGCGGCGCAGAAAGTGGTGATGAGTACCGCCAAACCATTCGCCAAATGGGCAAGGACGGTTGGCTGGCCGTGGGCTGGCCCAAAGAACATGGCGGCCAAGGTCTGAGCGCGACAGAGCAATTGATTTTTTTTGAAGAAGCCAACATTGCTGGCGCACCTCTGCCCTTCGTCACCATCAGCACAGTCGGTCCGGCACTCATGGAGTCTGGCTCTGAAGCGCAAAAAGCGCGTTTCTTGCCAGGCATTGCAGCCGGCGAATTGATCTTTGCCATTGGCTACTCAGAACCACAAGCTGGATCTGACTTGGCCGTTTTAAAAACACAAGCAAAATTGGAAGGCGATCTTCAAACAGGTCGTTTTATTGTCAACGGCAGCAAGCTTTGGACGTCTGGTATTGAGGCCGCAGACCATATTTGGTTGGCGGCTCGAACCGATCCAGACTTACCTCGACACAAAGGTGTTTCCATTCTGATTTTGGACACCCATGTGCCTGGCTTTTCGCACACCCTCATTGAAACAGTGGGCAACTACACCGCCGCCACGTATTACGACAATGTCGAAGTGCCTGCCGATCGTTTGGTCGGTGAATTAAATGGTGGCTGGAAACTGATCACTGCCCAATTGAATCACGAACGCTTAGGCCTAGCCTCTTGGGCCGACAAGGTGTTTGGGCCCTATGTCAAAGTTCTGCAGTGGGCCAAAGCCCGCGATGAAAATGGCCGACGTGCTGTCGATCAGCCTTGGGTCAAGCGCTCCTTGGCAGAATGCTATGCAAGGCTTGAAGCCATGCGTTTGATCAATTTCCGCATCGCAGCTGAACTGGAAAATGGCCGCATGGACATTGCCTTGGCTTCCGCCACCAAAGTGTATGGCTCCGAAAGTGTCATCGAGGTTCTCAGAAAGCTCATCGACATTGTGGGCTCCAGCGCACTGGTCAGGGCTGGAAGCTCTGCTGCCATGTTGCTTGGCGAACTTGAATACGAAGTCCGTGCTTGCACACTCACCACCTTTGGTGGTGGCACCAACGAAATTCAACGTGAATTGATTGCACAGTTTGGCTTACAAATGCCAAGGCCTGTCCGTTAAACCAATCAATTATTGACTTACTTATTTAGTCGAAATGGAGACCACGTGAACCCTGCGTCCATCCTACCGCGTGAAGTCACTCAGGCCAAACTTGACAAGCGGTCTAAGGCGAGCACACGTCATCGTGCGTCTCAAACCTACACGCTCGCAGAGCGCGTAGAAGAAAGTGTTGCGCTGTATGCCGACCGACCTTGTCTAAAGTACGGCAAGGATCAATACACATACACTCAAACCAACCAACGCATCAATCAAGTGGCGCATGCAGGCCATGCTTTGGGATTGAAGGCAGGTGATGTGGTGGGTCTGTGCATGGAAAACAGGCCAGCATTTTTGTTTACCTGGCTAGGATTGTCTAAGCTGGGTGTCAAATTGGTATTTTTAAATACCAACGTCAGTGGCAAACCATTGACACACGCCATTGAAGTCACAGGTGCCAAACTGATTGTCATGGGTGAGGAATGTCTGGGCTTGTTAGAAAAGACCGAGCTGCCTGCAGACCTTCAGTTCTGGCTGTACCCAGATGCAGAGAACGTCGCAAGTGAATCGTTGCGTGCGCGATGCAGCGTTAACCTTGATTTGGCTTGCCAAACTGCATCAAGCGGAAATCCGCCTGTAGCTTGGCGCGAAGGCTTGGTTGCAGGCGACCCCGCCCTTTACATTTTTACCTCTGGCACGACAGGCTTGCCCAAAGCCGCCATCATTAGCCATGCACGTTGGTTAATTACGGGTGACGTGATGCAAATCACCATGGATGTGCAGAAGGAAGATTGCTTTTATTGCTTCTTGCCGCTCTATCATGGCGCGGCTTCACTTTCTGCGGGTGCAACCGCATTTGCGTCGGGTGCCAGTTTGTTGCTTCGTCGCAAATTCAGCCGCTCTGAGTTTTGGTCAGATGTGCGTCAACACCAAGTCTCTATTTGCCAATATGTGGGAGAGATCTGTCGCTTTTTGTTGACCGTGCCACCCAAGCCCAACGACAAAGAACACAGCTTGCGAAAAATGGTGGGTGCCGGTTTGGCCCCTGAAGTTTGGGAGCAATGGGTTCATCGCTTTGGTGACTTTGAAATTTTTGAAGGCTGGGGTGCCACCGAGTCCAACACCAACACCATCAACGTGGACAACCGCGTGGGGTCGTGCGGTCGTGTGCCCTTCTGGGAAAAAACCAATCTTCGGTTGGTGAAGTTCGACATTGAAACCGAAAGCCATGTTCGCGATGAAAACGGCTTTCTGCAACTTTGTGGTCCCAACGAGGTGGGTGAAGGCATTGGCATGATCATCAACATGCCCGATGTGGTGGGCGGCCGTTTTGAAGGTTACACCTCACCAGAGGCCACCGAAAAGAAAATTTTGCGCAATGTGTTTAAAGAAGGCGACGCATGGTGGTCTTCTGGCGATTTACTGCGCTGTGACGAAGATGGCTATTGCTGGTTTGTCGACCGCATTGGCGATACCTTCCGGTGGAACTCAGAAAATGTGTCCACCCTCGAGGTCGCCGACGTGTTGGGTGATTTCCCAGGCTTGGAATCCATCACTGTTTATGGCGTGAAAGTACCAGGTGCAGAAGGTCGCGCGGGAATGGCTGCGTTGGTTTTAGAACCCGGTACAGTTTTTGAGCCTGCCAAATTTTGGACCTTGGCCACAAGCCGTTTGCCGCGCTACGCGGCGCCCCTGTATTTGCGCCTAGCCCCAACGGCAGACATGACGGGCAATTACAAACTTCGCAAGGTTGATTTACAACGCGAAGGGTATGACACCGAATTGGTGACAGATCCTTTGGACGTCAGAGACGACAAACGTCAAACTTACCTGCCCCTGGAAGTTGGTCACCTCAGGGCCGTCGGATGAACCATCCAAGGGCCAGGGCAAAATTGGACTATCCCTTTGATGCGCCTGCCAGTGATGGTTCGGTGGTCAAAGTAGCGCCTGGCATTTTGTGGGCGCGCATGCCCATGCCCATGGCCCTTGACCACATCAATGTGTATTTGCTTAAAGACCCAACTGGGTGGATGTTGGTCGATACAGGCTTAAACACCCCAGACAGCAAACACTTGTGGGAGCACATTGCTGCAACGCACTTAGAGGGCTTGCCCATTCGGGGTCTTATTTGCACGCACATGCATTACGACCCTGCAGGTCTTGCCAAATGGCTGTGTGAGCGGTTTGATATTCCGCTTTACATGACGCACGGCGAATACTACATGCTGCGTGCATTGTCCCAACCAGAACCCGACCCCCTGCCCCCGTCGCAGGTACGCTTTTATCAACGCGCTGGCATGCCCAGTGAAAGAGTGGACCGCATGTGGCAAGCCATGCGCGCAGATCCTTTCACACCGCCCGAACCCAGGTCCTTTGTTCGATTGCGCGAAAACGATCACATCAAAATTGGTGAACGCACTTGGGAGATCAAAATTGGTCAGGGCCACTCACCAGAACATGCTTGCCTTTACAGTGCAGCCGATCAAATACTCATTGCAGGCGATCAACTCTTGCCCCGCATCAGCTCCAACGTGTTGGTCACAGCCATAGAACCCGAGGCCAACCCACTAGAACAGTGGCTGTCTTCTTTGGTGTCTTTGGATGCATTGGCGCCCAACACCCTTATCTTGCCTTCACACCAACAAGTGTTCAGAGGTTTGCATGCACGCACCCAAGAACTTCAAGCACACCACGCTCATCAATTTGAATTGATTGGTCAATTTTTAAAAGAAACGCCGCACAGTTCTGCATTTGAAACCATGCGACACCTTTTCCCCAGATTGCTCAACGCTGTAGACGATATGTTGGCCTTGGGCGAAACCATTGCACATCTGTCCTGGATGCGTTACGAGGGCTTGGTACAACGACAACTGGACCCAGAGGGTATCGATCGTTATGTGCTTTCACCACAAATTCCTGCTCAAGCCATTGAGCGTTTGAACATCCGTCAATCTCAGAATCACTATGCATGACATTGAAGAATTTCGTCTAGAGACGCGCCAATGGTTAGACGCCAATTGTCCCGCCGCCATGCGACTGCCTATTACACAAGAAGAAATTGTGTGGGGCGGCTCGCAAGTTCAGTTTAAGAACGAAGACCAGCGCGTTTGGTTCGAAAAAATGCGCGACAAGGGATGGTTTGCGCCTGATTGGCCCAAAGAATATGGCGGCGGAGGTCTGTCGCCCAAACTGGCGCGCATTGTAGAAAACGAAATGTTGAAACTGGGCTGCCGCCAACCCCAATTCAACTTAGGCGTCTGGATGCTAGGCCCCGTCTTGCTTGAAATTGGGACAGAGGCGCAAAAGCAAGAGCACTTGCCGCCGATGATGCAAGGCAAGATCAGGTGGTGTCAGGGCTTTAGCGAGCCCAATGCAGGTTCTGACTTGGCCAGCCTCAAAACCAACGCACGCATAGAAGCCAATGGCGACTTCGTGGTCAATGGCTCCAAAATTTGGACCTCCTATGGCGATGCTGCCGATTGGATGTATGCCTTGGTCCGTACCGACAACACCGTCCGCAAACAAGAGGGCATTAGCTTTCTGTTGATTAATATGAAGAGTCCGGGTGTGACTGTCAAACCCATTGAATTGATCAGTGGCAAATCCAGTTTCTGCGAAGTCTTTTTTGACGAGGTCCGCGTACCGGCACACCAGTTGGTCGGCCCCCTGAATGGCGGCTGGACAGTGGCCAAGAAGTTGCTTCAACATGAGCGGGCAGCCATGTCCAAATTCAGCGAAGGCGCAGCGCCCTCACACGATGCGCTCTTGGTTGCCAAACCTTATTTGTACGACGAAGATGGCAGCTTGATTGAACCCGTGTGGCGCGACAAATTGGCATCGCTGCTGATGGACTCGCATGCATTTTCACTGACCCACCAACGCGTCAAAGAAGAGGGCTTAGCGCGCATGGATGTCAGCGGCCCCGCATCCATCATGAAATTGGTTCAGACCGAGCAAGAAGTGGCCAAGTACGAGCTGCTCATGCAACTCATGGGTCAGCGCGGCATGAGCTGGGAAGGTGATGAATTCACCAAAGACGAACACGACATTTGCAGGCTTTGGCTATTGTCTAAAACCTATGTCATCTCGGGTGGCAGCAGCGAGATTCAACTCAACATCATTGCCAAGCGCGTGCTTGGCTTACCAGGTTAAACAATGAACAGTTCCATTGCATCGGAGAGACTGGCATGAGTTTCTTACTCAACGAAGAGCAGCGTCAATTCAGTGACAGTGCCCAGGAATTTTTAAGTGCTCAATCGCCTTTGAGCTTGCAGCGTCAATTGCGCGATAGCGCGAGTGCACTTGGTTTTGAACCCCGCTTATGGGAGGAAGTCATTGAACTGGGCTGGACCGCTGCGGTCTTCCCTGAATCAGAAGGCGGCTTGGCGGTTGGCTACAAAGGCATGGGAGCGGTCTTTGAAGCCATCGGCCGCAATGTAGCGGCTCTGCCTTTGCTTTCCTCTATTGTTTTGGGTGGCGAAGTTATTTTGCAAGCTGGTAGCGCAACGCAAAAGCAAACCTGGTTACCTGGTTTGATAACGGGTCAACACAGACTGGCTCTTGCCATTGACGAGCAAGGTCGTCACGATCCCAGCAAAATAAAAACGACTGCGACCAAATCTGCAGATGGTTGGGTCTTGAATGGCAACAAATGGTTTGTCATGGACGGTCTGGGTGCAACCTGTTTTGTGGTGGTTGCCAAAATTGAAGCAGCCCAGGGCGATTCTTCTGTGGGCTTGTTTTTGGTAGACAACGCATGGACAGGCGTCAAGATTCAACCAACACGCCTGGCAGACAGCCGCAATTACGCCCAACTCCAATTGACTCAGGTGCGCATCACCGAAGACATGTGTTTGGCAATTGGGTCCAAGGCAGAAGCAGCTTTAAACCTGGCCCTCGACAAAGCCAGAGCCTGCTTGGCCGCCGAAGGCTTGGGGCTTTTGAAAGAAGCTTTCGATCGCACCAACATGTATCTCAAAGAGCGCATTCAATTTGATGTGCCCATTGGTTCATTTCAGGCCTTGCAACACAGAATGGCGCGTCTCTACACAGAATTGCAAATGTTAGAGAGTTGCGTTCGTGCCGCTTTGAACGCCATTGATTCAGAGGCAGGCGATCTGGCTTTGCTGGTTAGCTTGGCCAAAGCCCGCACCTCTGATTTGTGCGAAAAATTGATGAACGAAGCCATTCAACTTCACGGCGGCATCGGCGTTACCGATGAATTTGATTTGGGACTCATTGTGAAACGCGCCAGAGTTTTGCAGCAAAGTTTAGGCGATGGTGTTTTCCATCGAAATCGCTACGCCTGTCTCAAAGGTTTTTAAACACCATGTCCAATTCGCAAGCCTCCACACCTGTCAATTTGCTTTCGCAAGTTGAGCAATGCCGCGCACAACTGACTGGCACCGGTGCGCCCTTTGAGCGCATCACGGTGGAGGTCAATGGTCACAACTATTTGGCCTATCGCAACGCATTCCCCAACTTGCCTGTACTGATCAATGCAGGCAGGGCCAATGGCCCCCGCGAATTCATGGTCTATGAAAGCGATCGCTGGACATTCGATCGATTTTTTCAAGCGGTCGATGCACTGGCTGCCAACTTGCAACACACACTGAAGCTTCAAGCGGGCGACCGTGTGGCCATTGCCATGCGCAATCGGCCTGAGTGGGCAGTGGCCTTTGCGGCCATTGCTTTGATTGGCGCCGTCCCTGCCCCCCTCAACAGTTATGGCTTGCATGACGAGTTGATGGCCAACCTAGACGACCTTCAACCTAAGTTGCTAATTTGCGATCCTGAACGATTTGTCCGTGTCCAAGACGACTTGGCATCTGTGGCTTGCAAAGCCATCGTGGTCGATGGCACACCGCAGCAAGGCGACTTCTCATGGCCTTCCATTCTGGCCGCTGGCAACACGGCATACGTCACGCCCAAGCTGGAGGCGACAGACCCTGCGCTAGTCCTTTTCACCTCGGGCGCCAGCAGTCAAGCCAAAGCCGTGCTGTCTAACCAGATGGCGGTTTGCCAAGCCTTGTTCAACATTGATTTCATTGGCGCTATTTCGGCCATGACATCACCCAAGGCCATTGAGCTGATGATGGCCAAAGCCTTGCAGCCCACCACGCTGACTGCGGTGCCCTTGTTTCACGTCAGCGGCTTGCATGCCCAGTTGCTAACTGCCCTTAGACATGGCAGACGCCTTGTGTTTATGCACAGATGGGAACCCAAGCAAGCCCTTCAACTGATTCAAAAAGAAAAGATCACCCAGTTCAACGGTGCGCCTTCCATGGTCATGCAATTGTTGGCAGAACCCCATTTCAACGATGCCGAAGTCACCGGCAGTTTGGGCGGTGTTGGATTTGGCGGTGCGGGATTGCCCCAACGCATCATCGATGAGATGCTGGCCAAGCGCGCCAACTCCATGTCGGGCATTGGCTACGGGCTAACCGAAACCAACGGCGTCTGTGCTGCTGCGTCGGGTCAACTCTTTCAATACGCCCCTCAAACTGCGGGCCTCACCTCGCCCATCATTGAAGTCAAAGTGGTCGATTTCGATGGCACCGAAGTGCAACAAGGCATGGAAGGCGAAATTTGGCTGCGCGGCGTCAGCCTAATGACGGGCTACCTGAACAAGCAAGGCGAAATGGGCCAAGGCTTGACCGATGGCTGGCTCAAAACAGGCGACATTGGCCGGCTTGAAGAAGGCGCTCTGTTGCGCATCGTCGACCGCATCAAAGATGTGATCAACCGCTCTGGTGAAAAGATTGCAGCTGCAGAAATTGAGTCTTGCTTGCTGCAACACCCTTCCCTGCTAGAGGCTGCCGTATTCAGCCAACCTGATTCGCAAACGGGCGAAGCAGTGGTGGCAGTGGTGGTCCTTGCGCCGAATACCCAGATGACGGCAGACCAAGTCAAACAACACGTAGCCAGCAAATTGGCAGCTTACAAGGTTCCCCAAGAGGTTCATGTTCGCAGTGAAGGCCTGCCCAAAAATCCTGCTGGCAAGATGCTTAAAAACTCACTCAAGCGTGAGTACGTTCGGGCTCGAACTTTGCAAAAAGGCAACACCCTAGTCTGATTTGACGATGGTGATTCCTTGCGAAATCAAAACAATGGAATTTGAAAACTTCAAGGTTGAGGTTTTCGAGAGACGTTTTCAATACAAAAAGGTATTTTCTTAAGTCTAAGCATACGTTGCTAATCCCACACAGATAGGGAAAACGCTAACCGCTGTTTTGACCAACATAACCTCTTTGGACGATGTCTCAGATTTTCGAAAAATTAGACTTGCCTTTGTCAGAGACACACAACCGTTTAACAACCAGGAGACATCCATGAAGTCCAAGCATTTAGGGAATTTTGCAATTCGCACTCTCCCACTCTTAATTTCTGCAGCCTGCGCCACCAATGCGTTTGCTCAGAGCAGTGGTGTAGAAGAGGTGTTGGTATCAGCACAGAAGCGCACTGAGCGAATTCAAGACGTCCCGATGGCCATTTCTGCCATCACGGGCCAAGCACTCGAAAATCGCAAGATTGAAGGCGCGGCTGACCTGCAAGGCGTCATCCCTAACTTGAACATCGTTGCAGCTCCTGTTTCTGGTTTGATTTCTGCCACTTCCATTCGTGGCTTGGGCACGGGTCAACCCTCTATCTGGATGGACCCCGCTATCGGCATGTATGTAGATGGTGTATTTGTGGGTAAAAACCAAGGTGCGTTGTTTGATCTGGTTGACCTCGAGCGTGTTGAGGTTCTTCGCGGACCTCAAGGCACCCTGTTTGGTCGCAACACCTTGGGTGGTGCAGTGAACTTTGTGACGCGTCAACCAAGCGGTCAGATGTCTGGCCAGGTTGGCGTTGAAGTTGGTAATTTCAACCGTCAAGTTCAAAAAGTTTCGATTGATACGCCCAAAATAAATGACACCTTGAGCTTGACCATTGCTGGCAAGAGAGAGAAACAAGATGGTTGGTTAAACAACCCTAATTCGGATGAAAAATGGGGCAATCGCGACCGCGAAGCCTTCAAGATCAACGCTAAATTTGATATCTCCAAAGACACCAAGTTTTTTTACTCTATGGACAGGAGTGATATCAATGAAACGACAACACCGATGTCTGTTGTCAAAACAACGGGCTATTGCAGCTACGTAGAAATCAATGGCTGTTCAAAAGGCACTTATGTCAACACATTTGGTTTAAAGACACCAGGCAACAATGACCTGTTTAGCAATGGCATTCCTGCATGGGTTGCTGGCATGGCTGCCGGTGTGATTCCCCAAGTTCCGCAAAGTGGACTGACGCCTGCGCAGCTGTATCGTTATCCAGCTAACGGTACTGCACTTGCAGCAGCTCTTCAGGTCGGTGTTCCAACATCAACCTCTTCCACAGTTGGCTTTAACCCCAATCAAAACCTGAAAGTCACTGGACACAGTCTGATTGGTGAAACGGCAATCAACCCTTCAACTTCTTTGAAATACATCGGCAGCTACCGCAAAATGGCTTATGCTGATGTGGGCGACTACGATGGCACAGCTGCAAATATTTTTGCAGGTGTTCGCAACACCGATTACTCGACACACTCACACGAATTGCAATTGATTGGTAACCTCAACGGCGTCAATTACGTCGGTGGTGTTTACTACTTC
>JACCDK010058869.1_pt1 | contig 10217 bp, 7 predicted proteins | sample 7445871 | NCBI WGS metagenome assembly JACCDK01 (sample SAMN15323436, study PRJNA562643) | freshwater metagenome | isolation source: river surface water | place: USA:Blue River Watershed | collected 2017-08-15
ATTTTGCTGGCCAACCACTTTGAATAAGTGGCAATGTTGCTGCCTGTAGCCTTCAAGCCCATCGCGGCATAAGCGGTGGAGTTAGCGCTCCACTCACCCCAAGACTTGAAGAAAGTACCAGCAGAATCCTTTTCTGCATTAGCTCCGAGCCATTTGCGTGAACTGGTAATCACAGCATTCTTTTTAGCTTCTTCGGCTTTGCTGCCGAGCCCCTTAACCGCGGCCAGCGCCTGAAGCGCTAAGCCGGTTGCGTCCGGGCTCGCGCTGGAGGATGAATCAGTTTGGCTGTCGGCAAAGCCGCCTGTTTTTGCAATTGAGAATGAGGTCAGTTTCAGCGCAACTTTTTCTGCAAGTGCAGTTTCATTCACGGCCTTTAGACCAAGTGCAATCCAAGCGCTTGTATATATGTTTTGACTCGGTGCCACCGAGTTGTCTGGCACGGCCAAAATCGAACCGTCCTTAGCGATGTGTTTTTTCAGAGTCGAGAGCACATCTTTGAAAAGAGTTCCAGTCGACTGTTTGAATGCCGCGGAGGTGAATAAGTATTTGCCCGCATCTGATGAGATGAATCGTTTATCGGGGGAGTACAGAGCGCCTACCTTGCTCGACCAGATTCCGACTGTCTTTGCAGACTTCAGATTGTGAGTAACTGCGGCGACCTGCGACTTTGCGTCTTTGCCAGCAGCCAGAAGCTGAAGCATTGCTTCAAGGGTCATGCCGTAATCTTGCTTTCCGGCGGTGAAACCAACCACGTACTTGCCGTCTACAAATTGAGCAGCAAGGTAGTTCACGGTTTTTGGATATTGCACCGCGGCTTGCGCCGGGGTGGTTGCTGCAATTGTCAGTGCAGCGCCGATTATTAGTGTTGCGATTTTACGCAACCCAGATTTAGTTTCAAACATTTGAAACCTTTCGCATTTGGCGATCTGAGTGCGAAGGCGAATGGCCGACAATGCGGCCCCTCGACTCCACCCGTTGACCTCGACGGTTAATTGGAGTCTTCGCTTTTTCTCAGGCATTCCGACTCGTCCAGAGGACTTACGGCTGCGGGACAGCGCCGGATTTTCACCGGCTTCCCCTGAGTTTCAGCTAGAACTACAGCACTTGGCTGCTCGACAAATCTAGCAGTCTGACCGATACGGCTAGAACAAACCGCCGAACGTTGCCAATTGTTTCGCTAGTAGGGCATAGCCAACAAAACTAAAGGCATCTAATAAGAAGTGCGCAATCATGAGAGGCAGGACTCGTCCCCACTTACGGTATGCCCAGCCGAAGACCAAGCCCATGACGAAATTGCCGATGATGCCGGCTGCGCCCTGGTAGGCGTGGTAGCAGGCACGAATTCCAGAACTAATAATCTGTTGCCACCGGAACGAAATGCCTAGTTCGTCGAACTTCTTATATAGGTACCCGACCATGATGATTTCTTCAGTCGCTGCAGCTTTCAGCGCACTTAGAAGCAGGACAGGAATCAACCACCAGTAGTCGAATTCACCGGGCACAATTCTGGCTGCAAGTCCTAACGCTCGAGCAGAGAGGTATAGCGCCAAGCCTGGAATACCTATGCAGGCGAAAAGAGCAAATCCTCGAGCAAGATCTTTTCGTTCTGGTTTCCAAAGCCCAAGAATCTTGAACGGGTGTTCATATTTTTGCGAAAGCAGGTAAAGCGCAAGAGCTACCGGAACAAAGCCGAGAGATAGACCAACCATCCGATATAAGAAGTCCCAGAGTTCCGCATTGCTTTCGCTCGGATTAAGTGATGCGCTACTTCCGGAGAGGCCGGACTTTGACGTCACCTTTTCGATCAAACTCAGTATCGAATAAATTGCCGAAGCTCCCAGGCTGAGCAAAAGAACGATTGCGATTTCGAACTTTACGTTTTTCTGGCTAGTCAAGCGTCACCATTTTGCATTCGGTGGATGCACCAGGCAGGTGGTGACGGTTGAGAGCGACCAAGCGATAGGCAAGAGCAGAAAATGGACGGATCGGGCACCAGTCAATAAAACGACCGATCAAACGCCAGCCCAAAGATTTTTGACCCTTTAGAATCCAGGCCACGGCACGAGCGCCCGATAAGACTGTCTGTTCCGAAATCAGCCATACGGCTTTCCGAACATCATTTTCGGTCAATCCGTAATCACTTGGCTCTAATTTTTGAAATGCCACCGGGTTCGGAAAAGCGGACAAATTGGCGGTACCCCAGACCACGCAGCGTGTGCAGAAGCCACAATCTCCGTCAAAGATGAGGGTTGTGGCGGGGTCGGTCATTTCTCAAAAGTAACAGATATGTAAACCCCTGCAAAAAAGTTAACTTTCGGTTTCCAAAGGGTGAACATTCGCTTAGATTGAAATCACCTATGGCGTTGCCTTTGCGGCAGCGTCTACACAACAAGGAGAAACATCATGAAAGCAAATCGTGCTTTGCGCGCAATTGCTGCAACTGCTGCTACCGCGCTGACCGCTGTTGGTCTAGCCGCCGTAGCGATTGCACCAGCTGACGCTGCTACAAAGTCGACTTTGGTGATCCAGCAGCCAAACGCTGTTACATCACTGAACTCAAGTACAAACGATGGAAACACCACTTATAACTCTGTCGTTAGCTACCTAACAGGTATTGGTTTCACCTACTACGACAACAACACCAAGCTGATCAAGAATGAGAAGTTTGGAACCATGCGTTTGGCAGTAAACAAGCCAAAGGATTTCCAGATTGAATACACTGTGAAGCCTGGTCAGACCTGGTCAGACGGCACTCCAATCGACGCAGTTGACCTTCTTTTGTCACACGTTGTGCAGAGCGACAAGTACTCAATCGCTGCAGGACTAGGCGACCCTGCAAAGGCAACCCCAGCATTTGACAGCGTTAGCTACAGCGGCCAGTACGCAGAGCACATCGTCGGTAATCCGGTCCTTAGCTCGAACAACATGAAGCTAACTTTGAAGTTCGATCAGCCACTTCCTTCATGGGAGCTTCTAGCTCCTGGCCCATCTCCAGTGCACGCACTCGAGCTAATGGTTGACGGTAAGAAGGGTCTTCAGTCTGCAGCAGCAAACAAGGCTGCAAAGGCTAAGTTCCTAAGTGACTTCACTTCAAAGAACACAGCACGTTTGAAGAAGATTGGTGACATCTGGACCAACGACTACAACGTGACCAACATCAACGACAGCACCAACGACCTGTTGCTAATCAGCAACGGTGGTTACCAGGTGAAGTCTGGTATCGACGGACAGTCAGTGACTTTGGTGCAGAACCCTAAGTACAACTCAGGACCGGCACTTTCAAAGACCAACCCAGTGAAGACTATTGTTCTCAAGAACATTGCGTCTGACACCGCTGCGGTTGCTGCTCTTCGAAACGGTGACGTTGACGTTTACTTCAACACCAACCCAACCATCGCAGGTAAGGCACTGCTTGACGCAGTCCCAGGTATCAATGTGATTGCTGCAGCAGCTGCAAGCTACTCACACTTCGACCTTCGCGTTGGTCCAGCAAACGGCACCAAGGATTCATACACTGGTCCGTTCTACGGAAACCGTCAGAAGGCTAAGGACCTACGTCACGCATTCTTGCTAGCGCTTCCACGTGAGCAGATGGTTGACACCTTGCTTAAGCCAATTAGCCCAACCGTAAAGACCATGGACACTCAGTTCGCCTTCCAGGGCACCGCTGAGTACAACAAGATCGCTGCGGCAAACGGTAACAAGGAATACAGCGTAGGTACCCAGGCAGACCGCACCGCTAAGGCGTTGGCTCTCGTCAAGACTTACTACCCGAACGCGAGCGCTACTACTCCTCAGGTTCCAGTAAAGATCTTGTTCGCTAACACCTCTGCACTTCGCGTGAGCTTGGCAAAGCTGATCCAGGCAGAAGCTAAGAAGGCTGGATTCGACGTGGACATCACTGGTAACGCTGCATGGTCAGCTCACTTGCAGGACACTGCATATGACGCAACCATGTACGGTTTCTCATTGAACTCAATTAGCCAGAGCACCACCACTGAGATCTACAAGTCAACCGGTGGAAACAACAACTGGGGTTGGGCACACACAACCGTAGACAGCCTTGCAAATGACCTACAGGGTGGTCCTCTGAGCGCAGCTCAGGTGACCGCAAAGCGTATTGCGATCGAAAAGATTGCACACGACAACTACTGGGGTCTACCTCTGTACCAGGGAATTACCATCACCGCTGGTATCAAGTCATTGAAGAACCTAAAGGCTGCTCCATTGAGCCCTAACTTCTTCTGGAACTACTGGGAGTGGCACTTCTAAGACCTAGGTCTTAGAAGCTCCTCCGGGGAAGGGGCACCTGGCAACGGGTGCCCCTTTTCTCTGGTTCAATTGAAATAGATCAAAGCGGCAAAGTTGCCGCGGCAAGGTAGTCGAATTGTTCGCATACATTTCTAGACGCGTGGGCATGATGCTTCTCATCGTGTTTGGCGCTAGTTACATGGCTTATAACCTTCAGGCTTTTTCCTCAGATCCATTAGCCGGTTTTTCTGAGAGCACAGCGGAAAACAAGGAATACCTAATGGGGCGCGCGATACGCGAGCTTAATCTGGATGTGCCGCCTCCAATTCGATATTTTCTATGGTTCCGTGGTTTGATTGCCGGCCTATGGGGTCAATTCGATCTTGGCAACACTCGCGATGGACACCCGGTTATTGATGCAATTGCCCTCGCAATTCCAACCACATTTCGGTTGGTCATTACTTCTACCGTGCTCGCTATCGTGCTCGGAATCACAATCGGTATGGTTACCGCAATTCGTCAATACAGTCGCTTCGACTACGTAATGACTTTTGTATCTTTCTTACTCTTCTCTTTGCCAGTTTTCTGGGTGGCCGTTTTGCTCAAGGAATACATGGCAATCGGATTCAACGATTTCTTGGCAACCGCAGACATTCCGCTCGGTTACCTGATTGCATTTAGCCTGGTGGGCGGCTTTATCATGGCCGGAATAATCGGCGGCGGACGAAAGCGATTTTTCACGGTATTCGTCGGAGTTTCGTTTGGGCTAGCTGTATTGCTTGAACTGCTCAGCCTCACCCGATGGTTCATAAACCCGGGTCTAGGCATTGTTGGAGTCGGTGTTTTTGCACTTGGTTTTGCCGTAATCGTGACCCAGCTTTCTACTGGTCTGGACAATCGAAAGTCATTGACTGCTGCGGTTGGATCTGCTGGGTTGGTCATCGTTGCGTATTATCCGTTGCAACTCTTGATGACAGCGGAGTCGAACTTCCTTAGTATTTCGGCGATTTTCATCATCACCTGTGGACTCAGCGCCTTGATTGGATACTTTGTTTCCGACGTTGATCGCCGTGTAAACATCCGTACCGCTATCTTGACCGCATTCTTGGGGACACTTCCGATAATTCTTGACCGCTTCATGCGCGAATTCGGCCAGTACATGAGTTCGGATGCAATCAGTAATCGCCCGGTTCCAACTATCAGTCAATCCAACGATTTGTTATCTGAAGAACAGTTGAACAACTTCTGGATAGTAGGGCTCGATGGAATTATGCACTTGATTCTGCCTACGGTCGCGCTGACTCTTATCTCGTTTGCTGGTTACGTGAGATTCTCACGTGGAAGTCTGCTTGAAGTTCTAAACATGGACTACATCCGCACAGCTCGCGCCAAGGGCCTAACCGAGAGAACGGTGATTGTGCGCCACGCAATGCGAAATGCGATGTTGCCGCTGACCACAATCCTGGTGAACGATTTTGCTGGAGTGCTAGGTGGAGCAATCATCACCGAAGGTGTATTTGCGTGGAAGGGAATGGGTTCGCTTTTCAATCAGGCTCTTAACTCATACGACTTGAACCTGTTCATGGGTGTATTCATAATCTCTGCAACACTGACCGTTTTGGCCAACCTAGTTGCCGACTTGCTTTTCGGTGTGGTTGACCCTCGAATTCGAATCAGGAAGTAATGAAAATGGCTAAAGAAACTAAAGGCATTGAAAAAACTGCTGAGAAGAATGAAAACGAGATTGCTCTTCGTGAAACTGAGGGCCTGAGCCAAGGACAAATCATCCTTCGACGCTTCGTGCGTCACAAGGCAGCCATGAGCTCATTGGTGGCGCTAATTTTTATTATTTTGTTTGTTTACACGGCCTCTGGTATTCACCTAGGCAGCACGAAAGAGCCAATTTCTGTGCCAGGTTGGTGGCCACACTCGATTACTGAAATCGACACCGAAGGTGCGTTGGCTACCGTCTGTGAGAACGGCATCACTGGATGTCCAACCCTTGATGTTTTGCCTGAGTTTATAGACGGCACTGGTATGCAGATTGGTGCGCATCCATTTGGCATGGACACCATCGGCACCGATTATTTTGCACTGGTCATGCGCGGAGCCGAGCAGTCAATCATGGTGATGCTGATTGTGGGGCTGCTTGGTGTAGCCATTGGTACCACAATTGGTGCAATTGCTGGTTTCTACGGTGGGATCGTGGACGCAATCCTCATGCGACTCACCGATGTATTCCTTGTGACGCCAACGATTGTTATCGGTGCCGTCATCGGCTTCCGATTTGGAAACCTAGGTGTAGTGCCACTTGCGGTTATGCTCGGATTTTTTGCCTGGATGGGTCTCGCCCGCTTTGTGCGCACTGAGTTCTTGACATTGCGAGAGCGTGAGTTTGTGGATGCCGCTCGTGTAGCCGGAGCTTCGAACGCCCGCATTATTTTCAAGCACATCTTGCCAAACGCAATTGGTGTAATCATCGTCGCAGGCACCTTGCTCATGTCGGGAGCAATCCTGACTGAATCAGCACTCAGCTACTTGGGTTTTGGAGTGAAGTCACCTGACGTATCACTTGGCCTCTTGATCAGTACTTACCAGGATGCTTTCACAGTAAGTCCATGGATGTTCTGGTGGCCAGGACTTTTCATCATTTCAATTGCGCTTTGCGTTAACTTCATCGGTGATGGACTTCGTGATGCTTTCGACCCTCGTCAGAAACGCCGCATTACTCTGAAAGATCGCATGAAGGCGCGCGAAACAAAGGCAAATGCCTAATGGTTCATTCGCTCGCGAATAAGAGAGGCAGCCAGTCCACTGTCGCTTCTCTGACTCTGACTCATAGTGGTGTGTTCGATAGTTTTGCCCTCTGTAACTGGGATCCGATCGCTTCTCCAGCGGAAGGTGCTGTCTGCAATCCAACGACTTTTGCCGTTTGCGGGGGCAACCCAAACCTGCACGCTGCCACTTTCGAGTTCGATTTGCAGAGTCCATTTGGTTTTGAGGTCGATGATTTCGCTGTAGCGGATGACCTTGGTTCTGAGTGGATTCACTACTACCAGGTCGCTTTCGCGAAGGACAAGTTTTGGGCGCACCCACAGCAGGTAGGCGGCGATAGCCAATATTCCTGCAATCAGAAGATCAAGCAGGTTGACACCGGATTCGCCTGGGTAGAAAACAGCCTGCACCACGAACATGGCATCCAGGGCGAAGGCCAGACCTGCCCAGACAAAATTTCCTTTGGGGCGAAAAACTGTATTCATACATCAATCATCGCAGGATGTTCTGCGGATGGAAGAGGAATCAAAAATGACTGAGCCAGTGCTGAAGGTTTCAAACTACAACGTTGATTTTTGGGTTGACGGTGTCTGGTATCCGGCCGCTATCGACATGAACTATGAAGTGCACCCGGGTAAGACTCTTGCCATCGTTGGTGAATCAGGCTCGGGTAAGTCCTCTAGTTCAATGGGACTCATGGGGCTTCTCGCGAGCAACGCTCGCACCAGCGGCACGGTTCAGGTGAAGGGAGTGGACATGCTCTCGGCCTCGTCTTCTACGGTTCGAAAGTTCCGCGGCAAAGAGGTCGCCTACATTTTCCAAGAGCCGATGACCGCCTTGAATCCGGTATACACAATCGGCTTCCAGATTGTCGAAACTCTTCGAAACCACTTCCCGATGGGTCCGAGTGCCGCTAAAGAGCGTGCAATCGAACTGCTAACAATGGTGGATATTCCAAACCCAGCAGCATCGTTCGACAAATATCCGCATCAGCTGTCCGGTGGGCAGAAGCAGCGTGCCATGATTGCGGTTGCTTTAGCTTGCGACCCTGCGCTACTTATTGCGGATGAGCCGACCACAGCACTTGACGTCACAGTCCAGGCTGAAATTCTCGATCTAATGCGCGACCTTCGCCACAAGCTCAACTCTGGCATTCTCCTGATTACGCACGACATGGGTGTAGTTGCCGACATGGCGGATGAGATTTTGGTTATGAAGGATGGCTTCACGGTCGAGCACGATACTGCCGACAACATCTTCAACCGACCGAAGCATCCATACACTCAGCAACTTTTGGCCGCAGTGCCAAAGTTGGGTTCTGTCAAAGTTCGTGAATTGAAATTCGAGGGTAAGGGCACTCCGGAGCCTGTCTTGAAGATCGACAATGTAACTATTGAGTATCCAAAGCGCGGTCGAATTCCTGCATTCAAAGCTGTGCAAGATTTCAACCTCGAAATTTATCCAGGTGAAATCGTCGGGCTTGTGGGTGAATCTGGCTCAGGCAAAACCACCGTGGGCCGTGCATCGATCGGTCTAATTCCAGTGAAGTCCGGCAAGATTTCGGTAGCCGGTTTCGATATCCTGCACGGAAACAATAAGGCGCTGTCGCAGGTGCGACGTCATACTGGCATTGTGTTCCAGGATCCAGCATCGTCGCTTAATCCACGTCTGCCAATTGGAGAATCAATTGGTGAGCCAATCTTGTTGGCTGGACTAGCAAAGGGAGATGAACTAAACCGCAAGGTTGAGGATCTGCTCGACTCGGTTGAATTGCCTCGCAGTTACCGCAATCGCTACCCGCATGAACTTTCGGGTGGTCAGCGTCAGCGTGTTGGTATTGCTCGCGCTTTGGCTCTAACGCCGGATCTACTGATTGCTGATGAACCAACTTCTGCCCTGGATGTTTCAGTGCAGGCTCGATTCCTAGACCTATTGCAGGGATTACAGGAAGAACTCAAGTTTGCCTGTTTGTTCATTACTCACGACCTTGCCGTCGTGGACATTCTTTCTCACCGAATTGCAGTGATGCAGAATGGCCGATTGGTTGAGCAGGGTCCACGCGATCAAATATTGAAGAATCCTCAAGATCCATACACTCAGCGATTGATTTCTGCCGTGCCGATTCCTGATCCTGCGCTGCAGAAGAAGCGCCGTGAGGCACGCCTAGCTGCCAAGTAAACTTCACTCTGTGAAGAAGTTTGTTGCCGCAATCCTGGTTGCTTTATTTGGTTTACTTGGCCTAACCGGTTGTTCAGCAAAAGGCATACAGGCGGGCTCAGTGCTTCGGATTGCTGTGCTCAATGACTTCAACTCGATAAACGCCGACAATGTAACTGCCGATGGTTCACTGGCGACCAATCAGCAAATAGCGGAACTTTTAACTCCGAGTTTCTTCTACATCGACAGCGATGAAACGTTGTTACCGAACGAAGATTTCGGCACGGTTACTGTGGTCAGCAAGCAGCCCTATCAAGTCAAATACAGCCTCACTGGCTTGGCAAAGTGGTCCGATGGCCAATCGGTAACCGCCAACGACCTCCTTCTTTCATGGCTTGCTGCTAGGAATCCTTTGGATGCTGGCTTTAACTCAAGCCGCGTTGGTTCTGGGCTCAAGTGGGCAACATCAATTCCTTCCATTTCACCAGACGGAAAATCTTTGACCATCACTTTCGATCATCCGGTGGCCGATTATCGAACAGCTCTTACTATCAATGCCGCTGCTCACCTCGTGGCACAACGGGCATTCGGGTTGAACGACAATGCTGCGGCGCTCACGCGATTTTCTGCTGCAGTTTCGCAGGCGAATCTAGACGACCAAAAACTAATTGCGGAGCAGTACGCACAAATTTACCTGGCTCGAAATTTGGGCACTCTCGCACCAAAGGTTGGGGCTGGCCCTTACCTGATTTCGAAGTTCGTTGAGGGGCAGAAGCTAACCCTCAAGGCGAACACTGAATTTTCCTGGGGTCCGCTACCAAAAATCGAAACAGTTGAGATTAGTTTTTTGAGCGATGCAACGGCAATTATGGCCGCCATGCAGGCTGACCAAGTAGATGTTGCTGCGCCGCAAGAATCGGGTATCGCCACTGTCGCGGATTTGGCTGCGCTGGCAAGAAATGTTGGAGTGACTCTTGAAATTGGTGGCAGTCATAAAATCGAAGTCATCCTGCTCAACTTCTCAGACGCGAGTG
>JACCDK011100392.1_pt1 | contig 10217 bp, 11 predicted proteins | sample 7445871 | NCBI WGS metagenome assembly JACCDK01 (sample SAMN15323436, study PRJNA562643) | freshwater metagenome | isolation source: river surface water | place: USA:Blue River Watershed | collected 2017-08-15
GGTCGTACAGGGTCCAAAGGGTCCTCAGGCCGATGCAGTGAACGCTAACTAATTACACTAACTAGTTTCACAAAGAACCCTCGTCGCGAAAGCGGCGGGGGTTCTTTATTTTTTAGGAGCTGGTGGAATATCACCTAGCTTCTTGCGTAGCTTTTCAATCGCAGCAAATGGAGATTTATCAGTTCCGGCTTTCCAGGCATCTAAATATTTCCATGGATAAAGAACGCCGCGGCGAACCCACCAAATATTCTCTTCAACTGGAGTTGGCCATGAAATTCCGAAATGAACATGCGGCGCCGTGCCGCGAGCAGAACCGGAGGAGCCAACGTAGGCAAGAGTCTGTCCCGCAGTAACAACTAATCCCGGGACGATTCCTTTTTCAATCTTCTGAAAATGTGAACCGTAATAGCGAACGCCATCATCACCTAATAACGTCACTGATAAGCCGCCGCGCTCATAACCTAAATTAGTTTTGTAGCTCCACTTATCTTTTGTAGCTACTTCAGTAATAACACCGCTAATTGGCGCAACATATTTGCAGCCAGCTTTAGCTTGAATGTCAGTTGCCTCATAATCATGATGGGTTTTAGCGTAGGTCGCCTTGCATCCAACGACAGGGAATACATAAACCGGAGCACTTTTGGCTGAAGGCAAGTTCGAGAAAGCAAGAAGTACCGCTATTAGAACCGCATATTTCTTGCGCATATTTGGAATTCTAGGTGTGGCAGTGGCATAAGTTTGGGAGATCAATCACTCGCCCACTATTCTTTACATCTCTATTGATCGATTCTGTGAAGATGCTGATCGCCGGGGGCGGTAGCTCAGTTGGTTAGAGCCCCGGACTCATAATCCGGTCGTCGCGGGTTCGAGCCCCGCCCGCCCCACATGTTTAAACCAAAGGTTTTACTAAAAGTAGCTCTCGCAATCTTCTTTTTTCTAATCCTAGTTCTGCAATTTTTCTCGTTTCCGGGGAAATTTCGATTCGAAGCAGAACAGCATCCTGATACTGCAAATTTGAGATGGCCGCTTACATTTCTTTTCATCGGCATATTTGGTGCAGTTGAGATCTTGATCGTAACTGTCTGGAAAGTTATTACGAATTTAGGCGTGAAAGAAAAAACTCAAAATACTATTAACTGGGTTAAAGCCAGCATCGCGGCACTTTGGTTTATCTGGACAGTTATTGCTTTGCTGCTTGCGTGGCTCTTGCCGCAAGCCGATGACCCAGGATTTCCATTCTTGATGATAGTAATTGAGATTGCCGTAAGCATTATTGGTCTGCTTTTCATGGTTTACCGAGATCATCTATCTATGAAAGTAATTCAGGATAAAGAAACTACTTTAAGGAACAATGATGAATAACGATCGTACCTACAAGAAGTGGAACTCACGTGATGCTAAGAAATGCATCGTGGTTCCGACCGATCTAGATAATAAGTACTCTCGCGGAGTTCTCGGCATCATTACTGGATCTGCGCAATATCCAGGTGCTGCTGTTTTATCAACTGCTGCTGCATCGGCTACCGGGGTTGGAATGATCCGATTCCATTCTTCTTCTGGTCTCGCACATTTAGTTCTTCATACTTGTCCTGAAGTTTTGGTTCAACCTGGGCCGGTTTCAGCCTGGCTATTAGGTTCTGGCATCTCAGATCAGAAGTACCAGAAACTCACTACTTGGTTAAGACATCGGTGGTTTAAATTGGCAAAACTGCAAAGTATGCCAACCGTTCTTGATGCGGGCGCTCTTTATCTTGCTGGCAAGCTTGAACAACCAACATTAATCTCTCCACACGCTGGCGAACTCTCTAAACTCCTTAAATCACGTGGACTGACAGTCAGCGCTGAAGCAGTCGAAGGTGATCCACGTAAATGGGTTCAAGTTGCAAGTGATACCTTGAAAGTAACAGTTTTACTAAAAGGAGCCATAACCTTTGTGGCTGACAGCGAACAATTAATTGAGCTGCCAATCGCAACGCCTTGGCTAGCCACTGCTGGTACTGGAGATGTACTCGCAGGAATAGTTGCGGCGTTAATAGCAACTAATGAAATTGAAATTTTGAATGATCGGACTGCACTGGCTCGAATAGCTGCGACTGCAGCGTTCATTCATAATCAGGCCGCTACTGAGGCATCTAGTGGTGGCCCTATCTCGGCGACCAGAATTATTGATTTTATTCCGCAAACTATTGCAAATTTGATTTAATAACCTTAATTCTTCTAGGGTCATCCCGATCAATTTGGGTAGCCCTAGTTCAACTTATTAGTTACTTTTAAGTATGGCGCTGCGAGTTTTAGTAGTAAATGATGATGCATTCGAACTGGCAACTCTTAGCGCCGCATTACGTTTGCACACAATAAACGTTGTTGGCGAAGCTAAAAATTTAGCCGTAGCTGAAAGTTTATTTCGCTCTCTGCAGCCAGAAGTATTAGTAATTGATATTCAATTTGATGGCCAAGAAGCAATTTCGCTAGCTAAGAAATTACGTAAATTAAATCCAGCTCTGGGAATAGTTTTAACTACAGCTTGCCCAGATTTACGTTTACTGGGAATTGCTAATAAAGATATTCCTACGGGTTCTCAATTAATTCTCAAGAAATCTATCAGCAACTTAGAAGTTATCGCCGAATCTATTCTCAAGGCGGCCGAAGTTGCCGAAAGTAATAACCCTATGGTTTGGGTGGATAGCCATGGCTCGCTTCACGAAAATGCCTTCTCATCCATACTTGGCGCGATGACCGATACTCAGATTGAGACACTGCGCCTAGTTGCAACTGGTCTTAGCAATGCAGAAATTGGTCGGGTTCGTTTTGTAAGTGAAAAATCTGTCGAACAGATTGTTGCTCGAATTGCTGGACATTTCATAATTGCCCCAGATCGAACTAGAAACCTGAGAGTTTTAATCGCAGGTCAGTACTACAAGTGGATCGGCGCACCAAGACACTAGACTCGCGGCCATGGATCTAGCCAAGTTACGGGCAGAGTGGAACTCGGTTCTTGACCGGTTGGAACGGATTGACCGAATCGCTTGGATCTCCTTCTTTGATGCACGTCTGGCTGAATTTGATGGCCAAACGCTAAGGCTAGATTTTTCAGATAGCCGCAAACTCGGTTCGGCGCATGAATATTCTGAAATTAGAGCCCGCCAAATTGCAACCCTTAAAGCGGTGGTCATTGAAGTCCTTGGTATTGAGATTGAGATAGTTGAAGGATGAGAAAAAAAGTCACAGCTACTTTATTGGCGCTGGTTGTTGCAGCAGCGAATTCGTCTATTCAGTCCGCGATGGCTGCAACTTCTAAGTTAACGATGACTGTTAAGCAGACCCCAAATTTAGCTGAACCGCTCTTAACTTTTTATGGCGCTATAACTCCGCGCAAGAGTGGCCTAGTAATTAGAATCCAGAGTGAAATTAATGGCAAATGGTCAGATACTCGGTTTAGTACCAAGACCACAAAACTAGGCACTTGGAAATTAGAGGCGTTGGTAACGGCGCAAGATTCAGTTATTAAGTACCGAGCCAAAACAACAGTGAGTTCTAAACTCGTTTACTCAACCAGCAAAAAGATTACCGTCGAGCCAGCTTCTCAAATTGATGTGCTAGATCCAACTTTGACGGTCGAGGCTCTTGGCCCGGGTGGACGTATTCACGGCGTTGATATCTCTAGGTGGCAACATCCAAATGATGCGCGAATTGATTTCGAGAAGATGTATGCGGCAGGCATTCGCTTTGCCATGATCAAAGCCTCAGATACTCGAGATGATGCAGATGCCCTTGCCCTTAAATACTTACTTATCGATCGCCCTGCTGCTCAAGCTGCCGGGATCTATACCGGTTTCTATCACTACACAATTTTGCCTAATACTTCGGATCCAGCAGCGATCATTCGTGACGCAACGGCACAAGCACAAAAAGTAATTTGGCGAGTATCTTCAATTGGCGGGCTAACAGCGCGAGATCTGCCATATGCCTTAGACCTTGAAAATAAATGCGTTAAATACAATAGCAATGGCAGTTGTGCGACTTATGCTTCCCGCGCCTCTGTAACTCTATGGGCCGAAACTTTTCTAGCCATCCTGAATGAAAAGCTTGGTCGCAAACCAATCTTCTATTCATATCCCAGCTTCCTGGAAGGGTCTATGAATAAGAGCGCAGAGTTAAGTAAATATCCGCTCTGGTTGGCTCAATATGCAGTCAATCCCTTTGACCCAATCAACCAACCAGGTATCAAACCTGGCGGATGTTACGTACATTCCTGGACCTCTAGCGCTTGCCAATCACAATGGATTATCTGGCAATACTCTTCATGTGGAATTGCCGAAAAGTATGGGGTTCCGAGTAATCGCGTTGATTTAAATGTTTTCCGCGGCACCGCCGAAAATTTCTTAGCGCTAACTTCAGGCACTTGGGTTCCAGAACCCATTGATTTAATGCCAGTAAATGAAGCAACCACCATGTTGATTTCAAAACAGAAGGCAACGGATACGAGTAAAGCCGTCACATTTAGTGTTGGCGTGAATCGCCCCGATGGATCTCCGGCCGTAACCGGAACTGTGCGATTTATCTATGATCCACTTTCTATTGATAAGCCAAAATTGACTCAGACAGTTACACGTGCTGCAAGTGGCTTATGGAGCCTTTCGATAAAGGGATTTACAGCGGGCAGCTGGTCTGGGTTTATTCAATTTACCGATCAGACTAAGACACACGCCACTACCAAGCTGCCAGTTACCTTTGACCTTCTGCAGGGCCCAACACCGTCGCCTTCACCAAGTAAGAGCACAAAGCCAACTACTGCGCCCGCCACGGATGGTTGTAAGAACCAGATTAAGAATTAAAGTACCTACATGAGAACGCGCTTTATCGGCAGTCTTGATCAAGGTACTAGCAGTACTCGTTTTATGATCTTTGATCACGCTGGAAAAGTTGTAGGTCAGCATCAATTAGAACATCGCCAAATCATGCCTAAGGCGGGCTGGGTAGAACACGATGCCAATGAGATTTGGTCTCGTACTCAAGAGGTAATAACTGGCGCGCTAAAGCAAGCCGGAATTCTCGGTTCTGATTTAGCCGCGATTGGAATCACCAATCAACGCGAAACAACAGTTGCCTGGGATGTTAAGACGGGGCAGGCGCTTACAAATGCCATCGTTTGGCAAGATACGCGAACAGCGGAATATCTTGCGGCATTTCCAACAGAGGTAACTTCGAGAATAACGCACAAAACCGGGCTCGCAGTGGCTCCTTATTTTTCGGCGAGCAAGATGAATTGGTTAATTACCAATCAGCCCGCAGTTCAAGCGGCAATCGCAGCGGGCAATGCACGCTTTGGAACTATTGATAGTTGGCTGCTTTGGAATTTATCTGGTGGTGTAAATGGTGGTGTGAATCTAACCGATGTCACTAATGCCAGCCGCACCATGTTGATGGATCTAGAAACTTTAAGTTGGGATACTGAACTACTTGGCATCTTTGGAATTCCACTTGAGGTACTACCGGAAATTCGCTCCTCGGCAGAAATTTACGCACACACTGCAGCACACGGACCTTTCGGTACTGCAGTTCCGATTGCCGGTATCTTGGGCGATCAGAAAGCAGCAATGGTTGGGCAACTTTGCTTTGAGCGAGGCGATTCGAAAACAACTTATGGCACTGGAAATTTTGCCCTTTTAAATACTGGCACTGAGATTGTGCGCTCCAAGAATGGATTACTCACAACTGTCTGCTTTAAATTTGGCGATCAACCAGCTCAGTACGCCCTTGAAGGGTCCGTGGCCGTTACGGGTTCAGCAATTCAATGGTTACGTGATCAACTGGGAATAATTTCACATGCCAGTGAGATCGAAAACTTGGCCGCCTCTGTTCCAGATACCGATGGCGTTTATTTTGTTCCGGCATTCTCCGGTTTATTTGCACCGCATTGGCGCAGCGATGCTCGAGGGGTAATCGTTGGATTAACTAGGGCTGCAACTAAAGCGCACCTGGCTCGCGCAGCACTTGAAGCGATCTGTTATCAGACTCGCGAAATCATGGATGCCATGTCTGCAGATAGTGGTGTTCCATTGACCAAAATGCGGGTAGATGGCGGTATCACCAACAATTCACTTTGCATGCAGATGCAGTCAGATATTTTAGGAATCGAAATTTCGCGCCCAGTCATTGCCGAAACGACAGCACTTGGTGCCGCATATGCAGCTGGTTTAACTGTTGGATTTTGGAAAGATCGTGCTGAAATTTCCGGACAATGGAAAGAGTTTCATCGCTGGTCCCCCAATCTGCAGCCAGCAGAACGCGAGAAAGGCTTTGCTAACTGGCGCAAGGCGATCGAACGAACTCTGAATTGGGCGCAGTAGACTTCTGACCATTATGAGCATTGCAAAGTTGCCAGCGAATATCACGCGCACCGATCGCCAAATGGCCGATGGTCGCACTATTCGTTATTACGACAGCAAAGGACAAGCTCGTACCGCCGAAGATTTACGGCCAGCTGAGGAACAACCGCAGATAGGCGAACTGCGCTATGACGCTCTGGTTGGTGAATGGGTAGCAGTTGCATCGCATCGACAAAACCGCATCTTCTTGCCGCCTAAGGAACTCTGTCCGCTCTGCCCAACTAGCGAAAATCCAGGCGAACTACTCACTGAGATTCCAGAATCAGATTTTGAAGTTGTGGTCTTTGATAATCGCGGACCTTCCTTTCGGCCGCCCACTGGCAATTTTGAGTTACCCCAAGTGCTTAGCACTGAGACTGCTGAAGGGCAGAGCGCTGGTAAGTGCGAAGTAATTTGTTTTGCAGCCGACCATGGAAAATCGCTGAAGGATTTATCACCATCGCAAGTTCGAATCATTCTCGAGGCTTGGAAAGATCGAGTTGGCGAACTATCTAAAGAGAGTTTTATTCAACATATTGCACCCTTTGAAAATCGCGGCGAAGAGGTCGGCGTAACTTTGACCCACCCCCATGGCCAGATTTATTCATATCCATTCTTGCCTCCCCGCGTTGAAAAAATGTTAGCCGCTGCGCAAGAACATAAGGATCGAACTGGTCGAGTATTACTAGATGATGTGATCGCACGTGAAATTAAAGATGAAGTTCGCATTGTAGCTCGCAACGAACATTGGATCGCTTTTGTTCCATATGCATCTAGATATCCCTTTGAAATACACGTCGCGCCTCTAAATCCAGTTGCCGACCTAGCGGAATTAGACGAGCCAGCATCTGCATCGTTTCCGGAAATTGCACTGGAAGTTTTAAATCGTCTAGATGGTGTCTTTGGCATTGAAATGGCCTATATCGCCACTTGGCATCAAGCACCTGTGCGAATTGGTCGTGATGTAATGCGGCTACATTGGCAGATCACTAGTGTGCGCAGACAACCTGGAAAATTAAAGTATTTAGCTGGTTCCGAATCTGCCATGGGTGCATTCATCATGGATCTAAAGCCCGAACAATCAGCTGCGCAATTGCGCGAAGTAAAACTCTAAATCGATTAAGTAAGCGGCGTTACTGAAATAACTTCAACGCCACCAATTGCAGTTAACACATCAAGTAAATCTGCTGGATCATTGCCTGGAATTGCAACAGTAATGTCGTCGTATCCGCGACCATCTTCAGATTTCATAACAACTAACCCACGAATATCGCCACCAGCAAAACCAATCGCCGATGCCACAGCCCCGAGCGAACCAGGGCGATCTGGGAGAACTACCTGTAATCTAAATTGAGCCATGCCTTAACCTTACCGAAGTTTTATTTCAGCAAGGTTAAGGCAAGATAAAACTCAATCGAAGGGTCTTATCACCCTTATGGATTTGAAGGAGCTGAGCCTAGAGTTACCTTAAAGCTCTTAGTTCCGCCGTTATTTGGCAGATCAACTACGACAGTCACAGTCGTGCCAGGTGCATATGAGCGAATTCTTACGATCGCTGACACATCATCTGTGATTCGGAAGCCTTCAATTGATTTGATTACCGAACCAGCCGGGACGCCAGCCTTTTCAGCGCCTTCACCTGTACTTAAACGAAGAATCTTTGCGCCGATACCGGTGCAAGCCTGATCAAAGAAGACGCCCAAAACTGGTCTAGTTGATTTACCAGTGGAGATGATCTCTTCGATAACTCGCTTTGCTTCATTAATTGGAATTGAAAAACCAAGTCCAATTGAGCCGCTGGTTGATCCGGAAGATAAAGTGGCGATCGCTGAATTAACACCAATTAACTTGCCAGCGCTATCTAGTAACGCACCGCCTGAGTTACCAGGATTAATTGCCGCATCAGTCTGAATCGCATTTACATAAGACTCTGAGGTTGAATCTCCGGTAAGAACTGGGCGATTTAGCGCCGAGACAATTCCGGATGTAACAGTGCTTGCTAAGCCAAGCGGTGAACCAATCGCAATAACTGGATCACCAACGCTGACCTTTGAAGAATCCCCTAATTTAACAACTGGCAGATTGCCGCTCTTAACTTTCAATACGGCAATGTCGTAGGCGATATCTCGACCAACAATTGTGGCTGGCAAGATTTCACCATTTAATAGTTCGACCTCGATAGTTCCGCTTGTAACTGCTTCTGAGATCACATGGTTATTGGTAATGATGAAACTTTCAGTGGCGCTGCTCTTATAAATTGAGCCAGAACCAGTGCCGCCGCCTGTGCGAGTTGTTACAGCAATAGATACAACTGATGGGTTAACAGCTGCCGCAATTGATTTGACATCAATTCCAAAGCCGCCAGATAAATCAACTAGCGTTCTTGCTTTGCTACAAGTTCCTGTAGTCGAGAGATACATGGCCTGGGTGCGATTATCGACACATGCCTGAATGGTGCCGTTATTACTGGTCGCAGCAGTTGCAATGCCACCCGTAATCATCGCACCTGCGATAAATCCGGCGGCCACCTTCTTGGCTCCCTGGAATTTCATAGTTTTACCTTTCATGCTTGAACTACCCAGTCACCGTCTATTTGAACTTTGACTGGCGGAAGCGCATCTTGAGTAGGTCCCGAGATGACGCCACCATTTTTAAATGGGTCAAATTCTGCTCCGTGACAAGGGCAGTAAAGAGATTTATTCGAATCGCGATAGGAAACTGTGCATCCTTCGTGGGTACATGTGGCCGAGTACGCAAATACCCCATTTTTGGTGCGAAAGACGATCGCCGGCATGCCATTGGAAAGAGCAAATTGATGTGTTTGCCCAACTGCTAGATCAGCCAATTTAATAATTTGAATTGGCCCTGAAGAGCTAGTTGCCACCGATTTTGAAGTGAAAACTTTAGCGATCAAGCCCGAACCAACTGCAGCAGCGCTAATTAAAGTTAATCGAATTGCACCGCGACGATCTAGTGAAATATCAACGGTACGACGATTTCCAACTAACGTTAAAAAGTAAACCAGCCACATAACTGCATAAGCAGTATCGCTGCCTAAGAAGTAAGGCGAGACTTGCCAAGAACTTGCCAGCCATAAAACTATTGACATTGCAAAACCACCGAAGGCGGCGCTTGTTGGTGCAATCCAAAGCAAAGTTGCTAACCCGATTGCAAATTCGGAGAAGATAACAAATAGCCCAACAGTGCCGGCATGTTCGATCAGCGTATTAAAAAGCCAGCCAATCGGTGAGTTCGTCGAATAAGAGATTAATTGTTGGCCGATATAGGTAGTGGCATCTTTATCGAGAAAGCTGGCATCGCTGGCCTTATCCCAACCGGCATAAAACCAGGTAACCCCGAGCCATAACCGCAGTACGCGAATCGACCAGTTCTGAGTGCGCCAAGATTCGGCAATGCCCTTTAGGGCCGATCTGCGGTAAGCCATATGAAAAACCTATCTCCTTAGTACTGTTAAGAAGGGTGGTTTAGCCTGAGAATTTATTTAAAGCTCCCTGACTTGGATTCGAACCAAGAACCTGCCGGTTAACAGCCGGCTGCTCTGCCATTGAGCTATCAGGGATTGCGAAGGCCAAACTCTAGCGCAATTACGGCAATCGGTAAAAATGGCGGTAAAACCAGCCAATTACAGGCCGCCCACCGCCAAGTCATGAAGGCTGCGACGGGTACTTTCGAGTGAAACTAAGGTCGCAAAAGCTGCATTGTATTCCGCCTCATTTTCAACCGGATTTAACCGCTGCAGGCTCGACTTGAGATCGGCAATTGCCCGCGATACCGAAACTTCGCGTAACCTGGCAATAATGCTGGAAACATAAACTTGTGAAATTTCAC
>JACCDK010620154.1_pt1 | contig 10215 bp, 10 predicted proteins | sample 7445871 | NCBI WGS metagenome assembly JACCDK01 (sample SAMN15323436, study PRJNA562643) | freshwater metagenome | isolation source: river surface water | place: USA:Blue River Watershed | collected 2017-08-15
AGTGTCGACGTGTCACGCACAATGCGGATGTAACGGCCGGCGCTACTAATCGACGGAGTTGCATTTTGCAGGTCGAGCAAGAAATTGAGGCCACCTAATTCGTCGAGGTGATTCGCACGACGAAGTTCTTCGGATACGGTGACAACGTCGATCGCTTCAGCTGCTGCAGAGAGGGAGCGAATTGCCGCGAACACATGTTGGTGTGCTGGCTTGTAGAAATCGCCAGCTTCCAATTGGTTTTCAATTGCTAAGCCAACGGGATCTGCATCGAGCAACATGGCGCCCAACAGCGATGCTTCTGCGTCGAGGTTGTGCGGTGGAATGCGACTATCGCTGCGCGCAGGCGTGCGACGTGGCTCTGGCCGATCGTTGAATTCTGGCCTGTCGGAAAACTCGGGATAGTCGCTCATAAAGGGACCTCTACCTTGCCGACAAATGGCTGTGAATTGCTAGTGGATAACCCTGCGAAATCCTTGTGGATGAGGGTGGGGACAAGGCCCCGCATCTGTGGATAAGAGTGATCGCGCTGGCTGAAATCAGCCAGGCACGACCGAAATCTTGACGGTGCACTCAACGTCGGCGTGCAAACGAACCACAGCTGAATGTGAGCCGGTGGTGCGAATGGGCTGCGCAACGATCTTCTTACGATCGAGCGCAACTCCAGCCTGAGCTGAAATTGCTGATGCGATGTCTGCAGTGGTGACTGAACCGAACAAGCGGCCTTCGTTGCCGGACTTTGCCTTCACAACAACTGCCTTGGCGGTGAGTGCCTCTGCAACTGTGCGTGCTGCTTCGCGGTCGTTTGTTTCGCGAAGGTCGCGAGCACGGCGCATAGCGTTTGCCTGGTTAATGGCGCCATCGGTTGCAACAAGTGCAAGGCCGCGTGGCAACAAGTAGTTACGTGCGTGTCCGTCGGCAACAGTGACGATGTCACCGCGGCGTCCGACGCCAGCAATATCTTCGCGAAGAATCACGTTCATGATCAGGCCTCCACTTCGGCTTCGACTGCCTCGGTGGCGGTGACCACTTCGGTTACTTCTTCTGCAGCATCTTCAGCACCAAAGGTGGAAGAGGTTGGCTGCTCTGGCATTTCGAGAGTGCTCTCGTCTTCTCCGCGTCCTTCGCGACCTGGGCGAGGTGCACGGGTGCTGACGGTGCGCTTTGTGTATGGCAAGAGAGCCATTTCGCGAGCATTCTTGATAGCAGTAGCGAGTTCACGCTGGTCCTGCACTGTTGCACCACTCATGCGCTGACTGCGGATCTTTGAGCGGTCAGACATGAAGCGCTGCAAGAGGTTGACGTCCTTGTAGTCGATGAACTCGAGCTTCTCAGATGCCAGCGGATTGGCCTTCTTCTTGAATTTGCGGTTTGCCTCGCGGGCGTTACGAATTTTGTTCGTTTTGCTAGTCATGATGTGGTCCTTTTAGGGAAGAGTGAGAGGGAAGGAATTACGAATTAGAAGGGTTCTTCGTCTTGCGGGAATCCGCCGAAGTCGCCACCTGAGTTACCGCCGCCAGCGTTTCCGCCGCGGTTGAAGTTGCCGCCGCCGTTGCCGCCACCATCGTTACGAGGTGTGCGCTCAACTGAGGCTGTTGCCCAGCGGAGGCTTGGTCCGATTTCATCGGCGTTGATTTCGATCGCTGTGCGCTTTTCGCCTTCGCGGTTTTGGTATTCGCGCTGCTCAAGGCGGCCCGACACGATGACGCGCATGCCCTTGGTGAGGGTTGATGCGGCGTTTTCGCCCATCTGGCCCCAGGCAACGATGTTGAAATACGAGGTTTGCTCTTGCCATTCGCCGTTCACTTGGTAGCGACGGCTAACAGCCAAACCGAAAGATGCAACGCCGCGTCCACCGGTGGTGAAGCGAAGTTCTGGGTCGCGGGTGAGGTTCCCGACGAGTGTTACTGAGTTATCTGCCATGAGATGTGCCTTCCTGAGTCAGAAGTAAAAGTACGTGGAGCGTGTGGCTCAATTAGACGGCTAGGCCGCCGAAACCATGCCGCGACGTGCTGCTTCTGCTTCGGGGAGACGAAGGAGCTTGTGGCGAAGAACATCATCGGAAAGACGGAAACCGCGCTCTACCTCATCCATTGCACCAGCTTCGGCGACAATGTTGAACACTGCGTAGAAGCCTTCTTCTTGCTTCTGGATTGGGTATGCAAGACGACGCTTGCCCCACCAATCGGGGCTGCCGTGGATGCTGCCACCGGCTGCATTGACGGAGTTGGTGATGGTCTTCAACCATGCATGGGCTGTGCTCTCGTCGAGCTTGCCGCTGATAATGACCATGAGTTCGTAAGCACGCATTGCGTGTGACCTCCCTTCGGACCCGGTTTACGATCCCGGGGCCCCTTGACGGAGCAGGGTGAATATGTAACGGCGAAAGCGTATCGGCGGGTTTTCCCCATGCCACAGGACATCGCAATTGCTCATCTACTTCTTTCACGCCCCCCATGTGGAGGTGCAAACCCAAAGTGGGCAAGGGTTTGGCTATTGGGCAGCGCGAGAACGGGGCCGGCGACCCGTGATGGGTAACACCCGCAACAGATGGTGCCAACGGCAACTGGGGCATGCCTCGACCACATAAGCGGCGTAGTCATAGGGAGTGCGTTGCAGTTTCTCTACGTCGCGACGATCGAGAAGTACTTTGCCGTTCTTGGGCAATCCATGACCAAATACATAGGTCACGAGCGCCACGTTGACCTCTTCGCAAATGGGACACAAGGTCTTCGATGGTTCGCCAATGTTCTTGGCGGCGCGAATGAGTTCGGGATGCGCATCGCATACAGAGTCGCGACTGATGCGGCCCTTCTTCACCTCATTGATGAGTGAGCGACGTGCGAGTTGATGGTCGACAACACCGCCGCCACCTCTCAACATGTCGACGGAGAAACCCATGAGGTCACAAGATAGCCATAAGATTCGCCCATGTCAGACCCTCGCTCAACTGTCACAGATGGTCGTGCCATCTCGTTTGGTTCCTCTGTGGATAACGACAATGAACTGCGCATGTGCGGTGATGTCAAAGGGAAACGAGTTCTCGAATTGGGCCTGTTTGGTTCAGTGCCCAACTGTGTTGCCGTGGCCAAAAAGGGAGCCCGCAGCATCGCGATCGATCCATCGCGCGAAGCAATTCAGCGGGCCCGCCAAGCTGCAACTAACTCCGATGTTGTCGTGGAATTTCACGAGGGCGACCTGGCCGACCTCGGATTCCTGATGAACGGCGTTATCGACATCGCGATTTGTGTGCACCACATCCACCTCGACACCGACATTGCTCGCCTCTTTCGTCAAGTGCACCGCGTGTTGAAGCCGGAGGCTGGGTTCATCTTCGCCGTCACTCACCCCATGTCAGCAGTATTCGACGGAACCGATCGCACGGCATGTCGTCAATATGGCAGCACAACGCCAACGGTGGGCGAACTCACCATGGCGTTACAACGCGCCAACTTCTCTATTGATGTGATGCACGAACTCACTCCGTTGCATCAACCGAATGCGATTGCACCATCAACACTTGTTGTGCGTGCGCGCAAACTGGGCAACTAAATCAGAACTGCGACAAGCGACGTGAGCGCTTCAGTTGCGAAGCAGTTTCAGAATTTTCTGACCACCACTTTTTCAAACGCTCAATAATTACGTCTTCGCCTAACAAGCCTTCTTCAAGACGAATGTCCATGAGGAATTCCATTGCAGCGCCAACTGCAGGTCCTGCTGGAACATTAAGAAGTTCCATCACACGTTGACCATCGAGTTCTGGTCGAAGACTTGCAAGTTCTTCACGAGCAGATACTTCAGCGATGCGTTCTTCCATCTCGTCCATACGACGAGCAAGAATCTTTGCCTTCTTTTCATTACGCGTTGTGCAGTCACAACGCACAAGAACATTGAGTTCATTGAGGTATTCGCCTGCATCGCGCACATATCGGCGAACAGCGCTATCGGTCCAACCCATCTGATATGTGTGGAAACGTCCGCTAATTGCAACAAGTTCTGACACTGCAGCAATGTCTTCGTTCGGATATTTCATTAGCTTCATGCGTTCACGTGTCATGCGAGCACCAACAACTTCGTGATGGTGGAACGTGACGCCTTTGCCTTCTTTGAATCCGCGCGTTCGAGGTTTACCAATGTCGTGATACAACGCAGCCAAGCGCGTAATGCGGAAATCAAATTCGCGTGGCAGGTCATCTTGCACGTTTTCCACTACAGCAATGGTGTGCGTAAGAACATCTTTGTGTCGGTGAATCGGATCTTGTTCGAGTCGCATCAGTTTCAACTCGGGTAAGAAGTGATCAACGAGACCGGTGTCGATTAGGAACCACAACCCAAAACTGGGTCGCTTCGTGGTCATGAGCTTGTCAAACTCCACACGCACGCGTTCGGCAGACACAATCGACAGGCGGTCTGCCATAGCGGTAACAGCAGTGATGATTGACGGGTCGGGAGTGACTTCGAGTTGAGACACGAATCGAGCCGCGCGCAACATGCGCAAGGGGTCATCGCTAAATGATTCCTCTGCCGACAACGGAGTACGCAGATTTCGAGTGAGCAAGTCAGCTGCTCCGCCGAATGGGTCGACCAAAGTGGGTGCATCGCTCGTGAGTTCGAGGGCCATCGCATTGATGGTGAAGTCACGACGTGACAAGTCCATATGGATGTCGTCGGCGTAACTCACCTCTGGCTTTCGAGAGTCGGGGGAATATGCCTCGGCGCGGTGAGTGGTGATTTCGTAGACGCGTTCACCGATCTTCAGACCGATGGTGCCGAACCGCTCACCTTGGGTCCACAGTGCATCGGCGATATCGGCCACGATTTTCTTGATTTCATCGGGCCGAGCCGTGGTGGTGGCATCGAAATCCATGGCCGAGGGATCAATCGGGCCATCGCCGGTTGCCATGAGCAAATCGCGAACAGTTCCCCCCACCAGATACAGCCGATGACCCGCCGCGCGAAAACGGGCAGCGAGGGGCTCCATTTCAGCCAAAATCGGGGCAAAGCGGGGTGGAATCATGAGAATTGGTGACCACCTAGAAAGTGGTCATGGCAAGACTACGGTCTTTAGGGTGAGTCTGACCGCCCGTTCCCCCCGCAGTGGTGTTGTGTGGTCAGGGGCTTCCAGCGTTCGGGTTCGGCCGTGGCCTCTGTCGCCCGATCGTGCATACCTACTTATTGCGGGTTCACACGGTCCCGACCTTGAACTCCCCAATTCCGACATCTTGCGGGAGTGGCTACACACCATTGGGTCATGGGGTTATCACCGTGTGCGTACAACTGCGCTGGCCCCCACTCCGGCCACCGCCCTTCGCACAGTCGGTTTCGTCACGGCACAAGAATTGGTACTGCTGAAGTGCACTCACTTTGCTCCCCCAGTTTTCGATGTGCCACGAGACATCGCGCCACACAAAGTGCGTCGACTTCCCGGACATCGTTATTCGTCGTCTGTGTTACGTGATCTTCTTCTGCTCGACAACCTCGCTTTCGGCGATGAGTGGTGCCTTGATGATCAGGCCTTGCGCGACGCATTCTCAGCTACTCGGCGATCGCGAATATTTGTGTCACGAAATCGCGGACGTATCGATGGATTTGTCTTGGTCGGAGCAACAGGTTCCACCGGGTTCATACAACGACTTGCAGTTCATCCCGACGCGCGACGTTCGGGCGTCGCATCACGACTTGTGTCGACTGCATTGCGCTGGTCTCACAAAGCAGGATGTTCTGTCACGGTTGTGAATACTGAAGTCACGAATAGTGCCGCGATTGGTTTATATAAGTCATTCGACTTCGTTGAAATGGAACATGGCCTCCAAGTTCTAGAACGAGAGCTTGTATGAGAAATCGAGCAATGAAAGCACTGTGCGGCATTGCCCTTTGTTTCGCCTCGCTTCCAATTGGTCACGCACATGCGCAAAAGAAAGCCGTCGCTGTTTCAACAATCGAAGTTCTGTCGCAGCCTTTCAATATCACCTCATCTACCAATGCGCAGTTTGTGCTGCGCGCAGATGCACTTGCGCTTGCGGACAATAAAGATCGACTCGAGTTTCAACTGCATCGTCGCTTGTCGTCTCGTGAATCTCTCACCAGCATCGCTAATGGTGACGTCATTTCAAGCGTGACCGACACGGTGTACTTACGACTATCTCGCGTGGCACGTGATGCAGACGGAAACCTCGTTGTCACTGTTCCAATGTTGCAAGCAACGAACAATCAAGTGTCCCTTCTTGTAAGTCAAGACGGTGTGTACCCCATCACCATTCGCATTACAGACGATGTCACCAGTAAGCCACTCGCTTCTGTGCTTACCTTCATTAATCGCCGAACCATTGATTCGCGTATATCTACTGTGCAAGCCACCACCATCATTTCATTGACACATTCACCATCAATTACTCCTTCTGGAACTTTTGAAGTAACGCCAGAACTACGTACAAAAGCGCAGCGTTTCATTGACTATTTGAATAAGAATGCGCGCGTCGCCACCGTTTACGTGCAGCCGGAAACCATCGCTGCTCTTGCAACATCTAATGACCCCAACGATGTTGCACTCATAGAAGGCATTCGCAACCAGTTACGCACTCGCTCAATCACCACTGCAACATTTGCACCCATTGACGTGTCAATGATGGCGAATGCTTCTTTAGATGATGAATTCATTTCGCAATTACGTCTTGGTGAATCAACGCTCACGAAGTATCTACCGGGCATCAATATTGTGCGCAATACCTGGGTGGCGAATGACCTAGTAGATCAACCTGGACTTGAGTTGTTGCACAAAGCCGGCATCACGGGTCTCATACTTTTGCGCAGTGGTCAGAGCGGCGCGAAATATCAAGCGCCACACGGCGTGTTGGCTCGTCCTGATGGTTCTTCGCAGCAATTCATGAGTGTCATTTCAGTAGACGCTGAACTTTCACGGCAACTATCTGTTGGCGCCATCACACTGCCGGTGGCGTATCGAGCTGCATCGGAACTCATCATGGAACGTGATGATCTTCTGGCAAAGGGAATCGCCCCGGAATCAGTTCGACTAGTGCTGGCTAGCGATACGAGTTCCGTTGAGTCATTCAACGCTCTCGACATCGTTGCGAAAGCAGTCGCTGGTGCTCCGGGAATAAAGATGACCGACATGACCATCGCACAAACGGTCTCTACAGAAACTCCGGCTATCGATTTTGCTAACGAAACTCCGAATAATGGCGCTGCTATTCGAAACACGTTAGCTAACTCACGAGCCCAACTCAATGCGGTCCTTTCAATGTTCAGCGAAGGTGATGTCAGTAGTGACTCTCTGAACTACCTACTCGGGCTCGCAGGCTCGACCATTACGTCTCGACCAAGTGCTTATTCGAACGGGCTCAGCGCTGCACTTGCACAGTTACGCGCCGCAGTCAGTGTCACCACCCCTCGTGAACTCACCCTCTCTGGCCGAAACAGCATCATTCGTTTACAGGTACGAAATGACTCAAAAGTCAACCTCACCGTTGTTGTCCGTCTCTCCAGCGTCAAGTTGTACCTCGAAGAGCCCGTTCGAGTCATCACACTTCCCGCTGGCAGCACCACGGAAGTGAAAATTCCCGCTACGACTCGCACAAATGGTCGTTTTCCCATTGGCATCAAGGTGTCAACGCCCGAGGGCGGAGTTGACGTGGTGCCGTATCAGACGATCACGGCAAAGGTGAATGCCATTGCGGGGCTCGGGCAGTTGATCAGCATCACCCTGCTCTTGGTGCTTATTGCTTGGTGGTGGTCCCATTCTCGAAAGTCACGCGCTGAAGGCAGTGCCGACGAGGGTGCGGGTACTACGGTTTCCCATCAATGACTGTACGAATTGTCACCGACTCCTCCTGCGACCTCCCACAGAGCATGGCCGATGCCCTCGGCATCACCATTGTTCCGCTCAGCATTCGCTTCGGCGAGCAGGAATACATCGACCGCACCACCATCACCGCCGATGAGTTCTGGTCGAAGGTTTCTGCGTCACCGGTTTTGCCTGAGACTGCAGCTCCATCACCAGGTCAGTTTGAGCAGGCCTATCGCAATCTCAAGGCCGACGGTGCCAGTGCGATTGTTGTGATTGCACTTTCATCTGACCTATCAGCCACGATGCAGAGTTCCGAACTGGGCGCTCGCGCAGTCGCAGGCGAGATCGATGTGCGCATTGTCGATAGCCGTAACGCCACCATGGGCCTCGGTCTCATCGTGCTCGAGTGTGCCGAGCGTGCCAAGGCTGGCGCATCTGCAGACGAAATCGTGGCACTCGCCAACAGCATCGCTCCTCGCGTTCGCGTTTACGGAGCGCTCGACACCATCGAAAACCTCAAGAAGGGTGGTCGCATCGGTGGTGCGAAGGCGTTGATGGCCAGCGCGCTCTCCATTAAGCCCATCGTGGAAGTTGCGAACGGACTCATCGGTGAAGCTGGCAAGCAGCGCACCCGTTCAAAAGCTCTCGCCTTTCTCATTGAGAAGGTTCGTGAAAACGCCGACAACATTCATCGACTCGGGTTGTTGCACGCACAGTGCTCCGACGTTGATGCAGTCGTAGCGATGATCAAAGAGGTCTACCCACACGACTTCGTTGTGAGTGACATCGGTGCAGTCATCGGAACTCACACCGGTGAAGGCACCATGGGAGTTGCGTTCATCCTTAATCAGTAAGGGGAATTCCCCGTTCTGAGGGTTTTCCACAACTAGCGTTGGCTCCCAGCAATGGCAACGACGCAACACTCCGATGACCTCATAGGTGGCCGTTATCGCTTGACTGCTCCCATTGCTTCTGGCGGCATGGCCGATGTGTGGCGTGCAACTGACCTCACACTGCAACGCGAAGTTGCAATCAAGCTCTTGCGCAAGAACGTTGTCAACGACCCGGTTGTCGCCGAACGTTTTCGTCGCGAAGCGCGCGCACTAGCGAAGTTGCATCATCCGAACATTGTTCCGTTGTACGACACCATTGAAGAAAACGGACAAGTCGCACTTGTGATGCGTTACATCAACGGCATGTCGTTACGCGAACTTCTTGACGAAGCAGGAACAGAGAGTGCACCTGGTGTTCTCAGCGTGTACACAACGGTGCACATTGGTCGAGCAATAGCAGCAGCACTTGCGAAAGCTCACTCTGAAAATCTTGTGCATCGCGACATCAAGCCTGGCAACATTCTCATCACACCTAACGGCGATGTGTTGCTCACCGACTTCGGTATTGCAAAACCATTGAAGGCGAGTGCGGGCGACGATACCGATCTCACACGTACCGACATCATGATGGGTACCGCGAAATATTTGTCGCCTGAACAAGTGCAAGGGCGTCCGCTCGACGGTCGTGCAGACATGTATGCTCTCGGCCTCGTGTTATACGAGTGCCTCGCCGGAAACGTACCTTTTAAAGGGGAAAACGACCAGGCAACAGCAATTGCTCGTTTGTCGCGAGACCCGACGCCACTGCAAGGCCTGCGCCCCGATGCACCAAGCACAGTGCTTGCTGTCATTCATCGCATGCTTCGTCGCAAGCCAGAAAATCGTTATCACTCATGTGCCGAAGTGGTTGATGCATTGCAATCTGCAATGGCGAACTTGCACGATGCGATTACGCCAGCTGAAGGTTTGAATCCGACGTTCACCGCAACGTCACGTGCAGAACGTGGAATGATTGATCCGCTGATGCCACAAAAGCAGAAGCCAACTCTTGCGGTTGTCGAGCGAGACAACACTCCAGTTCCGAAAGACCGCACTCCGACTCCTCGCGGCAATGCACGACCAAAAGAACCACTGCCACCACGTCAGCGAACTTCTACTAAGAAGAACTACATCCCTATTGCAATCTTGCTGACTGCATCGCTTGTGATGGCGGGCTTCTTGTGGAAGGGTCTGCAAAACACGAAGACCACTTCGAACACAAGTGTGATCAACAAGGTTGAAGTTGGTCCGGTCAATGTTGTTGCGCTTCATAGCTACGACCCCAACGGTGACGACGGTGTTGAAAACGAATCGATGATTCCATTGCTCACCGACAACAATCCCGACACTGCGTGGACAACCGTTTGTTATGGCAACCAATATTTCGGTTCAAAAGGTGGCGTCGGCATCGTGGTGCAACTGTCGGGAATGGGAATCGGCACGTTGAACACCACCTTCAAAACGGCCCCCTACAGCGCCGAGGTCTACGTGACCCAGGCCGAGACAATGCCGACCGCTATCGAGGGCTGGGGTCTTCGAGTC
>JACCDK012070765.1_pt1 | contig 10209 bp, 9 predicted proteins | sample 7445871 | NCBI WGS metagenome assembly JACCDK01 (sample SAMN15323436, study PRJNA562643) | freshwater metagenome | isolation source: river surface water | place: USA:Blue River Watershed | collected 2017-08-15
CAACCCCAATCGATCCCCCACCGTTACCCGACTGGATGCAGATGAAACTGCCGCTTTGATCGATGTGGTTTCGGCCATTGAGGCACTTGCGGGCGAATTGGCTGCGGCCCGCATTACAGAGGCAGAAATAGCCGAATTGGGCATACTTCACTACACGATGTTGAAGCATCGCGCACAAGATGAGCTGCCAGATTACTTCAAAGCCAACAAAGCTTTTCACCGCTTGATTTTGGAATACTCGGGCAACCCTGTCCTGCTATGGGTCTGGGATTTATTGGCCCTGCGAATCGATCGCGCTCGATACGCCTCCAACTTGTGGCCCGAACGCTGGGACAAAGCCATGGTTGAGCACGGCGCCATTCTGGAACGCATCAAGCAACACGACAGTCCAGGCGCGGCAAAGGCCATGAAGTCGCATGTTCAAAATGGACTTTCTATTGTTGTGAAGTCAATTCGTGACCAAACCAAGCCTGCCAAAAAGAAAATAAGCACCCCGCCAAAGAGCACTTGACGATCAAAATCTTGTATGCAAGAATTATCTTAAAAAGGAGACAGACATGACCAACTCAACTCAAAAAACCTCTTCCATCAACAGGCGCAGTGTTTTGCAAGCAGGGGCTGCCGCTTCCATGGGCTCTTTCTGGATACCGGCCAAAGCAGCCGTTGAACTGAGGCTCACCCACCCTGCAGATCCCTCGCACCCCGTGCACATCGAAGCCGAAAAAATGGTGAAACGCATCAGCGATCGCACCAATGGCGAAGTCAAAATTACGATCTTTCCCAACAACACACTGGGCTCACCCGTCGAAACCGCACAGCAAACCAGGCTTGGCGCCATCGACATGATTTTGATGAACCCCTCGAACATCGAATCCATTTCCAAGCCACTGGGCGTGATCAATATCCCCTACCAATTTGACAGTTACGAACACGCCCACAAAGCACTCGATGTCACTGGCCGCGCTTGGCTTTCCCAACAATTTTCTGCTGTAGGTTTCAGCTGGATTGCCAACTTTGAGTGGGGCTTCCGCGCACTGTCCAACAGCCGCAAAGCCATCCGTACACCAGACGACATCAAAGGTCTGAAGTTGCGTGTGCCGCCCGAATTGGCCATCAAATCTGCATTTGAAGCCCTGGGTGCCAATACCCAAACCATTGCCTTCCAAGAGGTCTACCTCGCGCTTGCCAACAAAACAGTCGATGGCCAAGACAATCCCATTGGCACCACGTTTGCGGCCAAGTTCTTTGAGGTGCAAAGCCATATCGCACTGACCAAACACATCTACACGTCCATCATGTTGGTTGCCAACCAGCGTGCTTGGCAAAACAAGCTCAATGAAGCCCAGCGCAAAGTCATTTCTGAAGAAGCGACTGTTGCAGGGCAAGCAGCACGCAAAGCAGTACGCGAAAAAGAAGAAGAACAAATTGCCACGATGCAAAAAGCTGGCATTGCCATTACCCGGCCCGATGTCGCACCCTTCCGCGACAAAATGGCACCCGCATACGATATTTTGCGCAAGAGCATCGGCGACGAGAATTGGGCCAATTGGACACGCGCAGTCGCAGCAGCTAGAACTTAATTGAAGTAAGTTCTGCAATGCTTGTAGCGTTCATACTCGTTGCGACCTGCATCACAATTCTTTTAGGATTCCCGATTGCAGGCGCATTGGGTTTGATCGCTGGCGTCATCATGATTGCCACAAGCGGCACAGACTTACTTTTAATCTTTATTCAACGCACTTACGCAGCCACCACTTCATTTCCGCTGCTGGCCATTCCATTTTTCATATTGGCCGGTAACTTGATGAATGTGGGTGGCACCACAGAACGCATTTTTGAGGTTGCCAAACTCTTGGTCGGCCGCGTTAGAGGCGGCCTCGCCTACGTGAATGTCATTGGCAGCATGATTTTTGCCGGCATGTCAGGCTCGGCTGTTGCAGATGCTGCAGGTTTGGGTGTCATTGAAATCCGAGCCATGGTCAAGGAGGGGTACAAGGCCAAATTTGCGGCCACCATCTCTGCTGTTTCAGCCACCATTGGCCCCATCATCCCCCCCAGCATTCCATTTGTGATTTACGGCAGCTTGGCCAATGTTTCGGTGGGCGCCTTGTTTTTGGCAGGCATTATTCCAGGCCTTTTGATGGGCATTGGTTTGATGGTTGCCATTGGCCTGCAAGCCAAAAAATTGAATTTACCTGTCTCTGAGGGCGTGAAATTTGGCAGCGAAGCATTGAACACTTTCTTGAAAGCAATTCCTGCCCTGGCTCTTCCGCCTGCCATTCTGGTGGCCATTTTTTCGGGTGTTGTCACGCCCACCGAAGCGGCAGTTTTGGCCACTGCCTATGCCTTTGTGCTGGGTCAGTTTGTGTATCGCGAACTCACCTGGCAAGCTTTGATTGACACAGTGTGGGAGTCTGGCAGACAAACAGCCCAAGTGCTGTTCATCATCGCCATGTCTGCCCCATTTGGATGGGTGCTGATTCAGCAGCAAGTGCCCAATCAAATTTTGCAGGCCCTGATGAAGTTGTCAGCTGATCCCATCATGATTTTGCTGATCATCAATTTGATTCTGCTTTTCTTAGGCATGTTTTTAGAAACAATTGCCATCATGATCATCACTTATCCGATACTCGCGCCCGTCATCGTGGCTATCGGAATTGATCCCATTCATTTTGGTGTGATCATGGTGGTCAACATGATGATTGGCTTGGTCACGCCACCTGTAGGACTTTGCTTGTTTGTGGTGTCGGGCATCGCAAAAGTGCCGATTGCAGAAATTGTCAGCGAACTGGCACCTTATTTATTGGCCATGGTTGTGGTGCTAGGACTTGTCACGTACGTGCCTAGCTTCTCCATGTGGTTGCCTCAATTGTTTGGTTTTGGCCTCATCAAATGACCTACCTGATTCAGCTTGATAAAACGGTGGCCCATTTGTTGAAATGGATCGTTATTGCTTGTTTCTTTGGCCTGTTTTTGCTCTTGGCTTTTGGCATTGTTCAAAGAAGTTTTCCATCCATCAGTGTCTCGGGTTACGACGAGCTCATTGACCTTCTTTTCGTTTGGTTAACATTTGCTGGAACGGCTGCGCTTTGGCGCGAAGGTTCACTCTACAGAGTGGGTGCATTTGACAAAATCTGGAGTCCGTCTCTAAGGCGCTTGATTTCAATTGCCATCCATTTGGCGATGCTTTTTTTGCTTTGGATCCTGGTGTACTTCGGTACAGATTTTGGCTTTAACTCAGGTGAAACAACGCCTTACCTGCAAGCCAATAAAGTTTACTGGTATGTGGCCATACCCTTGAATGCATTGCTCATGAGCGTGTACAGCGTCGTCGCCATTTTGCGAATTTTGCGCAATCCAGATTTCGTTGAGCATCAAGAAATCAGTACCTTAGGATAGGTGTCCATCCATATGAAAAGACTTGCCAATCAAGTAGCCATTGTGACTGGCGGCGCTGGCGGTATTGGTGCAGCCACCGCCAAACTTTTTTGTGAACATGGCGCCAAGGTAGCACTGGTCGACTTGCCAGATTCCCCCTTGGATGCTGTATCAAAATCTGTTCAAGATGCCATCCCTGGTGCTGATGTCATGTGCATCCCTGTCAATCTTGCCATCGAAGCGTCTGCAACAGAAGTTGTCTCGCGAGTTGTATCAAAGTGGGGCCAGCTAGACATTTTGGTCAACAACGCAGGCATGCGCTCTTATGAGCCACTGGCAGACTCTACGGCTGATGTTTGGAATCAAATCATCGCTGTCAATTTGCTGAGTTATGTGTACATGGCCAGAGAGGCATTGCCCAGTTTAAGAAAAAGCAAAGCTGGCAGCATTGTGAATGTGTCATCCACACATGCATTCCATCCCAGAGTAGGCATGGGTCAATACGATGTGACCAAGGCTGGCATCGTTTCATTGACCAAAACACTGGCCTATGAAGAAGCACAGCATCAAGTCCGTGTGAACGCAATTTGTCCTGGGGCCACACTCACCCCCTTTCACATCAAGCGTGCTGCAGAGGCGCGAAAGTCTGGCATTGAAATAGACCATCAGCGCTACGAACAAAATTTGCTGAAGCGCTGGGCAGACCCTGTCGAAATTGCATACCCCATTCTTTGGTTGGCATCTTCAGAAGCCTCATTCATCACCGGCAGCTGCCTGATGGCGGATGCGGGCACGGTGGGTTAAAAAGGAAGCGCAGCGCCTTGCTGGGGGAAAACCAAGAGGACTGGCACTCCCTCAAAGTCCTAGACACTTTTCATTGGTCTGTTTGATGCTGTCGATCGAACTCATGGGAGCTCAGCTGCTCGAGATGCTTGTGGCGTCACATTCGATTGAAAAAATACCCTCGATGTGATCGAAGATGACTAACTTGGCCTCGGCCCATGTTGGATAAATCCACTTTTTGATCTGCTCGATCTTCTAACTGCTGAAGAACAATTCAGCCACTGCTTTATCCCAGCAGTGACCACGACAACCCTCTTAAGCCAGCAGCTCTTGGCCTGCCCAAACCAAAAGCGTCTTTTAAATTAACAAGATCCACCCCTTGCAAAAAATTGTTAATTTTGTTAATTTTTGATTTGGCTCTCATTTACGGAATTCCAATGAAAAAATCAACTGCATTTTTATTTCTTGCACTCATGACCTTGAGCGCCTCCTCTTTTGCTGCCACGTGCGATGCGCAAGCTTCAGAAAAAAAGCTGGCGGGTGCTGCCAAAAACAGCTTCATCCAGAAGTGTGAGAAAGACGCATCAGCAGCATTGTCAGCAGCGACCGCCACATGCGAAGCACAGGCCTCCGATAAAAAATTGGCAGGTGCAGCGAAAAACAGCTTCACCAAAAAATGCATCAAGGATGCCACTGGCGGCTAGTTTTCTCAGAAGCATATGGGCTTCAAAAACCATACAGATCGTTATATAAAACCGATCGCATTCATCGCAGGGGACCCTTGGAAAACAGGGTACCCGTGGTAACGACCAACCCGCAATGGTTGCAATGGCTCAACCACATCTGACTGCTCAAACCGAATGCAAGTATTGCTGCGGCAGAAGCTGAGGCCAACAACTGGAAACAGATTGCTTCTGCATCGCTTGGGCCGGGCTATCAAATAAAGGCCACCAGACAAAACGATTGCTTGGGCCGTTCAGGGCTTATTTGGCAATGGGCGCAATGCTGCTGAATTGATCAGTCCATAACCTCAAACCTGGTTGGTCTTGAGGTTCATGCCTCAGGAATTGTCCTGCCTCATCCATCACCTCGCGGCTCACAGATGGGTGCGCATTCAAGTAAGAGCGGTCTTGGGTCATGATGAAGTGCAAGTTTCTGCGCACGTTGCGAATCTCATCAGGGTCTTGGTATTTGTGCCTAAATGCCATCCCCAAACTCTCGGACTGAGCCTTCACAACGGGGTACAAGTTGAGATAGGCATTGGTGATGTTGATGGCAATGTAGCCGTCAGGTTTGAGATGATTGCGGTAAATTTGAAAGGCTTCCCGTGTCAGCAGATGGATGGGCACAGAACCGCCTGTGAACGCATCCAAAACAATCACATCGTACAGCTTGTCTTTGGGCAACTGCTCCATACGCAGCCGCGCATCGCCCAGCAAAATATTTTGCTCGCGCGCTTTGCAAGACGACAGGTTGTCAAACCATTTTTGTGCAAACCGAACGGCTGCTGGATTGATTTCGTAAAAATCGTAAGCATCGGCTTCACGGGCAAAGTTGGCCAAGGTTCCAGCGCCCAGACCAATGAGCGCCACCGAGAGATTCGGCTTTTGCGACATGGCCCACAACAAGGTCTCTCCTATCCCGCTGTCGCGTGCGTAATAAGTGGTGGGCACATGACGAAGTGACTCCGACAAAAACTGCTGACCGTGGGTGACATTGCCACTGAAAAACACCCTGTCGTTGCGCTCAGGTTCGTTCAAAAAACGGCGCTCCTTGACGGAAACCGTGCCATAAAAATTTCTGTCCTGGTCCAACAGCACTTCTGTGCGGTCCGCTTTGCTCACCTCGCGCCAAGACCATGGGTTTTGCATGGCCACCAACAAAGCCACCATGACGATGGCCGTGAGCACCCCACCCAAACGCCCCGCCAAACCAGGACGTTTTGAACCTGCACGAAACAACACGTGGCAGGCCAACAAGGCCACCAAAACCAATGCCATCAACCACTCGTGGTAATCATCAAACCATTGGGTCGCCACCAAGGTGACAAACAAACCACCGAAAGCCCCGCCCACGGACATGCACAGGTAAAACTCGGTCAACCGGCGCGTATCCACGGGCCTTCTGCGATAGAGCTCGCCATGACACAACATGCACACGACAAACAACAACGCATAGTGCGACCAGCGCACTTCGTTGACGCCATAGTCCCACTCAATGCCCAACCAACGCGGTATGTCACTCAAACCAGCGGTGGCCAGCAACAACACCAAGGTTAAGACCGCAAACAACTTGGGACGGTACCACCGGGGGTGGTCAAAAGTCAGGATAAAAGTAACCAAGTACAGGCCCAAGGTCGCGATCCACAAACGGGGCTCTGGCGCCACGTCGTGGCTGATTTGATCAGTGGCTGCAATGAAAACCAGGGAAGCCAACGCGGGCAAAGCCACCCATGAAAAACGCTGTGCAAAAGAGGTTTGAGCTCGCTGGGCAACTTGCTCAGAGGTCTCGGGTTCTAAGGCCTCTTGACCATGTCCACTGGCGGAGGGGGCGAGCTGTATTTTGCTTTGCCCTGCTCCTAAGGCCACCGGCAAGCAAAGAAGGGCAAAGACCCAAAAGCCAGCGGTCCAAAGTTGTCCCATTTCTTGCTGTTCCAGCCACGGCTCCAACAAGTATGGGAACGACAACAGGGCCAAGAATGAACCCACATTGGACAAGGCATACAAGCGAAAAACAGAGGAAGCATGCGCCGTACTGGTGAACCAATGCTGAACCAGAGGCCCCGTAGTGGCCAAACAAAAATACGGCAAACCCACACTCGCGCCCAAAATCAACAACACCTGCAATACAGGCGAGTCAGGTGATGCGGGTCTGAGCTCAGCGCCGGGTAACACCCTGGAGGCCAACAAGGCCGCCACGACCAACAAAATCACGTGAATGCGGGCTTGCGTTTGACGAGAAGGCACTTTAGCCAATGCATGTGCATACAAATAACCCAAGCACAACAAGGTCTGGAAAAACAACATGGCGGTGGTCCACACAGCAGGGCTGCCACCAAACCAAGGCAAGATTTGTTTGCTGATCAGGGGTTGAACCTGGAACAACAAAAAAGCACTCGTAAAAATCGTCAATGCGAAGGGAAGAAAACTCCAGAGATTGGGTTTGATGCCGATATTTGAATTCATATTTCAGGATGAATACATTGCGATTCGTCTATTTGGGCTTGATATTTGTGCTCAGGACTGGCCATTGATTTTCAGCCCGCTCACCTGATGATGTTTGCTTTAACGGCGACATCGTCATGCATTGACCATGGCTCAGCCACGGACATGCTTGCTGCTTTTAATTGTCAGTTTGACTCAACAATGAAATCGTGAACACCCATTTCACCCAGCTTAATAAAGGACTTACGCCGAACGCATTTTTATCGGGTTTTTAATGGGACACACAAAGGTCAAAATGCAATCGGTGCACTTGGTCAAATCGGCGCTGCCGACATCAACGGCAGTGTCAAGCGCACACTTCTTCAGTGGTTGCACGTCTGAGTTCACGCCTTTGAGCAAAGTCAAACCAACGTCCCCGATGCAATGTGGAGGTGTTATCCCACATCACCAAGTCACCCACCTGCCAGTGGTGCTGGTAGACGAACTGTCGCTGTGTTGCATGCTCCATCAGATCCAGCAGCAACATTCGTCCCTCGGCTATCGTCATGCCCTCAATCTCACAGGCATGGATGCCAACAAACAGTATCTTGCGGCCTGTACGGGGATCGGTTTGAACCAAGGGCCAGATGGCCGGCGGGATGGTTTTGCGTTGCTCTTCGGTGTATTGGTTGTCGCCGAGTAAAAAACGCGAGTGAAGCGCGTAGTGCACCGCTTGCAACCCCGCGACCTGCAGCTTGCGCCATTCTGGAAGTTCATCCCAAGCCATGCGCAAGTCAGCAAACTCGGTTTCGCCCCCAAAGTCAGGTACCGTGACGGCCGACAGCATCGAATATTTGGCTCGAGGCTTTTGAAAAGAACTGTCGCTGTGCCAAAGTTGATTGGCGACGTTACCGACTATTTTGGCGTGCTCGCGATCTGCAACTTCGCCATCGACTTTGACGTTGGAGATGTCTGCCAACTCGGCGTACTCAAGACGGTGCGGCCCACCCTTTAGCTTGCGAAGCCCCATATCCAATGGTCCTAACGCTTTGGCAAATTCGATTTGCTGGGTCTGTGTCAAAGGCTGATTTCGAAACACGAGAACCGCGTGTTGATCCATCGCGTCTTCAACAGCTTTTACCTGCGTAGGCGTCAGCGGATCACGCAGGTCGATTCCAGTCACTTCGGCTGCGAAGGGTTGCAGTGGTGTCAGGTGAAGAGTGCTCATGTTTTGCTCCATCATTCCAGCTTGATGCCGGCAGACTTGACGATGGCAGCCCATTTGTCGATGTCCTGACGAATCTGCGCGTTGTATTGATCGGTGGTGGATCCCACTGGCTCCATGCCAAGCTGCTGCATCCGGGCAACGACCTCTGCACTGCGGACAACTTGACCTATGTCGGCGCTGATCTTTTGCACCAACGCTGGTGGCATGCCGGCTGGACCAATGATACCGATGGCACTGACAGCACTGAAACCGGGTACGGTTTCAGCGATCAACGGAATGTCTGGATTGGACACTGCGCGTTTTGGACTCGACAAAGCAATCACTTTCATGCGGTTGTCTTTGACGAACGGCATTGAAGAAAACAGCACGTCAAACAACAAAGGAACTCGGCCACCGATCATGTCCTGTTGCGCTGGCGCGCTGCCCTTGTAGGGAATATGTAAAAGGCGTATGCCTGCCATATTGGCCAACATTTCGCCCGCCAAATGTGTACCCGTGCCGGTGCCCGGTGTCGCGTAGCTCAGGGCATTGGGGTTTTTCTTGGCGTACGCGATGAGCTCCTGCATGGTATTGAACGGCTGCGATGGATGAGCAAAAAGTCCGAAATGCGCCTGCGCTACTTGCGACACACCAACAAGATCTTTTTTGGTGTCATAAGGCAGGTTGGCTTGCAAGCTTGGATTGATCGTCAGCGCCGTGATCGCCATTCCCAAGGTGTAGCCATCGGCCGGAGATTTGGCAACAATATTCGTGCCCAAAGTAGTTCCCGCTCCAGGTTTGTAATCAACTACGACAGGTTGCTTCCATAAAGTCTGCAGCCCAGTCGAGATGATTCGTGCAACGGTGTCAGTGGGGCCGCCTGAGGGGAAAGGCACAATCAGTTTGACTGGCTTGTCGGGCCAAGCCTCAACAGCTTGCGCGGCCACAAAATTAGGCGCAAGCATGACGGCTGCAGCCATCAGGAAAATACGGCGTTGAAAAGCATGCATCATCTGTGAGTCTCCTACTGCCTTTGAAAACATTGAATCGGCTTTGATCCAGCCAATTCAATTCCCTTTTCATTTAATCACAAGAATCACCCTACAACAACATTGGTGTGTTGCTTCGTTTTCTTCTATCTAGCAGGCTGATTCAAGTACGAGCTGCAACAAAGATGAATCGAGTCATGGTTGACTGAAGACAGCGCGAGCAGGGTCAATGCAAAGGCAAAAAGACGCAATGAAACATTGACGCCATCCTTGCGCTGTTCCCGCCGACTGCGATTTAACCAGCTTGTGGGCGTAGTGCCGATCTTGCTGTGACCAGACCGTTCATTGGGCACGCGCTGGTCAAACTGAAATCGGCGGCCTTGATCAAATGGTCATCGGCTTCAACACGCAAGTCGCCTCTTTTTTCAGGCGATTCACTTCAGGGCAAGCCGTATGCCACTGGTCGCCATTTCAAGGTTGCTCTGCAGCTTGACCCCGGGTTGTAACCTGCTCGCGCATGAATATATAGAGACCTGAGGCCACGATGATGGTCGAGCCCATGACCACACTCCAAGTCGGCACATCCCCAAAAAACAAGAAGCCCAGCAACACGGCCCAAACGATCAGTGTGTATTGATAGGGCACAACAACGGCTGCAGGCGCGTAGCGCAAAGCCCGATTGACGCCCATGTGAGCCAGTGCCGAGACG
>JACCDK010556827.1_pt1 | contig 10208 bp, 5 predicted proteins | sample 7445871 | NCBI WGS metagenome assembly JACCDK01 (sample SAMN15323436, study PRJNA562643) | freshwater metagenome | isolation source: river surface water | place: USA:Blue River Watershed | collected 2017-08-15
AGACTAAGATTACCTCCAACAATTGGGGCTTTAGACATCCCTATTTTATTCAGTTTATGCGGTAAGCAATTGTATTGAACGGGTTTACCTTCGAATGTATCTTTTAAAGATAAGGTGTATCTGTTGATGCCATTGTCGTCATTAAATGCATTAGCCATCGGTCCATGAATACTTGCAATATTCAACTCATGTTGTAGGTAGGTATGCAGTATAGTGATATCGCTAAAGCCAATGATCCACTTTGGATTTTTCTTGAATTCTTTCCAGTCGATTTTGTCCAATAAATGCGTTGTGCCATAGCCCCCTCTTCCACATAAAATTGCTTTAATGGAAGGGTCGTTCAACTGAACTTGAAAATCCTGTAAACGTTCTTCCGGGGTTCCTGAGAAATAATTTTTTGATTTACCTCCCAGGGTTTTTCCTTTGACTACAGTGTATCCCCATTTTTTAAATGTCTTAATGCATGCCATAGCTTTTTGGGTAGGCATGTAACCAGCGGGACAAACAATTGCAATTTTATCGCCAGGCTTGAGATATGGAGGAACTTTCATGAGGTAAAAATAGTGTTTGGTCTTGAAAATGTGATGGATGCATTCGCTACATTTTGGCTATTTTTGCAAATACCAAATCAGACAATGAAGCCTACTCCTAAAAGATACTTAGTTACCTCCGCTTTGCCTTATGCCAATGGATTGAAACATATTGGACATTTGGCTGGTGCCTATATTCCTGCAGATATTTATGTGCGTTATTTAAGATCACAAAAACGGGATGTCGTTTTTGTTTGTGGAAGTGATGAACATGGTACTGCCATCCCCATTCAAGCAATGAAAGAGGGAACAACCGCACAAGCTATTATCGACAAGTATCATCAGGCCATGAAGGAGGACTTTGCTGACCTACAAATAAGCTTTGATATATACCACAGGACATCTGACCCACTTCACCATGAGACCTCTAGTGAGTTCTTTACCTACTTGCATGAGAGAGGTGAATTGGAAACGAAAGAGACGGAACAGTATTTTGATGAAGCTTCTCAGACATTTTTAGCTGATCGATTCATCAAGGGTACATGCCCTCATTGTAAAAGTGATAGGGCATTTGGAGATCAGTGTGAATCCTGTGGAACAGCGTTGAGTCCGGATGAATTGATTAATCCAGTAAGTACCATCAGCGGTCAGGCTCCTATCAAAAAGAAAACCACCCATTGGTATCTTCCTTTGGCCAAGCATGAAGAATTTCTAAGAAAATGGATCATAGAAGAACATGGGCAGGATTGGAGACCATCGGTTGTGGGACAATGTAAAAGTTGGATTGATGGTGGTTTGCAGTCGAGAGCCGTTACACGTGACCTTGACTGGGGTGTTAAAGTGCCTCTTAAAGATGCTGCTGGAAAAGTATTGTACGTTTGGTTCGATGCGCCAATAGGTTATATTTCAGCAACCCGTCAGTGGGCCTTAGATAATAACAAAGATTGGAAGCCCTATTGGTATGATCAGGATACACAACTAGTGCATTTTATTGGTAAGGATAATATCGTGTTTCATTGTATCATTTTTCCAGTGATGCTAAAACTGCATGGTAATATTTTGCCTGCAAATGTTCCTGCCAATGAATTCTTGAATTTGGAAGGTGATAAAATGAGTACCAGTAGAAACTGGAAACTCGAAATGCGTGACTTTATTCAAGACTTTGTGAAAAAAGAAAATGGGGGAGATCAATGTGTTGATATGCTTCGTTATTATCTCACGCAAATTGCACCTGAGTCGAAGGATAGTGAATTTACTTGGAAAGGATTTCAAGATGCAGTAAACAGTGAGCTGGTTTCCATATTTGGTAACTATGTAAACAGGACTTTCGTGCTTATGCATAAGTTGTGTAAGGGAAAAGTGCCTGCGTTTCACAATGAGGTTGCTGATGAAAAAGACCTGCAAATCCAAGAAGACATCAAACGTGCAAAAACAATTGTTGAAGAAGCACTTGAAGGATATAAGTTTCGCGAGGCTTTATTTGCAGTGATTGATCTGGCAAGAAAAGGTAATCGCTACATGCAAGAGAAAGAACCTTGGATTCTTGCAAAACAATTAGAATCAAATCCTGAACAACAGGCATTGATTGATAATTGTATGTTTAACTGTTTACAGTTGACTGCCAACCTTGCTATTTTAATCAATCCATTCTTGCCCTCTACAGCCAAGAAAATGTGCTACATGATGAAAGTGGTAGATAAAATGTTGGATTGGGAAAATGCTGGCAGTCTAAAATTACTCAGTGTAGGCTATTCATTGAGGGAGCCGCAATTGTTGTTCAGAAAAATAGAGGATGAGGAAATTCAAACTCAATTGGAAAAACTTAAAGCTGGATTGGTTGTATCATCTGATCAAAAAAATGAAAAAATGGAAGAAAAAGTATCAGAGCCACTTAAAGCTGAGATTCAGTTTGATGATTTTGCAAAAATTGATTTAAGGACAGGGATTATTTTATCTGCTCAAAAAGTTCCTAAAGCTGATAAATTGTTGCAATTAGAGGTTGACCTGGGTTTTGAAAAACGAACAATACTTTCTGGTATCGCTATGCATTTTGAGCCTGAAGCTATTGTGGGAAAACAAGTTGTGGTTGTGGCCAATCTTGCTCCAAGAAAAATGAGAGGAATTGATAGCAATGGAATGATACTAATGGCTGAAGATGAACAAGGAAAACTTCATTTTGTTCAGCCTGAAAATTTAATTCTCGGAGGCTCTAAGGTTTCATGATTTTTTCCGGAAGCTTATGTAACTTACATCAGATAAAGTTGCATGCTTATGAAACCTCATATCAAAAAAGTTGCTGTATTAGGAAGTGGTGTAATGGGATCTCGAATTGCTTGTCACTTTGCAGGCATTGGTATTCCTGTTTTATTATTGGATATTGTATCACCTGATGCATCTGCTGATGCAAAAAAAGCTGAAAAAAATAAGCTGGTCAATACTGCATTACAAAATGCAATCAAATCAAATCCTTCACCAGTTTATACAAAGGATGTTGTAAAAAAAATTACGACAGGAAATTTTGATGATGATTTGCCTCAAATAGCTTCTTGTGATTGGATCATTGAAGTGGTTGTTGAGCGTTTAGATATCAAACAAAAGCTATTTGAAAAAGTAGAGCAGTATAGAAAGCCTGGAACGCTTATCACTTCTAATACTTCTGGTATCCCCATTCATATGATGGCAGAAGGAAGATCTGCTGATTTTCAGAAACATTTTTGTGGGGCACACTTCTTTAACCCTCCAAGATATCTTCGCCTGCTCGAAATCATTCCTACAGCTCATACTGAAAAATGGGTGATTGATTTTCTGATCCAGTATGGTGATTTGTATTTGGGTAAAACGACTGTTCTCTGTAAGGATACTCCAGGTTTTATTGCAAATCGAATTGGCATCTTCGGTATCATGTCTTTGTTGGGTGTAAAAGAGAAAATGGGTTTTACCATTGATGAAGTTGATGCTCTGACTGGACCCATTATTGGCCGCCCCAAGTCTGCTACTTTCCGCACAGCAGATGTTGTAGGTATTGATACCATGATTCATGTGGCCAAAGGATTGTATGATAATTGCCCGAATGACGAAGCGCGTGATCAATTCAAAATTCCAGATTGGCTAAACAAGCTTTCTGAAAATAAGTGGCTAGGTGATAAAACCGGACAAGGATTTTTTAAGAAGACAAAGAATGCGGCTGGTGAAAAAGAAATCCTTACACTTGATCTGGCTACCATGGAATATGGTCCAAGAAAAAAACCAAAATTTGCCGCATTAGAAGCTGCTAAACCTATTGATGATTTACATACGCGATTAAAGATGTTGTTTAATTCTCCTGATAAGGCAGGGGAGTTCTACAGGTTGTTTCATTACAATCTATTCTCTTATATTTCAAACAGAGTACCTGAAATTTCCGATTCATTGCACAGTATTGATAATGCAATGATGACAGGATTTGGATGGGAGATTGGCGCCTTTGAATCATGGGATCTCTTGGGAGTAGAGAAATGTGTAAATGAAATGAAGAAGAATGGTCATTCTGTTGCTACCTGGGTTGATGAAATGTTAGCAGCAGGTCACTCCACTTTCTTTACTGTGAAAGACGGTAAGCGATTGGTGTATTCTCCAATTACAAAGTCATTAGAGTCGGTGTATGCACCCGGACAAGAAAATGCATTCATCGTAATGAAGCATTTTGAGGGACAAACCCTTTGGAAGAATTCTGCATGCAGAACCTATCATTTAGGTGATGATGTTTTGGGATTGGAGTGGTATACAAAAATGGGAAGTATTGGAGGCGAAGTGCTTGAAGGAATTCAGAAAAGTATTTCTCTTGCAGAAGAAAAATATAAGGGACTTGTCATTGCCAATGAAGGAAATAATTTCTCTGCTGGTGCCAATGTGGGCATGATCTTTATGTTGGCCATAGAACAAGAGTATGATGAGATGGACATGGCCATCAGGATGTTCCAAAATACCATGATGAGGGCAAGGTATTCTAGTATCCCTGTAGTGGTTGCACCACATTCATTATCATTAGGGGGTGCTTGTGAATTAAGTTTACATTCCGATAAAGTTTGTGCAGCAGCAGAGACCTATATTGGCTTAGTTGAATTAGGAATTGGTGTTATACCTGGTGGTGGTGGTACAAAAGAATTTGTATTGCGTGCAGCTGATGAGATGCATGAAGATGAACCTGAAACCATAACGCTGAAAAATAGGTTTATCAATATCGCGACTGCCAAGGTAGCGACTTCTGCCGCTGAAGGATTTCAAATCGGAGTCTTAAGGAAAGGTCAAGATGAAATTATCATGAACCAGAGCAGAAGAATTAGTGAAGCAAAGCGTTCAGTAATTGAATTATACAATAGTGGATATGTAATGCCTCAACAACGTACAGACATCAAAGTATTGGGGCGTACTGGTTTAGGAGCTTTGTTAGCCGGTATCCATGTAATGAAAGAAGGAGGTTATGCAACTGAGCATGATGCATTTGTTGCTAAAAAATTGGCCTATGTAATGTGTGGTGGTGATTTGAGTGAACCTACCTTGGTTTCTGAACAATATTTATTGGATCTAGAACGTGAAGCATTTTTGAGTTTGTGTGGAGAAAAGAAAACCTTAGAAAGAATTCAATCTGTATTAAAGAGCGGAAGACCAATCAGAAACTAATCAAAAATTGCATTATAGCAGTTTCTATGAGCGGTAAATCACTTTATTAAAATAGATTTACCTTGTAAAAAAATCTGCTATGTCTGTTCTACAGATACATAATTTATCCAAATCTTTTGGAAAGATTAAGGCACTTGACAATGTGTCTTTTGATGTTCCCCGAGGTTCTGTATTTGGTCTCTTAGGTCCAAATGGAAGTGGTAAAACTACCTTACTCAGTATCATATTAGATATACTCGGACCAGATGCAGGAAGTTTTTCCTGGTTTGGTGAGCCATCTACAATGGTACAAAGAAAGAGAATTGGATCTTTGCTAGAGACGCCCAATTTTTACCATTATCTCTCTGCTGTTCAAAATCTTCGTATAACACAGTCTATTAGTCAGCGTGGAAATGATGATGCTATTGAACAAGTATTACAGACTGTTAAGTTATACGAAAGACGAAACTCTAAGTTCAGTACCTATAGTTTAGGTATGAAACAACGTCTTGCGATTGCTGCATCTTTATTGGGAAGTCCAGAAGTGTTGTTGTTAGATGAGCCTACAAACGGACTAGATCCAGTTGGAATTGCAGAGATAAGAGAATTGATAAAATCTCTTGCTGAGGCTGGGCATACAATTATTATGGCTAGTCATCTACTTGATGAAGTTGAAAAAATCTGTGATCATGTTGCCATTCTAAAGTATGGTAAGTTAATTGCATCAGGCACTGTTGCTTCAGTACTTGCCGATGAAGATTGCTATCTGGTAAATGCGGTTGATCAAGAAAGGTTGATTGAGTTACTCAATCAATTACCAGGAGTCAGTCGCCTTGCAGCTACAAATGAAGGTGTTGAGTGTTTTATTAAAGACCAAAGCCTCAATGCTGAAATCATCAACAAGCATTGCTTTGAACATCATCTAGTGCTGACTCACTTAACAGCCAAGAAAAAGAGGTTGGAGGAGAAATTTTTTGAGCTTACGAATTAATTTAATTGAATCACATGGCAACGTTTCAAAATATCATCAAGACCGAATGGCTGAAACTGAAAAATTACCTCTCTTTTTGGTTATTATTACTAGCTACAGCTGTCTCTTATCCTGGCATCAATGCTATTGTCTATTTTGGTTATGATGAGTCTACAAAACCCAAAAACCAAAGTGGGCAATTGTTGAAAATGCTTTTGGGAAACCCTTTTCATTTTCCCGAAGTATATCACACTACAGCCTATCTAAGTTCTTTTTTTACGTTTATTCCTGCCATCGTTGTGATTATGCTTATCACCAATGAATATCAGTTCAGAACACATCGACAAAATATTATCGATGGTTGGCAAAAGAACACTTTCATTTGGGGTAAGTTCATCAGTGTAGTTTTAGTTGCTGTATTGGTCACACTGTTTTTCTTTTTTGTTGCAACAGCAATAGGATTTATTGCAACAACTGATCTTACAAAAGTTGAAATGTTTACAAAAGGAAAATATATTGGATTGTTTTTTCTCCAAATATTTACTCAGTTATCTTTCGCCTTTTTATTGGGATTGTTGGTGCGTAAGGCTTTCATTGCATATGGGCTTTTTATTTTCTATGGAATGATTGTTGAGAGTATGGCAGGTGCTTTTTTTAAATTTAAAATTCAAAAATTTGGTGGTGTAGACTATGGTCAATTCTTACCACTTGAAATTTCTGACCGACTTATACCTGTTCCACCATTTATAGGGAGATTAAATGAGGCTGATTATAAATCAGCTTTAGCAGCGGTAGATAAGCATATCGCATATTCAATTGTATTTGTAGTTTTAACGTGGTTACTTTCTTTTTACATCTTTAAAAAACGTGATCTCTGATGAAATTTTTCATGCATAGTTTAATGTGCTCATTACTTTTAATCTCTATTACAGTTAGAGGTCAACATACATCTTCTATAAAAACTGCCGCAATGGATATGGGTAACGCATTGGCCCAGAAAAATAGCCAAAAGTTCATTGGTTATATGCATCCAGTGATGATAGAATTGGCTGGGGGTGAAGAGCAGTTGCGGATGATCTCTGATTCTGCTTTGAATGTGTTTGAACAATTGGGTGGGAGAGTTTCAAAAATCAGTTTTGGTAATCCTGGAGAAGTGGTCAATCACAAGAAAATTCTTCAATCTGTGATTCCACAGACGATGACATTAACTTCTTTTATCGCTGATATTGAGTTGTCTACTAGCCTGATTGCTATTTCAGAAGATGGGGGTAAAAATTGGAGGTTTATCGATACTAACTTATTCAATATCAAGCAGATCAAGTCAGCTATGCCTGAAATAAGCCCTTCCTTAATTATACCCAAATCCACCCCACCCAAGATCACAATGAAGCAGTAATTTTTCTTATCTTGTAGGATCTCAAAAAATTACAACATGACAAGGATCCTATTTGCTTTTTTGTCGCTTTGCTCGTTTTTCCTAGTACAAGCACAGAAGAAAAAAGTCGCAGAGCCAAAAGCTGTTGCTGCTTCAAATGCATATGATGCATCATTGCTAAAAAATGTAAATTATCGTTTGCTCGGACCATTCCGTGGTGGTAGAAGTGGCGCTGTAACTGGAAGTTACAGGTCTAAGAATACCTTCTATTTTGGTGCAACTGGCGGTGGTGTGTGGAAGACAACAGATGCAGGTAACAACTGGAAAAATATTACTGATAAATATTTTGGAAGTTCAATTGGTGCAGTAGAAGTGGCTCCTTCAAATGAGAATATAATTTATGTAGGTGAAGGTGAAAATACCATGCGTGGTAACGTTTCTGAAGGTTTAGGTGGAATGTGGAAGTCAGAGGATGCTGGTAAAACTTGGAAGAATATTGGTTTGAAAGATGGCAGGCATATTACCAATATTATTATCCACCCAGATGATGCAAATACCCTTTGGGTTGGTGTAATGGGTCATTTATTCGGACCTAATCAAGAGAGAGGAATCTTTAAGTCGACTGACGGAGGTAAGACATGGAAAAAAGTTTTATATGTTAACGAGCAAACAGGTTGCAGTGATCTAGTGATGGAGCCAGGTAATCCATCTGTTTTATATGCGGGTACATGGAGACTCATTAGAACGCCATACAGTTTGGAAAGTGGTGGCGAGGGTAGTGGTTTATGGAAAAGCACGGATGGAGGTGAAACTTGGACCAACATCAGTTCTACCAAAGGCTTGCCTAAAGGGACTTGGGGAATTGTTGGTGTAGCTGTAGCTCCGTCTAATACAGAAAAAATATATGCCATTATTGAAAATGCAAATGGCGGACTATACATGAGTGCTGATGGCGGTCAGAGTTGGACATTGCAAAGCAATGATAACAATATTCGTCAGCGTGCTTGGTATTATACCAAGGTTTTTGTAGACCCTAAGAATGAAAATCTGGTCTATTGCCCTAACGTTAATTTCATGAAAAGTCGTGATGGTGGTAAAACTTTCCAATCCCTCAGAACCCCACATGGAGATCACCATGATTTGTGGATAGACCCAACTGATGGCAAGCGCATGATCGTTGCTGATGATGGTGGTGCACAAGTTAGTTTTGATGAAGCAACAACTTGGAGTACTTATATGAATCAGCCTACTTCTCAGTTGTATAGAGTAAGTACTGATAATTCATTTCCTTATAGAGTGTTAGCTGCACAACAGGATAATTCAACATTAAGAATTAAATCGGCTACATATGGTTCATATATCACTGAACAGGATTGGGATGTAACTGCCGGTTCTGAAAGTGGATATGTGGTTGCTGATCCTTTAAATCCAGATATTGTTTATGGTGGTAACTATGGTGGTTATTTATCAAGACTTGATCATCGTACTGGAGAGAACCGAGCTATTTCTGTATGGCCTGATAACCCAATGGGTGGTGGTGCAGATGTATTGAAGTACAGGTTCCAGTGGAACTTCCCCATTTTCTTCTCTCCGCATAATCCAAAGCGTTTGTATGCAGCAGGTAATGCTTTGTTTGTAACAGAAAATGAAGGAGCAAGCTGGAAACAAATTTCTCCAGATCTTACTACTAACGATAAGTCGAAGCAGGTATCTAGTGGCGGTCCAATTACAAAAGACAATACCTCAGTAGAATACTATTGTACAATTTTTACCGCAACTGAAAGTAGTCTTGAAAAAGATTTGATTTGGTCTGGAAGTGATGATGGGTTGATGTTTATCACACGTGATGGCGGCGCCAACTGGACAAACGTTACTCCGAAGGATGCTCCCAAATGGATGATGTGGAATGCAATTGATGTTGATCCATTTAAAAAAGGAGCAGCTTACATAACTGGTACCAGGTATAAATTGGATGATTATACGCCTTATATATACAAGACTGAAGATTATGGTCAAACCTGGAAGTTGATTACAACCGGTATTGATCCAATGCATTTCACGAGAGTTGCTAGGGCAGATCATAAAAGACCTGGATTACTTTATGCAGGTACAGAATTTGGTATGTACATCAGCTATAATGATGGTGCATCATGGCAATCATTCCAATTGAATCTTCCTGTGGTACCAATTACTGATTTGACAATCAAAAACAATGATTTGGTAGTTGCTACTCAAGGACGTGCTTTATGGGTTATCGATGATTTATCATTGGTACAACAGATGGATCCAGCAGTTAAATCAAAAAATTTACATGCCTATGCAGCAAACCCTGCATACCGCATTCCTCCAGTTGTTAGCCGTTGGGGAGCAATGGCAGGTACACCAGCAAATGCTGCAGCAAATCCTGCTAAAGGAGCTGTAATTAATTTTCATGCAGCAAATGTTACAGATTCAAGTACTGCGTCAGTAGCTGTATATGATAAAAATAAAAAACTGATCAGCAGGACTACCACTGAAGACAAAGCGAAGCCAATAAAAATTGCTAAAGGAAACAACCAATTTGTTTGGGATATGCAATATCCAGGTGCTGAAAAAATTGATGATCTGATTCTTTGGAATGGAGTGCCAGGTAACATCACAGCAATTCCTGGTAATTATACTGCAATGGTTCGAGTGGACAACGATTCTGTTGAAG
>JACCDK010072998.1_pt1 | contig 10207 bp, 10 predicted proteins | sample 7445871 | NCBI WGS metagenome assembly JACCDK01 (sample SAMN15323436, study PRJNA562643) | freshwater metagenome | isolation source: river surface water | place: USA:Blue River Watershed | collected 2017-08-15
GTACCAGTTGAAGAACCAGTAGTTGTTGAAGAACCAATTGTACCAGTTGAAGAACCAGTAGTTGTTGAAGAACCAATCGTACCAGTTGAAGAACCAGTAGTTGTTGAAGAACCAATCGTACCAGTTGAAGAACCATTATTTGTTGAGGAGACTAAGGAATCTGAACCAGTTGTTGAGGAGACTAAGGAATCTGAACCAGTTGTTGAGGAGACTAAGGAATCTGAACCAGTTGTTGAGGAGACTAAGGAGGACGAGTTTAAGGCTATTGTGAAGGAGGAGCCAAAAAAAAGAGGCCGGCGCCGTGTAGTTGCTTAGAGTTTATTTGTTTTCATTCAATAGAACATGGAACTCACAAATTGTGTTTAATCTAATTCTGCAACAGTTATTATTTATTTTTAATGCTTCGAATATAGTATTTAATTCAATATTAATATCATTATTTGAGGATACAATAGATAGATCCATGTCTTTATCAATATTTTTTTTGTGTATGTGTTCTCTCATAATTACGAATAATTCATATTTTTCACCGATAGAATTATTACAAGTTGGGCATCTGATATAATTGTACATCGTTTTTATATAAATATTAATAAGTTTTTCAAATTTAATTTTATGTTTATAATTATAGTATAATAATTATAAATAAAAATGATCAAGGTGTTAACGTTAGTAAGTTTATTTTCTGTTGCCAATGCTCATAGTTGGGTGTATTGTAGTGATTATAAGATATTAACAGAGTCAGATAAATCAGAATATAATGTAAATAATTGTGATGGTTATACTCGTTGCGGTGATAATTCATTTGTAGATGTTCAGAAAAATGGATTTGGAGCAGATTCAAATTTCCAGTTTTCTCGATTACCTAACACTTGTCAATGTAGTATTGACAGTGAAGATCCACAGAATTATACTATGCGTTCCTTTGCTCCACACTATTTTGATAATGAATTAATATGTTTAGCATATCCTTCAAAGGGACATGTTGCAGATGAATGTGGATTATCTAATAAATTTATTCCAGATATTGGAACTACTATTACTCGTTCATCTAAACAAAGTGTTGACGAATTTGATATTTTCTATAAGCAATTAAATGGTATGCATGCACAAGGTGTTGTAGATTATAAAGGATATCAGAATTGTCCAAAATTCTGTGAGAAGCCAGATCGTGCACTATGTACTATGTGTTTTAAATTAGAAAATAATATTAATCCTGGATTATACTCATTTAAATGGACTTGGGAACTTAATCCAAATGAATACTACACAACTTGTTGGGATGCTTATGTTAATATTGTTGATCCAAATCCTATACATAATAGAACCAATTCAGCAAATGCATCATTAATCTCTCCAGATCTATCTAGTCCAGTGTCTCCAAGCCCAGTGTCTCCAAGTCCTAGTTATTATGGTTCTAGTAGTTCAGATGGAATTATATTACCTATTGAACCTGAAACAACTAAACCATGTAAATCTGATATGGGAAGTTCAGATGGTGAAATCTTACCTATCGAACAACCAACTATGCCAGTTCCAACGACTATGCCAGTTCCAACGACTATGCCAGTTCCAACGACTATGCCAGTTCCATGTAATGATAATTCAGGAAGTTCAGATGGTGAAGTGTTGCCAGTAACTGATGTACCAGTAACTGATGTACCAGTAACTGATGTACCAGTAACTGATGTACCGGTAACTGATGTACCAGTAACCAATGTACCGGTAACTGATGTACCAGTAACCAATGTACCGGTAACTGATGTACCAGTAACCAATGTACCGGTAACTGATGTACCAGTAACCAATGTACCGGTAACCGACGTGCCAACAAAACCATGTAATAGTGATAAGGGGTCTGGAAGTGGTGAAATATTACCTATTGAAATAACTCCATCACCCACTCCAACACCAGATAAAACAATTACTATTATTATTGGCTCTCCAACTGAAGCACCAACTGAGACTCCAACTGAGACTCCAACTGAGACTCCAACTGAGACTCCAACTGAGACTCCAACTGAAGCACCAAGCGCTGATTGTGATCCTCCATTACCGACAGATAATTTGGTTATTATTAATAATAAGGATGTTATGGTTATTATGTGTAACGGTCAATAAAAAAAATATTATAGTTTATTGGACTTTATGGTATTGGATATCGATATTGTATATATTGTTATTATGCTCCTTTGTTATATTTTTTATTTGTTTGTTTAGAGATGCACCACCACAAACAAACAATCCTATTTGTTTGTTATAATTATTATGATTGGTATATTGTATTATATTCTTGAATATGTTGCTTATGTTGGGTCTTCTAAAATATATTTTATATTTTAGCAAACTGATTATATCGTATTTATTTTTTTGATACGATTTGTATTGCATATAGTTGATAATAGATTTGTCCATATGGTCTATTTTTTGAGTCAGGAATATATCAAATTTTATATTAAATATATCTTCATTCTCTATTATTTCATTTATCAAATCCTTAAATATATATATCATATTTATATCATTTAGTGTCCATATAACATGAATTATTTTAGATCTAGAATAAAAATTCATATTTTTTAATTTTATAGTTTCTTTTAGGAATGATACAAAACTTGTAATGCATATACCGAATACAAAAACTATGCTAACATTATAATATTTTATATAAGATATGATGTTATCGTAACATCTTGATAGATATATATTTTTATTGAATAATTGGACAGAATTATTTATTGTATTATCTTTTAATTTATTTGACCAATTACCTATAACTTCAATTAAGAATATAATATCATCACTAGAATTATCAATAGTAAAAGGATGCCACTCATTTTTATTAACTATAGGGATGTTGAGCAAAAATGACATACCTACCATATTTAAATTTATATTATTGGGCTTCTTGATAGTTAATTCTAATATTTTATCATGATAGTTTACTATATGTAATATCTGTGATTTATTTGTTTTAAATATTCTAAATCTGTTGTCTATAAAATAATATATCACAAAAATGATTGTCCAAATATAATTATTTGCAACTCCTATCCATTGTTTGATTCCATGGAACATTAACAATATTACCATCAACAAAGATGATTTCCAATGAAAATTGAAGAATATTGAATGTCTTATGTTTTTATATAAAGCAAAACGGGCAATGAAATAATATTGTATGAATATTAAAATAAGTATAACAAATCCAGACACATAAGGGTAAGTTAGTATATAATCTATGTATCTATAATTTTTATATTTGCTCAGTCCAAGTTTGTGTAGATTCAATACTGTATATGTACAAAAATTATTATTATTATAAAGATATACAGAATTTATAATGTGAAAAATAATATGTATAAAAATAAATATTATTACAACTATTCCTGAAATAATATGCAAATTTTTAAATCTATAAAACGGAACTATAATATAAAACCACCAAGGAGTAATTCTATAAATTTTTTCTATAAAATGGGACACAGATGCAAAGCAAACTATTATATTAAAATTTATAATACCAACACTCATCTTACTTAATTTTAAATTGTGCGCAATACTTCTATATAATTCTGGATCTACATAATCTTTTGAATAGTAAAAATATCCAATCAATAAATTGATAAATGTATAAATACTAAATATTACAAAATAGCTAAGGTAATTGCGTAATCTTTTGTATATATAGATGTAGAAAGGGTATTCATAATCTTGTATAAATATAGATTCCACAACTTTTTCGCTATCTATTGTTTCATTAGATGGTGAATCATTAAAAATATTTACATTGAGTTCATAATCATATGCAATATTTTCTAAAATAATTTTATTATCCTCAGTATTCATATTATCGTCGTACATAGAATAACAAAATTCATTCATCAAAAATTCATGTGATGTATCTGCTATATCGGAATTATTGATAAGAGAGTCTGTTAATAACTCACCATCCCTAAATGATTCTCTGATATCAGATTTATCCTCTAATAAATTATATTTTTTTATTATACTTAAAAAGAATACAGACAATAATGATTTATCTATAACATCTGTATCATCAAGATATTCTATTATCTTTTTTTTTGTTGTTATGTATTTTTCATCATCTCTGTTTTTATTTATATAGTTTATATAATATTTTGCCAATTCCTCTTTTATATATTTTTTAAATTGTGACATAATTATACGTATGATTTAATATTAACTCAAATATATACATAAAATTATGAGTTTGCAAATAATAGAAAAACCGAAACCTTCTGCAAATACATTAACTAAAAAAAAAATAATAACATATCTCGTATTTCTTACATTATGTATAATGTATATAGTTTATATAGAATTCATTGCACAGGTTGAAGATGATGATAAATTAGCATATATTAGTAGTAACTATACTGATATAACTGTCAACCTTAATGAAAAAGAGATAAATGGATTAAAGTTATTTGTTTTAGACACAATTAATGAAAGGAAAGAAAATAAAAACAAAAAGACTAAATTATATTCTAGAATTCGTACATCTATTGCATTCACATTTATATCTACTGCTTTGAGATGGAATGATGCTATATCGATAACTGAAATGGTATTATCATCATTTATTGCGAATATGGTTATCTTTTTCATTGATTATTAAAATTGAATTTTTATAAGATATATAAAGAATGGAAGACGAAATTGATTGTCAGATTCAAGAAGATATTAAATATTCATCGTTTAAATATATTTTCAACGAAAAGACACAAAAGTATATCAAGTCTAAACAAACTATTAAATACGATTGTGGAGATAAAGGAGCTAAGGTAGACTGTGGATATAAAAGTATTAAATTATGTAGCAGATGTAGCAAGAGAGTAGAGCGTGCTAAAAAAAATAAATATATTTCCGATGGGGTGAAGATCGGATATTTCTAGTTATGAATATTTTTTTTAAACCATGTGAATATCCTGAACATTGATATATTCAATATCCTTTTTGAATCTTAGAAGTACAATCTCCAATTCGATATCATTTTCCTCATCTCCAAATGGAGTATCAATCTGATTACAGACATTATTAGCCATGAATACAATTGTAGACCAGATAAATACCCAAATACCACTATAGTACTGAGATGTGATAACAATATTTAAACTGTACACAATCAAGTATAGAGTAATAGTTAGATTAATAAATTGATTATAAACCAAAACGATTGGGATATTAGCCATATTAAAAATGTTTTCTCCTAAATTAGCAATTGTAGTAACAAGCGCATTTAAATTTTCAGCTTCGAAAAAGTTTAGTACTTCATCCTTTTTATATGTCGCAATAAGATTGCGCATATCCTTTTCGACAGCTGATAATACAATCGTAGAATCTAAATTACTTTCAAGAATACTTTTTTCTTTTTCATAATTCATCATATGATCATATTGTTCAATGATATACATCTGTTGCAGAGATAGAAATGGTTGACGCAATCCATCTACATCTAGACGTCCATTTTTATTATTGCAAAAGTAGAATACATATGAAATATACGATGTAATCAAAGATTTCATGTTAAGAACAAATGTTGCATCTTTAGTAGTTGAAAGAATACAGATTAATCTTTTAGAAGCATTAATAAGTTTAGTTACATTACCATAGCCATTAGACCAGCTATTGAATGCACTGTTTAATCGAAATGAAAGTAATGTTGCGAAGAAGAAATTAAATACTGATAAAATCGAAGAAAGCGATACTGCATGTTTATTAAGATCGAACCCTTCGACCTCTTCGTTTAATACTGTTACTAAATATGTAAATAATACACTCGCCGACGAGAATAATAAAATATGTAAATCAAATAAATTATAACATCTTTTAAGAAGAGTTTCTAGAAAGTTGGTCTTGGTATAGGTGATCATTTTATTAATAAGGTATTTTAAACTATATTTATAAATATAAATTATCAGTATGTTAAAATTAAAAGTATTTGTCTTATTATTATTATACATCCGACTAGTCGATTCTATATATTTCGATTTTATTGGACTAGCGGTGGATTGTATAAGTTCTATTATAAACGCTTGTACAGTAATTTATTTACCATCTGGATATTTTGCTATCAAAAATATTTGTTTGAATGATATATTGAAAGAATCTAGAGGATTGATAATTTTATTTCAAAATAAGACATTTGAAATAGAATTTATAAATAGAGGAACATATACTAGTTATCTTTATCCAATTAAAACTAATACAACATTCATTAAGGCGGTCGATTATTTTTATAATGGATCCTTCATAATGTTTAACAAAGATAATATTACTTATCCAAACAATACTAAGATTGGATTCATAAATGAAGTTTATGTTAGTCTAGAAATGTTGAATAATAAAAATTATAACACAATAGATCAAAAAATAAATCAGTTGTTTGTATATTATTATATCAACAATACATTTATATTCAATGAAATAAATATTTTTCCCAAACTCAATGAAACAATTTATATTGATTATAAAGATGGATCACAATGTAAAAAAAATAATATTATTATATACGACGAATCTATTTATGATGATTCATGTAGAATAAATTATGATTAGATTATATTTGTTGAAAATAGACTAATTAATCTTATATGTACAACAATTAATACCAAATGCGAAAGCATATGAGGAATTGTTGATTTAATAATTTTAGTTGATACATACAGAATTACACATGTAATCAATAATCCTAAATGTAATAATTCACTATTTATGAATAATATATAAAAATCGTAGTGAAATCCGATATTCATCAATATTCTATCCGTATATTTTATATACTCATTTGTAAAATAGTGATTAACAATACTTCCAAATAATCCAGAGTATATTACAAATAGTAAATATTTATCGGTTACATTCTCATAATAAGTCAATGCTATCATATGAATGTAAAGTGATAAAACACTCGATTTGAATAAAATTATATTCATATTTATGATATATAATTCATTGATTTTAATTAAAATTATTGATTTAATCATTTACGTTTATTTCCTTTTAATACATTCTCTCTATATTTATTTTGTACATTTCCTGGAGGACTAATATTCATTACGACTACATACTTTTTAAGTTTTGGATTATATTTATATGCAATACCATATTTTTTTGAATCCGCCCAAACTAGTGCAGTAAAATGACCAGTGGATGGACTAAATTGAGGTTTAGTAAAATCATAAAATTTAATCTCTTCATACCATTGATCGATACTATATTTTATATTACTTACTATATCATCCTTTATTATAGATCCGCCACGCACGGCTAGGTTCTCTCCATACAATGAATTATTACTATGTTTGAATATATTATTATCACTTAACTCATCAGCCCATTTACTAGATATGTTACTTATTTCACTCGAGTACGTAAGTCCCGGCGATAAATGAGTCAGTCTTAAACTATTTATATAATTTGTTATTTCACTTATTTGGGAAATATTCATATTGTCTAACCTTACTTTTCTTTATATTATATTTTAGTAGATAATATAATATACAAAATTAATTAATTATCTATATACGTATAAATATTATTAATTAATTGTTTAGAAGATATTTCATATTCGTTTAAATATTCTGAGAAGCATTTATCCAATTCTATTTTTTTGTTTATCAATTCTTTTAAATTTTTATTATATTGTTTGAGCGGAACGATATCTATATTTGGAATTTCAGGATATGAAACATCTTTTAATAAATCGGAATCCTGAATAATATTTGATAATTTATGTTTATAATAATTCAATTTATAATTGTATTTAATATCCAAATCATTATTTATTTTCATATTATTATCATAACGATCAGATATTCTATAACATATTAATCCTAAATAATCCATTATAGATCCCTTTGTTAAAATTTTATTATAGAGATTGAAAGCACTGTCGGCAATCATTTTGCATTTACTCTGATTGTTATTACACCATTCTAATTTATCTTCTAAGTCTGATAAATCTGACTTAACTGGTATATGGTCTATGTATGGTATTAATAGACCACTGAACCATAATTTGTTTGGTGAGTCTACCTTTAGTATAACAGATCCAGTTTTCATCATGAAACTATATCTACTAGAAGCACCAATACCATCAATATATATAATATATTTGTATTTCATCTGTTCTAGCATAGTCATATAATGATGTTTTCCTATATCTTGTTTTAATTCCTTTAATTTGATATTTGATATAATCATATCATCAGTGTCTATTATTCTATCTCTGTGGTCATGTGACGTAAACTTGATATCAAAATTTTTATTTTTACCGAATTGGTTAATAAGTTTTATTCTCTGATTAGTGTTTTCATTAATACCAATTCCAGAACATGATCCACGGAAAACGGCTATATTTTTTTTGTTGACCCAATGAACCTTATTGGATAAAAATAATTCATCGCTATAGTCTTTAGTACATGCCAATTTTACATTTTTACCTTTAGGAAAAATTAATTGAGTTGCCAATTCCCAATCTTCGGGGTTTGGAATACAAATATCGGTATCATCTTTACTAACACTAAAGGATAATATTGGTATATTATCTTTCTTGTTATCATTAATTGGTGTTTTATTTAGATTTATTATAAACTCACAGTCTGAAACTATTTTAGTACCACATAGTTCATCAAACATATTACGTAATTGTAAAAATCCATCATCAGAAATAGGTTCATCTACATTATGTATAATATTACCATCTCTGTACCAATTGTTTAAAGGTTTATATTTTTTATCTTTAGGTTTAGTTTTCAAATAATCTTTTAACGAATTTGCCCCATCAAATTTAATTTTGTTATGCCAATCGTTTTTATAATTTTTGTTATCGAATGGTGCAAAAATTTTAACTCTTGAATTTTTAATCATAACATAAATTCCTCGTTTATAATTATTAAATACATACTCAATAGTTTTGCTAGACGAATCAGTGTTTAGTGTCTTATTTTCTAGTAAAGCTGTTATAGATTTATCTATTGTTCCGGTTCTATATATATTTCCATATATGTATATAGATTTTGTTATACCGTCAAAAGATTTTATATTGTTTAGCACATATTTATTTATTTGGTCATTATTAACAAATAATGTTATATTATGATTTAGTTCATAGTCTGGATTAGATCTCTTAGATAATTTAGTAAAATAATCTTTACATGATTTAATTGTATATGACTCAAACTGTTCTATATAATCATTAAATACCCCTCGTATAAATTTATTAGAATTCAACTTTATAGGATTGTTTATATCCTGGCCCGTTTTAAAATAAAACAGCTTCTCGAATGCATCTGTCAAATCATCTTGCAGACCCAATTCATGTTTTAATCGCATAGCATGGAATTTCTTATCATCAATCATCAACATGGTATTGAGATACCCTATTATGTAATGATAATAATAATCTATTTTATCAGCATCATTATACGATATATCATCATCCAAATATAAATAGTCTTTATATAAATTTATTAACTTTAGTCTAAACATAGTATTATCGGTATCTTCATACTCCATCAACTGTTCAGTATACTCAATAATCTTTTTTAACTTTTCTTCAATAGATAAATCCTTAACTATTTCATAATTAATTTTACCACCCTTAACACAAATATTTGATGAAGTCGACATTATATTATATACACTATTTAATAATATATTTTGAATAGTCATAGTAATCCTAGTCAACAGTACTAAGTCATAGAACGGTTTCAACACTCATATTTTTTTAAAAAAAACTTATAATCGGGCCAGCCTCATCAAAAAAAAAATATAAATGAAATAAATCTGGAGATCGATTCAGTAGGAAAGAATAATGATACTCAGTAGCAATAATGATACTCAGTAGCAATAATCCTAATCAATAGTACTAAGACTTAGAATGGTTCCAACACTCATATATTTTTAAAAAAAACTTATAATCAGTCGGGCCTTGTCAAAAAAAATTTACAAATGAAATAAATCTGGAGATCAGCTTTATCAATAAGAATAATTAAACTCAGTAATAATAAACCTAGTCAACAGTACTAAGTCATAGAACGGTTCCAACACTCATATATTTTTAAAAAAAACTTATAATCAGTCGGGCCTTGTCAAAAAAAAAATTTACAAATGAAATAAATCTGGAGATCAGCTTTATCAATAAGAATAATTAAACTCAATACTAATAAACCTAGTCAAC
>JACCDK011173129.1_pt1 | contig 10206 bp, 9 predicted proteins | sample 7445871 | NCBI WGS metagenome assembly JACCDK01 (sample SAMN15323436, study PRJNA562643) | freshwater metagenome | isolation source: river surface water | place: USA:Blue River Watershed | collected 2017-08-15
CGATGCCGACCTGTCGCGCATCATGCAGGAGCTGCCCGCCACGCTGGACCTGCTGGAGACCAGCGACGACGCCCCCATCATCCGCATGCTCAACGCGCTGCTGACACAGGCCGCGCGGGATGGCGCCAGCGACATCCACATCGAACCCTACGAGCGCCACTCGTCGGTGCGCTTCCGGGTCGACGGCACGCTGCGCGAAGTGGTCCAGCCTAACCGCGCACTGCACGCGGCTTTGATTTCCCGGTTGAAGATCATGGCCGACCTGGACATCGCCGAGAAGCGGATGCCGCAAGACGGACGCATCAGCCTGCGCATCGGTACGCGTGCGGTGGACGTACGCGTGTCCACTCTGCCCAGTGCCCATGGCGAGCGGGCGGTGCTGCGTCTCCTGGACAAGAGCGAAAGCAAGCTCAGCCTGGAGTCGGTGGGCATGACCGGCGACACGCTCGAGCGCTTCCAGCGCCTGATAGGTCAGCCCCACGGGATCATTCTGGTGACCGGGCCCACGGGGTCTGGCAAGACCACCACGCTGTACGCCACGCTGTCACGGTTGGACGCGCAGACCACCAACATCATGACGGTGGAAGACCCGATCGAGTACGAGATGCCCGGCATTGGGCAGACCCAGGTCAACACCAAGATCGATTTGAGCTTTGCCAAAGCGCTCCGCGCCATCTTGCGGCAAGACCCGGACGTGATCATGATCGGCGAAATCCGCGACCACGAAACCGCGCAAATCGCGATCCAGGCTTCGCTCACAGGTCACCTGGTGCTGGCCACGCTGCACACCAACGATGCCGCCAGCGCGATCAACCGCCTGATCGACATGGGCGTGGAGCCGTTTTTGCTCAGTTCATCGCTCTTGGGCGTGTTGGCCCAGCGCTTGGTGCGCAAACGTTGCACGGCTTGTGAGGGCGCAGGCTGCGATGCCTGTGGCCAAACCGGTTACGCCGGGCGCACAGGGGTGTTCGAGTTGCTGGTGGCCAGCGACGAGATCCGCGCGCAAATCCACAACCGCGCTGCAGAAGCCGACTTGCGCGCCACCGCTTTGGCACAAGGCATGGTGCTGATGCGCGACGACGGACAGCGCCTGGTGGATGCGGGTGTGACCAGCGCTGAAGAATTGCTGCGCGTCACGCGCGACTGAGCAGCCATGCCTGCCGCACCCTCTTTGATGAGCAAGCCCGGACCATGGGCAGTCGGCACCGGGTTCGCATGCCTGGCGTGCGCTGGTGGAACGGCTCTGGGGCAAGACATCGACAGAACACCGCTTGCGCCCATGTCCGAGCACGAACGCGACGCGAACCCGCCCTCGGCAGAAGCCACGGCACACCGATGGTTCTACACCTTGGGGGTCAAGGTTCAAAGCCGCGATCTGGCCGATGCCACCACCGATTTGTCCTTGCGGCCTGTGCTGGGCTTGCGCTATGGGCGTTGGCGATTCGGTCACCCCACCGGCACCGAGTGGCTGCGCTTCAGCGGTTACCGCCAAGAATCCAACCTGGCCTACCAGCTGCGCGAAGATGAGCGGCTGAAAGTCGGGCTGTCCCTGCGCGTTCAAAACCTCAAGGACAACAGCAGTTTCGACGGTTTTTCTTCGGGTCAGAACACGGTGCGGGGTCGGGTGAGCGTGAACTACGCCCTCGCTCCACGCTGGACACTGGGCAGCGACATCACCCAAGACCTGATGGGCCGAGGAGATGGCACGACTCTGTCCGTGGGCGCCTCTTATGGCCTGCCCTTGAACGAGCGCTCTGCCATGAATTGGAGTGCGGGCTTGAATTGGGCCACTGCGGCCCATTGGTCCACCCAGTGGCACCTGGCCCCCCCACCCGCAGAGGGTTGGCATGCCGGCTTGGGCGCCTTGGGCATGGGCTTGAGTTACCGCTATGCCCTCACGCCCCAATGGGCCTGGTTTGGCACCGTGGGCACCAGTCGGCCCTTGGGGCAAGTGCGCGCCATCAGCCCGTCCACTTTGAGCTGGAATGGACAGCTGGGACTGCTTTACTTCAGCCGCTAGGATGTGAACCATGCCCGCCTACCGTTTTGAAGCCCTGCAAACCGATGGTGCCTTGCGCAAAGGCACACTCGAAGCCGACAGCCTGAAAACCGCGCGCGGCCAATTGCGCGCCCAATCGCTGGTGCCTTTGCTGGTCGAAGCCATTGCTGCCGGTGCGACGGCACAAGCCACGAGCGCCTTGCCTTGGTGGCAGCGCCCATTGGGCGGTGGTCGCGCCTTCAGCACCAGCCAGCGTGCCATCTGGACCCGGCAACTGGCTGGCTTGGTCGGCAGCGGTCTGCCGGTCGAACGCGCTTTGGCAGCCCTGACCGACGAGGCCGAAGTCGAGCCACAACGCCACCTGATGGCCGCCATCCGCGCCGAAGTCAATGCGGGCAGCACCTTGGGGCGGGCTTTGGCGCAATACCCGCAAGAGTTTCCCGCCATTGACCGCGCCGTGATTGCAGCGGGCGAACAAAGCGGCCACCTGGCAGATGTGCTCAACCAACTGGCCAACGACCTGGAAGACCAGCAAACCCTGCGCGCCAAACTGCTGTCGGCGTCGCTCTACCCGGCCATCGTGAGCCTGGTGGCGCTGGCGATTGTGATTTTTCTGGTCACTTCGGTGGTGCCCCAAGTCGCCGGGGTGTTTGCAGGCACCAAGCAGCAACTGCCGGGCCTCACAGTGGCCATGTTGGCCATCAGCGACTTTGTGCGCACCTGGGGCTGGCTGATTTTGCTGTGGGTGATGGCGGGCGTGGTCGTGTTGCGGCTGGCATTGAAGCAAACCACATTCCGCCTGCGCTTTGACGCCGCTTGGCTGCGCTTGCCGGTGATTGGCCGTTTGGCCCGGGGCTACAACAGCGCCCGCTTTGCCTCCACGCTGGCCATGCTCACGGCCGCGGGTGTGCCCATTCTCAAAGCGTTGCAAGCGGCGGCCGACACCCTGTCCAACCAGGCCCTGCGGGCAGATGCACTGGAAGCCCTGGTGCGCGTGCGCGAAGGGGCGCCGCTGGGCACCGCGCTGGCCCAAAACGCCCGCTTTCCGGGTCTGCTGTCGATGTTTGCACGCCTGGGCGAGCAAACCGGGCAACTGCCCGTCATGCTGCAGCGCGCGGCGCAGCAGTTGTCCAGCGAAGTGCAGCGCCGGGCGATGGCGCTGGCCACGGTGCTCGAACCCCTGCTGATCGTGGCCATGGGCGGTGTGGTCATGCTGATTGTGCTGGCCGTGCTGATGCCCATCATGCAGCTGAACCAGTGGGTCAAGTGATCGTCCTTCTTGAATGGCCCTGCCCGACCCCACAACCATGACCCGAATATTTTTGCAAGGAGCCCGCGATGCCCGCATCTCTTGAAGGCCAGTTGGTGGTGGCGATTTCCTCGCGGGCCTTGTTCGACTTCGAGGAAGAAAACCGGGTGTTCGAACAAGGCGACGACCGCGCTTACATGCAGCTGCAGCTGGGCCGCCTGGAAGCGCCCGCCAAACCAGGCGTGGCGTTTTCACTGGTGCGCAAGCTGCTGGCCTTCAACACCGCCGAGGCCCAGCGGGTCGAGGTGGTCATCCTGTCGCGTAACGACCCGGTCTCGGGCATGCGGGTGTTCCGCTCGGCACAGCATTACGGTCTGCCGATCCAGCGCGGCAGTTTCACGCGCGGGCAGCCGCCCTGGCGTTACCTCAAGCCCCTGAACGCCAACCTGTTTTTGTCGGCGCATTTGTCGGACGTGCGGGCAGCGCTCGACGCGGGAGTGCCTGCGGCGCAGGTGTACCCGCATTCAGCGCTGGCGTCCGAGGCGCACCCGCACGAAGTGCGCATCGCCTTTGACGGTGATGCGGTGTTGTTTTCGGACGAAGCCGAACGCGTGTTTCAAGCCCAGGGCTTGTCGGCTTTTCAGGCGCACGAGCGCGACAAAGCGGCCCAGCCTTTGCTGGCGGGCCCCTTCAAACCGCTGCTCGAAGCCTTGCACCGGCTGCAACAGGCAGGCACGCCCTCCATGCGCATCCGCACCGCGCTGGTGACCGCGCGCAGCGCTCCGGCACACGAGCGCGCCATCCGCACCCTGATGGACTGGAACATCGAGGTGGACGAGGCCATGTTTTTGGGCGGCTTGCCCAAGGGGGAGTTTTTGCGCGAATTCGAGCCGGACTTTTTCTTTGACGACCAAACAGGCCACATCGAGTCGGCCGCGCGGCATGTGCCCTCTGGCCATGTGGCCTCGGGCGTTTCCAACACCGATTGATCAGCGTTTTTTCTCGTTGTAGGGCGCCACTTGCCGGGCTTCGATGCGGTAACTGGCCACCCCCATGTGCGAATCGGTTTTGGTGGCACTGAGGGGGCCAGTCACCCACACCACATCCATCAAACGCAAGCGTTTGGCGGGCTTGTCGAGCACCACGTGAACGATCTGGTTGGCCGGGGGCGGGGGCGAGTGGATACAAGCGCCAAAGTAGGGCACCAGCAAAAACTCTTTCATGCCATCCGGCAGGTCCTCCAGGGGCACCACATAACCGGGCAGGCGCACAGACAGCCCCAGTACGGCCGGGTTGATGGGGGCGTTGTCCCACATCTTGCGCATTTTTTTCAGTGCCTCTTCGGCCCTGGGGTCGTTGTCTTTGAGCGAATCCAGGTTCAAAGCCTTCAGGTCCTTGAAAGGGTCCCAACCCGCAGGAATCAATTGCTCCCAAGTCAGGGTACGCACGGCGGCCGGAACGCTGGCGCCCACCGGCGGCGCTTCAGACGACAGCGCGGGTTGGATCTGTGGCACCAGCTCGCGGGCGGTCTCGCGCACACTTTGGGCCATGGCCGGGCCTGACAGCCACCCCAACACAAGGCTCAAGCCCACACACAGGGTTGTTTGCTTGTTCATGGCTTGGCGTCCTTTCCTCTCATACGCGCGGCGACAAGCCATCGGCCAAAGACAGGCGATAGGCGCGCCAGGCCGGACCCAGACTGGCCAGCCAACCTGCACACAGCACCGCCGCCGCCAAACCCATCTGGGTGGGCAGAGGCGCAGCCCATTGCAAACGGATGCCCAGCGCCTGCTGCAACCATGGGGTGAGCCATGCCATCCCCACTTGGGCCAACAATACCCCGACCATCACCCCGGCACAGGTCACCCACAAACCCTCGAGCGTGAGCATGGCCAACACATGGCGTGGCCCCGCGCCCACGGCGCGCAGCACGGCCAGTTCGCGGCGGCGCTCATTGAGGCCCGCCAGCACCACCGCCATGAGCGACACCACACTCACCAAAGCCACCAGCGCAGACACCGCCAACAAGGCGTTTTCGCCCACGCCCAGCACCGACCACAACTCACCCAGAGCGACACCAGGCATCACCCCCATGAGGGCCTCATCTTCGTAAAAATTGACAAATCGCTGCACATTGAAAACCGCTGCACGGGTTTTCAGGCCGACCCAAGCGGCGGTGACTTCTTCGGGCTCCAGGTTGAATTTGCGCGCCTGATCGGCCGGAATGTGCCCCCCCGGCATGGGCGTGCCAGCCACCCAGTCCAGATGCAGCGCCTCCAGGGCTTGCAAGCTGACATGCACGGTGCGGTCCACCGGGGTGCCGGTGGGCGCCAGGATGCCCACCACCTTGAACGGTTTGTCGGCATGGTCATCGTGCGCCCCCTCGGCAGAGTCGTGGTCATGGTCATGGTCATGGTCATGCAAGCCATGCGACAAGGTGATGCTTTGGCCCAAGCCGTAGCCCATTTGACGGGCCACCTCGGCGCCGATCACCGCTTCGTACAAACCATCCAGGGTGTCTGCAAACACCGCACCTTGCCGCAAGACCAAGGGCTGCTTGTCACCGTACGCAAAGTGCTGGAAATAAGCGGGCGTGGTGCCCAGCACCGGAAAGCCCCGGTGCGAATCGCCCAGACTCAGGGGCACCACCCAGGAGACCGAGCGGTGACGCGACAGGGCGCGCACACTGTCCATGGACATGCTTTGCGGCACGCTGCCGATGTGGAACACCGAAAACAGCATGAGCTGCACCGGACTGCTGCGGGCCCCCACAATGAGATCGACCCCGCTGACCGATTGGGAAAAACTGTGGCGTATGTCGTGTCGCAAACGCTCCAGCGTCCAGAGCAAGGCGGTTGCAAGAGCCAGCGACACCACGACCCACACCAGGGTGCTGCGCCGATTCCAGGCGCTTTGCCTGGCCATGCGCCACAGGCTGTTCATGCACCTGTCCCCATTTTTTGCATCTCGGGCAAGGACCACTGCACATCAAAACGCGTCGCTTGCTGCTCGTCATGGCTGACGCACACCAAGGCGCTGCCCGCCTCACGCGCGGCGTCCAGCAACAAGTCCATGAAGTCATGGCGCAAGGCGGCATCGAGCGCCGAGGTGGGCTCATCGGCCAGTATCAATTCGGGCTGACCAATCAGGGCGCGTGCAGCTGCCACGCGTTGCTGCTGGCCGACCGACAAAGCATCGGCGCGCCGCGCCCACAATGATTCAGGCAAACCCATGCGCTGCAACCAGTTTTGGGCCGATGCCCGAGGCCCTCCGGCCGCTTGGCAGCGCGCATGGCGCGAGCTGGAAAAGCGGCATGGCAAAGTCACGTTGTCCAGCACATTCAAGTAAGGCAACAAATTGAATTGCTGAAAAATCACGCCCACGTGCTGGGCCCTGAAAGCGTCACGCTGGCTGGGTCGCAAGGCCGACCAATCCTGCCCCAGCAAGGACACACGCCCCTGCTGCGGGGACAAAACGCCCGCCAACAACCCCAGCAGGGTGCTTTTGCCACAACCGCTGGGGCCCTGCAAAAAAACGGTTTGGCCTGGCTCCACATGCCATCGCCCCAAGACCAGGGTGTCGGCACCCCCACGGGTCCATGCAAAGCGCAGTGGCTCGATGTCGATCACAAAACCTCTCCCCTTCAAAGTGCTCTTGTCCAGGGCAGCTTGCAACCCTGGCCACGGCCGCTGCGCTCGGCACGGCAAGCGCTGCGGGAATATACCCGCTCGGGCGGGTCAGGGCGCTTTTCTCCGACCTTCCCTGCGGGCAATCCACACCGTGGCCCACAAAATCACAAAGGCCCCCAACCAAGTGGATTGGCTGGGCACATCACCAAACACCAGCCACCCCAACACCGAAGCCCAAACCAGGTCCAGGAAGCGCAGCGACTGGGTGGCTGAGATGTCGGCCAGCGCAAAGGCCCGGGTCAGGCAGTAATGGGCCAGCGTGCCCAGCACCCCGGTGGCTGCAAAGCCCAGCCATTGCATGGTGGTGGGCATTTGCCAGTTGGGCACGGCCATGGGCAAGCTCAGCACGGTCACCGTGAGGGCTTGCCACAACACGATGACGCCCGGTTTTTCGTAACGGGTCAGCGCTTTGGTGATGAGGAAAGAAGCGGCGAACACGGGGGCCGATGCCAACATGACCAGGTTGTACCAGCCGCCATCGCCCGACATTTTGGGCAAGACCACCACCATGACACCTGCAAAACCAACGATGGCCGCAATCCAGCGGTCCTTGCGCATGGGCTCGCCCAAAAACCAGGCGGCGCCGATCATGATGAAGATCGGCCCGGTAAAACCTATGGCGGTCATGTCGGCCAGGGAAATTTTGGGCAAGGCCGTGAACCACAAGACCAGACCCAAGGTGTGCACGCCACCGCGCCAGAACTGGCCCGCCATGTTCACGGGCATGTAGGCTCGCCATCCATCGCGCCAGACCCAGGGCAGGATCACCAACAGACCAAACAGGTAACGCAGGAACTGGGACTGGTACACATCCAGATGCAGGGTCAGGTCCCGGGCAATGGTGTTGAGCAGGGAAAACAACAAACCACCCAAGACCATCCAGACCATGCCGCGCACAGCGGGTGGCCAGTTGGCGAGTGTGCGCAAACCCCGTCGTTGGACCAGGGACCATCGACGTCTGGGGTCAGAGGGTTTGCGCCGACTCAAGCGACAACCCTGGGTGAGAAAAGCATCACACCGCCATCTTAGGGCGTGGACGGCGTTCGGTGCGTCGCTTGCGTTACGCGCTCATGCGCATGGGGATGGTGACCGGGCCGTCATTGATGAGCGACACTTTCATGTCGGCTGCAAAGCGACCGGTTTGCACCACAGGATGCACCTTTTGGGCCTGGGCCACAAAGTACGCGTACAAACGGCGACCGTCTTCAGGCGCGGCAGCCTGGGTGAAGCTGGGGCGGTTGCCACCGGCCACATCCGCCGCCAGTGTGAATTGACTCACCACCAGCAAGCCGCCGCCCACGTCTTGCACGCTGAGGTTCATTTTCCCGGCTGCGTCCGAAAAGATGCGCAGTTTGAGCATCTTGCCCAGCAGGCGATCGGCCACGGCTTCGGTATCGCCTTTTTCAGCGCACAACAGCACCAGCAAGCCCGCGCCGATCTGTCCCACCACAGCGCCCTCCACCCTGACGCTGGCCTCGCTCACCCGTTGCAGCAGTGCGATCATTTCAAGTCCTTGGCATCGTCAAAATGCGCCTCCACATCGCTGGGCAACAACTGAATGGTGGCGCGCAAACCGGGCACTTCGCTCATCAGCGCTTGCTCCACACTGGCCCGCAAGGCAGCAGCGCGGCCCAGGGTCCAGCTGGCGGGCATGTGCATGTGCACATCCACAAACCGCCGTTGCCCGGCGTTGCGGGTGTTGAGGTGGTCAAAGCGGATGATCTCGGTCTCGCCGCGCTGGTGCGCAAAGCCGTCCAGCACCTTTTGCACATCAACCAGGACTTCGGGCTCCAGCGCCTCGTCCATCAGGCCCTGTGAAGAACGCCAGACCAGGCGCCAGCCTTCCTTCAAAATGTTCAGGGCCACAGCAATCGCCACCACCGCATCCAGCCACAACCAACCTGAGATGCTCACCAGGACAATGCCGACCACCACCCCGGCCGAGGTCCAAACATCGGTCACCAGATGCCGGGCATCGGCCTCCAGCGCCAGCGAGCGGTGTTGCCGGGCGGCACGAAACATCCACCAGGCCAGCACACCATTGAGCGCCGAACTGCCCAACGACAAGGCCAGACCCCAACCGACTTGCTCGATCGGCTGGGGGTCAAACAAGCGATGCACCGCCACCCAAATGATGCCCAGGGCGGCCACCAGGATCAGGATGCCTTCAAAACCGGAAGAGAAATACTCGGCCTTGTGGTGGCCATAGGGGTGATCGTCGTCTGCAGGGCGCGCCGCAACCGTGACCATCATCAAGCCAAAGACCGCACTGGCCAGATTGACCAGCGACTCCATCGCGTCCGACAGCAAGCCAACCGAATCGGTCACCCACCAGGCCAGGGTTTTGAGCGCGATGGTGATGCACGCCACCACCACCGATGCCCACAGCATGCGCTTGGGCGTCATCCAGAGGTCAACAGATTTCATGCGCTGAGGATAAGCCTGGCCAAGCGATCTGTCTGTGCGCCCGCCCCGCTCAAGCCAGCGTCACTTTGGCGAACTTGCGTTTGCCCACTTGCACCACATGGGTGCCTGCTTCGACCTTGAGGCCTTTGTCGCTGATGACAGCCCCGTCGATGCGCACACCGCCACCATCGATCAAGCGACCCGCTTCGGTGGTCGAAGGCGCCAAACCTGCAGCCTTGAGCAAAGCACCGATGCCCATGGGCGCGCCCAACAAAGACACTTCAGGGATCTCATCGGGGATGCCGCCCTTGCTGCGGTTGATGAAGTCTTGTTCGGCCGCTTCGGCCGCGGCCGCGCTGTGGAAGCGCGCGGTGATTTCCTTGGCCAGCATGACCTTGGCGTCTTTGGGGTTGCGACCGCCCTCGACCTCTTTTTTGAGGGCCTCGATCTCGGCCAGACTCTTGAAGGACAAGAGCGTGTACCAGCGCCACATCAACACATCGGAGATGGAGAGCACCTTGGCAAACATGGTGTTGGGCGCTTCAGCGATGCCGATGTAGTTGTTTTTGGACTTGGACATCTTGTCCACGCCGTCCAGGCCTTCGAGCAGCGGCATGGTCAAGATGCACTGCGGCTCCTGGCCGTACTCGGCCTGCAGGTGGCGGCCCATCAGCAGGTTGAACTTCTGGTCGGTGCCGCCCAGCTCCATGTCGCTCTTGAGCGCGACCGAGTCGTAGCCCTGCATCAGCGGGTACAAAAACTCGTGCACGCTGATCGGCGTGCCCGCCTTGAAGCGGTCGTGGAAGTCGTTGCGCTCCATCATGCGCGCCACGGTGTACTTGGCCGCCAGCTGAATCATGCCC
>JACCDK010721154.1_pt1 | contig 10205 bp, 7 predicted proteins | sample 7445871 | NCBI WGS metagenome assembly JACCDK01 (sample SAMN15323436, study PRJNA562643) | freshwater metagenome | isolation source: river surface water | place: USA:Blue River Watershed | collected 2017-08-15
CACATATGCGTTGTATTTGTTTGAAAGTTCGGCAATCGCAGTTAACTCTTCGAGAGTATGAATACGACCGACTGGATTATGTGGGCTTGAAAGCAAGATAAAACGTGCCCCGGCCTTGAATTGAGCTTCGATTGCTGCAATATCAAGTCGCCAAATATCGCCTTCGTGAATCAGGGGAGCATCAACAGTTGTTAACTTCAACTCATCAAGCCACATATAAAAACTGTGATAGACCGGAGAATTTACAATTACTTTGTCGCCCGGTTTGCTAAGTGCGCGAATAACTTCAACGGCGCCAACTCCGACATCGGTGGTCATGCGAATCTGTGCAGCATCTGGGGTCCAACCCCAATGTCGTTGCGCAAAACCAACAAATGCTGCTGGAACCTCAGGAATTGGCCCCAAATAACCAAGATCAGATTTAGCGACCATTTCGGCAAGAACTGCGCGAACACCTGGATCTACTTCGAAATCCATTTCGGCAACGTGTAGTGGTAAAACATCAGCGGGGTAGCGCAACCATTTTGAACTATGTAGTTTTCTTAGTTCTGATAAATCGCGCACGTGCTATCCCATCTCTAAAAAATTTTGACTTCGTAAATTCAATTAAACCCTGCGCGATGCTACCTCGGCTGGGTCAGCTGGTGTGAACGTGTTGCCGACTGGACCTTCGCGTAGAACAACCATTAGGCAGCCTTCTTTGCTGTACATCGGGCCATGCTCGGTGTCATCGCCACCAGGGTGAGATAAATAGGCGCCACGCTTCATAGTGCCGAACGAAGAAATAATGCTGCCCTGAACAATCAAGATTTCTTCGCTGAAGGTATGCCACTCATAAAATGGCGAATCCCATTCAGGCAAGATGCCTAATATTCCTGAGCCATATTCGCCGTGATCGTGGAACGCTTTACGAGCCGCTCCACCAGGAAAGTCAGAAACTATCGGTGAGCGCCAAACTAAATCTTGTGTGTATTTAATGACTATGTCGTTATTTTTTGCGATAGCAGAAGTGACTAAATATTCTCCGTCGTAAGAAATAAAGACGCGTGCATTACCCGCTGAAGTAACAGTGGGAACTTGGCTTCCGGCCGGGATTTCAATGTAAGTACGCTCTTTAACTTCTTTACCATCAAGCGCGATATTTCCTTCAAATACAAAGGCGCGAATCATTACTGGTGCTTCATGCGTCAAAATTTCTGTGTTGCCATCGAGTTCCAGCATTATTGATTGACCTGGTGCAATTACTTTGGAATTGCGACCTTCATTTCTGGTTGTCCCATTTGCGAATACTCGGAACTTATAGGAGCCAAATTCATTGCTACAACTTTGCAACTCTTGCTCGTCGATATTGATAAAATCTACCCATGGTCGTGACATTTATGGCCTCCAGATATCGGTGCGATCTTTAGCCCAAGCGGCTAATTGCCATTCGGATATTTTGGGTGTGTTCTTTATTAGTTCTGATTTATCGGCAGCAAATAACAATTTAGTTAGCTGTTTGCGTGAACGTGCTCGCATCAAAGAACGATGAGCAGTTGCTAAATACTCTGGGTCAATCTCAGATGCAGTAAATTCAATTGCATTTGTGTTCTTCGCTTCAAACCAGGGCCAGAAGAATTGGCTAGCGCGAACAACTTGCCACGCTCTAGTTAAATAATTACCGTATCGATCAGGAGTTAAATCAGGTTGGGCAGCTTGCCATTTCTCGCCATCTGCAGGAATATGAGCATTAGTCGCACATACACACTCAGCACCAATAGTTTTTGCGATAGCCAGTGCTAATAAAGCGGAAATTTGATCACCTGATACACAATTAATCTTCGTAGCACCAAGGTTGGTAAGAGTTAATTTAATTATTTCTGCCCAGTCATCAAGCGAGGCATCTTCGCTGATATCTCCAGATAATCCATGCCCGGGTAGATCAATTAGTAGTGATCCCGAGTCTTGAATCATTTCGATCGATTCACCTACGTTATGTAGTACTAACTTGGTCGCGTTTAGGTTTCCACTCCACTGAATTACGCCATCAAAGTGTTTGGTTTCAACCGAAATAAAACCACGATCGCTATCAGATGCAAAAGATTCATAGCTTGGTGCCGGGAAATTCTTTAAGAAATCGCCGAATAAATCTTCGAGTGCAACTGGGTTATCAGCACTTCCGGTTAACCAGCCAGCAGGCATTGCAGGTAGGCGCTCAAGGTGAACTAAAAGCGGATCGCCTTGATAGGTGGCAATAAGAACCGGGTTATGTTCTTCAGCTGCTGGCGGGATATCACTTGGCGCAGATAGAACAGCACGATATCCATGTTGATAGTTATCTCCGGCATCAAGTAACTCCATTACTTGTGCATGAACTCGAGCAATATCATCATGTGCGTTGCGCATACGAGTTGTTGCATCTGTCTTAAACCATGGAAAGAACCAACTTTGTTCAAGGATGCGAGACCAAACCCAAGTTAAATGTTCGCCATAGCTACTTGGTTTAAATGAAGGTAAATAACCACTGGCATAAAGTGCCATTTCGGCATCAGTCCAAATCGGATATCCGCCACACGCAAGTGCGGTGAAGCGTCCTGGATTACGAACGTGAGCATTCATTGCGATTGCGCCACCTGAATGGAAACCGTAAACGGCGACTTCTTTCACGCCAAGAACATTTAAGAATTCAATTAGGCCATCACCGAAATCATTAATATTTGGTGAATCAATAGCAAGCGGTTCGGATTGACCGTAACCCGGAGAATCTGGCGCAATACAAGTAAATGAACTTCCCCATTTGATCATTAACTTTTCATATTCGGCAGACGATCTTGGACTTTGATGAACCATGATCAGTGTCGGGCCACTGCCGCACTTTCGATAATGAACTCGGCGACCATTCACATCGATAAAGTGTCGGGTTATTTTCATGTGCTTAGCGTTGCGCGTTAATCCAATTGCGTCAATGGTTAAGTTTCACTCAATAGAACTTGCCTGTTATAAATGCTGGGGTTACCTCGCTCACCTATAAGCGATATTCGCGCTGATGCCTATACTTCAAGAATGAGAAAGTATTTCGGATTTTCGGTGGTTTGGTTTTTAGTCTTAACTTCCCTCCCTGCCATGGCCGAAGAGATTGTTACTTTCCCATGTGGCGGCAGCGCAACCTATAAAGTTCAAATGCCGGAAGGCGTATTAACTGACGCCGAGAAATGTAGTGGTTCTCTGGTAATTGATAAGAGTGTAAAGATTATTGGTTTTGGAGCCTTTTGGCGTGCACCACCGACGCAAAGCGCTCGTGCAACCAAGCTCGATGGATCAAAGTTAGATGAAGCATATGTATACCTGGAGCCACCGCTTACTCAAGTTTCGATTCCTAATTCGGTAACCGCTATCGATGACTACGCATTTTCTCGAACGGGTTTAACTTCAGTAATAATTCCGAATTCTGTATCAAGTATAGGAAGCAAAGCATTTTCTGAAACTCCACTTACATCTATCACAATCCCCGATTCGGTTTCGAGCATCGGTGATTTTGCATTTTCGCAGACTGCCCTTACGTCAATTGAGATACCAAATTCGATGTCCACTATTGGTGATTATGCCTTTTTTGAAACCCCAATTAAATCAATAAAAATTTCAAGCACATTGACCAGCATTGGTGAAGGGGTGTTTTCTAAAACCGCTCTTACGTCACTAGCTATCCCTAACTCAGTCACCGCAATCGGAGATAGCGCCTTTCTGGAGACTCCGCTTGAAGCGATAACAATTCCAAATTCGGTTGTGAGTATAGGAAGTCTTGCGTTCTCTCAAACAAAATTAGTTTCAATCGTGTTGCCTAAATCGTTAAAAAGTTTGGGCGATAAAGTTTTTGCGGAATCAGATGTATTAAAAATCATTTCTATCCCAGATGACTTAGAGTCGCTAGGTGAAGATGCTTTTGAAGAGACTGTTTCGCTAACTCGAATCGAGTACTGTGGAAAATTAACTGGATTTCCAATCGTTCCTATCTGCCCCGCAGAAATTAAAGCGAAGGAAGACGCAGCCGCGAAAGCTGCCGCAGAGCTAAAAGCCAAGCAAGATGCTGAAGTTAAAGCAGCAGCAGATAAAGTTGCGGCGGAACTAAAGGCTAAGCAAGAGGCTGAGGCAAAGGCTGCTGCTGAAAAGGCGGCGGAGGAACTAAAGGCTAAGCAAGAAGCAGAAGCTAAAGTTACGGCTGAGTTGAAAGCAAAACAAGATGCAGAAGCTAAATTAGTTGCTGAGAAGGCTGCTGCAGAATTGAAGGCTAAGCAAGAATCAGAAGCTAAGGCTAAGGATTCAGCTGCTAAGAAAACTACAATTACTTGCGTACAAGGCAAAATGGTTAAAAAAGTAACTGCGGTTAAACCAGTGTGCCCGAAGGAATATAAGAAAAAGTAACGTGCGCCCGAAGGGATTCGAACCCCTAACCTTCTGATCCGTAGTCAGATGCTCTATCCGTTGAGCTACGGGCGCTTACCGAAGTGGCAATGATACCTGCTTTTTACAGCCCACCCAAACTCAGTAATTCCTCGCGAGAAACCGCTTTAATTCGTGGCTTTCCATGAGGTTCACCTGCTGCAATCTCTGCAGCATTAATTGATTCCCAATGACTCTGTGAAATCACTTTATTTGTTGTAATTAGTGAAGTGAAATCAAAGTCTGGCTTTGGTTCTTTGAGGTCTTCTAACAATAAATTCATTACCGCTGCAGCATCTGATTTATTTGTACCAATTACACCTGATGGGCCACGTTTAGCCCAACCAACTACATATAAATTCTCCGCCACTCGTCCGTCGGTATTTACAACTTTTCCTTTTTCAAAAGGGATTCCAGTAATTGCGTCAGCTTCATAACCAATTGCGGTAATAACTAAGCCGCACTTAATGCTGAATTTTTCGTCAGTTCCGGTTTTTTGAAAAACAACCTCTTCGACGCGGCCATTGCCTTTAATCTCTTTAGGAGTAGCAAGAAAATGAAAATGCATAGTGCGATCATGATTTGTTGCTTCGCGTTCAGCAATCAGAAGCATTGCATCTAAATTACTCTTCACATCTTTTTCGGGAGCATCGCCGGCGCGAACAATTGCGGCATCAATTTCAGCTTTACTCATCCAGACATTTGTATGTTCGAGTTTAGGAAGATCGCGAAGTTCAGGTGAAGTAAAGGCTGCATGCTCGGGGCCACGACGCGCACTAATCACAACTTCGCGAATCAAACTATTTTTAAGTGCATCAATTGCATGAAGTGCTGTGTCAGTTTCATCAAGCTCTGTTGGCTCTAGTGCCAACATGCGCGCAACATCCATTGCAACATTGCCCGCACCAATTACAACTGCGGTTTCGCAATTCAATTCTGGCTTAAATTCTGCAAAATCAGGATGCCCGTTATACCAAGGTACAAACTCCGCGGCCGAAATAGAGCCAGGTAGATCTTCGCCAGGAATGCCGAGTTTCTTTCCAAGCGCCGAACCGGTTGCAATGACAACGGCGTCGTACTTTGCTTTCAAGACTTCAATTGAGATATCCGTACCTAACTCGACATTTCCATAGAGGCTAAAGCCTTCTGTCGTCGCTACCTTTTCAAAGACTTTAGAAACCGTCTTAATCTTTGGATGATCTGGCGCAACGCCACTTCGAACCAAGCCCCAGGGTGTTGGTAAGCGCTCAATCATGTCGATCGAAAACGAAAGGTCGGCAGTTTGTAAGTTTTGAAGAGCTTGGGCAGCGAAATATCCGGCAGGGCCAGCTCCGACTATCGCTACTTTGTATTGAGGCATGACGACAGTCTAATAAACATTATCGCTGCTCACCAACAAATTCCATTATTGCTCATTGATTAATGGGAAGCTCCACGGTGACGACCTTTGTAAAAACCGAGATCTCTGCACCTTTCGAATTTCGAATCGCCCCAGTTAATTCAAAATTAAAGCGTGCATAACCAATATTTACATCATCACTCGTGATTTTTTGCCTAATATCTAGAATGCGCTCTTTACTTCCCGCAGGTAAAGCTTCAAATTTACTAATAATTTCCCCAAATCGATCATAAATCCTTAGATCCGCGATTGGGCATGACAAATGATTTGAAATGCGGGCACTAAATCTAACTTCATCAGAAATGTGTAGACCCGGAGCAATGGGTCCTAAAATTCTTTCAAGTTCTTCGGCGGTGTAAAGAGGGTCACCGCTGGTAGTTCCGCCGGCTGGGCCAACTTCTTTTCTTTCAGTGAGGTTAAAACCATTCATATTTACATCTGGAACTTTTGGGACATTTAATATTTCGGCCTCTACCTCTTGATTTCTGGCTGGCCTGATATATCTAGGAACCACAGTGAATTCAATATCTGTCGTGTTTTGGTTTGGGTTAACTATTTTGTCAATCGGTTGAAATTCAGCTTTGTTCAACTTTGCAAAGACAATCTCTTGGTAGGCATCTTTCTCGTACAAGACACCAATCGATCCATCTGCTAATTCGCAGGCTGTCGAGTATGCCGAGCTCCCAGCTTCGATGCAGATACCTGATGACCATGTGTCTCCGCCATCTTTCGATCTCTTCATAACGGTATTTCTACGCAAATCCGAATCGTGGTTATGAGTGCAAATTACGTCGCCATCTTTCAAAACAAAAAGTGATCCGTTATCACTTGGATCACTTAGGGCTAGATCGGGGTTTAATGAAGTGAGAGTTTTTCCGCCATCTTGCGACCTGCCTACGATTCGATATGGAGTTGCGCGAGAGTGCACAAGAACTGATCCGTCAGTTAATCCAGCTATCGCTGTTTCATTTCCACCAGGAATATAAGCGCCTAGTTGCCAATTTTCTCCATGATCATCGCTAAATCCAATCGCTGATAAAAGCTCAAATTCTCTGCGTAATACAAAGGTTTGCAGCAACCTACCCGCGAACTCGCCATCAGTTATGCGACCACCCATTCCAGAGGTAGCGAAAATTCCAGGAGTTTTGGCATCTTTTAATTGTTCTGTGATCACATCATGACGCCAAGTAACTCCATCATCATCAGAGATCGATCTGGCAATGTGAGCAACTAATGGGTCAGTTAAATCTGTTCCTAAGGTGCTTTCAAAGAAACCAGCAATTTTTGTCCATTGATAAAGAACAATAATTCTTCCATTTGCACCAAAGGTTGGGTCGATAAGAATGCTGGCATCGCCAAAACCTGAAATGCCTTCGTGTTTTCTAAATATCTTTTGTTCAGACCAAGTTGCACCATTGTCATCGCTAGCACGAATTACTAGATCAACAGGTCCGGGCAAATCATCGAAATCAAGCCGGGCATCGTAAATTGCAATTATTCGACCAGATGGAGTAACCGCCATTGCAGGAATTCGATACTGTCGGTATCCACCGACTCCACGAACTGCGAGGGCTTGTTGTTCCATTACTTAACTGAAAGACCCGCATTCTTTAAGAATGGCACGATTGCTGCAATCTCATCAGCGTTAAGTGGAATCTGAGGAGGTGCCATGCGAGCATCTTCAATTACTCCAAGAAGATTTAGCGAAGCCTTAAATGCGCCAAGTGCTGATGAGCCACGACCCATGCGCGCAGTTGATCCAACGTCAACTAAACCAAACATTTCAGTCAGACGCTCTTGTTCGGCTTTGGCAGACTTGTAATCACCAGCAGCTACTAGATCAAAGATCTTTACGTAACCGGCTGGATCAATATTGCCAATACCTGGAACCACGCCATGAGCCCCGAACATCAAAGCTGAATCAACGGTTAGTTCAGAGCCAGTAAGAACTACAAATTCATTTAGCCCCATCTTTTTGGCGCCAAGAATAACTGCTCTGATTCCAGCATCGTTGCCGGACGAGTCCTTAAGTCCTTGTATTACGCCCTCTTTAGCGAGTTTCAATACTGTCGCGGTTTCCAGTTTTACGTTATTTGCTGCAACCGGAATGTCATATGCATATAGTGGAACATCGCCACATGCTTCTTTAACTAATCTGAAATGTAGTGCGATTTCTTCTGGGTGAGTACGAACATAGAAAGGTGCAGTTATAACGATTCCATCAATGCCGGCAGCAACAGCAGCGCGCACATGGTCATTAACGCGGAAAGTTGTCATATCAATTGCGCCTGCCACAACCGGAACTCGCCCGGCTGTTTCATCAATAGCAATGCGAATTACATCAGCGCGGCGCTTGTCAGTTAGATAAGCAACTTCGCTGGTTGAGCCAAGAACAAAGAGACCATGAACGCCACCATCAATTAAGTGGTTGATCAAGCGGCGAAGAGATTTTTCATCTACTTCGTAATCGGCGGTAAACGGCGTACAAACTGGAGGAACCACACCTCTTAGTAGTTTTGGATTGGTCGCCATTACTTTGCTCCTTTATTTAAGTGACAGGCGACTTGATGGTCACCCTTTGAGATATTTGAAATTTTTAATACTGGTCGTTCGGTTCGACAGATATCCATGACTGATGGACAGCGAGTTGAGAAAGCACAGCCGGCTGGCATATCAATTGGGCTTGGTACTTCTCCTTGTAACGCAACTCGCTGATCTTTTGCAGTTGGATTCATACTTGGAACCGCTGATAACAACGCAATTGTGTAAGGGTGTTCTGCTGCTTCAGGCAATGAATCAGCGGGAAGAATTTCAACTACATTACCTAGATACATAACTGCGACTCGATGTCCTACATAACGTGCAACAGCCACGTCGTGTGTCACGAAAATAAATGACAGACCAGTTTCTTTTTGAATCTTTAACAGCAGATTAACTATCTGGGCTTGAATGGAAACATCTAGGGCTGAAACAATTTCATCAGCGATAATCAGCTCTGGTTTAGTTGCTAAACAGCGAGCAATTGCTAGGCGCTGACGCTGGCCGCCTGAGAATTCATGCGGATAGCGCTGCAGATATTCGGGGCGAATATTGACCATTTCGCAGGCTTCCAGAATTCGCGCAGTTCTTTCGGCTTCATCTTTAACTCCGTGAACACGAAGTACTTCATCCATCGCAGCACCAACACGTTGGCGAGGATTAAATGAAGTGTATGGGTCTTGGAAAATCATTTGAACTTTTTTGCGGAAGCGCATCTGATCGACTCCGCGCAAACTTCTTACATCTTGTAGACCTTGTCCAAAGTCAAAAGAAAGTTCGCCACCTGTTGGTTTATCAAGTAAAGCCAACATGCGACCAAGTGTTGTCTTTCCGCATCCGGATTCACCAATAACTGAAATTGTTTCACCGCGGAAGATCTCAAGATCAACACCATCGAGAGCTTTCACATAACCTTTAGTGCGTCGCAAAACTCCACCCAACACAGGGAAGTGCTTCTTGATCTGCCCTACTTTGTAGAGCGGAGTACGAGTGTTACTCACTTTATGCACCTCCAGTCAGAACCGGAAGTTTTCCGTTTGCATCCAAACGAATACAACGAACATCGTGACCTGGATTAACACGTGTCATCTCAATGGTTTTCTCTCTGCAAGCTGCAACTACATATGGGCAGCGGCCGGCGAACTCACAACCAACGGTTACTTCGGCTGGCGATGGTGTTTGTCCATCCACTGTTTGTAGCTCAACGTTTTTATCTGCATCAAGTGTTGGAACGCTCGCCATCAAAGCCTTTGTGTAAGGGTGTCTAGGGTCACGAAGAACTTGATCCACCGCACCATATTCAACTACCCGACCTAGATACATAACGGCCACGTGATCTGCGACTTCTGAAACCAGCGCCATGTTGTGAGTAATAAGAATGAATGATTTGCCCGCAGTTTTTTGTAAGTCCTTAAGCAGGGTCATGATTTGAGCCTGAATAGTTACGTCGAGGGCAGTTGTTGGTTCATCGGCAATCACTAAATCGGGTTCACAAACGGTGGCGATTGCGATCATTACACGTTGGCGCATACCCCCTGAAAACTCATGCGGGTAAGCGTCATAGCGACGTTCTGGGTCAGGAATTCCCAGCTTTCGGAATAACTCAACTACTCGAGTACGAGCTTCATCTTTAGAAATTGGAAAATGCTGCAAAAGACTTTCGGCTACTTGGCGACCAACTTTGTGCGCTGGGTTTAGCGAAGAAAGGGTGTCTTGGAAAATCATTCCAATTTTTCCACCGCGAATATCACGCATCTCTTTGCCAAATTTTTCAAGCTTATTCAGTTCTAAAACCTGATCGCCTTGTGAAAAGTAAATATCTCCGCTGCTAATTTCGCCATTGTCAGGAAGC
>JACCDK012002464.1_pt1 | contig 10205 bp, 7 predicted proteins | sample 7445871 | NCBI WGS metagenome assembly JACCDK01 (sample SAMN15323436, study PRJNA562643) | freshwater metagenome | isolation source: river surface water | place: USA:Blue River Watershed | collected 2017-08-15
AGATATAACCACCTCCGCCAGAGCCGCATAATTTTAGATAATAGTCATTGGTGTCAATTCCCTTTTGCCAAATTCCATGAAATTCTTCAGGAATCATCGGTTTAAAATGACTCAAAACTACTTTTGATAATTTTTTAGTATTGGCAAATAACGATTTCATATCCCCGCCCAAAAAATTTTCTACACAAGAATCGGTGTATTTTACAAATTGGGTTTTCAACATATTGCGGAAACCTTGGTCTTTTAAATTTTCCATGAAAAGGGTAACCATGGGAGCGGTTTCGCCTACAATTCCAGAGTCGATTAAGAAAACAGCTCCTTTGCCATCCAAACTTTGGGTTGGAATACCCGTTGCTTCAATATTGTCTTTGGAATTGATTAAAATAGGAATACTTAAATAACTATTTAAAGGATCTAAACCAGAACTTTTCCCGTGAAAGAAACTTTCCATTTGCGAAAAAATAGTTTTTAGTTCCAATAATTTTTCACGAGTTAGGTTTTCTAGAACGGTGATTTTATTTTGAGCGTATTTGTCGTAAATCGCAGCCACTAAAGCGCCGCTACTTCCCACACCATACCCTTGCGGAATACTGGAATCAAAGTACATTCCGTTGTCAATATCTGCTTCTAAAGTAGCTAAATCGAATTGAACCAAATCAGGTTGTTCAACAGCTAAATTTTTCAAGTGAGCTACAAAACGCTTCAAATGTCCGTTAGACGAGATGGCTTCATCAGAAGGATTCCCATCGCATTTCAACGCACCATTATAAAAATTATAAGGGATAGAAAGCCCTTTGGAGTCCTGAATAATTCCGTATTCTCCAAAGAGTAATATTTTTGAGTAAAATAAAGGTCCTTTCATATTCAATTAAAAATGTATAATTATCAATTATCAATCAATTGACTTCCGATTCCAATTTCGTCACAAATATACTGACCATTTTGACAATAGCCAACTAATTCGTTCTGAATAAATTGCAACACTTTTTCTTTGACCTGATTCGGATAGAGGACATGAACATTAGCCCCTGCATCTAGAGTAAAACAAACAGGGATATTGGTGTCGTTTCGAAATTGCCAAATACGATTAATGATTTCTAGAGTATTCGGTTTCATTAAGATAAAATACGGCATTGAAGTCATCATCATAGCATGTAAAGTTAACGCTTCACTTTCTACCACTGCGATAAATTGTTCTAAATTTCCGGATTCAAAAATCGAAATGAATTGGTCTAAATTTTCATGAGCTTGTGCAAATCGCCTTTCGGCAAAAGGATGGTTGTGCATTAAGTCGTGACCTAAAGTACTCGACACTTGTTTTTCGCCTTTATCTACTAAAAGAATAGTGTCTTGGTAGTTTTTGAAATTATCATGAATCGCGTGCGGAAATTCAACTCCAAATAAATCGGAACTTCCTGGAATATTCGCCTGATTTCCCCAAACAACTATTTCTCCTCTTACACTTCGGCAGGCACTTCCCGAACCCAAACGGGCTAAAAAAGACGCTTTTTGGTAAAAATAATTTTCGGTCATTTCGGGATTCAGTGCTTTTTCCAAACTCATCAAGTTCATAGCTAAAGCCGCCATTCCTGAGGCAGAAGAAGCTATTCCTGAACTGTGCGGAAATGTGTTTTGGGTATCAATTGTAAAATGATAGTCTTTTAAAAAAGGCAAATACGGTTCAATACGTTCAAGGAATTTTTGAATTTTTGGTTTAAAATCTTCTTTTGGTTTTCCTTCAAAAAGTAAATCAAATGAAAAATCAGTATTCGTATTTTGTTTTTTGGCAAAAGCCAATTTTGTGATTGTCTTGCAATTATTCAAGGTAAAACTCACCGAAGGATTGGCAGGAACCTGATTTTCTTTCTTGCCCCAATACTTTACCAATGCAATATTGCTTGGTGCACTCCATTGAAAAACACCTTGTTCAATTGATTGTGTATACGGAGCTGGAATAAAATCGTTTGCTGTTACCATGAATAAAAATTTTAGCAAATATACTTTTTTGCTGAATAGGTTTGGGTTTATTTTGGCTGTTGAATAGAATATTTTTGAGTAATTTTGGTTCAAATAAAAATTAAAATGAACAAAGTCTCTCGTATTGCAATAGTTGTAGTTATTTGTTTGATAGTAGGGTATGTATCTGGAATGGTTACTCGTGCCTCGATAACCACTTGGTATCCCACTTTGGTAAAACCAAGTTTTAACCCACCCAATTGGATTTTTGCACCCGTTTGGACTTCATTGTATATTATGATGGGTATTGCAGCTGGATTAGTTTGGAATCAAATAACCTCAAATAAAGAAGCCGTTATAAAAGCATTGCAATTTTTTGCCATTCAATTGGGGCTGAATGCGCTTTGGTCGTATTTGTTTTTTGGATTACACAACCTGATGTTAGCCACAATTGAGGTGATTTTACTTTGGTTGTTAATTTTTGAAACCTATACTCAATTTGTTAAAATCAATAAAATAGCGGGTTATTTATTGCTACCGTATTTGGCTTGGGTGAGTTTTGCTTCGGTACTCACGGCTAGCATTTGGTGGTTGAATGAGTAAGCTATATTATTCGGTAACTGATTTTGCTACTAAGAATCCGCTAGTCCATGCGTTTTGAAAGTTGAATCCCCCAGTAATAGCGTCTATATTGGTAATCTCACCTGCAAAATAAAGGTTAGGGTGCAGTTTGCTTTCCATGGTTTTGAAATTAATTTCTTTTAAATCAATTCCTCCAGCAGTAACAAATTCTTCTTTAAAGGTACTTTTTCCATTGACTTGAAAAATGCCTTTTGTAAGTTGGTTTGCCAAGTTTTGCAATTGATTTTTAGACAAATCAGCCCATTTGGTTTCGTTGCCAATTCCTGAAGCTAGCACCAAACTTTCCCATAAACGATTTTGTAGCTCGAAAGGCGATTTTTTAGCCACTGTTTTTTGTGCGTGTTCTTGTGTGAGTTCTTTTAGAATAGTTTCAGCTCCCTCTACGTCTGTATCATTAAGCCAATTGATTTCAATGGTAAATTGATAGTCTTTATCGTGTAAAATACGCGCACCCCAAGCCGATAATTTCAAAATTGCAGGTCCGCTCATTCCCCAGTGGGTAATTAATAAAGGACCTGATGACTCGAGTTTAGTATTCTTTACTTTGACGCTGACTTGAGTAGCAATTCCAGGTAATTCTTTGATTCGGGCATCTTTGATATTGAAGGTAAATAGAGACGGAACTGGTGTAACGATGGCGTGACCAAAAGTATGCAATAAACCCCAAATTTTTGGATTACTACCTGTAGCAAGAATTAATTTTTCTGCTAGGTAATTCTCCGTTTGTGTTTCAATTTTCCAACAATTTTCTACCGAGCCTTCAGTATAGAAAATGGATTGAACGCTTTGACCGGTTAGAATGCTAATGCCTAGTTTTTTGCTGGTATTTACAAAACAATCGATAATGGTTTGAGACGAATTGGAAACGGGAAACATCCGTCCATCCTCTTCAATTTTGAGTTCGACTCCGTGTTTTTCAAACCATTCTATGGTATCTCCAGAGCAAAATTGATGAAAAGGACCACGCAATTCTTTTTCCCCCCGCGGATAAAATTTAACCAATTCATTCGGTTCAAAACAGGCGTGAGTTACATTGCAACGCCCACCTCCAGAAACGCGAACTTTTGAAAGCACTTCTTTTCCACGTTCTAAAATCGCCACTTTGAGTTTTGGGTTGCGTTCTACAATGTTGATGGCTGAAAAGAATCCAGCAGCACCGCCTCCTACAACAATTATATCAAAGTTTTGATTCATGTTTTTGTTTTTGAACGACAAAGTTAAGAATAAAAAAACGCCTTTATTGCTAAAGGCGTTTGTATTATGTAGTTGAAGTTTATTTTTTCAATTCTAAAAGGACTACGTCAAATTCTGAATCAATAGTAGCTTTTCCATTCAAAACAGTAGTTTCCTTACCAGAATAAACATCTCTTACTTTTGTACCATTCTTGAAAATACTTCCTGTTGCGATTGTTTTTTTGCCTTTGGCAAGATTCAACCCTACCACAACTTGATCTTTGTATTTGCCTTGAGTAAAATTACGACTAAATACGTAAGGAGTTGCTGTAATTTGTTGGTGCACACCAGCCCCCACAGCTGGGTGATTTTTTCTAAATTGTCCTAACTTTTGCCAATGAGCCAAGGTTTTTTGAGTAGATGGGTTGTTTTTGATTTCGTTCCAATTCATAAAAGAACGTAGAGTAGCGTCACCTTGAGTGCCTTCAATTACTAAATTACGTGCCGATTCATCTCCGTAATATACTTGCGCAGTACCAGGAGCTAGCAGTAATTTAGTGGCACTTTCAAAAGTCTTTTCTCTTTTACCATCAAAAGGTGTTGCATCATCGTGAGAGGAAACATAGTTTAAAACTCCAAAGCCTTTTAATTCATTTTGAAGTTTGTTGGAGTAAAATGAAAATAAGCTTTCATAGTCTTTTTTTGCCTCGTTTTTAAATTCAAAATTGATTAAACTATTGAATCCATTAGCAAAATAATTTACTTTTTTATCCCCAAAATCATAATACAAGCCTCCACTGATGTTGTATCCTGAAACTTCTCCTGTGGTGTAAAAACTATTATTGTCTAATACTTTTTTAGGATTGTTTTTTTTCCAAGTAGCAAAAGCATAATCACATTGTTTTTTGAATTCAGCCCAAACACCTTCTTCAATATGTTTAGCAGTATCAGCACGGTAGCCATCAATTCCGTATTCCGTAATATAATCGGTTAGCCATTTGATGATGTAATATTTGGGGGATCTAGGATATCCTGTTCGGGCAAAAAAGGCATCCAATTCTTTTATTTCTTGCTCGTAGCGTCCTTCTTTTTTCCATTTTTCTACTAAGCTGGTTGGCAATTCAACGTTTTGCTCACTTTCAGTACGAGTGTCAGGAAGATTAGCAACAAGAGTACATGCGGTCGTACTAGTATAATTTTTATAATCGCAAGCAGGGGAGGTTCTTACCCAGTTTTCTGGCCACACAGCATCTTGAGGTGTAATGGGACCTGTGTGATTGATTACACCGTCAAACACAATTCGAATACCATGTTGATGCGCTTTTTCTACCATGTTTTTCACCTCTTCAGCAGTTCCAAAGTTAGGATCAAAAGCGGTCCAATCTTTAGCCCAATACCCGTGAAATCCATAACTGTATCCAGTTCCTTCATCTGTTCCATCGTGAATTTGTTCTACTAACGGGGTCATCCAAATCGCATTAATTCCCAATTGGTCAAAATAACCTTCTTCTATTTTTTGGGTAATTCCTTTCACATCACCTCCCATAAATCCGCGTAGTTTACCCGTTTCTTTAGTTCGATTGTAGTTGATGTCATTGTTTGGATCGCCGTTATTAAAACGATCGGTTAATAAGAAGTATAAATTAGCTCCTTCCCAAACAAAAGGAGTTGAGTATGTTGTTTTTTTGCTTTGTGCTTGTGTTTCATTGTGCGCAATGAATACAGTTAAAAGAGCTAATAATAAAACATTTTTTTTCATACTATTTGATTTAGTTTAATCAATAAGAGATTAGGGTGTGTTAAGAATTATTTGTCATTTAGTAATAAGTACTCGTTTGTAAAATGATTTGATAAACTTTTCTAATGGTTGATTTGATATTGATAAATAATTCTTATAAACATTTGTGTAATTTCATACGAGCTAAAAGTGGAGCTTCTTGAATAGGGAGTATATTCTCATCATTTTAAATTAAACAATTACAGCACTATTAGCAGCCACAGCAACCTCTTTGCCATTCACCACAACTGTAATTGCTGTATTTCCGTCAAGTGCAATTTGAGTCGACTTTTGGGTAACACTTACTTTTACAATTTGATTTCTGAAATTAATTTTGAAAGAGTATCCTTGCCATTCTTTTGGAATTTTTGGAGAAAAATGTAAGGTGTTATTTTTAACACGCATACCTCCAAAACCTTCCACAATACTCATCCAAGTACCAGCCATAGAGGTGATGTGGCAACCTTCTTCCACTTCCTTGTTATAGTCGTCTAAGTCCAAACGAGACGTTCTTAAATAGAAAGTGTACGCCATATCCATTTTGTCCAAAACAGCCGCTTGAATCGAATGAACACAAGGCGAAAGTGAGCTTTCGTGTACGGTAAATGACTCGTAAAACTCAAAGTTGTTTTTCAATTGTTCTTTCGAAAAATGATCTTCAAAGAAGTAAAAACATTGCAATACATCGGCTTGTTTGATGTAAGGGGAACGTAGAATTCTATCCCAAGACCATTTTTGGTTGATTGGACGTTGACTTCTATCTAAATCGGCAACACGAACCAATTCTTTATCCAAAAATCCGTCTTGTTGCAGATACACTCCCATTTCTTCAGATTTTGGGAAATACATATTGTCTGCCACTTTTTTCCACTCTTGCAATTCCGCATTTGATAAATTTACCTTTTCAATAATGCGTTTGTGATCAGACGGATATTCTAACGACACTTTTTGAATTTGTTCTGCCGCATAATCAATACACCATTTTGCGATATAATTCGTATAGAAGTTATTGTTGACGTTGTTTTCGTATTCGTTAGGACCCGTAACTCCAAGAATCACATATTGATTTTTGTTGCTTGAGAAAGTTGCTCTTTGGTGCCAAAAACGAGCAATTCCTATTAACACTTCCAATCCTTTTTCAGGAATATAACTATAATCTCCAGTAAATCGGTAATAATTGAAGATGGCAAAAGCTATGGCTCCGTTTCGGTGGATTTCTTCAAAAGTAATTTCCCATTCGTTATGGCATTCTTCACCGTTCATGGTTACCATTGGGTATAAGGCTGCACCATTGGTAAAACCTAATTTTTCAGCATTTTCAATCGCTTTATCCAATTGATTGTAACGATAGGTCAATAAATTACGGGCCACTTCTTGGTCTTTGGTGGCCATGTAAAATGGAATACAGTAGGCTTCGGTGTCCCAATAAGTTGAACCCCCATATTTTTCTCCGGTAAATCCTTTTGGGCCAATATTTAGACGAGAATCTTTTCCTAGATAGGTTTGGTTCAGTTGGAAAATATTAAAACGAATTCCTTGTTGTGCTTTCACATCACCTTCGATAGTGATGTCCGACATCTCCCATATTTTTGCCCAAGCTTGTTTTTGTTCGTCTAATGCGGTATCAAAACCTTTAGCTACAGCTGATTTGATTGCATTTTCTGCAGCGGTTTGTGTATTCGTATGATTCATGGAAACAGTGTATCCACCAATTTTTTGAATTGCCGAAGTTTGCCCTTGCGCAATTAGGGTTTCGTAACTGTGTTGTATTCTTTCGTTGGTAGCATCAATGGCAACAGGTGAAATAGACTCATTTTTCTCATTAGCCCAAATACTATTGTGCATAAAAGTAGTTACCTTAAAATGAGTTTTGAAAGTTTGAGCGGTTACAAAAGCTTCATTAGTTCCTTTTTTTACTTCTAATGGTTCCCAAAATTTTTCTTCCCAGTTAGCATCTTCGTTAGTTACACCAGCATCAATGTAAGGTTTGTAGACAATTTTAGCATCTTTGTTTAAAGGAGAAATTTCATAATTGATGAATCCCACTTCGTCCAAATCCAACGATAGAAAACGTTTTACGTTGACTGCAATTTCGGTTCCGTTTTGTAAAGTGGCCTCAAATGAACGTTGGTACCAACCTTCTTTCATGTTCAATTCACGACGAAAGTTACGAACAGCAGTACAAGAATGTAAATCTAGGTTTTCACCATTGATTTCGACATCAATTCCAATCCAATTGGGAGCGTTTAATACTTTGGCAAAATATTCTGGATAGCCATTTTTCCACCAACCCACTTTAGTTTTGTCAGGGTAGTAGATTCCACCAATATAACTTCCTTGGAAGGTTTCGCCAGAATAGGTTTCTTCAAAATTGGCACGTTGCCCCATGGCTCCGTTTCCAATACTAAAAAGACTTTCGGATGATTTTACTCGCTCAACATCAAATCCTTCTTCAATAATCGACCAGTTGTCTGGTTTAATATAATCTTGATTCATTTTTTTAATTTGAAAATTTGAAAATTTGAAAAGGGGATAATTGGTCCCGAGTTCAATTTTTTAATTATTTATAAGTGAATTTAAAAAAGCTTCATCGATATAAGTGAAGTCTTTAAAATTGTATTTAGCTTCGTTTAAAATGGTTGCATCTCCAATGCCAATACTAGTCATTGATGCAATATTAGCGGCTTGAATTCCAGCAACTGAATCTTCAAAAACTATAGAATTTTCATTGGTAATGCCTAATTTTTGTGCTGCCTGAAGAAAAACTTCAGGGTCTGGTTTGGCGTTGCTTACGTCATTTCCGTCAACAATGGCATCAAAATAAGATAGTATTCCTGTTTTCTCTAAAATAGGTCGTGCATTTTTACTTGCCGAACCCAAAGCGATGGGTTGTTGGTTGGCTTTTAAAAATTCCAATACTGGCATCACACCAGGGAGGATTTCGCTTTGATCCATATCCACCAAATAAGATAAGTAATCTTCGTTTTTTTGAATCAACCATTGGTCTTTTTGCTCCTGAGAAGCTTCGATTTGCCCTAAGCCTAAAATGATATCGAGTGAGCGCACGCGGCTCACTCCTTTTAATAATTCGTTGTGTTCGTGTGTGAATTCGATACCTAATTCGGTTGCGATTTTTTTCCAAGCTAAATAATGGTATTTGGCTGTATCTACAATTACGCCGTCAAGGTCGAATATGAATGCTTTTTTAGTCATTAAATTTATTTTTTTATTACATCATCTACATCTTTAACTCGTACTACTAAGAGAGCTGCGATGATAAAACTCACGCCACTCGTTACAATGGCAAATATGGCGTTGTCTTGATATACATATTTTACAAGTGGTCCACCAATTAAGGCATTAATAATCTGAGGAATTACAACAAAAAAGTTGAAAATTCCCATATAAACGCCCATTTTAAAAGGTGAAATGGAACCTGCGAGAATGGCAAATGGCATTGATAGAATACTAGCCCAAGCAATTCCAACAGCAATCATAGAGAGAATTAGCCAGTTTTCATTGGGCATAAAATACATCGAAATTAATCCCAAACCTCCAATGATTAATGAGATGGCGTGTGTTAATTTTCGGCCTATTTTTTTTGCAATGTAAGGTAAAGCAAATGCATAAAATGTCGATACTAAGTTATACACCCCAAATAAAACACCTACCCATTCACCTGCGGTTTGATAGGTGTCGCTTTTAGTATCACTAATAGGTAAACCATAAATATGGTGAGCAATCGCTGGAGTAGTAAATACCCACATGCCGAACAATCCAAACCAAGAGAAGAATTGCACAAAAGCCAATTGCCTCATAGTGGTAGGCATTTTTCTAAAATCGTCAATTACATCAAAAAGATTGGATTCTTTTTCTGGAGTCGCTTTTTCATCTGAAAATTGCGCTAATTCAGTAGGAGAATATTCTTTGGTGCTGAAAACTGAGATAAGCACTGATCCTACTAATACGATGGCTCCAATGATAAAAGATAAAATTAAGTTGTAAGGGACACCTCCAGCTTCATCTTTGTTGGAAACTCCAAACCAATTACTTAAAGTGTATGGAAGTAAAGATCCAATGACTGCTCCAAAACCAATTAAAGCGGTTTGAACACTGAATCCTGCCGTTCTTTGATCGGTTCTTAGATTGTCTCCTACTAAAGCTCTGAAAGGTTCCATAGCAATGTTAAACGAAGCATCCATAATCATTAACATACCAGCACCTACCCATAATGCAGGGAGTACTGCGATGAAAATTTCTGCTTGTGGCATCAGGATTAATCCAATAGAAGCAAGAATAGCTCCCGTAAAGAAAAAGGGTTTTCTTCGGCCAAATCTTCCCCAAGTTTTGTCGCTATAGTAACCAATAATAGGCTGTACAATGAGTCCCATTAACGGAGCTATAATCCAAAACCAAGATAGTTCATGAACATCGGCACCAAAAATTTGAAGAATTCGGCTTGCATTAGCATTTTGTAATGCAAATCCCATTTGTATCCCAAGGAAACCAAAGCTCATGCTCCAGATTTCAAGGGTACTTAATCTACGCTTTTCCATTATCGTAATTTTTAAAATTAATACGATAAGCGCTATGCTTATCAAAACTTAACTAGGATTTTCGAAGTAAAAGTAAAAGTTTTGAAGTTCCAAATATAGAT
>JACCDK011332878.1_pt1 | contig 10204 bp, 9 predicted proteins | sample 7445871 | NCBI WGS metagenome assembly JACCDK01 (sample SAMN15323436, study PRJNA562643) | freshwater metagenome | isolation source: river surface water | place: USA:Blue River Watershed | collected 2017-08-15
CGGGCCGGCCACGGCCTCGATGCTGGCATTGCCGCTGGCGCCAATGCCCACCAGCGCGTGGTAGATGCCCCAGACGGTGCCGAACAAACCGACAAACGGTGCGGTCGAGCCGATCGAAGCCAGCACGGCCAGGCCGTTTTGCAGCCGACTGGTGTGGTCGTCGATGCAGTTGCGCAGGCTGCGGGTCACCCAGTCGCTGATGTCCAGGCGGTCGTGGAGCTGCTTTTGCGCAGCCTGGTGGTGCTCGGTGGCTTCCTGCCCGACTTGCGCGAGGGTGTGAAACAGATTACCGGGGCGCTGGCCGAGCACCCTCAGTCCTTCGGCCAGGCTGGTGGTGTGCCAGAACTGCTCGCTGCCGAGTGCGCTTTGCTTGTGGCGCCAGACATCGAGTGCCTTGAGCACGATCACCGCCCAGCTGGTCACCGACATGGCCAGCAGGGCCAGCAGGATCAGGTGCGTGACGGTATCGCCTTGGGTCCAGATGCTGGACAAACCAAAAGAGGTGGGCATGAAAGGATCTCCTGTGAATGGGGGTCAGTCGAGCGCAAAGCGGATGGGCACGTTGAACCACATGGCCTCGGCCTGGCCCGCGCGTTGGCCGGGGACATAGCGCCAGCGTTGCACGGTTTCCAGCGCGGCCTCGTCCAGGCGTGCGTAGCCGCTGGAGGTGCGGATTTCGGCTTTTTCAGCGCGGCCTTCGGCGCTGATGAACACCCGCAGCACCACCGTGCCTTGCTCGCCCATGCGGCGGCTCATGCGCGGGTAGGCTGGCGGGGGGTTATGCAGGTAGTCGGCATCGCTCGAGGGCAGCACCACCGCTGCCACGCTGGCCGGGGCAGGGCGTGTGCTGCCAGAGGCAGCGGACGCGGGCATGACCGGGGCGGTTTGGGGCGTCACCGAGGCCAGTGCGGTGGGGCTGGATACTTGGCTCGGGGCGGTCGGAGCTGGTTCAGGGCGAACCGGGGCGGACGTGGCGATCGGTCGGATGCTCTGGGTAGGCGAGGGAGCAGCCGTCGGTGGCATGGGCTGTTGCAGCGCTGGCGCAGGCATGTCGGCGATCACGCTGGCGAACATGACCTGCTCGCCGGGGCTGGTCCATGCAGGTGTACTCAGCTGCGCCATGACCAGCCAGATCAGACCGGCATGGACCAACGCCACGCCGGCGGTGACGCCCGGGGTGCGGTATGTCATGTGCTGGCCCATTGGCGCAGGAGGTTGTGGTAGACGCCGGTCAGGGCGATGGTTTCGTCGGTTTCACCCAGTTGGGCGCGCAATTTCAGCAGGTTCATGTCCAGATCGAACAGGATCCGGCGCTGCTCGTCGCTGCGCACCATGCTCTCGACCCAGAAAAACGAGGCCAGCCGAACGCCGCGGGTGACCGGGGTGACCTCGTGCACGCTGGTGCCGGGGTAGAGCACCGCATCGCCCGCCGCCAGCTTGACCCCGCGGCTGCCGTAGGTGTCCTGCACACACAACTCGCCGCCGTCGTAGTCCTGCGGGTCGCTCAGGAACAGGGTGCAGGAGATGTCGCTGCGCACCCATTCGCCGGTGCTGGCCGAATGCATCACGGCGCCATCCACATGCGCACCGAAGGCATTGGTTTGCCCGCCATAGCGGTTGAAGAGCGGGTTGTAGATGCGTCGGGGCAGAGCTGCGGACAGAAACAGGGGTTCACGCTGCAAGGCTTGCCGCACCATCGCCTGCAACTGACGCGAGGCCGCACTGTCCTGGGCCAGCTGCTGGTTGCACTTGCGGGTGCGTGCCTGGCTGCCGGCACTGACCCGGCCGTCCAGCCAGGGGGCGTCGTCGCCCAGCAGCTGCCGCGCCTGTACGACTTCTTCGGGCTGGAGCAGTTGTTTCAGTTGCAGCAGCATGGGGGCCCTCTTCAAAACAGGGTTTTCAGGCTCAGCTCGATGCGCCGTGGTGCCCCTGGCATGTAAAAGCCGCGGTACAGGCTGTCGGCGTAGAGCTTGTCGGTCAGGTTGGTGAGGTTGAGCTTGAGCAGGCTGGCGTCGCTCACGACGTACTCGGCCATGGCGTCCACCGTGGTGAATGCCGGGGCCAGCACATGGCGTGCGCCTTCGGGGTTTTGTGCGCTGCGGTGGTTCAGGCCGGCGCCGATGCGCCACTGTGGGTGCAGCCGCCAGGTGGTCCAGAGGCTGGCGCTGTGCTTGGGGGTGAGGGCCGAGCGGTCGCCTTGCACCTGGGCCCCCGTGCCGTTGGCGGCGAGGGTCTGGGTGCTGGCATCGATGCGGGCATCCGGAATCCAGGTGTGGTTGTAGAAGACTTCCCAGGCGGGCGTGATGCGGCCCGCGAAATTGAACTCCATGCCGGTGGCGTGGCGTCGGCCGGACAGCAGCATCTGGCTGGCCGCACTGTCGGGGTCGGTGTTGCGCTCGTTGTATTTCTCGGAGCGGAACAGGGCGATGCCCAGCAGGGACTTGCCGCCGAACAGTTCGAACTTGCTGCCGATCTCGATGTTGCGGCTCTTTTCGGGCGCGGTGTTGGCCGCCTTGGCGTTGCAGGTGTGGGTGTTGTTGCCGGTGCAGTCGCTGGTGCTGAAGCCGCCCAGGGCGTATTGGTAGGTGTCGCCCGAGGTGTTGTACGAGGTGCCGTACGAGGTGTAGAGCGACGTGCCCTCACGCGGTTGCCAGATGGCGCCCAAGCGCGGGCTCCAGAGCGTGTCGCTCTTGTCCATCGAGGCCAGGCTGGGCGTGACGGTGCTGTAGGAGGCCGAGAAGCGGTCCATGCGGATGCCCCCGACCAGCTTGATTGCGGGTGTGAGGCTTACCGTGTCCTGCGCATACAGACCGAAGTTGCGGGCGCGGAACTCGTTGAGGGCGATCTGGCGCGTGTCGGCGATCGACTGGCCGTCGTTGGGGGTGCCGACGCTGGTGCCCAGCGCCGCGTAGCTCAAGCCCGCAGTGGCATTGTTGTTGCGCAGGGCTTTTTCGTCGCTGTAATCCATGCCCGCAATCAGCCTGTGCCTGTAGCCCAAGGCCTGAAAGGCGGTGGTGTAGTTGCTCTGGATCTGGGTCAAATCACTCTCCGCCCGGCGGGCCTTGGCCGCACGGGTCAGCGGGGTGCCCTCGCCAATCTGGGACAGGGTGAACGTGCCGCCAAAGCGGACGGCGCTGGCCAGCAGGTCGCGCTCGTAGTGTCCATGGCGCACGGTGGTCTGGAGTTCGGTGTCCTGGTCAAAACGGTGCTTGTGGCTGAAGGTGCCGTAAGTGCTTGCTGTGCGCAGGTAGTCACTGGCCAGGCCGTAGTAGTTTCTGGCAGACAACACCGGGACGATGGTGCCGATCGAGTTGCTGGCGTTGGTCACGGCACTGCCGGTGTTGATCAGCCAGGGGTGGTTGTAGAGCGGGCGACCATTCGTCTCCAGGTGGTACAGACCGATGGCGTATTCGTTGCGCTCGCCAATGCCCCAGCGGTAAGTGCCTGCCACGCCTTTTTTGTCCACCTTGGCGCCCCAGTTGTCGGCCTGGTGGTCCATGACGTTCAGCCGCACGGCCGCGCTTTCGCCGGTTTGTTGGTTGAAGTCAACGGTGATGCGGCGCATGTTGCCGCTGCCGGCGGTGACATTGACCTCGCTTTGGTCCATCAGGAAGGGCTGCTTGTTGACCTGGTTGACCACCCCCCCGGTGGAGCCTTTGCCAAAGAGCATGGAGGCCGAGCCTTTGAGGACTTCCACGCGGTCCAGGTTGAAGGTGTCGCGCTCGATCAAGGGCGCGTCGCGCAGACCGTCCACGTAGATATCGCCGGCCTGACCCAGCGAGAAGCCGCGCATGCGCACATCTTCCTCGCCGGTTTCGCCGGCCATGAAGGTGACCCCGGCAGTGGTTTTCAGAACCTCGCGGAAGTCGTCGAGGTTGCGGTCGTCCATCAGTTTTTCGGTCATCACCGTCACGGTCTGCGGGATGTCCTGGAGGGCCTGGTCACCTTTGGCGATGCCCGTCTTTTTCACCAGCAGGCCGTCTTTGGCCGCAGTGGGCGATTCCGACGTGTCACGCACGGTGACGGTTTTGAGCGTTTTCTCGCCTGCTTCCTGGGCGAGCGCGGGCGTGGCCGTGATCGATCCGGCCAGCATCATCGCGGCCAGGGGCAGCAGCTTGGGTGGGGTCTGGAGGTGTGTGCTCATGGGGGCGATGGCCTTGTGGGACTGCGGTGGCAGCAAAAAAAGACAAGGGCTGGCTATCACCCCCGGCCAGGTGGCGGGGCGAATGGCTTGCAAACGAAATGAAAAGCGCGCGGCAGGCGCACAGGCCTGCCGGCGGTGGCGGCTTACTTGAAGCCCACGCGGTCAAGCATCTGCTGGACCTTGATCTGGTTCATGCCGACGGCGCTGATCGGGATCAGTTCGCTTTTGAAGCTGCCGCCGCTCATGGCTTTCAGGGCCGGATTGTCAAAGCTCACGCCCTTGGCCGCCGGCCACTCGTTATTGCCGTTGGCAAAGTGGTTCTGGGCCGACGGGCTGGCCAGGTATTCGAGGAACTGGATGGCGTTGTCCACGTTCTTGGCGTTCCTGGCCACAGCGCCACCGGCGATGTTCACATGCGTGCCCCAGCTTGACTGGTTGGGAAAGACCACGCCGATCTTCTCGGTCACGGCCTTGTCGCCCGGGTTGGTGGAACGCATCAGGCGCGCCAGGTAGTAGGTGTTGGTCAGCGCCACACCGCATTCGCCGGCCGCCACGGCCTTGATCTGGTCGGTGTCCCCACCCTTGGGGCTGCGGGCCATGTTGTCCACCAGGCCCTTGAGCCAGGCCTCGGTCTTTTGCGGGCCCAGGTGTTCGGTCATGGCGCCAAACAGGCTCAGGTTGTAAGGGTGCGAGCCCGAGCGGACACACAGCTGGCCTTTGTATTTGGGGTCGGCCAGTTTCTCGTAGCTGTCAAAGTCGGCCTTGTTGTACTTGAGCTTGTCGAACACGACCACACGTGCCCGAGTAGACAGCCCAAACCAGGGTGTGCCGCCGTTGTCGGCCGGTTTGGCGCGCAGCTGGGCCGGGATGGCGTCTTCCAGCACCTTGGACTTGACCGGCAGGAACAGGCCATCGACTTCGGCGCGCCACAGACGCGAGGCATCCACCAGCAGGATCACGTCGGCCGGAGAGGCGGCGCCCTCGGCCTTGAGGCGAGCGAGAATACCGGCATCGTCGGCGTCCACGCGGTTGATCTTTATGCCCGTGGCCTTGGTGAAGTCGCCGTACAGGGCTTCGTCGGTCGGGTAGTGGCGTGCCGAGTAGATGTTCAGGACTTTCTCCTGGGCCATGGCCGGTGCGGCCAGGGCCAGGCAGGTGAGCAGGGCGAGCAGTGGGGTGCGTTGCATGATCGGGATCAGATTCAGTGAGCGATGAGGGAAGTATAAACTAAATGCGAATCATTATCAATAGCTTTTGGCGGTTGGTGCTTTTGGGACCGCTCGCGGCTTTGCTGGTGGCTTGTGGATCGGCGCCCGTGCTGCCGCCATCCGCTCAGGTGCAGGACAAACCGATCGTTTCCGAGGCACCTGCTGCCCCCCCTGAGCGCCGCCAGGCCCGCATTGGCCTGGCGCTGGGCGGCGGTGCGGCCCGGGGCTTTGCCCATGTGGGCGTGATCCAGGTTCTCGAGGAGGCCGGGCTGCATCCGCAAGTGGTGACAGGGACCTCGGCAGGCAGCCTGGTGGCCGCGCTCTACGCCAGTGGTAAAAATAGCCACGACCTGCGTCGGGTGGCCGAGACCATGGAAGAGGCCGAGATCACCGACTGGATGATGCCCATCCTCAACCGCGGCGCCCTGCGTGGTGAGGCGCTGGCCCGCTATGTGAACACCCAGGTGGGCGGCAAGTCCATCGAGCAGATGAAGATCCCGCTGGGCATTGTGGCCACCGACCTGCGCACCGGCGAGGCGGTGACTTTCCGGCGCGGCAACACCGGCTCGGCGGTGCGGGCATCGAGTGCCGTGCCGGCCGTGTTCCAGCCGGTGCGCATTGGCGAGCGCGAGTATGTGGACGGGGGCCTGGTGTCCCCGGTGCCGGTCAGGCAGGCGCGCGAGATGGGGGCCAATTTCGTGATCGCGGTGGACATCTCCAGCGACCCGGAGGGCAACCCGGCAGGCGACACCTTCCAGATCCTGATGCAGACCTTTGCGATCATGGGCAAGAGCATCAACACGCTGGCCCTGCGCGAGGCCGAGTTCGTGGTGCGGCCCCCGCTGTCGGGCGTGAAAAGCGCCGACTTTGGCGCCCGTCGCCGCTCGATCGAGGCGGGCCGCAGCGTGATGCTGGCCATGCTGCCGCAGCTCAAGAGCCGGATTGCCGCCTTCGAGCGCGGCGAGTGAGCCGCCGCAACCGGCAGGCGCAAAAAAAGAGGGCTGATCTTGCGATCAGCCCTTCAAGGGATCCCTGAATCTCTGCGATGTCGAAAGGATCCGAGGAGACAACTCGAAAATCTGGGCGCTCAGGCCTTTTTCAAGGCCGGTGCGATCAGCGCTTCTTGCTGGATTTGGCGGCAGGTGCCACGCCAGAGACGTTCTGGGCCATGGCGTTGAAGTTGGATTCGGCCAGGTCAGAAGCCTGCTTGACGGCTTTTTGCACCGACTCGAAAGCGTTGTTGGCGGCAGCCACAGCGCCTTTCATCATGGCCACGGCGGACTCGGAGCCGGCCGGTGCGTTCTGGGTGGCGGTGTCCAGCAGGCTGGCGAACTGTTTCTGGGCCAGGGCGGCCTGGGCTTCGAAAGCCTTGGTGAAATCGCCACCGGTGCCGGTAGCGATTTCGTAGAGCTGGCGGCTGTAGCTGGCGGCTTTTTCGGCCAGGGGCTGGAACAGGTTGGCCTGCAGGGCGAGCAGTTCCTGGGCGTCTTTCACGCTCAGGGCAGTTTGTGTGTTCTGGGCGGAGTCGCTCAGGGCGGCCTTGGCGGCGGTCATGTTCAGCTCGACGAGCTTTTCCACGCCTTCGAAAGCCTTGGCGGTCAGGCCAAAGAGGGTCTCGACATTGGCTTTGTGGGAAGCAACGATTTGTTCAGCGGTCATCATGAAGTTCTCCGATGTGAAAGTTCAGGGTGGACTGCGCTGGAACTGACCCGGGGGCGATACAGCATGTTGCAGTGCAGCATGAGTCGAAGTATGCGGGTTATCCCGTGGACTTGCAAGTGGTTTTGGCGTTTCATTCCTGCGTTTAGAGGGCATTTTCTAGAATGGACAGATTGCCCATGCACGCCTATTACGCTGACCATTTCGTCCTGCCCCTGCCCGAGGGCCACCGCTTTCCGATGCGCAAGTACAGCCGCCTGCGTGACCGGCTGGCGGCCGAATTGCCTGGAGTGCGCTTTTTCGAGGCCCCGGCGGCCAGCGACGGCGAGCTGGCGCTGGTCCACACCCCGTCCTACATCCAGGGCATTGCCCAGGGCACGCTCGACCCTGCGGTGTACCGCGAGATCGGTTTTCCCTGGAGCCTCGCCATGGCCGAGCGGGCGCGGCGTTCGGTCGGTGCCTCGGTTGCTGCAGCGCGGGCCGCCCTGAGCGAGGGAGTGGCCGGCAACCTGGCCGGCGGCACACACCATGCCTATGCCGACAAGGGGGGCGGCTTTTGTGTCTTCAACGACATCGCCGTGACGGCCCGGCTGATGCAGGCCGAGGTCTGGCGCGAGCGCAAGCAGCACCTCCGGGTGGCCGTGATCGACCTGGACGTGCACCAGGGCAACGGCACGGCCCGGATCTTTGCAAACGACAACAGTGTCTTCACCCTCTCGCTGCACGGTGAGAAGAATTTCCCCTTCCGCAAGGAGCCCAGCGACCTGGACATCGGTCTGCCCGACGGCTGCACCGACGAACCCTATCTGCAGGCGCTGCACCAGGCGCTGGCCGAGCTTGAAGGGCGCTTCGAGCCCCACATGGTGATTTACCTGGCCGGCGCCGACCCGCACGAAGGTGACCGTCTCGGGCGCCTGAAGCTCAGCACCGATGGCATGGCCGTGCGCGACCGGGTGGTGCTGGACTGGGCCTGGCAGCGTCGATTGCCGCTGGTGCTGTGTATGGGGGGCGGCTACGGCCACGACATCGAGACCACGGTGGGTGTACAGGTGCAGACCTGGACCATCGCTTTGGAGTACCAGCGGCGCTGGCACAATCGAGCGCCATGAATCCAAGCGCCAAACCCCAGCCAGAGGACCGCGAGGCCTACAGGGCCTTTCGCAGCATCACCACCCGCTGGATGGACAACGATGTCTATGGCCACGTCAACAACGTCGTCTATTACAGCTGGTTCGACACCGCGGTGAACGCCACCCTGATCGACCAGGGTGTGCTCGACATCCACGGCGGCCAGACGATTGGCCTGGTGATCGAGACGCAGTGCAACTATTTCGCGCCGCTGGCCTTCCCGCAGACCATCGAGGCGGGCATCCGCGTGGCCAAACTGGGCACCTCGAGCGTGCGCTACGAGGTTGGCCTGTTTGCGCAGGGTGAGCCGCTCACTGCTGCCAAAGGCCATTTCGTCCATGTCTATGTGGACCGGGAGACTCGCCGCCCGGCGCCACTGCCCACGCCGCTCAAGCAATTTCTGGAGACCCTGCAATGAACCATTTCCCGCCCAAGAACCAGGTCAGCACCGTCGTCGCCGATCCGGCCAGCGTGGATGCCGCCATCGGCAGTCGCTTCTCGGCCCGCGCCTTTCTGGACAAGCCGGTCGACAAGGCCGTGCTGATGGAGATTCTGGAGCTCGCGGGCCGCGCACCCAGTGGCACCAACACCCAGCCCTGGAAGGTCTATGTGCTGCAGGGCGCCAAGCGCGACGAACTGGTCTCCCAGGTCTGCGCCGCCCACGATGCGCTGGCCGCCAACCCGGCGCTGGCCGCCGAGTACGGCGAAGCCTACGACTACTACCCCGAAAAATGGGTCAGCCCCTACATCGACCGCCGCCGCGAATGCGGCTTTGGCCTGTATGGCGTGCTGGGCATCGGCAAGGGCGACAAGGAGCGCATGCACGCGCAGCACCAGCGCAACTTCAAGCTCTTTGACGCGCCGGTGGGCCTGATGTTCACCATCGACAAGGTGATGGGTCGCGGCAGCCTGCTGGACTACGGTATGTTCCTACAGACGCTGATGATCGCGGCGCGCTCGCGCGGCCTGCATACCTGCCCGCAAGCCGCCTGGAACGGCTTTGCCAGGATCATCCTGCCGCTGGTGGGCGCGGGTGAGAACGAGATGCTGGTCTGCGGCATGTCGCTGGGCTACGCCGACACCTCGGCCGTGGTCAACACCTTCCAGACCACGCGTGTCAACGCCGCCGACTTCACCCACTTCGTCGAATAAACACCGAGGGGCCGGCTTTTGGGTCTGGAGAGTCTGGCGCTGCAGCTGCTCAACGGGCTCAGCCACGCCACCACCCTGTTTTTGATGGCCAGCGGGCTCACGCTGATTTTCGGCGTGACCCGCATCGTCAACTTCGCCCACGGCAGCTTCTTCATGCTGGGTGCGCTGGTGTCCGCGCATGCGGTCACGCGCTGGTGGCCGTCGCTCGGTGAATCCGCCTGGGGCTACGCCGCAGCCATGCTCCTGGGCGCGGCAGTGGCCAGTGGCGTGGGCGCCCTGGCCGAATTCGGACTCTTGCGCCGCATGCGCCGCGCGCCTGAGCTCTACCAGCTGGTGGCCACCTTTGGCCTGACCCTGGCCCTGCACGATGCCATGCGCTGGGGCTTTGGCCCCGAAGAAGTGTTTGCGCCGCGCTTCCCGGGCCTCAAGGGCGCGGTCGCCCTGGGCGAGGCCTATTTCCCGACCTGGCAGCTCTTCACGCTGGCGCTGGGGCCGCTGGTCTGGTGGGGTCTGCACCTGCTGCTCACGCGCACGCTCTGGGGCCGGCAGGTCAAGGCCGCCACCCAGGACCGCGAGATGCTCGACGCCCTGGGCGTGAACCCGGCGCCGCTGATGCTGGGCGTGGTCATGCTCGGCTGCGGCCTGGCCGGTCTGGCCGGTGCGATGCAGCTGCCGCGTGAGCCGGCCAACCTGCAGATGGACGTGAGCGTGGTGGTCGAGACCTTTGTCGTGGTCGTGACCGGCGGGCTGGGCAGCGTGGGCGGTGCCTTTGCAGCAGCCGTGCTGATCGGCGTGATCCATGCGCTGGGCGTCGCGCTGGTGCCCGAGGCCACCCTGGTGCTGGTGTTCCTGACCATGGCGGTGGTGCTGGTGCTGCGCCCGCAGGGTCTGGGCGGTGCGGCGGTGGCTGCAC
>JACCDK010849720.1_pt1 | contig 10203 bp, 11 predicted proteins | sample 7445871 | NCBI WGS metagenome assembly JACCDK01 (sample SAMN15323436, study PRJNA562643) | freshwater metagenome | isolation source: river surface water | place: USA:Blue River Watershed | collected 2017-08-15
ATCGCCCGCTATGCTACATAGTACATCTCAAAGAACTTCCTCTCAACCTCGTGTTGAGAATCGTTGTTAGTCGTGGCCTCGATCCACCCGTTTCTATTCACTAACTCTTTTTTTATCCCACCTCTCGTTTTCTCGAATTTTCGACAGTTCGTTAACTCGTTTTTTTAAACCCCCTCGTTTGGGGACTGCAAAGGTAGAAATGTTTTTCCTCTTTCCAAATTATAAATAAACTTTTTTGAGAATATTTGCAGTCGCCTGATTTACAGTTTTTAACCGACTAAATTTGAATTCAAGGTAACACCAAAGAACATTTTTCCTTTCATTGGGGATGCAAAAGTATGAAAAAAACCATTCTTTTCAAATATTTATCTTGAAATATCGCCAAGTAAAAGAAAAATAAGGTCGAATTAGAATTGCCCGGTTGATAAAAGAACCAGCGTACATGCCTCTTCTACAATAATGCCTTGATTCATTAACTTTTCTTCAAAAGTCTGGTTTTCTGTGCCTGGATTAAAAATCACTCTTCTAGGTTTAGTTAACAAGATGTAATCCTCATAATGTGATTGATGCTGGGGGCCTACATACATAGTGATGGTATCAACACCTTCTTCGATAACGTCCACCCCTTGAATCTGAAGACCCAATACATCAGACTTCTTATTACTAACAGCCACTACCTCATGCTGGTGGCTCATCAATGCCTTTATTGCTTTATATGAGTATCGAGCTGGATTATCGCTTGCTCCTATGACAACTGTCTTCATGTTCTTAATTATATTTAATTACATAATACAATACATAGATCCAACCCATCAGCCCATGTAACAACGCCCATAAAATAGATTTATTGAGTGTCCAACTAATAACTATAGCCAGTACAGAACCGAAACTGATCCCGTTTCGTATAATTTCTTTTCGGTAAATGATTTTATCCATCAGTATACAATAACATTAGAATTTATAAAAAGTTGCTGCAGACTCGGCACATTTCTCACCATCGATAGCTGCAGATACAATTCCTCCTGCATAACCAGCTCCTTCAGCACATGGGAATAACCCTTCGACGTCAATGTGTTGCATAGTTTCTCTATTTCTTGGAATACGTACTGCCGAAGATGTTCTGGACTCCACACCAACCAATATACCTTCATTAGAATAATATCCTTTCATTTTTTTACCAAAAACAGGCAAGGCTTTTTTTAGTCTACTTGTGACATGACTTGGCAACACTTCCGACAAATTCGTAGAACTTAGCCCAGGCAAATAGGAATGAGTCGGCAATGAACTCGAAACTTTTGATTCAACAAAATCAACAATTCGTTGTGCCGGTGCTTGTATGCTTTTGTTAGCTGAAAGATATGCTTGATGCTCTACAGCGTGTTGAAATTCTAATGCAGAAAGGGGGTGAGTATTGTTTGGTATATCGCTAAGATCAATTTGTACGACTAAACCTGAATTAGCAAAAGGATTGTTTCTCTTAGAAGGCGACCACCCGTTTACCACCACTTCCTCTACATCTGTGGCACAAGGTGCAATAATACCTCCCGGACACATACAAAAAGAAAACACTCCTTTCCCATCAATTTGTTCTACTATATTGTAATATGATGGCGGTAAAGTGTCGGGACGCACTTCACATTTATATTGTGCTTTATCAATTATTTCTTGCGGATGCTCGATTCTAACTCCGAGTGCAAAAGGTTTAGCCTCTATTTTTATTCCTTTTTGATGAAGAAGGTAATAAATGTCTTTTGCAGAATGACCCGTAGCAAGAATTATTGAGCGAACAGGGATAACATCAGCATTATTGATTGTAATGGCCTTTACTCTTCGATTCATTACTTCGATGTCGGTAAGTTTTGCATTAAAATGTATTTCTGCTCCACAATCTAAAAGTTGCTGACGCATACTTTCAATGATCTGTGGCAACTTATTGGTACCAATGTGTGGTCTTGTATTGATGGCAATATCTTCATTCGCACCATGGTCAATAAAACGTTGTAATATGCGATCAACATCCCCTCGCTTAGTTGAGCGAGTATATAATTTACCATCAGAGTAAGTTCCAGCACCGCCTTCGCCAAAACAATAATTCGATTCAGGATTAACAATCCTCTCTTTATTTAAGTTAGCCAAATCTCTGCGTCTACTTTTTACATCTTTACCACGTTCAAATAGCACTGGCTTAAAACCTAACTCTACCAAACGTAGTGCTGCGAACAATCCAGCAGGGCCTGCACCAATAATATGTACCTCTTTCGACTTACTAATGTTCTTTATGTTAAATGCAACTTTGGGAATAGCATAATATTCTTCACCAATAAAACACAAAACTTTTAATCTAAAAACAATTGTTCTTGAGCGAGCATCGATTGATCGTTTGAGAATTTGATATGCTCGTAGCTCATCCTTTGGGATTTTTAATATTTTGAGTATTTCTTCTCTGAGTATTGTATCATTGTTGATATACTCGGGTTTTACGACGATTTCTAGTTCTTTTATCATGGTAAGTATTTATCTTACATCAAACAAAATTACCTTTTATTTTTTATACATTTGAATATTAAAATTTTAACATTATGAACAGAAACTTATTAATTGTTATAGGTGTATTCGCCGCATTATTTTTATTTGGCGGTTGTGGTTATAACTCCATGGTTAAACTCGATGAACAAGTAAGTGGACAATGGGCTCAAGTAGAAAACGTCTATCAACGTCGTGCAGACCTAATCCCAAATTTAGTTAATACCGTAAAAGGATATGCAGATTTCGAAAAAGACGTATTAACTTCAGTAACAGAAGCAAGAGCTAAAGCAACTTCAGTAAATGTTGACGCTAGTAAGCTAAGCCCAGAGTCGATTCAACAATTTCAGGCAGCACAAGGTCAATTAAGCTCTGCATTATCAAAACTATTAGTTGTGGTAGAGAAATATCCTGACCTAAAAGCAAACCAAAACTTTCTTGAATTGCAAGCACAATTAGAAGGCACCGAAAATAGAATCACAGTTGAGCGCAATAAGTTTAATACGGTTACTCAAGAGTATAATTCTAAAATTCGAACCTTCCCTAATAACCTAACTGCTGGTCTGTTCGGCTTTAGCAAGAAAGGATATTTTGAAGCAGATAAAGGCGCAGAAAAAGCCCCTGAAGTAAAATTCTAAAATGTCGACAAAACTATTTAACGAAGAAGAACAAGAACAAATTAAACTTGCTATACAAGCGGCTGAATTTCAAACCTCAGGAGAAATCCGGGTATTTGTAGAGTCTAGATGCAAGGAAAAAGATGTTTTTACTAGAGCTGTTCAACAGTTTCATGCCCTAAATATGCATGAAACTAACTTACGCAATGGAGTATTAATTTACTTGGCTGTTGACGACAAGAAATTCGCTATCATTGGCGATCAAGGTATCAATGAAAAAGTTGCCAATAATTTTTGGGATAGTACCAAAGAATGCATGTTATCTTATTTTGTTAAAAACGAGATGACTACTGGTCTTACACAAGGCATAGCGATGGTTGGTGAACAGCTCAAAACCTATTTCCCTTACCAGAATAACGACAAAAATGAACTGCCCGATGAAATTGCATTTTCTTAAGTATATCCTAATTCTATTATTTGTTTTTTCGGGTCGTGTATTCTCCCAAGACTTTCCAACAAAAAGCAATCGTTTAGTAAATGATTATGTGGGTATACTAAGTAGCGATGAAAAAAATTCATTGGAAAATAAATTACGCACATATAATGATAGCACCTCTACTCAAGTATCAATTGTAGTTATTAACTCCCTGAATGGATATGAAATAAACGATTACGCGGTACAGCTTGCTAACGCATGGGGCATTGGTCAATCGAAAAAAAATAATGGAGTATTAATACTCGTTGCGATGCAGGAGCGCAAAACAAGCATCCAAACTGGATATGGAATGGAAGGTGTATTGCCCGATGCCATTTGTAAAAGAATAATTGAATATGAAATCAAACCTTCTTTTAAACGTGCCGATTATTATGGTGGCTTTGAATTAGCAACCACAGCAATTTTTAAATTTGCCAAAGGAGAGTACAAAGCTGATCAGTACACTAAAGGCAAAAAATTTCCAACATCTGCATTAATCATTGCATTGATTATCGTCTTCCTATTGTTTAGAAGCGCTGGAAGGCGTTACCAGACCATCGATGGTAAAGGAGTGAGAGGGGGTGGTTTCTTTCCACCTTTTATTGGTGGTGGTGGATTTGGTAGTGGTGGATTCGGTGGTGGTAGTAGTGGTGGCTTTGGCGGATTTGGTGGTGGTAGTTTCGGCGGCGGCGGTGCAAGCGGTAGTTGGTAATCTATTGAGTCGATTCTCAATATTTATTGATTACCCAACTTTCTAACGGCTTTCATCTATCATACTACATTTTAATTCATGAATTTTTCGAGATATTCATTAAATGCTAATAAACAAGGTTCCCATTTAAAAAAAACCTTGTTAATTAGCATTTAGAAATTATTACGATAATTTTAACTTCTTTTGAATATCTGCAACGTATGCTCTGAATTTTTTATCTGTATCAATTAAATCTTCTACTGTTTGACATGCATAAATAACAGTGGAATGATCGCGACCACCAAAATGCATACCAATCGACTTTAACGACGACTTTGTATGGCTCTTTGCTAAGTACATAGAAATCTGACGTGCTTGCACAATTTCTCTTTTGCGAGTTTGTGATTTTAATAATTCAACAGGAACTTCAAAATATTCACAAACCAGCTTTTGGATGTATTCTATAGAGATTTCTTTATTGGAATTCTTGATAAAATTCTTTAGCATTTGTTTTGCCAACGGCAAATCAATTTCTTTTTTGTTAAGGGTAGAATGTGCTAATAATGAAACCATTGCCCCTTCAAGGTCGCGCATGTTGCTATCTATATTGTGAGCAACATACTCCACTACATCTTGTGGTAATTCAATGCCATCCGACTGCATCTTTTTGTACAAAATCGCCATTCGAGTTTCGAAATCTGGAACTTGTAAATCAGCTGTTAAGCCCCATTTGAATCTCGACAACAAACGATCTTCAACTCCAATTAAATCTTTGGGTGCTTTATCTGAAGTTAATACAATTTGTTTATTTGTTTGGTGTAGTTCGTTGAAAATATGGAAAAAGATATCTTGGGTCTTTTCTTTCCCTGCAAAATTGTGAACGTCATCAATAATTAAAACATCAATTAACTGATAAAAATTCTTAAAATCATTAATCGTATTGTTTTTCATCGACTCCACAAATTGCTGAGTGAATTTCTCTGCATTCACATACAACACTTGCTTATCGGGGTACTTATCTTTTATCGCACCACCAATGGCGTGTATTAAGTGCGTTTTGCCTAAACCTGTTGGGCCATAAATCATTAAAGGATTAAACGACGTACCACCTGGCTTATTTGCTACCGCAAAACCAGCTGATCGAGCTAACCTATTGCAATCACCTTCTACAAAATTATCAAAAGAGTACTTTGAGTTTAATTGCGAATCAATATTTATTTTCTTTAATCCAGGAATTACAAATGGATTGCGAATAGAAGAAGGGACCGTTACCGGTATAGGAACGGATGGGTTCTTCAACTCACCGTTTGGCGATGCAGGTATATTAATGGTGTGTGCTTTTGAACTTGATGTTGCATTGTCGACAACAATATTGTACTCCAGTCGCGCTTCTGGACCAAGTTCGTGTTTAATCGTTTTTCTTAATAAGTTTACATAATGTTCTTCCAACCATTCGTAAAAAAACAAGCTTGGTACTTGTATCGTTAACACTGTTCCTTCCAGCTTTAAAGCTTTTATCGGTTCAAACCAAGTTTTAAAACTTTGCGCTGGCACATTGTCCTTTATAATTTTCAGACAATTTTCCCAAACATTTGTACTAGTTTCTATCATTCTCTCTTGAGCAAAAAATTAATTTGATTTAGTTAAGTTTTTTTGTGTGTTTTACCACTCCCTTAGGAATTACGAATATTAAAAAAAATTCCTAACAAAAAAATAAAAAAAACACTTGATTTTTTCATTTCTGCATTTTCAAGGCTCTGGGCTAATTTTTTGTTAAATTTTTTTTAAAAATTATTAACACATCCCCTTATATTTTTTTCAACATACGCTAAAACCCTAGGTTTTACAAGTGTTTCAGAAGATTAATTACTAAAATGTTGAAAATCAATTCCAAAGAAATTTATGAAGATTTATGTTAAGTAAGCTGGAATCGTTATTCGAAAATTGGGCCTTACTATTATAAGTAAACCCATGAAATTATACGTCGAAACTTGTATTAATTTCTAAAGCACTTGCCACTGAAGTCTTTCTGTTTTTAGATCGTTCAAAATAGTAATCGATACGACCTAAATTTATACCTGCAAAACCGACCTGAAAAATCTTAATTTCTTTGCCTTCCAAATTCTTCATCACCTCGGGTTGTTGCATAAAGGTGTGAGTATGAGCACCAATTATTAAATCTATATTTTTTGATTGCGCTGCTAATACTTGGTCCGATACTTTCTTCTCCTTGTATTTATAGCCTAGGTGCGACAAACAAATCACTAAATCGCAATTTTCGTCTTCCTTTAGTATGGCTGCATATTTATTAGCCTGAATAACTGGATCTAAATAAATAGTGTCGCCATAATTTTTCTTTTCCACAAGGCCCTCTAACTCAATGCCAATACCTATCACGCCTATTCTTAGTTTACCTTTCTTAAATATCTTATAAGGTATTGTCCTCCCTTCCAAGGCCGTGTTAGTGAAATCGTAGTTAGAACATATCATTGGAAATGTAGCGTGATGCATTTGTTTAGCAAATCCCTCTACTCCATTGTCGAAGTCGTGATTTCCAAGTGTTGCAGCATCATAACCTAATTCCGACATCAACTTTAATTCTAACTCACCCCCATATAAATTAAAATAGGGTGTGCCTTGAAAAATATCACCCGCATCCAGCAACAGCACATGTTCTTCTTCTTGGCGAATGCGTTTAATTAATGTTGATCTTCTCGCAACACCTCCCAGTCCGGCATTCCTAGAGCCATCCATCGGAAATGGGTCAATGCGACTATGAACATCGTTTGTATGCAAGATGGTTAATTTCTCGATGCGCGGTGCCGCCTCTAACGATAATACAGGACTCGCTACCAAGCTAGCGCTTATCAAACCTAGCTTTTTAAGAAAATCTCTTCTATTGTTCAATCTTAAGTCTTCCATCAATACTCGAATTTAATTTACGTCCGCTCGCATTCTCAAATCGCATGTAATCAATAATCGCATCCCTAACCTTTATCCCAGTTTCTTCTCTTCTCCTAGCTTCTTTAAAAGCTACAATGCCATCACCACCATTCGCTAAATAATCGGAAGTAAGAACACGGTATAATTTGCTCTCATCAAAAGCTTTATTGTTTATGCTGATGCTGCTAATTTGATTCTTCGTTGCTTCGATTCGAATTCCCGACACGGGTTGTCCACCCTTCTCAATAATAAATTGCACTAATTTAGTTACAGCGCTACCATCAAGATACAACACAACTAATTCATTTTCAAATGGCATTAATTCAAATGCATTTTGAAGCCTAATGTTCCCTTTCGGAATAGAGGTACGTATTCCTCCGTTAGTAGTAGGCATCGCAAAATCAAATACAATCCCTTTTCTCGAACAGGTATTTACGATAGCATCGCTAAAGAAATTAGCAAGTACATTTTCGCCATTCCCTTTTTGCATGTCGATTTCAGATTGTACTAACACCGAATTCATTTGAGAATCTAAAGTTCGTTTGTATGAACTATAAAATTGTGTGATGGCAGGATCTTCTTTCAGGTTAGTATCGATTTTAACTTGGCTCGGAACATTTTTTTGTTGCACGAGTTGTGTGCTGCAGGCAGCAAGCAGAAAGGGAATCACTGCAATAAGGAGGAAACGATATCTGTTTTTCATATTAATACTCTCCAAAAACTTCGCGTAGTGTATCAGCAATTTCACCTAAGGTAGCATATGCCTCTACGGCACGTATAATATCGGGCATCAAATTCTCTGTGCCTTGTGCATGAATTTTTAATGTCTCTAATGCGTCATTTACCTCTGTTGCATTCCGTTCTGCCTTTAGTTTTTGCAACTTCTCCGTTTGAACGGTACGAATGGAATCATCAACCCTGAATACATTATCGAGCGGCTTTTCTTTTTCAGAAAATTTATTAACACCTACAATAATACGTACTCCCGATTCAATATCTTTTTGATATTGATAGGATGCATTGGCAATTTCATCTTGAATAAAACCTTGCTCTATCGCATTAACTGAGCCCCCCATCGCATCAATTTTATGAATATATTTCCAAGCCTCTTCTTCAATGGTATTGGTAAGTTCTTCCACAAAGTAAGAACCTGCTAATGGATCAACGGTTTCAGTAACCCCCGATTCGAATGCAATAAGTTGCTGCGTTCGTAGGGCAATTTTAGCCGCTTCTTCTGTTGGCAACGACAATGCTTCATCGTAGCCATTGGTATGCAAAGATTGAGTACCACCCAATACAGCAGCTAAGGCTTGTGTTCCCACCCTTACAATATTGTTGAGTGGTTGTTGAGCGGTTAGGGTCGATCCTCCAGTTTGAGTATGGAATCGTAATTGCATTGCACGTTTATCTGTTGCCCCTAACTCATGGGTAATTTTCGCCCACATTCTTCGAGCTGCTCTAAATTTTGCAATTTCTTCGAAAAAATTGTTGTGACAGTTAAAGAAAAACGATAAGCGTTTTGCAAATACGTTAATATCTAATCCCTTGTCGATAGCCGCTTTTAAGTACGATTTGCCGTTGGCCAGTGTAAAAGCTAATTCTTGAACAGCAGTGGAGCCTGCTTCGCGAATATGATACCCCGAAATAGAGATGGTATTCCATTTAGGAACTTCCACGCTGCAATACTCAAAAATATCAGTAATTAATCGCATGGATGCTTTTGGAGGATATATGTAAGTTCCTCTTGCTGCGTATTCTTTTAATATATCGTTCTGTATCGTTCCTGAAATTTTCTTAATATCGGCTCCTTGTTTTTTTGCTAAAGCGATATACATGGCCAATAAAGTTGAAGCCGTGGCATTGATGGTCATGGAAGTGGTGATTTTTTCCAACTCAATTCCATCAAATAAAATTTCCATGTCTTTTAAAGAATCGATGGCAACACCCACTTTACCAGCTTCACCTTCGGCAAATGCGTGATCAGAATCATACCCAATTTGTGTTGGTAAATCAAAAGCTACCGAAAGACCCATTGTTCCTTGATGTAATAGATAATGGTATCGTTTATTCGATTCTTCGGCTGTAGAGAAACCAGCATATTGACGCATCGTCCACAAACGACCTCTGTACATGTCTGGCTGAATGCCTCTTGTGAATGGATACTCTCCAGGTTTTTCAAGTTTTGCAGGACCTTGACTATAGACTTCTTTTATTTCTATGTTAGAGGTGGTTTTGAAAACTTTTTTTTCTTCGCTCATTGTTAAAAGTATTGTTGAACTTCTGTACGAATCATTTGTAATGCAACCTGATGCGGATTTTTATCGTTTGCGGCAAGCGCCTCAAAAATTGCTTTACTCAAATCCAACCCTGTCGCCTGTGGTGGCAAATTACTGGAAGCATAATTGATAATATTGATTGTTTCCTCTTTAACAGCCTTTATCATCGTCCAAGTTTGTGGCGAAACAAATATCTGCTGAGAAACATTGTGATCGAACTCTGCGCGAATATCCTGCAACATTGCTGTATGCAAATCGCGAGCAGTCATGCCTGTTTGATGAGTTCTCATGATAATGGTTTGTAAACTTATACGTTCAACAAACAACGTTAATCGCTCATAAGCTTGTAATCGAAGCGGAGTTACGGAATTTTGATTCTGCAATCTCATTTCCAGCAACTTCTTTTGGTAATCGTTTTCCAAATAAGAGTTTAATACAAAATAAGCGGTTAAAAATACAATCAGTGCAGGAACTATCAATTTTAATAGCTCCATAAGGAATAATGGCCAGTTCATAATATATCTAAATGAAGACAAATGTAAGCTTTTTTCGCATTGCTAAAAGGCCAAAACAAAAGCTTTTAAACTTTGTAATATAAAGGCAATGCAGTAATTTTGTACTATTAATTAAATACATATGAATACCGAAGTAAAACAAAGCACATTTGCTCCAATCAGC
>JACCDK010285608.1_pt1 | contig 10202 bp, 14 predicted proteins | sample 7445871 | NCBI WGS metagenome assembly JACCDK01 (sample SAMN15323436, study PRJNA562643) | freshwater metagenome | isolation source: river surface water | place: USA:Blue River Watershed | collected 2017-08-15
CCTGTTCATGGCCGTGTCAAGGCGCTTGCCGACGCTGCTCGCGAAGGCGGATTGGAGGTCTAAATGGCTGACGACACCGAAATCCAGGGCGGTGAAGCCGTCGCTGTAGAAGCTGCTGCCGGAGCGCCGGAACAGACCGAAGGTCGTGGTCGCGGTGGTCGTGGCCGTGGTGGCAATGATCGTGGCCGTGGTGGCCGTGATGGCGGCCGTGGCCGTCGTGACGACCGCCGTGGCGGCAACGCCGAAGAGGGTGGTGAAGAGCTGATCGAAAAGCTCGTGCACATCAACCGCGTTTCGAAGACGGTGAAGGGTGGTAAGCGTTTTGGCTTTGCCGCACTCGTCGTGGTCGGCGATGGCAAGGGCCGTGCAGGCTTTGGTCATGGCAAGGCGCGCGAAGTGCCGGAAGCCATCTCCAAGGCGACAGCTGCTGCCAAGCGCGCTATGGTGCGTGTTCCTTTGAAAGAGGGCCGTACGCTGCACCATGATGGCGATGGTCATTTCGGCGCAGGTCGCGTGACAGTTCGCACCGCCCCGCAAGGGACGGGCATCATCGCCGGTGGTCCGATGCGTGCTGTGTTTGAATCGCTGGGTGTCGCAGACGTCGTCACCAAGTCGGTTGGCACATCGAACCCCTATAACATGATCCGGGCGACGTTTGCGGCTTTGACCGAACAGACCAGCCCGAAGTCGGTGGCACAGCGCCGTGGCAAGAAGATTGCTGATCTTCTCGGTCGCGGTGGGGCCAGCGCGGCAGAAGCTCTGGCTGATGCCGAAGCGGTTACGGAGTAATCGATGATGGCGAAGATCAAGATCAAGCAGGTCGGTTCACCGATCCGCCGGACCAAGGATCAGCGTGCAACGCTGATCGGCCTTGGCCTCAACAAGATGCACCGTGTTTCGGAACTTGAAGATACGCCTGCTGTGCGCGGGATGATCCAAAAGGTTCGTCACATGGTCGAAGTGCTCGACGCCTAATTGGCGTCGGGCATCCCGGCTTTTCGCCGGGATCCGGGATGTGACGCGCGATACATTCCGTGGCTAAAGCGACACCAGATCCGGCCAAGCCGGGCAAGTAAAGCGAGTGCAGATTATGAAATTGAATGAACTCCGTGATAATGACGGTGCCCGTAAGAGCCGGATGCGCGTTGGACGCGGCATCGGGTCGGGTAAGGGTAAGACCGCTGGCCGAGGCCAAAAGGGTCAGAAGAGCCGTGAAGGCGTTTCGATTGCAGGCTTTGAAGGCGGCCAGATGCCCCTTCACATGCGTCTGCCGAAGCGCGGCTTTAACAATATCTTTGCCAAGGATTATGCCGAAGTAAATCTCGGTGCGATCCAGAAAGTGATCGACGCCAAGAAGCTCGACACCAAGGGCACGATTGATCATGCTGCGCTCAAAGCCGCTGGTCTGGCCCGTGGTGGTAAGGATGGCGTTCGCCTCCTCGCCAAGGGTGAACTGACGGCGAAGGTTGCCTTCCGGGTGGCTGGTGCCTCGGCGGCCGCTAAGGCTGCGGTGGAAAAGGCTGGCGGTTCTGTGGATGTCATCCACGTCGTTCCGGCTGCTGAAAAGGCCGCTGCCAAAAAGGGCACGACCAAGGCCAAGGCAAAGGCCTAAGCAAATCGCATTCGAGGCTTAGACAAAAGCTGAAGAATCTCTATATGGAACGGCGGGCGGCCTTTAGGGCATGACCCGCCGTTCTTATTTTAAGGGTCGATTATCTATGGCAAGTTCTGCCAATCAGCAGGCCGGTCTCAATCTTTCTCGCTTCTCGCAAGCGTCAGAGTTGAAGAGCCGCATTTGGTTCACCTTGGGCGCGCTGGTCGTGTTTCGGTTGTTGAGCCATGTGCCGTTGCCCGGGATTGACCCTAAGGCTTTGGAAACCCTGTTCAACACGACCAAGGGCGGCGTCCTCGACTTTTTCAATATGTTCTCTGGCGGTTCGCTTGAGCGCATGAGCCTGATCGCGCTCGGCGTGATGCCCTATATTACGGCGTCCATCGTGGTGCAGTTGGGGACTTCGCTGTCGCCGACGCTGGCCGCCCTAAAGAAAGAGGGTGAAAGCGGCCGTAAGAAGCTCAATCAATATACGCGCTATGGCACGGTCGTCCTGACGATCATTCAGGGCTACTTCATTGCAGTTGGCCTTGAAAGCTGGGGCGCAACGCAGGGTATGTCTGCTGTGGTCGAACCGGGCATGTTGTTCCGTCTTGCGTGCGTGACTGCGCTTTTGGGCGGCACCATGTTCCTGATGTGGCTCGGCGAGCAAATCACCAGCCGCGGCATTGGGAATGGTATTTCCTTGATCATCATGGCCGGGATCGTCTCGACCCTTCCGCAGACCCTCGCACAGGTGTTTGAAGGTGGCCGCACGGGCACGATGCAGCCGCTGATGGTATTGGGCATTGGCGCGGCGGTGATCGCCTTGATCGCCTTTATTTGCTTCATGGAGCGGGCACAGCGCCGCGTCCTGATCCAATATCCCAAGCGTCAAACGCAAAATGGCATGATGCAGGCGGATAAGAGCTTCTTGCCGTTGAAGATCAATACAGCGGGCGTCATTCCACCCATTTTTGCCTCATCGTTGCTGCTCATGCCGCTGACATTGGTTCAGTTTGCTGGCCAGGATGCAACACAGGACAGCGCGACGGGTGATATCATTCTGGGCATTACCAATGCGTTGCAGCACGGATCACCGCTCTACATGACGCTTTATGCGCTGGGTATCATCTTCTTCTGCTTCTTTTACACAGCCGTCGTGTTCAACCCGGAAGAAACGTCGGAAAATCTGAAGCGGCATGGTGGCTTTGTTCCCGGCATCCGTCCTGGCAAGAACACTGAAACCTATTTGGATTATGTCTTGACCCGGATCACCGTGGTTGGTGCAGCCTATCTGACGCTTGTTTGTCTGGTACCGGAATTCATGTTCTCCAGCCTTGGCTTTGTCGCTATTGGCGGCACCAGCCTGTTGATCGTCGTGAATGTGACGATGGATACGGTAACCCAGATCCAGAGCCATTTGCTCGCGCATCAATATGGTGACCTGATCAAGAAGGCGAAGCTCAAGGGAGGGCGTCGATGAACCTCATTCTTCTCGGTCCGCCGGGTGCAGGTAAGGGAACGCAGGCCAGCCGCCTTCAGGAAGAGCGCGGCATGGTTCAGCTGTCCACTGGCGATATGCTTCGGGCCGCCGTCAAGGATGGCACCCCCATTGGGGTGAAGGCCAAGGCTGTGATGGATGCAGGGGAACTTGTGTCTGACGAGATTGTCTCCGGCATTATTGGCGAGGCGCTAACGAAACTCGCGCCTGAGACGGGCGTGATTTTTGACGGATATCCGCGCACAGCCGCGCAAGCCGTGTCGCTGGATGGCATTTTGGCAGATCATGGCCGCAAGCTAGATTATGTGATTGAACTTGCCGTCGATGAAGAAGCACTAGTTGAGCGCATTACGGGCCGCTTTACCTGCGCCAAATGCGGTGCCGGATATCATGACCATTTCAAGCAGACGAAGGCGGATGGCGTGTGCGATTCCTGTGGTGCGACCGAGTTTAAGCGTCGTCCGGATGACAATGAAGAGACCGTGCGCACCCGCATGGCGGAATATCGTGCAAAAACAGCCCCGATCCTTCCCATATATGAAGAGCGCGGGCTGTTGAAGAAGGTTGACGGCATGGCTGCCATTGAAACCGTGACGAACCAGATTGAGGCGATCCTAGCCTGAAGTCGGCAATAGGGAGGGGCATGCGCCCTAAAGCGGGCCGCCCTTTTTTGTGTCATATAATCGTCATTGGAGTGTCATGGGCCTGACCCGAGCCTCTGTCATAGCGTGACTATGACAGCCATAGCCCTTCGCCTTGCTCCATCGCTTTTCCCGCATCTGGCCAAGCAGAATGCCCGCCCGCGTCGTACGCGGGCGCACGCTGGGCTTGGCTATCGCCTGCTTATCTGGGCCTGCCGCAATAGTTAAGCTGCGGCGCTCGGCTCTGCAGGCTGGGCGTTAGTCAATTCTGCGGGCCAGAAAATCAGGCACTGGACCATTCCATCCCTGATCGTCGCCTGACATATCCGTCTTTTGCTCCCGAATGACGTTCGGTTCCACAGCGCGCTCTTGTTTCACCCGAACCGGTGGCTCTTTGCGGGTGCGTGCACGTGGTTCGTCATCCGTGCCGGGGGCAGGGCGACTGGGCGTGCGAGCTGGGCGGCTCGACGCGCGGGCGGGGCGGTCGCTGGTGTCATCTTCTGCAACAGAGATGCGTTCAATCGTCTGGCCAGTTAGCTTTTCGATATTCTCAATCGCTTCGGCGTCTTCTTTTGTGACAAAAGTAAAGGCCCGGCCAAGCGCCCCTGCGCGCCCCGTGCGGCCAATGCGATGGACATAGTCATCCGGATGCCAAGGCGCATCAAAGTTAAAGACATGGCTGACGCCTTTCACATCCAGCCCGCGGGCTGCGACGTCTGAGGCAACAAGGACATTGATGTCGCCTGCCTTAAACCGCTCCAGCTCGCGCAACCGGGCGGGTTGATCCATATCGCCATGGATTTCGCCCGCCTGAAAGCGGTGGCGCTTCAGGCTGGTTGCGAGTTCGCGCACGGTGGTTTTGCGGTTGCAGAAAATGATGGCGGTGTTGATGTCTTCGCTGTTGAGCAAAGACCGCAAAACTTCACGCTTTTTGCGTGTTTCCGTTTCAACAAGAAATTGCGCGATATTGATGTTCGTTGTTGCGGGCCGAGCGACTTCGATCGTCTTCGGATTGGACAGGAAACGATCCGACAGCTTCTTGATTGGCGGCGGCATCGTGGCAGAAAACAGCAGCGTTTGCCGATTGGTCGGCAGTTTGGTGCAGATATTCTCAATATCAGGGATGAACCCCATGTCGAGCATGCGATCTGCTTCGTCGATGACAAGAAGCTCACAGCCAGTGAGCAAGATTTTGCCCCGCTCAAACAAATCCATCAGCCGACCCGGTGTCGCGATCAGAACATCGACGCCCTTTTCCAGAGCCTTAACCTGATCCCCCATTTGCACACCGCCAATGAGCAGGGCCATGGAAAGCTTGTGATATTTGCCATATTTCTCAAAATTTTCGGCAACCTGTGCGGCAAGCTCACGCGTTGGTTCCAGAATGAGCGAGCGCGGCATGAGGGCGCGCGTGCGTCCTTGCCCCAAAATATCGATCATCGGCAGCACAAAGGCCGCTGTCTTGCCAGTTCCGGTCTGGGCGATCGCAATGAGATCTCGCATCATCAGGACGCTGGGAATGGCCTGTTGCTGAACAGGTGTGGGATCGCTGTAACCAGATTCGGTTACTGCGCGAAGCAATTCATCCGAAAGGCCGAGATCGGCAAAACTCATGCAAAATTTATCCGGAAAAAGGGACGATGACATTCAAGATCATCTACGTTGAGCCTTGGCCCATTGGTCTAAAATGTCAAGCAAAAGCCTTGCTCGCCCGGCAGGTCGCCTATTGCTTTGGAGGGACAAGCCGTCGGTATCTGTCAATCGTGCAGGCGCCGCCGGCACGCGAATAGATCATATCCCGATCCTCACAGAGCCGACCATCGGGTGTCGGCTTGAAGTAAAAACCCGAATAGAAATCAATCGAGCGGCACCCCCGTTCCAAACGTGCCCGGATCGCCTGTCGCCCGCGCAATACAATGTCGATGCTGTCGGGCTTGGTGACGAGGACGCCGGCAACATTGCTCATATACAGGCATCGTGGCGCCGCCTTTTCACGCCAGTCGCGGAAATTTGGACGCATTTGTGCCCGGTCTTCATGTGGGGTGACACGGATCACAACCCGCCGTTCAATGACCATCTGGGCCATTTGGGTCGCTGATTGGGGTGCGCCATTAGCATAGGCATGCGGCGCCGATGCTAAAAGCGCCGCAAAGCTTGGCAGAAGAAGTTTGAAAAATCTCAAGTCCATGATTCGCAAGCATGTGTGGTTCTTCGGTTGAACAGATGATGAATTGCGTGGCAATGGTGGCTGAGCATTATGTCCGGTGAGGAGGCCAAGATGTTAGAGGCATCATTTCTTGAAAAGCTGGGCAATATATTGGGGCCGAAAGGCCTGACGACGGATCAGAGCGATATTGCGCCTTGGCTCACGGATTGGCGCAAGCTCTATGTCGGCCGCGCCGCCGCCCTTCTCGCACCTGCCAATCTGGGGGAGGCGCAACATGTTATGCGGCTGCTTGCAGAACAGGGCGTGCCAATGGTGCCGCAAGGCGGCAATAGCTCCATGGTCGGCGGGGCGACTCCAGACCAATCGGGCGAGGCCGTCATTTTATCCACCCGGCGGATGAATGCCATTCGCATTCTGGATGCGGATGCCTCTCTGGTCGTGGCAGAGGCGGGTGTCATTTTAGCGAACTTGCATGAGACAGCTCAATCGGTTGGTCGCCGGTTTCCGTTGACGCTCGGCGCGCGGGGGACAGCCACAATTGGCGGGCTTGTCTCAACCAATGCAGGCGGAACCCAGGTTCTGCGGTTCGGCACAATGCGCAAGCTGGTGCTTGGGATTGAGGCGGTGCTGCCAGATGGGTCTCTTTATGATGGGCTTGCGGCGCTCAAAAAAGATAATCGGGGCTATGACCTGACCCAATTGCTGATCGCGGCTGAGGGGACGCTTGGGCTAATTACGGCGGCGAGCCTCAGGCTTGTGCCTGATGTGCAGGACCGGGCGGTTGGCTGGATTGGTATAGATAGCCCAGACACGGCGTTGCGCCTGCTGCGCCAGATGGAGGCGGCATCGGGGGATGCGATAGAGAGTTTTAGCTTGTCCCCAATAGCTGCCTAAAGCTGGTTTTGCAGCATATTCCGGGCACGCGCGCGCCGCTTGGGTCCGAGCACCCTTGGCATATTCTTGTGGACTATGTGCACACACAAGCGGGTCCAATGTCTGCAGCATCCGCGCTGCAAAATCTTCTGGCGACAGCGATGGACGGGGGGCAGATTTCCGATGCGGCCATCGCCGCGAGCGAGGCTCAGGAGCAGGCATTTTGGAAGCTGCGCGACTCCATTTCCGAAGCGGAGCGTGCGCACGGTCCTGCCATGCAGCATGATATTTCCGTTCCCGTCGATGACATGCCGCGGTTTATTCGTGATGCGAGCCAAGAGGTGCAGCGCGCATTTCCCGGCGTTTGGGTCAACGCCTATGGGCATTTGGGGGATGGCAATGTGCATTTTCACGTCCGCGCCCCGGATGGCACGACGGACCCGGATTGGCGCGCGACAACGGGCAAGGCCGCCAGCCAAATGGTCTATGATCTGGTGACGCAAGCGGGCGGCTCTATCTCGGCGGAGCATGGCATTGGCCAGATGAAGCGGGATGAGCTGGCGCGATTGTCATCGCCCGCCCGACTGTCCACCCTGCAGGCGATTAAAGCGGCTCTTGATCCTCAGGGAATCATGAACCCCGGAAAGTTGGTTCCATAAACTATTGGATTAGGAGGCAAAGCCAAGCTCGGCAGCCTTTCTGCTTGCGCTTCAATGGCTCCCGCCATAGGAGCCGAGGTCAAGCAAAATACTTGTCGCAGGAGATCTTTAATGGCTGACGCGCCGCAGAATGCGCTTCCTTTATTGTATAAGGACCTCGTTCCTCTTTCATCGGTTGATCATGCGAGCTGGAAGACGCGTGAGCTGAACTCCGCTCCTTGGCTGCAGGATCAGCATGCAATCCCCGTGACGGTGGATGAGTTTGCATCCGCTCAACGGTTTTTCCCGATCATCTTTTCAGCTGGTGAGAACCCCGTTCCGCTCGCGTTGCTTGGTCTGAACGAAGGCGTGAACGTCTTCATGGGCGAAGACGGTAAGTTTACCGAGAATGTCTATGTTCCGGCCTATGTTCGGCGCTACCCATTCATGCTGGCAAAGCTGCGCCCAGATACCGACGAGCTGTCGGTCTGCTTCGACCCAAGCGTTGAGGCCATTGGGCCATTTGAAGAGGGGGATCCGCTTTTTGAAGATGGGCAGCCCGCAGAAGCGACCAAGCAAATTCTTCAGTTTTGTGAGCAATTCGAGCAAGCAGGGCAGCGGACCGAAGCCTTTATGAAGGACTTGGTCGAAAGCGAGCTTTTGATGGATGGCGAATTGTCGATTCAGCCTGATGCAGACAAGCCTCCCTTCATTTATCGCGGTTTTCAGATGGTGAATGAAGATAAGCTGCGCGATTTGCGGGGTGATCAGCTTCGCAAAATGAATCAATCCGGCCTGTTGCCGCTGGTTTACGCACATCTTTTCTCGCTGGCTCAGATGCGCGAAGTTTTTGGGCGTCAGCTTGCCCAGGGCAAGGTCGCTGAAGGCGAAGCGCAAAGCTAAATAGCTTTTATTCAGCGTCCGGCTGTTTTGCCGGGCACAGAAAAACACAAGGGCGGCCTTCCGATCATGGAAGGTCGCCCTTGCTTGTTCTTGAAACGGTGCGTCGTCTGCCCTACATTCAGAAGTGAGCGGTGGTGCGTTATCCCCCTTTCGCGCTGCTCCTCAGCGCACCTTGCGAGGTGCGTTCCTCCCTGAACCTTGGCCACCCTGTGCGTGCACAGGGTGGTTTTTTCATTCAGCAGCGATTGGCAAATCTCCTCTTGTCAGAGCAAGGCTGAGCGCTGTCGAAATGCCCAGAATCAGGTCCTTTATGCGGCCTATCTCTGCTCCAGGTTCTGAGAGTGCGGCATCAAGATAGAGTTGCCGGTCGACCTCAATCTGGAGGGCATGGACGCCGTCGTTCCGCCCGCCATGTCGGTCCAATATATGACCGCCTGCATAAGGTGTATTCACAGCGACTCGAAAGCCTGCCTGCGCGACCATAGTGCAGGCAATTTCAGTCAGCATGGGTGCTGCAGTTTTGCCAAAGCGGTTGCCAATGACGATTTGCGGTGCCAATTCTCCAGCGCTGCTGGAAAGAGGTGGCATGGAATGCACATCCAGCAGCAGCGCGCCGCCAAAGCGATCTTTGGCGTGCCGCACCAATGCGCCGAGCGCCTCATGATAGGGGCGATGATGCCCAATGATGCGGGCATTTATCTCTGCTGGCGTAAATCGCCGCCGCCACAATTCCCCGAGGCCTGCTGTGCGTCTTGGGATGAGGCCAAGTCCGCCCCGCGCTTTGACAGAGAGCAGGGCTGGGGGTGTCATAGGTGTTGTCATCATCGCAGGATCAAGATCATGCTCGGCCCGGTTCAGGTCGATGATTGCGCGGGGCGTGCGCGAAACAACGCCCGAATATCCCGCACGCCAAGCATATTCAGCCAAAAGATCGGCATAGCGATCTTCCAAGCAAAGCAAGCGATGCGATGGAAATTGGCAATATTTATCAATATCATCCGGATAATCGCGGCCAGCGTGGGGGATAGATAGGATGACCGGAAAAGTAGGTTGGGTCGGCCCAATCTGGTCGAACAATAACTTCATGATCTGCGTCTATGGCGAGGAGTGGGGAATGGCAATAATCAGGCCTGTTTTGCGGCATACGCCGCCCTATTCGCTATGATCAATCAATTAAACAAGCTTCATGGGAACCAAGCTGGGTGTTTCTGGTCTGCTGACCAGAGGTGAGGGATTTGAAACGGCGATGATCGATATCTTATTGGCTGAAGATGATGATGCGCTGCGGCGATATCTGACCCAAGCCTTGGAGCAGGCGGGTTATTGTGTCGTTGCGGTCGAAGATGGCGCGCGTGCCTTGGCCATTGTGGAAACAGGGGAGCCTTTCGACCTGTTATTGACCGATGTTGACATGCCGAATTTGGACGGCGTGGAGCTTGCCCGCCGCGTCACCGCGCTACAGCCTGCTATGGCTGTGATGTTCATTACAGGCTTTTCCGCTGCCCTGCTTGAGGCGGGGGATACGCTTCAAGGGGTCCCAGTCTTGGCAAAGCCATTCCACCTGAAAGAGCTGGTGGATCAGGTGGATCGGGTTTTGCAGGCCGCGCCCGCCCTGAGTTAAGTCGGTTGTGGAGAAGGGTGCTTGCATGTCGCACGCAGCATCGCTATTGGCCCCGGACCCCAAAAGGCGCGCTGTGAGTCTATCAGCGACAAATGCCTTCTGACACGAGTGGGCGTGTAGCTCAGTGGTAGAGCACTGTGTTGACATCGCAGGGGTCGCAAGTTCAATCCTTGCCACGCCCACCATGTCCTTGCCGGCCTATCCGGCCCCGCCATCTACCGTCAGCACAGCCCCCGTCGTATAGCTGGAGGCAGAGCTTAAAAG
>JACCDK010112118.1_pt1 | contig 10199 bp, 7 predicted proteins | sample 7445871 | NCBI WGS metagenome assembly JACCDK01 (sample SAMN15323436, study PRJNA562643) | freshwater metagenome | isolation source: river surface water | place: USA:Blue River Watershed | collected 2017-08-15
GTGAAAATATTTGCTTTAAAATTAATTGATCCTCCAAATACATTTACACCTAACGGGGATGGCATTAATGATCTTTGGGAAATCAAAAATCTCAATCTATACAATGATTGTGTTTTGGAAATCTATACGCCTCAAGGTTTGAGGGTATACCGGACAGTCAACTATAGTAAGCCATGGGACGGCACCAACAATGGCAAACCTTTACCAGCTGGTACTTATTATTATGTGATCAATACCAATTCAGAGAGAAAGCTACTAGCGGGTTATGTGACAATCTTAAAGTAAAAATGACGAGGACTAAACTAATTATAGGATTTTTATTGTTGATGCAAACTGTACAAGCACAGTTTAGACCTCACTATACCCAGTATATCCTCAATAACTATATTGTAAATCCTGCACTATCTGGTATTGATAATTACGTTGATGTGAAATTGAGCATGCGCAATCAATGGATAGGAATAGATGGAGCACCCAAAACCTTTTATGCTACAGTACATGGTGCTTTAGGCAAAGGAGATTATAGGCAGAATGCAACATCTTTTGATATGATTGGTCAAAATACTAGAGGTAATGAGTTTTTGCCCAGTTATACAACAGCCTCACCACATCATGGTATTGGATTTACTGCATTGAACTACAGTACGGGCTATATCAATCGTGTTACCAGTTATGCAACCTATGCATATCATATTGGTCTAAATGAAACCACAAGTCTGTCTGCGGGTTTTGGTCTGGGTTTTACTTCTTTTAGCATCGATAGATCCAAAATTACTCTAGCAACATCCTCTGATCCTTCAGTTGATGAAGCCATAGCAACATTCAAAAAACTAAAGCCAGAATTGAATGCCGGACTATGGTTGTATTCTTCTAAATATTTTGTTGGTGTATCTGCCCAACAGATTATTCCTTCAAAATTGAGTTTAATCGACAATGCTGAAAACAAATCTACTTTGGTTCCTCATATTTTTGCTACTGCAGGATACAGAGCCCCAATTAGTTATGATATTTCCTTAATTCCATCTTTGATGATAAGGTATATAAGCGATTTACCACTTGGCGTAGATGTGAACCTAAAAGCTCAATTTCAGGACATGTTTTGGATAGGGGCTAATTATCGCAACCAAGATGGATTTGCTGCAATGATTGGACTGAATTTTGCTAAAAAAGTTCATTTGAGCTATGCGTATGATTTGAATAAAGGACAATACCTCTTGAGTTCTATGAATAGGGGTACCCATGAGATTGTTGTTGGATTTTTACTCAGCAATAGACACCCTTCACTTTAACAAAAGCACTCGTTTTTTTTGATATTGAAACAGAATCGCTATTTTTAGAAAAATTTGTACTAATGAAGAAAAGTCATTTTCTGACAACCTTAATATGTTTTGGTCTAATAATTGCCAGTTGTAAAAAGAATCCTGGGGCTACACCAGAACCTCCACCACCAGCTGAAGAAAGTATAGCTTTTTCAATTGAGCCAGATCCTGGTTCAAGTACTGTTACTTCACAAACAGCAACCTATCCTTTTGTAGTGAAGCTGACTTCAAAAATACCTACATCAGGAATTCACGTTGATTATGCAACACAATTGGATACAGACAATTCAAATCCAACATTTACCAGAGAAAGTTCTACCTCTGCTACATCATATAATTTAGCAACAGCAACACTTGATCCAGGTAAACTGTACAAAGTTACTGTTAAGGTGACTAGTCAAAAAACAACGACTAACACTTTAAGTAAAACATTCAGAGTAGCAAGAAAATAATTCAAGTCTATTTAATAAAAAACCCCTTCATTGAAGGGGTTTTTTATTGTCTTTATTCAAGAACTTATTTCTGATCTTTGGTGATTTTGATTTCCATTTTATCACCTTTAAGATATTGCTGGTATTTTACAGCATCAATTTCAGTGCCATTCACTGTTAATTTACCATTTTCATATTTAATGGCAACTTCAACACCTTCAGGAATCAAACCATCTGCTTTTAAAGCGCCCATTAAACCTTGATCAGGGCCTTCAGTGATCGAAATTGCAGCTTGTGTTGTGTCTGTATTGATGATGGATACTTGAACATTTTCAATTTTCTTTTCAATCTTAATATCAGACTCGTGTAGCTGCGCAAGGGTAGGAGCAACAACTAATGATACAATCGACATCAATTTGATCAAGATGTTCATAGAAGGACCAGAAGTATCTTTGAATGGATCACCAACTGTATCACCTGTTACAGATGCTTTGTGTGGCTCTGATTTCTTGTAATAAATCTGTCCATTGATTTCTACACCTTTTTCGAAACTCTTTTTAGCATTATCCCAAGCACCACCTGCATTGTTCTGGAACATTCCCATCAATACACCACTCACAGTTGCGCCAGCCAGGAAGCCACCTAATGCTTCAGGGCCAAGAACAAAACCAATGATCAATGGAGATACAATTGCAATTGCACCAGGAAGCATCATTTTTTTGATAGAAGCTTCAGTTGAAATGGCAACACACTTATCGTATTCAGGCTTACCTGTGCCTTCCATGATACCAGGGATGGTACGGAACTGACGTCTTACTTCTTCAACCATTGACATTGCTGCTTCACCAACTGCTCTGATAGCCAATGAAGAGAAAATGAAAGGAACCATAGCACCTACAAACAAAGAGGCAAGCACTTTAGCTTTGTAGATATCAATACCAATCATTTCATGTCCGTTATGGTTGATCACACCTACATAAGCTGCAAATAAAGCCAAAGCTGTTAACGCAGCAGATGCAATTGCAAATCCTTTACCTGTTGCAGCAGTTGTGTTACCAACTGCATCAAGTACGTCAGTTTTTTCTCTTACCTCTTTTGGAAGTTCACTCATTTCTGCAATACCACCTGCATTGTCAGCAATCGGACCGAAAGCATCAATTGCCAACTGCATAGCTGTTGTAGCCATCATACCTGCTGCTGCAATAGCAACACCATATAAACCAGCACAAGCAAAAGAACCCCAAATACCACCTGCAAGAACAAGGATAGGGAAAAGGGTAGATTCCATACCAACAGCCAAACCACCGATTACGTTTGTAGCGTGACCAGTTGAAGATTGTCTGATGATAGAGTTAACTGGACGTTTACCCATTGCTGTATAGTATTCAGTGATGATACTCATTAAAGTACCTACAACCAATCCTACAACAATAGCTCCCATTACACCATGATTAGTAAAGGGCATACCTCTAAGGGTCATTTCTGCTGGAAGGATATAATATACTAGACCTGCACATGCAATAGCTGTTAAAACAATTGAACCCCAGTTACCCATGTTCAATGCTTTCTGTACGTTTTCAGTACTGATACCAGCGCTATCACTGATTCTAACAAAGAAAGTACCGATAATAGAGAATATGATACCAGCACCCGCAATTAGCATTGGTAATAGAATTGGAGCGAAGCCTCCGAAATTATCTTGAGAAATTGTTTCTTGTCCCAATACCATTGTAGCAAGAACTGTTGCAACATAAGAACCGAATAAATCAGCACCCATACCTGCAACGTCACCTACGTTATCACCCACGTTATCTGCAATTGTTGCTGGATTTCTTGGGTCATCTTCTGGAATACCTGCTTCTACTTTACCTACTAGGTCAGCACCTACGTCAGCAGCCTTTGTATAAATACCACCACCTACACGAGCAAAAAGTGCAATAGATTCAGCACCAAGAGAGAAGCCAGTTAATACTTCAATTGTTTTAAGAACTTCCTCAGAATTAGCACCACTTCCTTGAGCGAAGATTTGTTGCAGTATAATAAACAATCCACCTAGTCCGAGTACTGCCAAACCTGCAACACCCAATCCCATTACAGCACCACCGGTGAACGAAACATTCAAGGCTTTTGATAAGCTGGTTCTAGCTGCATTCGCTGTTCTTACGTTAGCTTTAGTTGCAATCTTCATTCCAATGTAACCAGCTAAAGCACTGCTGAATGCTCCCAATATGAAAGCAATAGCAATTGACCAATGTGAGTTTTCGTTGGTAGTCGACATAAAGCCTAACAACAAAGCAACAATCACCACGAAATAGCCAAGGATTTTCCACTCTGCTCTCAAGAAGGCCATAGCGCCCTCAGCAATGTAATTGCTGATTTCTTTCATGCGGTCAGAACCTGCATCTTGCTTGGATACCCAGTTGAATTTTACGATGGTGTAAAGGAGGCCAATTAAGCCCATCAAGGGCACGAGGTAGATCAAATTTTCCATAAACAGATTAGTTCGTTTATTTTTTGATTTGTAACGGTGTTTTCCGTTGTTATTTTGGGCTGCGAAAATAGGCAAAAACTGCTAAAAATCAGCGAAAAAGGGCCTGAATTCCCTAGAAATCATTCGTCGTCGTCTAGGGTTATGCCATAACCTTCAAAAATGCCTGCAATTTTCTTGGCTTGATAGATACTTCGGTTGAATTTATTGCCCAAAACGATGATGACGGTGGTGTCTTGGGGGAGTCGGCTAAATACAGTGTTATTCCCATGCCACCATCCGTTGTGGTAAACAATTTTCTTCCCAGAGGGCATCTCATACAATCTCCAGCCTAAGCCATAGTTTTTTACCCCTTTTCTTTCATAGCTATAACCCTTAAAGGCCTCTTCAATGATTTTTTGGGAAAAAAAGCTGGTATCGTACAATGCCATATCCCATTTCATCATATCCCGGGGTGTGCTATAAATGTTTTTATCACCATATACGGCATCCAAAAACATGAATGGTTCTCTTTGGTTGTTGAACTTGAACGAGGGAAGAACAGCATCTGCCTTATCCATTGAAAAAACAAAGCTTTGGTTCATGCCCAAAGGTTTGAAAATGGTCTGATCGAGGTAGCTGGAAAAGCTTTGGCTACTTACTTTTTCAATAACCAATGCCAATAGTGCATAATTCGTATTGCAATAGTCGAAATAGGCGTCTGGACGGCCAATATCCAGCAAAGCCGACTTTTCAATGATCAGCTGTAAAATATCCTGGTTGGTAAGGGTCTTTTTGGTATCCCATCCTAAATGTTCAGCAAAATGGACATAATTGGGAAGACCACTACGATGTGCCAACAGGTTCCTGACGGTTATTTTAGGGAAGGGGAAACCATTTAGAAAAGAAGCGACTGGTTGATCGATGCTGATTGATTTTTCTTCAAAAAGCTTCAGGACTGCCATCGCAGTAATGGTTTTGGACACAGAAGCCAGGTGAAATGAAGTAGATGAATTTATTGAATCTCCTTTCAAAACCTCTTTCAGTCCATTATAGGCCTCAAATATGATTCTACCGTTTCTACTTACCAGAATACCACCATTGAAACGAGATCGCAATAAGCTTTGTTGATAAAACTTTTCACTTGAATTTCTAAGCGTCAAATCCTCATCCGATAAAACTGGATTTTCATTGATTTGTTTGGTGTATGATACAGTCGGAGTAGCCTTTTCAAGCTTTAAACGAGAATCTGCAAAATAGAAAAGTGCTAAAAACAATAAAAACAAGCCCGCAAATACCTTCAATTTCTGCATGTGTGCCCTTAAATTGGATGCGCAATAATAAGTTGCTAATTTCGCATAAAAATACACTAAAAACCAATGGCCTTAACAAACAATACCAGCTATCCTAAAGACAAAATCAAAATTTTGTTTTTAGAAAACATCAGCGATGCCGCTATTAAAGTGTTTAGAGATGCTGGCTATACCGATATAAAAAAAATTGGAGGAGCACTAAGTGAAGATCAGTTGATTGATGAAATAAAAAATGTTCATCTTTTAGGTATCAGATCTAAAACACTGGTGACTGAAAAAGTGCTCAAGCATGCTGCTAAACTACAGGCTATTGGATGTTTTTGTATAGGTACCAATCAGGTTAATATTCAAGCCGCAACCAAAAAAGGTGTTGTTGTTTTTAATGCTCCCTATAGTAATACAAGATCAGTTGCAGAATTAGTAATAGGGGCATCTATCATCCTGATTAGAAAAATCCTAGACAAAAATAATGCTGCTCATAAAGGTATTTGGCAGAAGGATGCAAAAGGTAGCTTTGAATTAAGAGGTAAGACTTTGGGTATCATCGGATATGGTAACATCGGATCTCAAGTGAGCGTACTTGCCGAAGCATTGGGCATGAAAGTTATTTTTTATGATACCATAACCAAGCTCCCTCTCGGTAATGCAGAATCTAGAAAGTCCATTAAGGATATTGTTTCACAAGCGGACATTGTAACCTTGCATGTACCCGAAACCCATCAAACAAAAAACCTGATTAATAAAACCGTAATCAAGCAATTTAAAAAGGGTGGTATCTTAATTAATTATGCAAGGGGAGAGGTTGTGGATCTTGATGCGTTGAAAATCGCCTTACAAGAAGGCCAGCTCTCTGGTGCAGCCATTGATGTGTTTCCTTGGGAACCTGAAAAAAATGGTGATGTATTTACCTCACCTCTTCAAAATATTCCTAATGTACTACTTACTCCTCACGTTGGTGGATCAACTGAAGAAGCACAATACAATATTGGCGAAGACGTAAGTGCTAAATTGCTTCAATACCTTGAAGTTGGCGCTACCTATGGATCTCATACTGTTCCAGAAATTAATCTTCCTTCTCAAGAAGGTACTCATCGTATTTTGCATATCCATACCAATGTTCCAGGTGTTCTATCTGAAATCAACAGCAGTTTATCAGAAAATAAAATCAATATACTTGGTCAGTATCTTAAAACAAATGATGAGATAGGATATGTTGTTTTGGATATTGATAAAAAGCTCTCCAAAAATGCAGTCGAGTTGTTGAAGCAAGTAAAGGGTACTTTAAAAGTGAGGTTGTTGTACTAATGATTAATCAGCAGGAATTTCTAAGCAATTATTTTAATGAAGATCCTGCATTGGATATCCAACTTTTTGGTAATGGTTTAATTCATAAGACCTATATCCTTTCAAAGGAAAATATTCCTTCATTCATCTTGCAGCAAGTCAACACCAACGTTTTTAAATGGCCCGATGCAATTGAGAACAATTTGCAATTGCTAAAAGCATATTTAGATGAGTCAAATGTTGATCTTCTCTTGCCCTTGCCTTTGCAGAATTTAACTGGTGCATTGCATACTTATGTAAATAATGATGTTTTCAGGCTGATCAAATATGTGGAAGGTTCACATGCTATTGATACCTGTCTACAACCTGAACAGGCCTATGAAGCGGCATTTCAATTTGGTCAATTTACTTCTGCCTTTACAGAATTAGATATTAATCAGATAAAAGCAACCATTCCTGATTTCCATAACCTGACATTCAGGTGGAAGCAGTTCGAACAAGCACTTGCTAATGGAAATTCATCTCGTATTCAATTTGCAAAAAAAGAGATCCAAACTATTTTCGATAATAAATCCATAGTAACCAAGTACGAACAGATTTGTAGCTCAGATCAATTTAAACAGAGGGTTACGCACCACGATACCAAAATTTCAAATGTACTTTTTGACCAAAAAGGGAAGGGGCTTTGTGTTATAGATTTAGATACCGTAATGGGCGGACTCCATGTCAGTGATTTAGGCGATATGTTCAGAACCTATTTATCTCCTGGTAATGAAGAGGAGACAGATCTAGAAAAAGTATTTGTAAGGTCTAGCTTTTATACTGCTATTGTAGATGGTTATTTGGAGAAGATGGCTGATCAGCTGACTGCCGATGAGAAAGCAATGATTCCTTTTGCAGGAGAGTTTTTAATTTATATGCAAGCGCTTCGCTTTTTGACTGATTTTTTAAATGATGACATTTACTATGGCATCTCTTATGAAATGAATAATTTCAACAGGACAACCAACCAGCTCCATCTGTTGGAGTCATATCGTCAAGCAATCAAGTAAATTTTATTTAGCAGGATTAGTGAACAAGGTGTCTGTAGGAACAACAGTCATGCTGTCTTTACCATAAAACTTAACACTTTTCCATTCGCTTTTTAATTGAGTAAGATCTTCACCTGTCACTTTGGTTTCATACAGGTAGATATTTTTTAAAGCAGGTAGTTTCTTCAGTTGTACAATTCCGTTTTTCGAAATTGAAGTAAAAGCCAGATTGAGATAGCTCAAGTTAGTTAGAGTTGAAATTTTTTCTAAAGATTGATCAGTAAGCTTATTACCATCTAACCAAAGTTTTTCGATGTTTGTTAGACTGCTGATACTTGCTATGTCTTCATCATTTATTCCACTTGAACTCAACTTTAATTCTACCAATTGTTCTTTGATCAAGGATAGCATTTCTATAGCTTTTTTCAAAGGTTGCTCAAGATTATAACCAACTGCTCTAACGTGATTGTCGTCATTTGAAATAGGTGTAATTACCCATCCAACTTTTTCTAAGGTTAATTTATCTTGTTTGGAAATGGATGCAACCTCCTCTCTTTTTATATCGGTTCTCTTTTCTGAATAATATGCTTTGAATTTATTTAAAGCGCTCTTTGTTTTATCATCTGGCTGCATTTCTGCAACATGCTTATTAAATGAGGCACCAGACACTATCCACCATTTAAAAATGGCTTGTTCAAATTCAGTTAATTGATCCTTGCCTTTTGGAGGCATGTGCTTTTCATCATTCAATTCAAGTAGAATTCTTCTTAACATCTCACTTTGCTCAGGTTCTTGTTGATTAACTACCTGTCCGTTTTTTCCACCTGTTAATACCCAGGTTGAATCATCCAAACGAAGTTTACCTTTTTGTTTGTCTGCACCATGACATTGAACACATTTCTTGTCCAGGGTAAATTGAACTATGTCTTTGTATACTGCTGCTTGATTGATATCTGTAATAGTGAATGCCACCTCTTTTTGATCAGCTGCAGGTGAAATAGTTAGATAATCAGATCCATGAGTAAGTGATCCTCCAAGATGCCCTGTACTTAACAAGCCAATAGAGAGGATAATTAAACTTGTAACATGTATAATTCGATGTTGTAAGATTTTGTTTCTTCCTAAAGTGTAACCAACAAACAAAAGGGTAGTTGCGATAGCCGTCCATTTGTGAACGTTTACATCATCTTCATTGTTGTTGCCTTCCTCTGCAAGTAACAAACCTGTCAATAGTGATAGTAATGAAAAGATAATACCTATAATGTTGATGGGTTGAATGGCTGAACTCCAGATTTTTCTCTTTGGATGAAGTGCAGCAAATTCAAGTAAAACCACTAGTACAAAAATGCCTATGGGTAAATGGACAATAGCAGGGTGTAATCTTCCAATGAATTCTAGCATGTTCAACTTGTTCTTTTACGCGATAACCGGTTCAATGACTTTACCAAACACATCTGTTAACCTGAATTGTCTTCCTTGGAATTGATAAGTAAGTTGCTCATGGTCAAATCCAAGCTGGTTTAAAATTGTTGCTTGAACATCATATACTGAAACCTTACCATCAATTGCATTGTATCCAATAGGATCGGTTTCACCATGACTAAATCCACCTTTAACACCGCCACCTGCCATCCACATGGTAAATGCATCTGAGTGATGATCTCTACCTTTGTGGTAGTTCTGGATACCATCTCTGTTTTCTTGCATGGGTGTTCTACCAAATTCTCCACCCCAAACCACTAAGGTTTCATCAAGCAATCCTCGTTGTTTCAAATCAAGTAGGAGTGCGGTTACAGCCTTATCTGTTTCCATACACTTGTTTACAAAACCCATGTCTAAAGCTGTGCCAGGATCTGTACCATGACTATCCCAGCCCCAATCATAGAGTTGCACAAAGCGAACACCTTTTTCTACAAGCTTTCTTGCAAGCAAAGCATTGTTAGCAAAAGATTCTTGTCCGGGTTTAGTCCCATACATCTCATGAATATAAGCTGGCTCATCTGCAATGCTCATCACGTCTGGTACTGCTACTTGCATTTTGAAAGCCATTTCGTATTGTGCAATTCTGGATAGAATCTCAGGGTCGTTGTATTCTTCATAAGCCAGTTCATTTACTTTGTTGATGGCTTCGATAGACGACTTCCTCAAATCTCTAGAGAAAGCATTGGGATCTTTCAAAAATAAAACTGGGTCACCTTCTGATCTGCACTGTATTCCTTGATAGACAGAAGGTAAAAAACCGCTGCCCCATACACTTTTACCAGAGTCGGGATTTCTTCCTCCAGAAGTAAGAACCACAAATCCAGGTAGATTACTGTTCTCTGTGCCCAACCCATAAGTCACCCAAGAACCCA
>JACCDK011455930.1_pt1 | contig 10198 bp, 8 predicted proteins | sample 7445871 | NCBI WGS metagenome assembly JACCDK01 (sample SAMN15323436, study PRJNA562643) | freshwater metagenome | isolation source: river surface water | place: USA:Blue River Watershed | collected 2017-08-15
ATGCTCAATACGCATGCATTATTTGGTAACCGATGGCTGTTGGCATCTGTATTGCTGCTTTTGCCATTTGTTTTGCAACCCTTTGGGAATGCCTGGATTCGCATTGCAGACATGTCGTTGTTGTATGTCTTGCTGGCCTTAGGGTTGAATATTGTGGTTGGTTATGCAGGTTTGTTAGACCTTGGATACGTTGCATTTTTTGCTGTAGGCGCCTATCTATTTGGACTGTTAGCGTCCCCACATTTGACCGATGCGTTTCCATGGATTGCAACCTTGTTCTCTGATGGATTGCATTTGAGTCTATGGATGGTGTTGCCATTGGCCGCTGGCGTTGCAGCCTTGTTTGGTATTGTGTTGGGTGCGCCTACCTTAAAGCTGCGTGGCGATTATTTGGCGATTGTGACTTTAGGTTTCGGTGAAATCATCCGCGTCTTTTTAAATAATTTAGACCAGCCTGTAAATATTACCAACGGACCTAAAGGGATTGGATCGATTGATGCGGTCAGTGTTTTTGGACATCCACTTTCCAAGCGATTGGATTTGGGTTTTATGGAGATCCCTTCTGTCACCTTGTATTACTACTTGTTTCTCTTGCTGGTAGTTGTTAGCGTCTTGGTGTGTCATCGTTTAGAAAATTCTCGCATCGGTCGCGCATGGATGGCGATTCGCGAAGATGAAATCGCTGCAAAAGCTATGGGGCTCAACACCCGCAACTTGAAATTGATGGCGTTTGGCATGGGCGCCACTTTCGGCGGCATCTCCGGTGCCATGTTTGCTGCTTTTCAAGGATTTGTATCGCCCGAGTCATTCAGTCTGATGGAATCCGTGATGATCGTGGCAATGGTGGTGTTGGGTGGCTTAGGTCACTTGCCTGGCGTGATTTTGGGAGCCGTGTTGTTAGCCGCGTTGCCCGAGGCGCTGCGTTATGTCGCCGGGCCTTTGCAAGAAATGACGGGGGGTCGACTTGACGCAGCGATATTGCGCCAACTTCTTATCTCTTTAGCGATGGTGGGCGTCATGTTGTGGCGACCCAGCGGTTTATGGCCTAAGCCTGAACATGGCAAGCGTTTGCAAAGCGTGGAGGGGCATGATGCTTAGCCAACACGTATTGCAGGTTGCTGGTGTATCAAAACGCTTTGGCGGGCTACAGGCTTTGAATGATGTACACCTCAACATCGAGCGTGGCCAAGTCTATGGCTTGATCGGCCCCAACGGCGCTGGCAAAACCACTTTCTTCAATGTCATCACAGGCTTGTATCCAGCAGATAGCGGTAACTTTGTATTGGCAGATCAGCCTTATCAACCCAAGGATGTGCATTTGGTCGCCAAAGCTGGCATCGCGCGCACCTTCCAAAACATCCGTTTATTTGCCGATATGACTGCGCTTGAAAACGTGATGGTGGCGCGCCATGTACGTACACACTCTGGTTTGTTGGGTGCTATTTTTCGAACCAAGTCTTTCAAGCAAGAAGAAAAAGAAATTGCAGAAAGAGCCCACGAATTGTTAGCCTATGTCGGCATAGATACGCTTGACGATATCAAAGCACGCACCTTGAGCTACGGTGACCAGCGACGTCTAGAAATTGCCCGCGCACTAGCAACAGACCCTCAACTATTGGCTTTGGACGAACCAGCTGCAGGTATGAATGCCACTGAGAAAGTGCAGTTACGTGCATTGATTGACAAAATCCGCCATGACCACCGTACAGTTTTGTTGATTGAACATGATGTGAAATTGGTCATGGGTTTGTGCGATCGCGTGACGGTATTGGATGAAGGCCACGTGATTGCAGAAGGCACTCCCGCCCACGTGCAACGTGATGCGCGTGTGATGCAAGCATATTTGGGAACGGCACAGGTTTGATATGGCCCAGCCCATGCTTCGCGTGAGTGATTTACAAGTGAGTTATGGCGGCATTCAAGCCGTCAAAGGCGTGAGCTTTGAAGTTTTTGCAGGTGAATTGGTTTCGTTGATCGGTTCCAACGGTGCTGGAAAAACTACCACCATGAAGGCCATCACGGGCTTGTTGTCAGCAAATGTGGGCAGCATCGAGTTGAATGCCATGCCTATCCATGATTGCAAGCCATGGGATTTAGTAAAACAAGGCTTAGCCATGGTGCCCGAAGGACGTGGCGTCTTCACCCGTATGACCATTGTTGAGAACCTACAGATGGGCGCTTACAGTCGCAACGATAACGCTGACATTGGTGAAGACATGGAACGTATCTTCACCACCTTCCCCCGCTTAAAAGAACGCAGCCACCAATTGGCTGGTACTTTGTCTGGCGGAGAGCAGCAAATGTTAGCGATGGGACGTGCGTTGATGAGTCGCCCTAGCTTGCTATTGCTAGATGAGCCCTCTATGGGTTTATCGCCTTTAATGGTTGACAAAATTTTTGAAGTGATTCAATCCGTGTCAGCCCAAGGCGTCACGATCGTTTTGGTAGAACAAAACGCCAGTCGCGCTTTACACATTGCACAACGCGCCTATGTGATGGAATCAGGCGTGATAACCCTGAGTGGCAAAGCGGACGATTTGTTGCATGATCCGAAGGTGCGCGCAGCATATTTAGGAGACTAACTGCTATGTCAACTGCTTTGAGCGAACAAGATATTGCTAACTACCATGCCAACGGCTATGTCATTCCCAAATACCGGTTAGAGCCAGAATTTTTAAAAGAATTGCAAGATGCGCTCAACACTTTGATTGCCAATAACCCCGGTGTGCGTCCTGAAAAACTGGTGAGTGCGCATATTGAGGGGCGTAACGACGAAGGTGTGACGGGCAGCCAAAAGTTTTTGCAATTGGCTATGCACCCACCCATCATCGATTTGGTGGAACAACTCATTGGCCCAGACATCATCTTATGGGGTTGCCATGTGTTTTGTAAGCCCGCTAGCGAAGGCTATGAAACGCCTTGGCACCAAGACGGCCATTACTGGCCTATTCGTCCATTGGCCAATTGCACCGTGTGGGTTGCTCTAGAACCCAGCACCCAAGAGAACGGTTGTTTGCGCGTCATCCCTGGTTCTCACAACGCCAAACAGTTATACGAACATTTACACGAAGATCGCAATGACCTCACGCTCAACCAACGCATGGCGGAGGGTACGTTTGATGAATCGCAAGCGGCAGATTTAGAGTTGCAACCTGGAGAAATGTCGATGCATGACATTTATATGATCCATGGTGCAAAAGCAAACACCTCGCAACAAAGACGCACTGGTGTTGCCTTGCGTTTTATGCCTGGCACATCATTGTTCGACCGAAACCTCAGACCATCAGACGGTAAAACAGGTGTGAACGTGAGTTTTGCAACGCGGCCTTTATGGTTGTTACGCGGTGAAGATAAAACGGGGCAGAACGATTTCACTGTGGGGCATAGACGGGCTTAAATCCAAGTGATTGCGCCCAAAACACAAGCGACTTGTAACACTATCAATCAATCCGTGCGCCAGAGCGTTTGATAATCGGCGCCCATTTGACAGATTCATCTTGGATGAGTTTTGCAAATTGCTCTGGTGTTCCACCAATAGGCTCTAAGCCAGCAGATTTAAGTCTCTCTCTCACGCTAGGGTCATTCAATGCGGCGTTAAGCGCGCTATTGATGCGATCGACAACAGCACGTGGAGTTCCAGCAGATACCAACACACCATTCCATGCCAACGCTTCAAAGCCTTTGAGTTCGGGCAGGCCACTTTCTGCAACAGTGGGAACGTCTGGCAAAAGGGCGTATCGCTGCGCGCTTGTCACTGCCAAATATTTCAGCTTGCCTTGCCTGACTTGCGGCGAAATCACCGTGGGCACTGATGCAATCAGTTGTGTTTCGCCAGACAGGGTAGACATGACAGCAGGCGGACTCCCATTAAAAGGAATATGCACCGCAAACGTATTGGATACAGACTTGATGTATTCCATCGTCAAATGCGATGAACTGCCATTACCAACAGATGCAAAGTTGTATTTACCAGGTTCTTTTTTGAGTAATGCAATCAGTTCACGCATCGAGTTCGCTGGTAACTGCACATTGGCTGCAATGACGTTCGGTTGCGAGGTTGTTGTGATGACGGCGATTAAATCTTTTTCTGGTTGGTAGGGGAGTTTGGGGTAGAGGTGGGGACCAAACGCAAGTGGTCCGTTGTAGGACATAACCCAGGTGTGACCATCGGGTGCAGATTTGGCAACTTCGTTCGTACCAACGGTGCCGCCAGCTTGTGGTTTGTTTTCCACGACCACAGCTTGTCCTAAATTTTCTTTGAGCTTGTCTTGCATGGATCTAGCGATCACATCTAAGGATGACCCTGCTGGTGCGACTACAACCCAACGAATGGGTTTATTGGGAAAGCTTTGTGCTTGCACTAATGCAAAGTTGCAAGCGATAAGAGATACAGCTAGATATCGCAAATTTTGGAAAAAGTGGGCCATGACGCGTCCTTTATAAATGGTCAAACTTTATCTGCCGCAGATGTGAACGAGTCGGCATAGAACTCATCTTTAGGTAAACCTGCTTTTGCATAGGCAGCGCGTGCAGAGTCCACCACGATAGGGGCGCCGCAGGCATAGACCTGATGTGCACTTAGGTCAGGCATATCTTCCAAGACAGCTTGGTGCACAAAGCCTGTACGGCCTGACCAGTTGTCTTCTGACAGGGCGTCTGAAATAACGGGTACATAACTTAAATTAGGCATTAGTTCGAGTTGGGCTTGCAGCCAGTCGTTCAAATAGAGGTCTTGCGGACGTCTTCCGCCCCAATACAAAACTGCAGGTCGGGTGATGCCTTTGAAATGCATATGCTCCAAGATGGCTTTGATGGGAGCAAAGCCAGTACCTGATGCTAAAAAAACCAAGGGCTTGTCGGAGTCTTCTCGCAAAAAGAAACTGCCTTGCGGTCCTTCAATACGCTGAATATCGCGCTCTTTCATCACACCAAATACATGGTCGGTAAAAACACCGCCAGGCATATGGCGGATATGTAACTCAATCGCTGGACTGCCTTCTACCAAGGTATGCGGTGCATTGGCCATCGAATAACTGCGGCGACTTCCATCGCGCAACAAAAAGTCAACATACTGTCCAGCGTGGTACTGCATCACTTCAGTTGCGGGTAGTTGCAGTTTGACCAACATGACATCGGGTGATTTCTTTTCTAAAGAAATAATGCGCACAGGCATCTTCTTGATTTGGAATGCACCTGCTTCCACGACTTGGCGTGATTCAAGTACGACATCGCTTTGTGCTGTGGCGCAGCAAGTTAAAACCATGCCATTGGCTTCTTCTTCGTCGCTCAAGGCTTTGCTTTGATGTGTCCCGTGGGTCACGGTGCCAGATAATTTTTTGCATTTGCAAGAACCGCAGGCGCCGTCTTTGCAACCATACGGTAAGCCAACGCCTTGGCGAAGACCTGCCACGAGCAGGGTTTCATCGTAGCTAGCCTCAAAAGAACGGCCGCTGGGTTGCACAGAAATCTGAAATGGCATCTTTGGTTATCCTTGTACTTTTACCTAAGACGTATTTTGCCTTCCAATCAGACCCCTTTGGGCGCATTGCCCGCACGATTTAGACGCGAACGACTGCTCATCATCGGATGTGGCGACGTGGGTATGCGTTTAGCGCGTGTGCAGCGTCATATGCGAACTTTTGCATTGACTTCGCAACAGCAGAGAACCACTGAACTGCGTGATGCAGGCATCACACCCCTCTTAGGCAATTTAGACCAACCCAATAGCTTAAAGCGTTTGGCAGGTCTTGCCACGCGAGTGGTGCACTTGGCTCCGCCACCACTCCAAGGTAATCAAGATCCCCGCACTTTAGCGCTAGCCCGTGCATTAATGTTGCGAACAGCGCCAATCAGTGTGGTCTATGGTTCTACCAGTGGCGTTTACGGAGACTGCGATGGTGCGTGGGTCACAGAGACACGATTAACGCATCCCAAAACCAGCAGAGCCAAGCGTAGGGTTGATGCCGAGCAGCGGTTGCGCCATCTTGCGCGATTACGCGGCAACGCTATTCGCATGAGTGTGTTGCGCATTCCTGGCATCTATGCTGATGACCGCGTAGGTGGGACACCCCGTGACCGATTAACGCGTGGCACAGCTGTTTTGCAAAAGCAAGATGATGTGTTTACCAACCATATCCACGCAAACGATTTAGCGCGCGCTTGTCAGCTAGCCATGTGGCGCGGCAAAACACAACGCACATACAACATCAATGACGACAGCCAGATGTTGATGGGAGATTATTTCGATATGGCGGCAGGTGTGTATGGTTTGCCAAAACCACCACCCATCAGTCGTTCAAAAGCCCAACTTGAATTAGGCGAAATGCAAATGAGCTTTATGAGCGAATCGCGCCGCTTGGTCAACACGCGTATGAAGCGTGAATTGCGGTTGCGCTTGCTATATCCGCAGGTGCAAGATGGGCTCAAAGCCCAAAACTAGTACCCCACGATATCAATCAAATTTGATATTGGCAGCCTTGATAGCTTTGGCCCAACTGGCTGTGTCGCGTTCCAGCAGTTTGGTCGTGGCGTCTGGCGTTAAGTAGCGCACCTCAACGCCAGCAGCGTCAGCACGTTGTTTGGTGTCAGGTTGTTCCATCGCACGCTTCACATCGTTGCTGAGCTTTTGCACAACTTCTTTAGGCGTGCCACTTGGAACATAGAGAGCTACCCAAGACTCGAGCTCAAACCCGCCCAGTCCAGCCTCTGCTGCAGTAGGTACTTGCGGAAGTTGCGGATGGCGAGTTTTACCGGTAACAGCCAATGCTTTTAATTTGCCGCTCAACACATGACCCATCACCGAGGGAGGGGTGGTGATAAACACCTGTACTTGTCCAGCTAAAACATCTTGAATCGCTTGGCCAGAACCTTTGTAGGGCACATGGGTCATCTCGATCCCCGTTTGCTGTTTAAAAATTTCGGTACCGATGTGTGATACAGAACCGTTGCCTTGCGACGCATAGTTCAATTTGCCAGGGTTTTGTTTAGCCCACGCGATAAATTCTTTGAGCGTATTGACGGGAATAGAAGGATGTACTGCAACGACATTGGTTGCCACGGTGATCAAACCAATTGGGGTGAGGTCTTTTAAGTCCCAAGGCAGTTTGTCCATCAAGATGGGATTGGCAATGTGGTAGCCCGAATACGACACCAAGACGGTGTAGCCGTCTTTAGCGCTGCGCGCAACGTTGGAATACGCTAAGTTGCCACTACCTCCTGGCTTGTTGTCTACCACTACGGTTTGGCCGGTTAGTTTGGCTAGAGGGTCTCCAACCAAACGCGCCGATGTGTCCACCAATCCACCGGGTGGATTAGGGACCACCAAGGTGATGGACTTGCTGGGATAGTTATCTGCTTGCGCAAGCGCGTTGATAGGAACCGCAAGGCTGCTAGTCAATGCAGTCAATACAACAAGTTGTACAAAAAACTGGCGACGAAATATGCAAACCATGTGTCTTCCTTTCAGATGTATTTAGCGCTGACCAACGCGCACGGGACCAAAAATTGTTTGCGCTTCACGTGGCAGGCTTCGCCAGTATTGCGGACTAGCTTCTACTGTGCCTTGCAAAGCAGCTGCAGCCTCCCACATCCAGCGTGGTTTGTAGAGAAATGAGCGGGCTAAACCGATCAAGTCCGCATCACCGCGCGCAATGATGTCATTAGCCTTGTGAGGCTCAGTGATTAAGCCCACTGTAATCGTAGGCAAGCCTGTTTTGTCTTTCACAAGCTTGGCAAATGGCACTTGGAACTCAGGACCTACTGGAATTTTTTGTTGGGCAGCAACACCAGCGGTGGATATATGTACAAAATTTGCGCCTTCTTGTTTTAAGCGTGCGGCAAAGTCAGCGGTTTCTTCTGGCGTCCATCCGTTGTCCACCCAATCGGTGGCTGAGAGTCGCATACCCAAAACACCAGAGTAAGCGGCGCGCACAGCTTTAAAAACTTGCAACGGAAAACGAGTACGGTTATCAAAATTACCGCCATAGGTATCTGTGCGCTTATTTGCAATAGGCGACAAGAATTGATGTAACAAATAACCATGTGCACCATGCAACTCAATGGCTTCAATACCCATAGCGTCTGCACGTTGGGCTGCTTTGACAAAAGCTTGTTCGATATCGATTAATCCTTGCGCCGTGATTTCATCTGGCGGCGTCTCTTGCTCTAAATGTGGAACAGCAGAGGGCGCTTCTGGTTGCCAGCCACCATGGGCTCCGTCTAACAATTGGCCTCCATGCCAAGGCGCTGCACTGGAACCTTTGCGTCCGGCATGCGCTAATTGAATACAGATGGGTACTTTGGGTGCCAAGTGGCGTGCGCGTCCCAATTTATCGTTCAACGCCGCTGCAGTTGCGTCATCCCACAAACCTAAACACGTTGGTGTGATACGCGCTTTGGGAGTAACGGCAGTCGCTTCAATGAAGAACATCGATGCGCCGCTATTGAGCAAATTACCCCAATGCATCAGGTGCCAGTCAGTGGCTTGGCCTTCGTTGGCAGAGTACTGACACATGGGTGCAACGACCACGCGGTTGTGAAGCACGAGAGGTCCGCGCGGAGATTGCAGGGTGAATTCAGAAAATAAATGGCTCACAGATTGCTCCAAAAAAACTCAACTTTTGTTCTCGAGATCGTCTAACTTGTGGTTGAGTTCGTCCACATTGTGTTTGATGCCTGCTAAGCGACCATGGAATGCTTCCATTTGGGCTTGGTGTGCTATCGCAATTTTTTTGGCTTCCGCAGGAGAAATAGCACTTGCCAGAGAATTTCTCTGCGGGTTGGTTGACTGCTTGCTTGGTGCCGCTTTGTTAATAGGTGCAACAACACTCGGTGCCGTTGGTGCAACTTTGCTGGTAATCGGCTTATTCGCAGTCTTCTTACTCTCTTCTAATGATCTGACGTCAGTGGGTAAAACTTCAAAATGGTCGGCAATTGCCTGGTGGTCGATTGCTTGTAAGTTGTCGCCAATAGGGGCTACAGACGGGGCTGCTTGCAGATTGTCTTCAAGCGGTTTTTTTGTAACCGATGCACCGCGGTCTTCAAAACTGTCTTTGTCTAAGGCCTGACGTGTTTCGTGGTGGGTATCTTTGGGAATAGAGGCAGTGTTTGTCTTGACTTGTTCTTTTTCAACTAGCGCGCCGCGTTCTTGGATATTTTCTTTGGCGATGCCAGCATCGTTCGTGCTGATTGGATCTTTTGCAATAGTCGCTGGTTTAGATATATCGCGCTGCGCCGTGGGGATGGCCTGGAGATTGTCTGAAGGACGATCGATGGCAATGTCTTGCAGGTTGTCGTTCACATGGTCGGTGTGAATGCCTTGTATGTTGGTTTCGGCATTGCCCGTTGGAATACTTTGCGAGTTGTTTGAAGCCGGTTGTGTCGAAGGAAGCTCTTGCAGGTTTTCTTCAAACGCTTCTGTAGGAATTCCTTGCAGGTTGTCTTGCAACTTGTCGTTACCAATACCTTGCAAGTTATCTTGCAACTTATCGCTAGCAATACCTTGAATATTGTCTTCAACGTTGTTGGTTGGGATGCCTTGTTGATTTTCTTTTAATGAATCGCTAGAAATGCTTTGGTGGTTATCTGACTGTGTATCAGTAGGAATGCCCTGGAGGTTGTCAACGGAGGCATTGGAGGTAACACTTTGGAGATTGTCTTTGGTTGCACCTGTATTTGCGCTTTGCTTGTTGCTTGAATCTGCAGGACTTTGTGAGATTGCTTGCTTGTTGGTTTGTGCAGGTGCCTGGTTAACAAATAGCACATTCTCTAGGGGCGTTTTGTCGGAAGGCGCATTTTGCGTTTTGATGTCTTTAACAGGCTTGGTGACAAATTTGTCTAAACGTAGGTTTTGCTCAGGCGCCGTGTTGTGGGCCAAGGGATCAAATTCCCCTTCTTTATCTTCAAACGAGCGAACTTTTTCTTGAGTCTCTTCTTCATGAGACGTCACTATGTTTTTTGGGTTTTTTGCGTTTCCTGTGTGCTCGGACACAGATACCCGCATTTTCTTGCCACTGCTTACAAAGCCTGAAAATTCATCGTCATTCATAAGATAACCACAGATCTTTGAAACAAAAGGTCGATGAGGACAAACCTTTAACAGCAGCCTTGGACCGCTGGTGCCCGGGGCCGGAATCGAACCGGCACGCCTTGCGGCGGGGGATTTTGAGTCCCCTGCGTCTACCAATTTCACCACCCGGGC
>JACCDK012013654.1_pt1 | contig 10195 bp, 9 predicted proteins | sample 7445871 | NCBI WGS metagenome assembly JACCDK01 (sample SAMN15323436, study PRJNA562643) | freshwater metagenome | isolation source: river surface water | place: USA:Blue River Watershed | collected 2017-08-15
CTCTATATCCGCACCTTGCGCAATCAGGGCCTCGATCAAGCTGGTCGGCTCGCCGCAGGCCTGGCCAAGCACGATGGCATCGCCGGGTCGCAGATATTGGGTCAGATCAAGGCCCGAAGCGTCAGTCTTTACGTTCACGCGTCATCCACTTGTGCCAGCAGCTGTTGCGCGCGCGATAGATAGGGTCGGTCGAGCATGGCGCCCTTATACCCAATGGCTCCGACGCCCGGATTGGATCGGAAAATCTCCACAATCTCCCTAGCATCGGCAATTTCTTCTGCGCTGGGCGTAAAGGCAGCGTTGATCACATCCACCTGAGCTGGATGGATCGCAAGCATCCCTCGAAAGCCATCGCGACGGACCTTTTCTGCTCGAGCTCTTAACGCGTCCAAATCTTTATAGTCCGCAGAAATCGTCTCCACGGCAGCAACGCCGGCCGTTGCAGCACCAAGCACGGTCAGACTGCGGGCCAGCTCATATGTAAAGCTGTAGCTCCCATCCGCATTGCGATTTGAACTGGCACCGATTGAATCCGCTAAATCCTCGGCACCCCAGGTCAGCGCCACCACGCGCGGCGCGCCCTTATAGGTGCCGGTATGAAACATGGCCTCCGCTGTTTCGGTGATAAGAACAATGACGGGCGTTGCGCCCTCTTCTATGCCGTTGGCAACTTCGAGTGCGGATAGACAATGGTCGAGTTTTTCAACATCTGCCCGGCCATAAACTTTGGGCAGCATGATACCGCCCGGCCGCGCGGGCATGACAGCAGCCAGATCGCCAAGTGCATAGGGGCCATCCAAGGGATTGATGCGCACCCATAGCCGGGCGCGATGGGCCGCATTGTCCCGGATCAGATCATGTACCATGCGACGGGCAAGCGGTTTATTTTCGGCGGCCACGGCGTCTTCTAGGTCAAACAAGGCGATATCCGCCTTACTCTCCATCGCCTTGGACATTTTCTTTTCGCTGTCACCCGGGGCAAAAAGCCAGGACCGCATTTTCAACGAAGACATTTGCATCATCAGTTTTTCTGCCCTTTGGCTTTAATAGGACTTTGGCAAATCAAGCACTTTTTCGGCGATGAAATTCAGGATCATATGCGGGCTGACAGGGGCCGTGCGTGGGATGAGGATTTCTCGCAAATAGCGTTCAACATGATATTCCTTAGCATAGCCCATTCCACCCATGGACAGCATGGCCGTATGGCAGGCCTCAAATCCAGCCTCTGCGGCAAGATATTTCCCGGCATTCGCCTCCACACCACAATCTTCGCCCTTATCAAATAGATTTGCGGCTTTCATCGCCATCAAATTGGAAGCTTCCAGCTGCGCCCAACATTTGGCGAGAGGGTGCTGAATGCCTTGGTTCATCCCAATCGGACGCCCAAAAACCACCCGGTCCTTCGCATATTGAGAGGCACGTTGAATGGCGGCGCGGCCGATACCAACGGCCTCAGCCGCCAACAATATCCGCTCTGGATTCAGACCTTTGAGAATGATCTTAAAGCCATCTCCTTCTGCACCAATTCTGTCTTCTTCTGGGATGAAGAGGTCATTGATGAACAACATGTTTGACCCAACGGCATGACGGCCCATTTTGGGGATAAGCCGATGTTCAATCGCCTTTCGGTCTAACGAGGTGAAGAAAAGCGACAGCCCATCTGTCTTACGCTCGACCTGATCGAGCGGTGTCGTCCGCGCCAGAAGCATCATCTTGTCGGCAATATGCGCATTGGTGATCCAAATTTTCTCGCCATTGACCAAATAACCGCCCTGCACGGATTCTGCGCGGGTCTTGAGGCTGGTTGTGTCGAGCCCAACATTGGGCTCAGTCACGGCAAAACACATCCGCTCAGCACCAGACAAAATGGGCGGGATCATCCGTTGCTTCTGTTCTTCCGTGCCAAAAAGGCTGACAGGCTCCATGCTGAATACTGGCCCGTGGATCGTCGAAGCCGCGGCCATGCCACCGCCTGCTTCCGCCACCGCCTGCATCATTATGGCGGCCTCTGTAATCCCCAAGCCCGATCCCCCATAGGCCTGGGGCATCGCAATGCCGAGCCAGCCTGCCTGCGCCATGGTGTCGTAAAATTCGACCGGAAACGCTCCATCAGCATCTCGCTCAAGCCAATAGTCGTCGGAAAACTGGCCGCAAATCCCAAGCACAGCTTCGCGGATCGCTTGCTGATCGGCGGTGAAGGAAAAATCCAAGGGGAAACCTCATTATGTAGGAAGACTGACATGGGGCTAGCAGTCCACCCACCGCACCTCAACTCTCCGCAGCGACGATATCGGCTGGGCGAAGCCAATGGCATTTGGCTTGAACGGTGCGATGCTCTAACGAGGCGAAGCCACAAGGAGGAAAAATGGCGGCACAGCCTCATCGCAGCGGCCCATTGGCGGGCATTCGCATTGTTGATCTAACCAGCATGGTCTTTGGACCTTATGCAACGCAGATCATGGCGGATATGGGCGCGGACGTCATCAAGATTGAGCCGCCAAGCGGCGATGACACACGCAATATTTCGAAAGGCCCAGTCCCGAGCATGTCCGGCGTGTTTGTCAACGTCAACCGGGGCAAGCGCAGCGTCGTTCTAGACATGAAGACGGCTGAAGGAAAAGAGGCCCTGACCCGGTTAATCGCGGGGGCAGATGTTTTCATCCATTCAATGCGGGCAAAGGCAATTGCGCGGCTGGGCTTTGACTATGCGGCGGTTGCAGCCCTTAAGCCGGATATCATCTACACCAATTGCTACGGCTATAGTCGCCGCGGCCCTGATGCTGACAAGCCCGCCTATGACGACACAATCCAGGCGGAATGCGGTATTCCTCATGTGCAAAAGCTCATGACGGGAGAGCCGAGCTTTGTGGCCACTATCATGGCCGACAAAGTCGCCGGCCTGACAGCTCTTTATGCGACAATTTTGGCCCTGTTCCACCGCGCACGCACGGGCGAGGGGCAGGAAGTTGAAGTCGGTATGTTTGAGACAATGGCCAGTTTCATGCTGGTTGAACATGCCAATGGCGCTTTATTTACGCCGCCAATGGGGCCGGCTCATTATCATCGTGCGGCCGCACCCAATCGCAAACCTTATAAAACGAAGGACGGTTATGTCGCCGCCCTCATTTATAATGACAAGCATTGGAAGTTATTCACCGAAGCGGTGAAACCTGATTGGGTTACCGATGACATGGCAACGCTCGCGCAGCGCGCACAGCAGATTGATAAGGTGTATGCGCTGCTCGGAGAGGTATTTCTGGAGCGGACAACCGATGAATGGCTCTCGTTGCTCAACGCCCTGAACATCCCGGCCGCTCCCCTGCGCACAACCGATGAGCTGTTTGAAAATCCACATCTCAACGCCATCGACTTTTTTGAGACGGTGGAAAGCGATCAGGGCCCGGTCCGTTTTCCGGGCATCCCAACCTGGTTTTCTCGGACGCCTGGCAAGGTGGCCGGCCCGACGCCATTGATTGGAGAACATACGCAGGATATTTTGGCGGAAATTGGCATGTCAGGATTAAAAAAATGAGCCAGTCGGGTCACGGGGCGGGGGCAGAATGGCGGCGCTATTTCAGCCTGCCATTTGCTGCAATGTTCGGCTATTCGGTAAGCGTCATCCACATATATGGCATCTATCCCTATATCCTGCCCGTCACGTCGGAATTTGGGTGGACACGGGGGGAGTTTACCGGTGCCTTTACCGTAGCGATCCTCGTTCAGGCTCTCCTTGCTGTGCCGGTCGGCATGCTTGTTGATCGCATTGGATCCCGCAAGCTTGGCTTGGCAGGCGTTGTGTTAGTTTGTCTGGCCTTTACGCTCTTGGGCACCTCATCTGGAAGCCTGTCCAACTGGTATATGCTCTGGGGACTGATCACTCTGGCAGTCTTGCCCGTTCAGGCCACAATATGGACGAGCGCCGTTGCCTCCCGCTTCACCGCGTCACGTGGGTTAGCCTTTGCTGTCACGCTGTGTGGCGCCTCAATCGCGCAGTTCGTTTTCCCACCTCTTGCAACTTATTTAATCGCCAACTTCGGCTGGAAAAAAGCCTTTCTATGGCATGGGCTGATTTGGCTGGCGGTTGTTTTTCCCTTTGTCTTCTTCTTCTTCCGCGGCGCCATGGACAGCGCGACGCCCAAACAAAAAAGCGTCGACACGCAAGTCGAAGCTCTGGACGGTATTAGCTTTCTCGAAGGTCTAAAGTCCTTCACTTATGCGCGACTGCTGTTCGCCAGCCTTTTTTTCACCTTCACAGTTGTGGCGCTCAATTATCAATTCATGCCCATTCTTTCCGGTTGGGGGATGGCGGCCGATAAGGCCGCATGGCTGGCATCTCTCATTGGCCTTGCGTCGATCGTCGGACGCTTGGGAACGGGCTATCTCATCGACCGTTTCAGGGCATCCCATGTCGGCGGACTGATTTTTCTGCTTCCGGTCGGTGCAGTTTTGCTATTGCTCTATGGACAAGACTTTGGTCCAGCCCCCGCGCTGATCGCGATCATGCTTGGCCTGACGCTTGGCGCAGAAGTGGATGTTATCGTCTATCTAACCACTCGCTTTTTTGGCCTGAAAAGCTTTGGCGCTCTATATGGCGGATTGCTGGCAGCTCTGTCGATCGGCACAGCGACCGGGCCACTTCTGGCCTCCATGATTTTTGACTGGACTGGTGCATATACGCAATTTTTCTGGCTCGCCATCGGCCTACTCTTGCTCAGCAGCCTATCGCTGTTCAGCATCCCAAAGCCCGCAGATACAAAGGAAGTGACGAATGTTTGACGACATGTTGGCTGGCGAAAAATCGCTCCAGCTCTGGCTCATTCTATTTCTCGCGGCTGGATTAACAGCTGGCATTATGTCGGGCTTTTTCAAGGCTCGGAAAATACAGCCTAAAGGATTTAAGTGGAAAGTTTTCCGCAACGAAGGCCTGTTTACCCTCATAAACCTTGCCACGGCTGGGGTTTTCCTCGGCTGGCTGAGCGGATGGCTCGTCACGCATGAGCTGGTCGTCATTGACAAGGCACAGGTCAGTTGGTGGGTCGTTGCAGGCGAATTTGCGCTGTATTTTTTCCTTTTCGATACCTGGTTCTACTGGCTGCACCGCTGGATGCATAAGGAACCCGTCTATAGCTGGGTCCATAAGCTACACCACCGATCCACATCGCCAAATTTGTTAACAACAGCCTCGGTCAATCCGCTCGAATCTCTCATAAATGGTGGATTTGTACCGCTATTTCTGACTGTCATGACCCTTGTTTCGCCGGTGCATGAGCAATCGATGGCGTTGATTGGGCCGACCAACATCATCATGGGACTTTACGTTCATTCGGGCTATGAACTTTTCCCACGCTGGTGGAATAAGAGCTGGATGACCAAATGGTTTATCACGGCCACTTTTCATGACCAGCACCACAAATATTTCACCATAAATTTCGGCGGCTACACGACGATCTGGGACAGGCTGTGCGGAACAATGCGGCCGAAATTTGAAGATGATTTCGTCAAAATCAAAGACCGCGCCCGCCCTGCACCGGCCCTAGAACCAGCCGAATAAGCGCCTGCCTTTGCAGGCACGGGGGCACTCGCGCCTTTGTGGGGTTACTCCCCCGCTCCGGTGCCCCATAGCGCGTCGGCGGCAGCGAGCGCTGTTGCGCCCCGTCCGCCTATGTCGCCGATGAGCAGTTTCAATCGATACGTCCACAGGTGCAAAGGATGTTCCAACGTCATTCCCATGCCGCCAAGAAACTGATGAAAATCGTACACAACCACGCGCGCAGATTCCTGCGCATGAAAGGCAGCGAGCGCTGCATCTGCGGGATCGCAGGTGGCGGCAGCCTTCATCGCTAGCCAATAGACCCCATTTGTGCGCACCTGTGCCTCTGCCAACCGATGGCGCATCCCCTGAAAACTTGCGAGCGGCCGCCCGAATTGATGCCGATCAGCGGTGTAACGGCAAACGCTGTCGAGCGCGGCGGCCAAGAGCCCAGCCGCCTCGGCAGCCAAGGCAATACGCCAATGGGCAAGAACTGTTTGAGCATCCACATCATGCAGATGGCGATCCTTAGGGACAGACATTAGGGTCGCGACCGGATACGCATAAAGCGCGTCTGGCTCTTCCCGGACATGCTCTGGAGATGCGATAAAGCTGCTGACCGTCTCCCCCAGCAGGATGACTGTGGCCCCTGACTTCAGAAACCGAATTGGGCGGTTGGTTTTGCCCTCTTCCACAATGCACAAAGGCCCGGCCATCTCCGCACCAAAAATTGGTCGGACAATCGCGGACAGAGCGGCCTCGGTTGCCTGGGGGAGGCGCGCCAACCGCTCCGCCACAATGGCGGCCGACCCAATGCCAAGATCCGGATCAAACGCAATATCCAAGAACCCGCCCTCGGCCAATGCGCGGTCTAGGCCTGGATCGGTCAGGGCAAAGCCCGTATCGTGCAACACGACATCGGCATAGGGCTTTGCCAGCGAATCCAGCGCGTCGAGAATAGCAATTTGATCAGCAGTGAGAGCAAGATCCATTAGCGCGGCTCCCTCGGCAGCTTGAGCACATCATTGGCAATGATGTTCAGCTGGATTTCTGCCGCGCCTGCGGCGATCCCGGCGACGATCCCGCGCTGATGATGCATTTTCAAATAAGGGTGCGCGTCGGCGAGCGCCTCCGGCAGATATTCGACAATAAACTCTGCAACCCGCCGTTCAGCCATAACCGTCGCAAAACGCGCGGAAGAGCTTTCCGGCCCCACCTGCTCACCATGGGCGCGCTTGGTCACTATCGCATAGCTTGCTGTGCGGGCGGCTTCACATAAAGCAGCGGCATGGGCGGCTTCTATTTTCACAGCGTCGCTGGCCCAGCTGCCCTGCGCCTTCAGCACCCACACGGCTCGTTCCAGCGCCGCGCGCGCAAGGCTATAACGCGGTATGCCCAATCGTTCATTGACGAGGCTATAGGCGATGATTTCCCAAGCTTGGCCTTCTGCACCAAAAAGTGCGTCAGCCGGAACCAGCATATCGTCGAAGAACACCTCGTGAATGTCCCCCTCACCAATAAGGGATGGGATTTGTCGCACGGTAATGCCCGGCGTATCCATCGGCACCAGCAGGATGGAGATGCCAGCCTTGCGGTCTTCAGACGTCCGGCACAGCAGAAAACAAGTGTCTGCAAGCCCGGCATAGCTGGTCCAGATTTTCTGACCATTAACGCGGTAATGATCGCCTTCTAGCACCGCACGCGTTCGCAATGACGCCAGGTCAGATCCTGAGCCAGGCTCAGAAAAACCCTGACACCATAGCGCCCGACCTTCAGCAATCGGTGGCAAATAGCGTTCCTGTTGCGCCTTCGTGCCATATTTGATCAGCGTTGGGCCAATCCAGTTGACGTTCATATACTGACCGCCCCTGGGCTCTCCAGCGATCCACATTTCCTCAGCGAGAATGGTCTGGTGCCAAGGATCCAACCCTTGACCGCCAATCTCCTTTGGCCAGTGCGGCGTCAGCAAATCATCAGCGGCCAGCTGCCCACAAAAGGCCTCTGCATATTTGGTCAAGGCTGGCGAGGCGGGGCCGTGCTGCGAAAAGCGTTCCCAATCCTGGGGTAATGTCGCGGCAAGAAAATCCTTAAGCCGCTGGCGAAACGCCTTTTCCTCGGAGGTCCATGTGAAATCCATGGGAGAGGATTAGCCCTTAGACTGCAGCGGTGACAAGCGCCGGATCATCATCAAAGCCACAGATTGCCCCGGCGATGAAGCGCCATGCTTGGCAAGGTGCTCTCGGCCAAAACGCAGCGCCCTGGCGATTGTTTTCGAGCCACTTTGCGCAAAGCAAACAGTCGATTATGCCGGGCCAATGTCAGATCTTGTCTATGCCCCAATTCTGCCGATAGGCGATCTTGCAGAGGACACCCCCCGTCTGTTTGACATCGGGGGGTGGGCGATATTGATCTGTCGAGACGCGGAGAATGTTTACGCCGTTGAGAACCGATGCTCGCATCTTGATGAACCCTTAGCCTGCGGAAAGGTGAAGTGGGGTTGGATTGCCTGCCCGGCGCATGGCGCCCGCTTTGACCTGTCGACCGGCGAACCGATGAACCAGCCCGCAACATCCCCTATCCGGACCTTTCCGGTGCGCGTTGTTGAGGGCATGATAGAGGTAGCAATATGATTGCAGAGTTGGACCAGCTTCGTCGCGACGTCCGCATATGGCTGGACACACATGCCCCTAAAGACTGGCGCAATGCAGCAACACATGAAGATTTTGTGGCAGACCAAAGAGCGTGGTTCGCGCAACTGGTCGCTGCTGGCTATGCAATCCCCCATTGGCCCGCTCAATGGCCAGGCGGCGGACGCAGTCTTGCCGAACAAAAGGTGATTTATGAGGAGCTGGCGCGCGCCGATGCCCCGCGACTCCTTCTTTCTTTCGTGTCGACCTACCATGCATTTGCCACGCTGCATGAATGCGGCAATGACGACCAAAAGGCGCGCTATTTGCCACGGATCTTGCAGGGCGAAACATGGTGTCAGGGTTTTTCGGAACCTGGCGCGGGATCTGATCTTGCTGCTGTCAAATGCAAGGCAGAGCGCAAAGGCGATGTCTATGTTGTGAACGGCCAGAAGCTGTGGTCCACCATGGCGCAATATGCGGATAAATGCCTTCTCCTCGTGCGCACCTCAAGCGATGGTCCAAAACAGGCGGGCATGACCTATTTGCTGATGGATATGAAAGCCCCCGGCGTCACAGTTCGGCCCATTCACCAGATCCAAGGCGATGAGGAATTTGCAGAAATTTTCCTCGATAATGTTGAGGTTCCCATATCGGAAAGAATTGGGGAAGAAGGCGGGGGATGGGCCGTTGCCCAGACAACGCTCTCATCCGAACGTGGCCTGACATTGATGGAACTGGGATATCGCATGCGCGGCAATATGAGCCGTTTGACCAGCCTTATTCGGTCAACAGGACGTGCCAATGATGTCGGCCTTATGCGGGACTTGGGGCGCCTGTCAGCGCAAGTAGATGCGACTTGTGCTCTGGCAGATCAGTTCTTGCAAAATCGCATGGCAGGCGTCGAGCGTGTGGGCGACGCCTCTGTTGTCAAAAACAGCTATTCTCGCACGCTCCGGGCCTGGACGGACCTTGGGGTGCGCATTGGTGGGCTAGGCCATCAATATCGCAACGCCATCACCTTTGGCGACCTTTACACGGGCAATTGGATGGCTGATTTTATGAACAGCTATGCTTGGACGATCGCTGGTGGCAGCGAGGAAGTGCAACGCAATATCATCGCCGAACGTATGCTGGAAATGCCCCGCGAGCCAAAGACATGGGGGGGAGCATGACCATGGACCGTTTCGAGTTACAACAAAGCGCACGCAAGGCCTTTGGCGAAGCTGGATTGGCACCCGACCCAGCGTCAAGCTGGAGCAAGCTGACCGAGATGGGCTGGTTCATGATGACGGTGCCAGAGGCGCAAGGCGGTCTAGGCTTGGGCCGGGAGGCCGCCGCTGCCATCCACTATGAATTGGGGCGGGCTCTGGTGGCCGGGCCAGCCATTGCCCATATGCTGGTGATCGAGGCTCTGTCAGCAACTGGGCATGATGTGCTGCTGGGCCGCGCCATGGGCGGCGAATTGATGACAAGTTCGCTCGCCTGTCCCCACCAACATAGTCTCATCGAGGCGGTGCCGGATGCCGATAAGGCAAGCTATTTACTGGTCGATCAAGTGGAAAGCATATTTATGGTGCCGCTTGATCAGTGCCATGTCACCGCGCGCCAAATGTGGGATGAAACCCGTCGCTTTTTTGATGTGAGACTACCGACTTTAAACGACGAATGGCGCATTGCCCAAGGGCCATCAGCAAAAGCCCTGAGTGAGCAGTTGCAGACGCTAATGCTGCTCGCCTTATCCGCAGAGTCGGTCGGCGGGGCGGAGGCGGCGCTCGCAATGACAGTTGAATATCTGAAAACCCGCCGCCAATTTGACCGGCCGCTGGCCATGTTTCAGGCATTAAAGCATCGTGTGGCTGACCTGAAAATAGCCCATAGTGCGGCCGAAGCATTGCTATGGGATCAGGTGAATAGCGCATCGCGGCTGACCGACATGGGCGCTCTCAAAGCATATTGCACTGCTGCCTATAAGTTGATCGCTGAAGAAGCGATCCAGCTGCATGGTGGGATCGGGCTGACGCAGGAACATGCCTGC
>JACCDK010004443.1_pt1 | contig 10192 bp, 5 predicted proteins | sample 7445871 | NCBI WGS metagenome assembly JACCDK01 (sample SAMN15323436, study PRJNA562643) | freshwater metagenome | isolation source: river surface water | place: USA:Blue River Watershed | collected 2017-08-15
CCATTTCTGTTCTTGAGATTCCTGCTTTGGCGATTTCGAGCACCGACGTTAGGCAACGAGTTAGTGCCGCCAAACCGGTTTGGTATCTCGTGCCAGATGGCGTGGTGCAGTACATCGCCAAGCACCAGCTTTATGTGGGGGAAAACCATGGCTAACGAAGTCGTTCAGTACCCCTCATACTCGCAAAAGGCTGCCTATCCGGTTTCGCACAAATCTGCCCCCGCCGTGGTCGAGGTTGAGTCTGAGGTAGTTTCGCCTGCAGAGCAGACTCCCAAATTCTTTCCGCTCGTTCCCGTCGTTTCTGCCGCAGTGGCAGACACGGATGCACCGACCAAGGACCAGACTCACGCCGAACCAGAACTTCTCACCGAGGAATTGCCAGAGGCAGTGGTGGACCCGGTGGCAGAGGTCGAGCCTGAGCCTGAGCCTGCCGTCGAGCCTGAGCCTGCCGTCGAACTATCTCCATTTCAGATTTCGGGCTCACTCGTTCTCGAGCCGCAAACTAACTCCATTGTGATAACTCAGGTTCCAGATGCACTACTGGCTGGCTCGATTGTGACCGAAACCGGCGAGATTCTTACCACTGGAGCGATTGACATCATTACTCCTCCGGCCACCGGTGAGATTGCAATCATTCCGGATTCTCCAGACGCCGACTCTGCAGATGCCATTGATTCGGCAACCGAGTACGTTTCTTCGGTTGCGCCGATCAGGTCCTCTGGGGTTATGAACTCAAAGGCAAAGATCGGCGTGCTTCCTGGCAAACTGCGAAAGTCGATGGAGCATGTGGTTCTAGCAACCACTCTTGCGGTCGCGATTATCACCATCTCTTCACTTTTGGCACTTGCCTACATGTTCGGCATCCTACGATAGATGTAATGACTGCAACTAAACAGGCCGTGGCCGCCACTCAAATCGCCGCAAATGCTGCTCTAGACAAACTCGCTGAAAATGTCGTCGCTCTGGACGTCAGCAATAACTTAGCCCTCACCGATGTTTTCCTCCTCGTGAGTGGGCGAAGTGAGCGCCAGGTAGCCGCAATCTCTGACTCTGTTGAAGAGAAAATGCTCGAAGCGGGCTACAAGACGCTTAGGCGAGAGGGCAAAACCCTCGCCCGTTGGATTCTGCTCGACTTCGGAGACGTCATCGTTCATGTGATGCACGAAGAAGACCGAGTGTTCTATTCTCTAGAGCGCCTCTGGAACGACAGCCCTATCGTAAAGTTAGACGCCGCAACGACCGAAAAACTGTCGTAATCTAGACAAGTTGTCATCCTGACAACTCGGGCCTGTGGCGCAGCTGGTAGCGCACCTGCATGGCATGCAGGGGGTCCGGGGTTCAAATCCCCTCAGGTCCACAAATGAAAAAGGAACTCCTCACGGAGTTCCTTTTTTTTGCTAATCACGGATCATGCGTTCACAGTCGCCCAAAAACCTGCTACCTCAAGGGTCCACCAGTAAATCGCGATACCTCCGAGCACGTAGAGAATTTTCGATCCTCCAACTTTTTCGTAAAAGCGTTGAGATGGCTCAGCGAACATCGCCAGCAAAGCGATCGCTATCACCGGAATCGGAGAGAGAACAAAAGACAGGTCTTTGAAGTTTTCATAAGTGCCGAAAAATACTTCGACAAGCGATCCAGACCAGCTGGCGACCAAGCTGGCAATAGTTAAAGCGAGCAAACCATTCGGAATGACCTGCCAAACCAACTTGCTTGTAGGTAGTCGTAATTCAAATTGCCCGAGAAGGCTTGGCAAGAAGATGACCAACGCTCCAACCCACAGTTGCCAGCCTGAGCCAACAACCGGTGCCAGCATGTAACACAAGACCAAATACTTGGCGAGGAGCGAGAACCAGGTTTGGAGTTTTGATGGACCCTCGACTTCGGTCGGGTTGATCTTTTCGAGTCGAGCGGTGAAGCCGGAAGCCGCTAACTCCTCGAGAGCCACGCGAACAGTTGCAATACAGGCAACCATAAGGCCGATTGGTTGGGTATGTTCCGAAATACCAACGGAGGCGCCAGTCAGAGCAGCGACCGCTCCGACCAGCGAGGTCGTGGTCAGGTATGAAATGAAGAAGATTATGGCCACGTCGGCGATGCGTTCCCACACGCCAGAGAGGTTTTCGACTTTATTTCGCCTAATTTTTCTAAATGCTGTTGAAAGGATTATTGGCCCGAACCCTAACATCGCCAAAGTAAGTATGTATCGCCCAACACCGCTATCAGCGAAGCCGTAATAGCCGATTGACATCACAATCACGGCTAACATGCCCATAAAACCAGCCAAGGCATCGATGGTACCGAGAGCGATGATGGCCGTGATTAGTACAACACTGGCTGAAGTGTAGATGCTTGGCTCTCCGGAGGAGACAGCCACGATGCCCAGCAAGACGGCAAGCAAGGTTGGAATTACGGAGAAGATTCCCGTCATAGCGGTTAGGTATGAGCCGTCGTTAACGACCTTCCCCGCTACGGGTGAAAATCTTGCCAGTACCTCGGCAAGCCTGAAATACAGGTTGTCTGCAGCAGTGAGCCATGTCGCCTTCCAGATGCTGAGACGGTCGCCCCATGCCATCCGCTCATCGCTAAAGTCGTCGAGGTCACCCTCGATGTTTCCGTATCCTGCATCTGGTGAATCTTCATCGCCGTCTTCGAGATCTTTGCCACCAGTAGCACCACCGGTAGATCCGCCTGAGGTGGTTCCACCCCCTGCAGAACGAACACCTGAAGAAGATGGCGAGTTGGTCATTGATGCACCTGTCGCCGGCGCAAGAGGTCCTCGAACTGGAGACGGAGCACTGTTTCCAGGAACCGATCCAACTGCTGCTGCGGTTGCACCTGCGACGAGTGTTAGAGCTGCAACAAGCGTGACTGCGTTTTCGGTTTGTTCCTGAGCCACTTCTCGAGGAACTAGCGCTGCTGGGTCGATTCCAAGAGTTTGAAGAAAAGCAGTGTCATCGGTCAAAGCGGTTTCAACTTCATCTTGGGTCGGTGGCTCGCTCTGTGGAAGCGTTTCAAGAAGCCCGCTAGCGGTAATTTCAAAATAGACGACATCAACCAGCGCCGAATCATCGACTGCAGTGGTTCGCAGCTCGATTCGGTGCCAGCCCGGCTCGAGTCCCTCGGGTATGGTGGCCGATAGCAGTAACATGCCGCTGTCTGGTACAACGCCTTCATCGAGAATGATCGGTTCAGAATGCAGTTCGACGATGTAATTTGCGGCTGTCTTCAATCCTTCGGCCTCGATTTCAACCTGCGAACCCGCAATTGGGGCTCCCAGTTCAGCAATCAGGGAAATTTTGCGGCTCACAGCTTTTGATGGTTCAACAACGATTGAGAATTTTTCCAGCGCGAATTCACCGAAAGAGTTCGTTGCTCTTGCCGTCAATTCGAAGGTTCCCAGCTCATTTGCCATACCCGAGAGACGACCGGATGACTCGTCGAAAGTCAAACCTGCTGGCAAGGTTCCAATCAGCGAGAAATTAGGAGCGGGATAACCGCTGGCTTGGAGCGAAAGCGAGAAGGATTCCCCAAGTTTCACCAAACTTGTTTCAATTGGTTTCAGTGAGGGTGAGTCCGTGACTGATACCCGATGTCGAGAAAATTCGGATCCCAGGCTATTTCCCACCGTGATCGTGAAAGAGAACTCACCTGTAGCGGAGGCCCTACCCGAAAAGGTTCCATCTGAGTTCAATTGAATTCCAGTCGGTAGCGAGCCAGATGTTACTGAGGCCTGAGGAACGGGAAACCCCTCGAAACCTATGGCTTGTGAGATTGCCTGGCCCAACTTCAATCGACTAGGAAGGGTTAGTTTCTCGACGAGTGGAGCATTCTCGACGCGAATGGTGAAGTTTCCAGCGTCCATCGAACCGGCCTTATTAGAAACCAGAATTCCAAAACTGAAAGTTCCCAATGCGGTGGCAGTGCCAGTTATTTTTCCGGTTAGCTCGTCAATCACGAGCCCTGGCGGTAGTGAACCTTCACTAATTTTGAAATTAGCGCTCGGGTAACCATCGGATACGAAGGCAAAGTCGATTTTGGATCCCCGACCTATGGCGCTCGCAAGATTGTTTGTCACCGAAGTTGGCGGTGCTAATACATCAAGACGAATCGTCTCAGAGGTTGTCGTTCCAGCCCAACTCCTCGCATCAATTCTGAATTCGAATCGGCCTGAAGTCGTTGGAATGCCTTCAATGCGACCATTCTCGAGCAACTGCAAACCAGATGGCAGACTTCCCGAAGCTAGGTTGTACTTTGGCGTGGGAATTGCCGGAACGCTGAAGTCTGCGCTGTAGTTAACTCCTTTACGAAGTTCGAATGGCCCAAGGTTTGAAAAGTCATCAGGTTTTGCGCCCACCGTGATTAGGAATGGGTCAAACTCGAAACTACCGACCTTATTAGATGCTCTAATCGTGAACTCGAATTCGCCCGATTTGGTCGTAAATCCTGAAATGTTTCCTGTCAATGCATCGAGTAAAAGCCCGTTAGGCAAATTTCCACCCGCTATTTCGTAGGTTGAGGCCGGGTAACTTTCGGCCACCACGGTGCTTGAGAACGGGCTCGCTAAGGCAACTTGGTTGTCGATGTTCGCAGATGAGAATTCGGGTGGGCTATTGACCTCTAAAGTTATGGTCTTTGATTGAGTTTGCCCAGCCCAACTAGATGCCCAAATAGTGAAGGTGAACTTTCCCGCTTGTGCTGGCTTTCCACTGAGCACTCCAGAGCTGCTGAGCAGCATCCCGTTAGGAATTGAACCAGAACCTAAGGAATAGGTTGGTTCGGGGAATGCTTCGATTGCAAACTCGGCAGCTATGAATTCATCTCGGTTTGTCTCAAGAGATTGCGAATCTATTTCATCTGGAACCTCTCCAACCAAGAGTTTGACCGTCTCGGTGTCAGAATGTCCGACCTTATTTGAGGCTCGAATAACAAATTCGAATTCTCCGATTTCGAGGGGCTTGCCCGAAAGGCGTCCTGTCGCTTCATTTAGTGTCACACCACTTGGAAGTGACCCAGAAAAAATGGAGTATGTCGATGCAGGATAGGCGGCTGCGCTCACTTCACCCTGGAAGTCGCTTGAAACAAGCACCTTTGCGTCCATTTTTTGGATTTCTATCGAAGGTGCACTTAGCACTTCCAGGGTCAGCGTCTCAGAGTCTGTGACGCCTGCCCAACTTTGTGCTCGTACTCTGATATCAAACTTTCCGTACTGTAAGGGTGTACCCTCCAGTAATCCTGCCTGGGTAAGAGTGAGCCCTAGGGGTAGTGACCCTGAAAGAATCGAGTATTCAGGTTCGGGGTATGTTTCGATTGATAGGTCTTCTTCGAATGCCGATCCGATTTGTATCTCAATCGCTGTGGACGCAAGAATCTTGGGCTCTTCGCCCACGGTTATTGTTGCTGGTGCGAAGTCGTAGTGACCGACTCGGTTAGTAGCCCGAATCGTGAATGTGTATTCGCCTGTCTCAGTAGCAGTTCCTGAAACAGTCCCGCTCGAGCTGCTGAGTGAAAGACCAGGGGGGAGTTCACCCGATGTAACACTGTATTCTGCAGCAGGGTAAGCGCTTGTCTTTGCCAGACCTTCAAATTCACTGTCGAGCATGATCTGGCCGTCTAAGGATTTTGAAACAAGGGTAGGCCCTTTCAGTACTTCTATTTTTAGTTCGAGTGGCGCGCTCTCCGAGTAAGCGTTGCTCGCAACCACGGTGAACGTGAAACGACCCATCTTGCTAGCTGTTCCGCTTATCAACCCACTGGTTGCGTCCAAGGTCAAACCATCGGGCAAGCTAGTGCCATTAGCTATTTCGTAGTTTGGGGCGGGGAAGGCGTCGAAAGAAACTAGGTCAGAGTAGGTTTCACCTAGGTTGACTTCTTCTGTCACTGTCGATTTTGTCGCTACCGGCACAGATGCAACAAGCACTTCGATCTCTTCTGTGGTCTCACTACCAGCCGCGTTAGTGGCAACCACCCTGAACTTGAAGAGTCCACTGGCGCTCACCGTACCGGTCAATTGACCCGAACTTGAGTCGAGGTTCAGGCCAGTGGGTAGAGCGCCACTCTCGAGACTATAAGACGCTGCCGGATATGAAATTGAAGAGAATTGGGCCTGGTAGTAATCGGAAACCATCACCTGCGAATCGAGTGTCCTCGGCAGAAATGTCGGTGATCGATGAACGTAAAGCGTCATCGAAGCCGACTCACCCCAGCCGGCCTCATTCAATGCAGAAATTTCAAAATCGAAACGTCCGAAAGACTCAGCCACGCCCGAAATCTCTCCGGTCAAAGAATTTAAGTTGATGCCATCGGGAAGTGAGCCAGAATCAAGGCGAAAACCGAGGCTCGAAGAGCCGTCTACGCTCAGCGTTTCATAATAGGCATCACCCAATTCGATGGTTTGACTTATCGAAGCAGCGTTGGTGATGTTTGGAGTTCCGTAAATCGTGATCGAGTAGGCCATTGAGGTGCTGGTTCCAACCCAGTTGGTCGCAACCAGCGTGAAGGTGTAGCTACCGGCGGTGGTTGGCTCTCCACTGAGAGTGCCAGTGCTTGGATTCAGGCTAACTCCTGGCGGAAGTGAGCCGCTGTTGAGGGCGAAATTCGGACTTGGAAAGCCAGAGGATATCGCGCTTATCAAAAGCTCGACTCCGACGAAGCCGACCTGAGGCATTTGATCGATGCTCACGCCAGGGCTGACGCCAATCTGAATACTTAGAGTGGAGGTTGCACTTGAACCATATGAGTTAGTTGCAGTCAGAACAAAACTGAAGTCGCCCGCGCTTGTCGGGGTGCCAGTAATCTGCCCTGTGGCCGAGTCGAGTTCAAGTCCGTTTGGAAGAGCGCCCGACGAAATCCAATATGAAGGTGACGGAGAACCTGTAGCCGTCACCTCTGATACGTAGGGGATACCCAAAGTACCTCTCGGATTCACGGCCGAATCGGTATAAACCGGTGCAGCAGTCACCGAAGCGGATGCGGAAACTAGGGTCACTCCAGAGGGAGCAAACTCGTTGGTAGCGATGATCGAAAAGTTGTAGGCTCCCATGGTGTTTGGAGTGCCGGTGATGGCTCCGGTACTTGAGTTTAGCGAAAGGCCAGCAGGTAGAGACCCTGAGCCAATTGAATAGGTTGGAGCGGGAAATCCGGCAGCAGTAACCTCCGCCGAGTAACTTTGACCGAGTTGCAACTCTTGACTCAACGTGTTCGATGACAGTGCGGGTGGCTCTCCAACGGTGAGTTCTAAATCAGGGGTAGTTACGGTTGAGCTAGTGTTGCCGCTTACCGAGGTTGCTGTGATGCGAAAGGTGTAAATTCCATTCACACTTGGAGTTCCGGTAAGAGCGCCAGTGTTTACATCGAGGGAAAGCCCAGTAGGCAGCGAATAGCCGTTCGCAACCGAGTAGGTAATTGTGCCCGTACCGCCAGCGGTTACTTGATCTGAGTAACTTGAACCATTCAAGGCTGTGCTTGCTATTGTCTGATCGTCCCATGAGGCTGCGGCCTGGGCTACCTGATTAACCACTGTGGCAATTTCAGCGGTAGATCCAGCTGCGTAATACCAATTGAACTCTTCCGAGCTGCCTGGAGCTAGTTCTGCCATTGGAACAAACAAGGCATACGAACCGTCGTTGGTCAAAGCGAGCGAAGATGTTGAGGGGTTTTGACCATAAGCGTTGGCAAAGTTGCAGCAGTTACTGATTGAGGTATTAGCCGCACTGTAAGGCGAGAAAAAGATTACGGCTTCACTTCCACTCGAGATTCGAATTGCCGGGTTTCGACTCCCGGCTGAAGTTGCGGCCACAAAACCATTCGTTGTGTCGATGGTTCCCCTGGTCTTAGTGGTGGTGTCTGCGCCGCCGACATAGTCGTCGCGTGTTCCGACCCAGGTTCTTAGGTTGACAAGGTTAGTCGACCCAATGTTTTTTATGCTCGTGGTGATTTTTATGTAGCTAGAGGTTTCACCTAGCTCGTAAGTCGTCCTCACTTGCAGGCTGTAAGAGACACCAGAAACCGTCTTGGTGATGTCGCCGGTGCTGATAACCGTTCCATAGCCCTTAGCGCCAGCACCTACAGTCGCGGTCTGAACGAAGCCCGAATAGTCAACGTTTAGGTTCGTCACGCCGTAATTGTTAGTCATCGTGCCAAAAACCGAACCAGAGGTGTTCCAAGTTCCAGTGCCTGAGCCACCGACACCTATTGCAGAGTCCATGGCGTAGCTGCTAAAGGTGAGTTGGTACCAAGTTGAGCCGTTTTTGTAAAATGGCTGTTGCAGTAAACCATTAGCGTTGATCGAGTTCTCGTTGCCGTTTCCGAAACGAAGTTTGTTATTGTCCAACGAATAGAAAGTTGGCGTGGCCGCTTGAGCTGGGCTCACCGCCGGTATCACCGAGAGGAAAAGCAGAATGGCCAAAAGAGGCGACAACCACTTTCTGATTCTGCTCACGTTTACCAGCCACTTCGCGGGATTTTATCGGGCAACAACATTGATAATTTAGCCAGAAAATGTTTGCGAATCTAGACAAATGTTCTTTTTTTAGAACATTTGCTGCGGTGCATGGCGTAAAGGCATCGAACCTATACTGCTCTTATGACCACAAGCTACCGCGGCTACACCTTTGAACAAGTCGCTAAGACCATTGACCACTCTGTGCTAAAACCAGACGCAACAAAGAACGACATCATTGCCGCTTGCTCGTTGGCGGCAAAGTACCACGTTGCCACCGTGTGCATTCGGCCCATGGATGTAGCCCTAGCGGCATCCCTCCTGACCAACACTGACGTTGGCGTGGCTACCGTGATCGGTTTTCCCCATGGCACCACCACCACCGCAACCAAGGTTTTTGAAGCCGTTGAAGCGATTCGAAACGGTGCAACCGAACTAGACATGGTCCTCAACGTTTCGGCGTTGATCTCTGGTGATTACCAGTTGGTTGAGGAGGACATCCGCGCTGTTGTTTTGGCGGCTAAGGGTCAACTGGAAACAGCTAGCATCAAGGTGATTTTCGAAACCGCGTTGCTCACCCCAGAGTTGATCGTGAAGGCTTGTGAGCTTTCTGAAAAGGCACGCGCCGATTACGTTAAAACCTCGACCGGATTCGCAAGCGAAGGCGCCACCATCGCAAACGTGCGTCTGATGAAAGCGACAGTGGGAGACCGCATGAAGGTGAAGTCTTCGGGTGGGGTTCGCACTCTAGATCAGCTCATTGACTTCATGAACGAGGGCGTCACTCGCTCGGGTTGCTCGGCGACCGAGGCTGTTCTGTCGGAGTTCTTGGCTAACGCGCGCTAGCTCTCTCTGCGTCATCGAGCCGGGCTCGTCTTCTCAGCCATTTTTCAGGTTCTTGCTTAGACTCAAAACTATGAGTAACTCACACAACCCAGTATTCAACCGTGTGCTTAAGGCACCTACCGTAAACCAAGAAGCCGTTGACGCTCAGTTTGAGCAAATCACCAGTGGCAACAAGATGACCTTTGAGGGCACCTCGGTAAAAATCGCAGGGCTCTTCATCGTTCTTTTGGCAGCTGCTGGAGCAACCTGGCTTCTAGCGCCTCTCGAGACTCAAATCGCTCTGCTGCTACCGTCAGCTTTGGTCGGCTTCGGTCTTGCTCTTTGGCTTACTTTTAGCCGCAAGATCAACCCGGTTGGCGTTGTCATCTATGCAGCAGTTGAGGGCGTTTTCTTGGGTGGGCTCTCGAGCCTGTTCGAGCAAATGTACCCAGGCATCGTCTACACCGCTGTGATGGCAACCCTGGTTACCGCTGGTGGAATGTTCGCCGCTTACTACTTTGGTCTAATCAAGGTGGATGCTCGTTTCACCCGCATCATGTTCGCATCGCTCATCGGCTATGGTCTTTTCGCTCTCGTTAACTTCGGTTTCTCGATGTTCACCGGTGGTTCGATGAACGCATACGGAACCGAATGGGGCTGGGCTATCGCTCTAGTCGGTGTCGGTCTTGCAGCCTTCACCCTGAACCTCGACTTTGAAGACATCAAGCAGGGTGTTGCTAAGGGCCTGCCAGCCGAATACGAGTGGCGCGCGGCCTTTGGTCTCACCGTGACTCTGATCTGGCTTTACGTCGAGATTCTTCGACTACTTTCGATTCTGCGCCGCGACTAACCATCGGTGCAGTTTGGTCAAGAGGCATCCGCGAAGGCGGGTGCCTCTTTGCTTTGCTGCTGAGATTGCCAGTTGGC
>JACCDK011039072.1_pt1 | contig 10188 bp, 9 predicted proteins | sample 7445871 | NCBI WGS metagenome assembly JACCDK01 (sample SAMN15323436, study PRJNA562643) | freshwater metagenome | isolation source: river surface water | place: USA:Blue River Watershed | collected 2017-08-15
GATTACTTGTCTTTGAGGCGATGGAATCATAGAGCTCATCCGCACCTGCGATATTGCCACCGAGAGGACTTGAAATTACCGAAAGGTTTGAGAGAAGCGTTGCATCATAATCTCGACGTTGCTCAGGGTCTGAGAGAATTGCATAAGCTTCAATAACCTTCTGAAAATACTCCTGTGCATCTGGATCTTGGTTTCGATCAGGATGAAATTGAAATGCTAAACGTCTATAAACGGCGCGAATTTCATCAAAGCCGGCATTGGGTGAGATTCCTAGAATTTCGTAGTAATTACTCATCATCACCCTCTACCCCGCCAAGCCTGTCAAATAAGTGATGTAAATCAGAGCAAAGAGAGCGCCGGTAATGCGATAGAAACTCCGCATCTTCTCTCGTAGATACCATCTAGTGTCCCCTTCGGACGGTGAGCGTCCAAAGAGTTTAAGTGATGAAATTACAAGGCCGGGTAATCCAGCCAATACAAAAAGGGTTCGCGTAGCAGTTTCTGGATCGAGATCTAATGAGTTGATATATGGCGTGTAAACCTTGCCCACAAAAATCATAAAGAGAAGTGCCGGTAGGCCTACTGGGATTAGCTGGAAGAGAATTGTGCTATTAGGAAGCTTCTCTTTAACAGTCTTTGCCAGTACTGGAAACATCACCATCGCAACACCAGCCCAAAGGTGCCATGTCATGCCCAAGAATGAGATGGTGAAGAAGAGAAAGATGCTTCCTTTAACAAACCAACCTATGAGTCGCCAATTAGGACTTTGCTGGTGGAGTATTTTTGGGGAGAGGTAGGCTAAGTAATACTGATTCTTTCCGCTCACGTAACCTTCAAGAAGATAGCGAACTGCAATCGCCAATCCAGAAGCAATGCCTAAACTTTGGGCATGGGAGTGGAGCGGGAGTTTGAGATGCGCAAAACCATCGAGTGAAATCACGATTGTCTTAATTGCCCATCCCGTTATGAGCGAGCCGAGGACTACATCGGCCAAGCGCTCCCACCCATCGCTATCAGCGCGGCTTCTTCTGAGAGTTCTGGTGGCATTGGCAACCAGGCTTGGCGAAATCCAGAGCAGAGTCAAACCCATAAATGTTCGAAGATCGTAGACATTTCCAAAGCGATTACTTGATAATGCAGTTAAACCAAAGACCACCGATGCACCAAGTCCAGCACTGGCATCAAGAGCCGAGAGAATAAGGATGGCCATAACAATCGAAACGGCTGGGGTGGTGATACCTCCGTTACCTTCAATATCTTGAAAGGCAAGAGCGCCAAGCAGGGCACCCGCGATGGGAAAAGCTAGTACACCTACACCTAATGAGTACTGAAGATAAGCTCCATCAGATGTGATGCGTGAGAGTAGTGGCGAAAATCTATTTGTTGAGATTGACCAGGTGCTTCGAATTTGGTCTAAATAGATTGAACTAAGTAGTCCTTTTCGAGAAAGTCCACTCCCCCTAATGGATCTACCGACAATTGTTGTGTCAAAACTATCTAGCGTTGTCTGATCATCGGCATACTCATCCGATTTGCCTTGGCTTCTATCTGAGATATTCCAGACGGTTAGCAAAGCAAATAACGCGATTGCAAGTGTGTGAACCGTCTCTGGATCCGTCAGAGGGTTGTAATTCTCGCTTTGGTACTCGACCACTCTCACAATCGCTAGGTCCTTATAGGTGCCATCTGACATTTCTGCCTTGATTACATAGGAATCAAGTGGAAAGGATGTAGGAATGAGGAGTTGATACAGAGCTCTCCCGTCAGCAGATTGCTGGTTAGACAAATTGAACTCGATTGACTCTCCGGAGCCGAGCAGTGTGAGAGTATAAATCTGCGTAGATAGAGCAGCATCTACCTCAATTTGCTGCATTTGGGATCTCTCCCAAGTTAACTCGGTTTGATTTGCATGTGCGCTAGCAGGTTGAAAGAGCAGAAAGAAAAGAACTATCAATAGAGCAAAACGCTTCATCTCTTACTTCGACCTCGTGTTGCAAATGAAATCAAGATTAGGCCGGAGAAAATCAAGACTAAGCTATATATGTTAAACAAGCTTCCAACTCGAGGCAGATGAAGAATTACCACCGATTGGATATCTGCCGGAGGTATCCGTCCAATATCCGGCTTATCATTCGCATCACCCTTAATGATGAATCCCTGATTTGAGTCACCCGAGATGATGCGGTGAGCCCAAACAGTCACCATCTTTCCATCCAAATCTCTTGCTCCATAAATCACAACTTTGCCTATTTTCGGTTCAATCAGGTCGGTAGAGAGAGCTACTACTAAATCACCTGGGTTGATTGTTGGTTTCATAGAGCCGGTCAATACAACTCGCAACTGAAGTAACCCTGAGAGTGAGCTAGCAAGGAGGATTAGTGCGATTACGACTGCCGAGAATTTAAACACCTTGGGGAGAAATCTCTTCTCTTCCTTGATTTCTTCACTCCACATAAATTCGCGAGTTTCAATCTTCTTGCCGCGGTCGAGAATCAATGGATCTGGATCATTGAAGATCGGAATCTGTTCTATGCGTCCATCGATGTGCATAAAGGATGAGCGGGTTGTGCCACTTGGAAAGGTTGCCCTAATGAGCAGGGATTGAGCGCGTGAAGTATCTGCGCTCACCCAAAGATCTAACCCCAACTCATCACCCAAATAAAGGGAATCACTACGAGACTTGAGAGTCTCACCTACTTCGGGAGAGAGGTCTACCTCTTTTGAGGTCTCCATCTCAATCTATTCCTAATTACTGGGCTGAGATAGCGATGGTAGAGATATTTGAAGCTGCAGTGTTAATGACTGGCAGTGCTGAATAAGAAGTCACACCATTTGAAGAGGCAGCTGTTCCACCCCAGATCAAAGTTTGCTCTCCAGTCAACCCTGAGATTCCCCAAGTTGTTGAGTATGTGGTTCCACCAGCAACAAATGCCATGGAAAGGGTCTTGCCCGCGCAGGAATCAAAATTAACGTTTGAAAGTGAGATGGTGGTGAGCTCATAGCGCTGATTTGCAGCGCTATAAGTCTGCTGCGTCGAAACAGTTGCGTAGGAGTCGCATGCATTGACAGCTGCCGCACCAGCACCGAGGTTAACCACGCCACCGCTATTGAGTGTGATGCTCGCAGATGCAAATACTCCTGCTGAAATCAGTGAGATACCGAAAAGCCCAAGTCCGGCTACTACCCACTTATTTCTCAAATTGATCTTGCGCATAACTCTCCCATCGGTCTTGCCTCTTGATGCAGGGAAAGGTTAGGTGATTTGGAGAGGCAGGAAGAGCCCTCGTTTGACCCCTAATCAGCGGTCGGTCGAGGGTCGGATTCCTTTGGTCTTCTCCATAGACTTCACTCTATGCGGATGCGAAAGAGGCGAAATGACCCCCATCTGCCTATCACTGCTTTATTTGAAGAGAGCAAGGGTGAGGCAGCTGGAAGACGATCATCTTACGGTCTGCTCAATCTCTTTACTGTGAGAAGCTATCCCCAGAGCATTCTCTTCACCCTTGCACTCGCCCTGACTGTCACCGGTGTAGTCGCCTCAGTTGCGATCACAGTGCGAGGTAACTCCTCAACCCAAGACAATGTCATCAGCTTGGGAGTGGGTCAAGCACTAGCAAATAGTTGCAACAACAGCACTGCGGTAAAGGCCGACACAATTAGTCAATGGGATGACACCTATAGCGATTTCATTCTTCAGAGAGTGGATGTATCTGGAGTTCAATCCAGTTGTGAGAACCATGCAATGACCCTCGTGATAAACATGTCATCTGGTGCTGATTTAAATGTCACTTGCTCTCTGCCAGCAACTGGTTCAACCGTTTACTCCCAAGGAACCTTTGTATTTGCAACACAGAATTTCTCAACATCAGGAAGTCAGTACGGTTGTCCAGCTTTCAGCTATCCGCTCTACATGGCCTCAATCTCAGCAGCAGCCGTCCAAATCAAGTAACTACTGAAAAAGCTCTTCTTTCAAAATTCCTAGTTTTAAACCTTGAGCAGTCAAAGTCTCTTTGAGGGCCTGATCATCTGCGCCCATGGCATAAATGGCGGCAAGTCGAACGACCGATTGGCGCCCAGGCGCAACATCGAGCAGTTGATAGATATAGCCCTTAGCCAACCCGTAGTCTCTCTGCGAGAGGGCTCGTTGCGCCAAAACCGAGAGTGCATCGAGGCATCTCGGATGATTTCTTGAAATTTCATGAGCTGCCTCAAAGACATCACCCCCGACTCGCCCAACCAGGTTCATCTGTGCACTTGCATATGCCACGCAGGGAAGAGTATTAGAGGGTTCATAGGTCACGAGCTGCCCGCGATTTGCTTGTGCTATTGCAGAATTGAACTTCAATACCGATGGCATGAAAAGAGCGAGTGCCAATACCAATGTGAGAATAAATAATGACGATATTGGTCGTAATCCAAATTTCTTTACCTCAATTGATCGAGTGAGTCCACTTCTCGCCTGCTCGCCAAGAAGATATCCAGCCAAAGCCCAAAAAATAGCCTTATGGGGAAGAGTTATTGGACTGATGAGTGAGTTTGTATAGAAAGCAAGAAAGGCCAAGAGAATTAACAAGTATTTGAAATCACCCTTAGCAAAGTAGAGATCAATTGCTGCATAAGCAACGAGGAGAATTAGTAGCAGTAATGCCAACGTCGCAAACACTCCCAAGGTAGCAAAACTCTGAGTGAGTGATGAGTGGGCGTCGTTTGCAAGGACAGTCTCAGTATTTTTCACCGAATTGAGTGAGCGGTATTTCTCATAGTAGTTACCGTAATTGTCTGGCCCGACACCAAATCCTAGATTGTCGACAAACATTCGTGAAGCTGCAAACCAAAAATCGGCTCTAATCGCAACTTGTGGGTCATCTCCAATTCCAGGAATCGGGAGCTTTAACATGGGGACGAGATAAACAATTTCGCTCCACATTAGTATGAAGAAGGTCGCGATAGCCTTCCAGGCGAACTTTGAAATTGACGAGATGTTAACTCTCCCCAAAAACTTCAAGAATACAAGCCCTGAAAGTGTGAAGATAAGGATAAACAATCCCTGCTTAGCTTCAACTTTCAATAGAACTGCAAATGCCAGCATGGCATAAAGTGCAAAGAAAATCCTCTTGGTATTGAGTTCTCGATCCACAAGATAAATGAGAAGGATGGTGGTGCCGCTCCATGCAGAGAGGAAATCTAAGTTTCCCAGGGTGCTTCCAGCGCCAGCTCCGGTTGGCAATTCAATTATTTCCAGGCTTTGCAGCAAACCAAGGAGAGTTACCAGGATAACTCCCATTGAAATGCCGATTAGAAACTCAATAAGTTCTCGTTCGTTTAAGGTGCTTGCCGCAAGTGCAATCAACATCAAAGCAACAAGAGATGCGTAACCCGCATACCTACCAGTATCTCCCAGAAAACTTGTCATCCAGCTATCGCTCAAAGCGAGCGAAATTGATGAGGCAATAATGAGAGCGATGCCGCTCCAGAATGCAAAGAGGTTGAACTTTTCATCTTTATGTGAAAGAAAGAACAAACCTGAGATTAGTCCAACAATCATTAAGAAGACAAATTGTGGCGCTGCATTCCTATCAAATACGCCTTTTTGAATGCTGCTAGGTATATGAATCAAAGCTGTAAGCGAAATGAGGATACCGAGGAGGAATCCGCGATTAATTGAGAGCTTAATTCTCTTCTTCACTTCCATACTTAACCAAGAAGCGGGCTAAAGAATGTTCCGATAAGTGGGATAGCTAGGAAAGCTCGCCCCGAAATGTTTTTTGTGGGGACAAGTTCTTGGCCTGAGGTGGTCTCAATTTGAATAGTCTCACCATCAAATGAATTTGAGGGGCCAAAGATGTACTTCACGTCTCCATCAACTTCTATTCGAGCCACAGTGGGATTACCGATTTCAACAGAAGGACTTTTTTTGTAGACAACCAGTGCGCTAGTGCTGGGACCTAAAGCTGTTTTTGCCCCTCTGTCAGGAACAATAAGTCCAAATCCTGCTAAAGAAAGCAAGATCGATGTTATTGCGATAACTGATATAAATGTAAAAAGAGCTCTTCCATAGGCGCGATAGCTTCTGCTTTGTGTGGGTGAAACATCTATTGATGAACTCACCTGGTCGCTTCGTGAGACTCGAGAGCCTGCAGCGCCAATGGAGCCCATAGAGAGAGCTCCTGCTGTGACAGGTTCAATCTCTTCCGGAGCCACCGGTGGAGCGATCTCTCCTTGCGGTTCTATCGAGTTCTTACTTCCGCGTTTTTGGAGTCCACTCCCGCTTGCGCTTAAGAGGAAACGATTCGTCGATTCGTTTGGCCTTCCGGTGCCTTGCCACGTTGCGACTTCAACAATTGTGCCCGGTGGTAATTCACCGATAATGAGTTGATGGCCCTCGGGTAGTTCGACTGAGGCGGCAAAACCATCAGGCTTCTCGCGCTTTTCAAGCTCTCGATCTTCGGACATCCATCCCTCCCCTCCGTCGGCCCTGGGAGAAGGTTGTCACCCAAATGGAAATCCGTGACTCCGGATGCGTCCCCCATTATGATGACAAATACCTGGATGAATGGGGGGCAGAAAATACCTACCCTCCTTTCTATGACCTCATATGCCATCCTCTTGGAGGATCACCCGCTCTTTCGTGAAGGGCTCAAGGCATATATTGGGGCCCACTTTCCCAACCTCGAACTGCTCTATGAGGGCGATAGCTTCCTTGATGCCCGCAGCGCAATAAACGAGAAGACACCCTCCATTGCGATTGTCGACCTGCATCTTGGAGATGGAAGGAAGCCAGCAGAAATTGTCGGACACTTTAGCTCGCTAGATATTCCAGTTCTCGTCATCAGCGCTCTCAATAACTTTGAATCAGTCAAGAGTGCCTTCTCGGTCGGAGCCTCTGGATTTGTCACGAAGGATTCTTCGATCGAGGAAATTGGACGAGCGATACGTACCGTTCTTTCCGGGGGGCAGTGGATATCACCCACATTGTCCAGGGCTTTAACCTACAAGGAATCTTTTACGAGTCAGCTTAGCGCTCAAGAGTTAAAGGCTGTGATCCTGTATGCATCTGGGCTCAAACTTGATGTGGTTGCCAGAAGAATGGATGTTGCGCCGAGTACTGTAAAACAATACATCGATCGATCCAAAGCGAAATTTAGAGCCGCCGGGTTACCAGTTAGCACCAAAACAGAGTTGTATCGAATTCTTCGTAACGAAGGATTGATTGAATAGGAATTGCCCACCGTTTAGGTGACAAGACACACGGTGATGATATTGAGAACGAGCTCGAGAATTCTCTCATGTCCCGTGATGAGAGATATGGCAAAAAAGAAGCCAAACGGCTCCAGTTAAATTCAATCTCCTCGCTTGAGATCATTCAAATTCAATCTACATCCTTGAACGTCGAAGTTGAGTTATATCCAAAACCACTCTCTTTTAAACGTAAGTGGAAGCGTGAGGTTAGATTTCGCGTAAAGCTCCACAATACGGGAGAAATAGCTTTAGCCAATCTCTCCATAGATTTTCTCGCACCTAAAGGAATATCGATCATCGATCCTGGAATGGTTATTGGTACTTCGAGAAGACATCTTCGTCTACCGCGATTAAGTCCTGGAGATTCTGTGACATACAAACTTGGTATTCTCCCGAGTGATGATTTTGCAAGCGGGGTTTTAACAGTTGTCTTTAGCGATAGCCTCTTTCGCACAGACGCTGCCCCGGTCGAGATTAAGGTTGCGGTAACTTCCTCGTAGTACCGTTGCTCCATGGCAAAGTTGGGCGCAGATCGAGAGATTGTAGAGCTGGAATGGCGCAAGGTAACCTCAATTGCCTGGCCGGTTTTATCTCTTTTATCTATTGTCTCTGCGCTTGCGAGCCATACACCCTTTAAGCCTTGGCAAATTTTCTACATAATCGGTTTAGTACTGACGTTAATTTTTTCATACCTCTTGCGCAAGTTTGATGTTCTTAAGTTCTCGGACACCCCAACTGTCCTGTTTTTGCTGATCGCGCCTTTAGTAATTGGAGATAGGGCAGACACATCTTGGACATCCTTAGGGCTGATTGTCTTTGCTGCTGTCATCTACTTCAGCGCTCTTGAGAACATCAGACTTGCTATCTCAATAATTCTACTGCTCTGCATCTTTCAATCGACAGTAGCCTCAATCGGTTATGCGAGTTTTACTGATTCCGCAGATTTATCCCTTCTTTACTCCTACTTCTCAACTGTGTGGACCTTGGTAATTGGGGTTGCATCCGTTTTCATCCGAAAGAGCTACTTCGAAAAAGCCGACCGAATTGAAGAGAAGATCGATGCAGAAATTAATCAATCTCTTAATGAACTTTCCTCTCTCAGACAGGTAAATCAGAAGGATTCATTCAATATAAAGTTACATGGAACTATTCTCAACACTCTTATATATATGCGTAATGCCCTCAACGCCGGGTTAGGTTACGAACCTGCCAGAGAAAATCTTGAGAAGGAAATCAATTCGCTCGAAATTCAACTGGAGCAGGTTGAGCAAAAAGAAGCAACGCTTCTTTCCCTATCGATGAACCGAACTTTGAATCGCGTTAATGTCACATTCAATGGTTCAACTGTTCTCTCAGAAGCACCAGTATTGAATGAATCCGTAGGTGAAATCATTCGTGAGTTTTTACTTAATCTTGAAAAGCATACAGAGGCTTCTCATCTCGATGTATCGATTGTAGAGAGCCTGAACGATACAAAGATAATCTTTTTCGACAATGGAGCCGATAACGCCAAGTCGGGCTTTTCTCTTGAGCAACTAGAGAAACCTAAGAAATCTATCTCCCTTATGAATATTCTAAAGGAGTGTGCTGCAACGATTGAGATTACGCGACGCAGGCAAGATGGCTACAGAAGAACTGAGATAAAAATTCCAAAGCTGAAAATTGAGGAGTCCCTGAGTGACTCAATCGCAAAAGCACGCCTACTCGGTCTCAATGACTTTGTGCTCAACTTTATCCGAGCAGGATATCTTGCTCTCGTTATCTCTATTCCGGGCTATTTAGTAGTTGGCACGGATAAAGTGATCTTGGCATTGTTGTTGATTTTAGGACTTTCTTTCTTGTTCGTTCTCAGAGGAAGCACTTCACATCTGCCACTTCTTCTAGCGGTCATAAGCTCTTCGCTTCTCATTCCAGTCTCATCCTATTTCTCGGCCACATGCGTAGAGCTAGCAGTAATGCCCTGGATTTGGAATCACATTTTAACTGTTGGGTTCTATGTTGCTGTCGAGGTGAGAAACATCTTTCTAAAGTGGCTCCCAATTGCGCTTCTTACCGCCCAATCTGTAATTTATCCTTTCACTTATCCCAGCCAGTGTCAGGCGATATTTCAAGGCTCCGTTCCCGGTATTCCTCTCTTTATAGTACTTGCACTTTCGGTAATGCAGATCAGGAAGCGCGAACTGAATTTTGAGAAGTTTCAAGCTGAAGAAATCCTTCGACTAGCACAGCTCTCCTCGGATTCAGATCTTCTCCGCAGAAGAGAGCTATCGCGCTTAGTCTCTGATTCCAAGAAGTTTGTGAGCAGTTTTGATGCTCTAAGTTCCGCTTCTGCAAAGCAGCAGCTCTTAAATCTGGAGATAGAGAAGATTCAAACTTATTTGGTTTGTTCAGAGTATTTCCATTCTCCGATTGTTCGCAATGTTTATGAGCTGTTCAGATCTGAACTTGATTCAGGCAATCCCGGAAAAGTTCAAATTATGGGAGCTTTCAGCTCTTTGAGAGAAGATCAGGTTGACTCTAAACTATTGCTAGAGATTGTTGCTGACGAGAAAAGAAATCGTCCAATTTCTCTTACGATAGTCTTTGTAGATCAATTAGAGCTTATCTTCGAAGGATATGAGGAAGTCGAGCTTAAAGAGAGAGAACACGACTACGGAGCGTTTAAGCTCGTCCGACAAGCTTCCTTGCAGTAATTTAACCAACTGTTGCCACGTTCCGTGAAATTTTCATCGGAACTGCTGGGAGATCAGATGTCGCAGGTCCCAATGAGAGCGCGCCATCTTTATCAAACTCAGATCCATGTGCTGCGCACTTCCAGCCATTTTCGCTCTTCTCGACGGTGACACCTTGGTGTGGGCAGAGGAGATTAAAGGCGACGTATGTTGAAGCACCTGTGCGAGTAATTGCCACAGGCTTGCCCTTCACATTTCCGATACGGACTGAGCCGCC